>Ga0255338_1005777_pt1 | contig 11073 bp, 9 predicted proteins | sample MeOH1_35cm_T4_19_FD_203715 | JGI IMG/M metagenome (GOLD analysis project Ga0255338, IMG submission 203715) | Sandy soil microbial communities from University of British Columbia, Vancouver, Canada - MeOH1_35cm_T4_195 | ecosystem: Engineered > Artificial ecosystem > Sand microcosm > Unclassified ... | reverse complement strand
TGCCGACAAGCAGTGGCTGCCGTGGTTGGCAAACGAGCTGCTCTTACAGCCGGAGGCGCCCGTCGTGGGTGGCGACGGCTGGTGGGCGGTGCGTCGCACTGCGGGCTATGAGCGGCTTTCGGAGGCGGAGCAGCAGGAAGTACTCCGTGCGGCGCGTGCCGTGGGACCTCCCGCGCCGCCGCTCATGCCGCCCATTCCTCCGAAGCGTCCGACCCTGCGCCAGCGTGTCTCGGCGGTCGTCCATTCCTGGCGCCAGCGGCATCGCTCGCTTCCCGAAGGTTGGTAGTGCTGGCCGGAATTCAAACGCCGTTGCGATCCTCGCCGAGCGCCGCGTAAAGGCGCCGGCTCAGGGCCACCAGCGCGGGGATCTGCCGTGGACGACCTTTCACCACCTGTGCCAGCATCCGCCAGATCCCCCGGTCGAGGCATGCGGCGCGCACGCCCAATCGTCCGGCGGCGCCGTACCATTTTCCGAAGAAGCGGTAGCGGTCGCGCCAGAGCTGTCGCTCCTTCCACGAGGCGGTCTCTACACTGGCGCTGCCGTGGTGTAGTACGCGCGGTTCGGGGAGGTAGACCAGTTTCCAGCCCGCGCCTCGCAGCCTACGGCACCAATCCACGTCGTTGTAAAAGAGGAAGAGCGCCGCATCCATCTCGCCCACCTGCTCATAGGCTTCCTTGCGGATGAGCAGACAGGTGGTTTGCGTGGTCAGAGCCTCTTGCTCGCGTTCCCAGTCAAGGTCAGGCAGCATCCAACCGCGGAAGGGTGGTAGGTTCGGAAAGGTGAGGTGGAGCCCGGAGTCGCGCAGCCAAGCCATCGCCAGCGTGTGCTCCGGTGATAGGCACGGCTGGGTTTCCCCGTGCGGCCCCACGTTCCGGGGCGTGACGGCCCCCACTCCGGGATGTTGATCCAGGTAGGCGACCAGGCTCCGGAGGGTATCCGGGAATAGCTCTGCGTCGGAGTTCAGCCAGCAAAGGTGTCTGCCGCGTGCGCCGCGCAGGCCGAGATTGTTGGCCGCCGCATACCCGACATTCGCTTCGCTGCGCATCCACCGCACGTCTGGAAACTGCGCCCGCAGGCTGGACAGGTCTTCAGGAGAGGCGTTGTCCACTACCGTGGCTTCCCAGGTGACGCTTGTGGAAGCGCGGATGCTCGCCAGGCACCGTTCCAGGAGATCGGCCCGGTTGTATGCGGGGATCACCAGGGATACATCTGGTACTGGGGTAGGGTTGGACACGGGTCGGTTAGTACCACTTCGAGTGAGTAACCCGCTCCTGGGTTTCATGGTGAGCGTCCCGCAGGTACTCCTCCACCACCGCGTGCGGCTCTCCGTCCAGCCGTACCTTTCCGTGCTCCATCCAGATGGCGCGCGTTGCCGTTCGGGTGACGTCCGTCATCTCGTGCGAGACGAACAGGATGGTTTTCCCCGCGCGCTTAAGCTCCTCAATCTTGGCGAAGCACTTCTCCTGGAACTCCTCGTCCCCCACGGCCAGCGCCTCGTCCACCACCAGGATGTCCGCTTTGGTATTCACTGCGATCGCGAAACCCAGGCGGAGCGCCATTCCGGAGCTATAAGTCCGCAGCGGCGCATCGAAGAACTCGTGCAGCTCCGCGAAGTCGACAATCGAATCGAGGCGCTCTGCTACTTCCTGGCGGGTAAGGCCCAAGATTACCCCGTTCAGTTCCACGTTCTCCCGGCCGGTCAGGTCAATGTGGAAGCCCGCCCCTAGCTCCAGGAGTGGCGCCACCTGTCCATGTACTTCCAGCGTGCCGGACGTGGGGCGATAGATCCGGGCGACCAGGCTGAGGAACGTGCTCTTCCCGGAACCGTTGCGACCCACCAGAGCGACCGATTCCCCCGGATAGATCTTGAGGTCCAGCCCGCGGAGAGCATGTACCAACTGCGTCCGGAGCTTGCCGCCGGAAAGCACGAAGGCCTTCAGCGAACCCTGATGCATTCGAATGCGGAACTCCTTTTCCAGGTTCCGGGCTTCGATGATCGGTTGGCGCTCCATCAGCCTCGCTCCGCCAGGTACCACTTGCGTTGGTTGAAAAAGCGGAGCCCCGCCGCGAATACCAGGGAGGACGTGAATATCGCGATGGCAAGGAAAATCCACTCGGCACTGCCCATCGGCGGAGTAACCAGATTGGTGGTCGCCATTTTGGTCGGCGGCAGGATGAGCTTTTGAAATGCGGTGATAAACCCGGCAACCGGGTTGAGCATGTAGAGCGTGTACAACTGGCTGCCCATTCCCCGGGGCGCCCGCCGGATGATCGAGTCGGCGAAATAGAGCACCGGCACCAGCCAGTAGAGAATCTTCAAGCCGCTGTCAACGATATAGCGGACGTCCTCAAAGTAGAGAGTCCACACGGAAATGAACATCGACAGCCCGGTGACCAATAGAGTGAGTCCCAGCATCGGGATCGGGATCAGGAACACCGTAGGCAGAATGGGCCAGTCGAATTGTCCCTTGGTGACCCAGCCGAAGACGGACAGGCCCGCGAGGTAAACGAACAACACGGCTGTTGAAAGCCCGAAATGGATGAGATTGCCTGCCACGCAGGCCAGGGGGATGATCTCGCGCGGGAAATACGTCTTCCGGATGAGGTTGTAGTATGCCAGCAAGCAGTTAGTGGAATCCATCAACGCCGTGCTGAAGAACAGCCATGGCACGGTGGCGCAGAACACGTAAGCGGAGAAATTCTGAGTCCGGTCCGCCGGCGTCATCACGAACAGCAGCACAAAGGTAAGCACCGCCACCTGCATCAGCGGGTTGGCAAGTGACCAACCGAAGCCCAGGACCGAGTTCTTGTAGCGGACCTTCAGGTCGCGCTGTACGAACATGATCAACAGCTCGCGGTACTTCCAGATCTCGCGTAGATCCTCGCGCATGGTGGGTGGGTGCCGGTTTCCGGGGAAGCAAGGAAGGGGAAGAGTTCGTTATTGCATACCGTTTGGGGCGGTTTACGGTTCCTGGGTCAGGCATTCAGGCATTCAGGCATTCAGGCGCCCGAAGCATCCCTCATCCGTTCTTCCGGTCCGGACGCAGCGCCTGGCGGTAGAGGGCGAGCGTCTTCTCGGCAACGGTGCCCCAACTCCGCTCCTGTGCGTAGTTGCGGGCATCCGTGGCCATGCGGCTGCGGATGCCTGAAGATGCCATCAAGAGCCCCATCCGGTCGGCGAGGGCATACTCGTCTTCGGGCGGAAACAACTCCACGCACGGAGATTGTGCCGCGATCTCCCGAAAACAGGGCAGGTCTGAGGCAAGGACCGGCTTCCCGTGTCCCAACGCTACCATCACCGAGTAGCTGCCGTTAGCAGTGAGATGCGGAACCAACACCACGTCCGTAGCGCCCATCGCGGCGGCGATCTCGTCTTCCTCTAGAAAGCCGGTGATGACTACCCGGGATTCGAGACCACTGCTGCGGATCGTCTCCCGCAGTTGCTCCAGGTAGCCGCGCTCGCGCTCGACCCGCGTGCCTCCGGCGATCAGCAGTTTGATCATCGGCGGCAGCTTCTTCAATGCGTCCAGGGCGGTTTCATACCCTTTGTCGGCGGTGACGTAGCCGAAGATGGTGGCCACCCGGTGACCGCCCAGGCGAAAGCGGTTGCGAAAGGCTTCAATCGCTGCGGCTGACGCTTCTGCCGCCGCCGGAACCCCGGCGGGGAGCACGTGGATTGATTCCTCGGGGAGGCGGCGGGCAGCCAGCCGGTCCCGCGCGGCGTCCGTATGCACGATGATGGCGCGCGCCCCGGCGAAGGGCTGCCGCTCCACGTAGTCCCGGTACGGCGGATACCGGGAGAGCAGCTCCTTGGCGATCCACTGGCGCCAGCGCGTCTCGTGGGCCACCCGCAGCAGCTCCGCGGCCGTGAAGACGGTGTGCGCGGTCACCACTCGCGGCACGGTGAGCTGCCGGTAGTACCGCGGCAGCGAGGAGCTAGTGGGAGCGATGCCGCCGAAGAAGGTGTACTCATGCTGCACGTGCACCAGGTCGGCCGCATTGAGCCGGGTAATCGTCTCTGCTTCCCGGCTCGGGTCTCGCTCCGTGTAAGGCACGGGCACCACGTCCACTTCCACGCCGAGGGTTCGCAGGCTCTCGACCAGGGAGGCGGTATAGGAGGCGATCCCACAGCGGGTCTGCCAACTGGTCCACATCGCAATCTTCACAGGGTGAGTTTAATCACTCCATGCATGGTTGCGCAGGGTCGATTTGCAGCGCGGATCACGGCCTTACTCCGGTACGATCAGCTCCTCGATCGATTCCGTGGGGTGGGTGCGCAGTTGCTCCACGGCGATGCTCAGCCAGAACGGCACCGTCACGCCCGAGGCCGTAAGGCGCTCGATGACCTGCTGCGGCCGATGCAGCGCGTCTTCCGCCACGCCTCCGCCGCATTCCGGACAGACATAGGCGGTACCGGCCAGCGCGGGGCGGCACACCAGGCAGAGGGCCTTGCCGCACGCAGAGCACTGCCGCATGGTCCGGAATCGCCGGCCGTCGGGTGGGCAGAACTCGCAGTCTGACATGTTCTGGCTGGAGAAGCGGTCTCCGGATACCTGGGCCATCGGTTCGGGTCCTCGGGATTACGGGGTGAAGCGGGGCGCGTCGGCTGCGCCGGGAGGTGCCGCTCGATGTGCGAAAAGAGGGAGCGGAGTTACCGATTACTTATCACGGATGATCGGTTGTGACGGGTTCCGGATGCTCCAAGCGGCAGCGTCCATCAATGGTTGGAGAGGGAACGAGCGGGTCTCCTACTTTCGTCCTTCAGAATGGGAGCACGAGCGCCGATAATCGCTCGCGGGCTCGGGAGAGGAAGTATTTTGATGACAGCACTGGAAACACGGGATCTCCGTATCGCCTATCGCGCCGGCTGGCGGCGCCAGGAGCGTGTGGCGGTACATGGTTTAAGCTTCCAGGTGGCGCCGGGCGAGGTAGTGGGGTTTATCGGCCCCAACGGTGCGGGGAAGTCTTCGACCATCAAGTCCCTCATGGGGTTCGTGGAGCCGTCCGGGGGCGAGGCCCGGCTGCTGGGTGAGCCTGCCGGGAGCCCGGCGGCCCGGCGGCAGGTTGGCTTTCTGCCGGAGGTAGCGCTCTACTACCCGTGGCTCACCCCCGCGGAAACGCTCTGGATGTACGGCCGCCTGGCGGGGCTGGATGCGGAGTTTACTCGTAAACAGAGCCTGGAGCTGCTGGAGCGAGTGGGGCTGAAGGGGCGCGAAAATGAGCGCCTGAAGGGTTTTTCGAAAGGAATGCTGCAGCGTGTCGGCATTGCCCAGGCCTTGCTCGGCAACCCCAAGCTGCTGATCCTCGATGAGGTGAGCAGCGGCCTCGATCCGCTGGGGCGCCGCGACCTGCGAGACCTGCTGTTGGAGCAAAAGGAGAAGGGCGTGACCCTCTTCTTTTCCTCACACGAGCTCACGGAAGTAGCGCAGCTTTGCGATCGTGTCATCCTGCTGAACCGCGGTCGCCTCCTGGACGAGCGTCCGGTAGGCGATCTGGTGCGGGAACTGCGGCGCTACTGGGTGCACTTCCGCTGCTCCGGCGAGCCGCCGCTCCCCGCCCGGCAAAAGGGAGAGCTCTGGGAAGCCGAGTTCAGCACCTTCGCCGAATGGCGCCGTGCCCTGGAGATACTCCACGCTCCGGCCGCAGAAGTGATAGACGCCGGCGAGCGAGAAGGCGCGTTGGAAGACTACTTCGTGCGCATGGTCTCTTAAGCGTTAACCGTTGAGCGTTAAGCGCCAAGATCCTTCTAACGGGGCGTCCTGCCTGCGCGGTCATAGCGTTAGCTATCTAGGAGCAGCCCCGTTCTTTGCGCTCAACGCCTGACGCTTCCAACCTCTCGATTGAACAGTCCTCTGCCGCGCTTTTAATTCGAGCCAATGAAAGAACGTCTAGTACACATCCAGGTCTTGACCTGGGCAACCCTGGTGGAGACCGTGCGGCGGAAAGACCTCTACGTCGTCTGGTTCCTGGCGGTCTTCGGGATGGGGGCCGGCGCGATGTTGGCCGGGAGCGGCGTGCGCGGGATCGAGACCTTCCTACGCGACATTACGCTGACCGTCATCAACTTTCTCTCCACGGTGATCTGCATCTGGCTGGCCGCGCGCCAGTTGCCGGAAGAGCTTTCCCGGCGCACGCTCTTTCCGCTCCTGGCCCGCCCCGTGCGGCGGTTCGACGTATTGCTGGGGAAGTTCATCGCGGTCTGGCTGCTCTCCACGGGCGCACTGCTGGTGCTCTCCGGAATCGCCTGGCTCAACCTGGCGATGTTTAAAGCGGCTATCGGGCCGATCTTCTGGCAGTACATCGCCCTGCGCGCGCTTTCGTTCGGGCCGATTGCCGCGATGACCATCGCGCTTTCGCTGGTGCTTAGCCCCGCCGCCACGGTGGTGCTCTCCGGGCTGCTCACGTTCAGCGCTACCGTGTTCGCCCGGTCGATGGCCGCCACCGTGGATGGCCTTTCCGGCGTGGGCCAGTGGGTCCTAAAGGCGCTCTACTTCCTGCTGCCACACCTGGACCTCTTCGATCTCTCGCAGCGCACGGCGTACAACTACCCGCCGATGCAGTTGTGGGTCGTGGGCGCTCTCGCGCTCTACGCGCTGCTGTACGTAGGCATCTTCCTGGGCCTGGGTGAGCTGCGCTTCCGCCGGATGGCCGTGTAGCCGGGTACCTGTATGAACGAACGACTTCGCACTCGTCTTCAGTTCGCCGCGCTCGTCGGCTGCCTGCTTCTGCTGGGGGCTTCCGGAAGCGCCCTGGGCCAGTATGTCCGCCCGAACGCGCCCGGAGACCGGGAGTTGGACGGCGCCGGGTGGGAAGGCCGTCGACTGCTCGCCCAGCTGCTCTGGGTGAAGACCCACTCCGTGTTGCACGCCGGAGTGGAAGAGCGGGACGCGCGTCCTGGCGAGGCGAAGACCCGGGCCGGGGAGTTCCACCAGCACGGCGGGGCCTCCCAGCAGGAGATCGAGACGCCAGAGCCGGGCCATGAGGAGCCGGGCCATGAGGAGCCGGGTCACGACGAGCCCGGCCACGGCGGGCATGACGAAGAAGGTCACGTGTTCGTGATCCCCCCCGCGCGGGAGGACTTCCGGGGAGTTTTGGGTGATCTGGAGCGCGCCGTCAAACCCTACGCCGGTACGGACGGTAAGCTTTATTCAAAGGACTCCAGCCAGACCCTGCCCTTCTACCGGTTGATGACCTGGGCCGACCCCCACTTCATCCAGGGCTATACGGTCGGCTCGACCTTCATCAACAAGGTCGGTAAAGAGACGCACGCCGCGCTTCAGTTCCTGCTGGAAGGCGAGCGCTTCAATCCAAACTCGTTTGAGATCCAGACTGAGCTGGGGCACCTCTACCTGGTCTACGAGCACGACTATGCCGCCGCGGAAAAGCACCTGCAGCGCGCGATCTCCCTCCTCCCGCATCGAAAGCTCACGGAGTTGGAAGATGAGGCCCGCACGGATGCTTACCGGTGGTTGGCGCTCGATTACGTGCAGTGGGACAAGCCTGCGGAGGCGGTTCGGTTCTCCCGGCGGGCACGTGCCCAGTTCGGTCCGGATGCCACCCTGGACCACATCATCGAGCGGCAGGGCAAGAAGTAGCAACGAGCCGCCGGCCGTGGTATCCGCGGCACGGATTCGGTTCTTCCTTGAATCGGTCAACCCGTTAGGGATCGATCGCGAAGAACAATCGGGCGAATGGCGGCTCTCCTTTTAGCCATCACCCGCCTCCACGCCCCCTTCGCGGCGCCGGATAACGCCGTCTGCATACGCGGGCGGCTCGCCGGGCACTTAGGGCCTGGCGGCTCCGCCCGAGCAGCGGCCAACTGAGCGCTGATCCCGCGAAAAGCCTTGATGATGTTTGGTCAAGGGCGTAGAAGGATAGCTAGGAAGAGAGCCGGAGCCCAGGTTAGCGAGCTATACCCTGCATCGAGCGGACCGCCGCGAGATTACGGTCAGGCAAATCAATTAACGAATAAGGGTTTCGGGTGAGAGTCAGGCAAGTGGGTTGTAGCAGCTTCATGGCGCGGCACAGCGACGGTGGAAGTCATGCCGCGATCAGCGAGGTGGCCCCCGAATGAATCAGCCTGCCGGAAACGCACTGCTGGAAACCTTTGGTGAACTAACGGCGCTCGTTCGGGAGCCCAGCTTCTTCGTGCTGAATGTGGAAGGTCGCATCACGGGCTGGAACGCCGGGTGTGAGCGCCTCTTCGGCTATCGAGAGGCGGAGATGCTCGGCGCGTCGCAGGAGCGGTTGTACGCCCCTTCAGACGTGCAGCGGGGATTGCTGCAGCAGGAGCTGGCGAGAGCCCGTGAGCAAGTCTCCGAAGAGGAAGGCTGGCTCTATCGGCGAGACGGCAGCCGCTTCTGGGCGAACTCGCTCCTCACCCCCCTGTTCGAGGCCGATGGGCGCCTCCGGGGCTGGATCCGGGAACTGCGAGACTACACCGCACGGCAAGCGGAGCTGGAAGTGCTGCGGCAGGGCGAGCGCCGGTATCGTCACTTGCTGCACCACGCGAACGAGGGGATCGCCCAGGTCGACGCCGCCCTCCGCGTCCAATCGGCGAATCTACGCCTGGCGGGATTGCTCGGCTGCACGGTGGAAGAGACGCTGGGGCGCTCGCTGTTCGATTTCTTCTCCGAAGAGGATGCGCGGCGGATCCGGGAGTGCCTGGCGTCCGGCGGGGACGAACGCTTGAAGGCGATGGACCTCCGGCTGCGGCGGCGGGAAGGAGCCGGAGCGTGGGTGATGCTTTCCCTCGGTCGCCGGGTCGCCGCGGAAGGAGCGCCGCAGCACCAGCTGGCGATCTTCACGGATATCAGCGCGCGGAAAGAGGAAGAGCGGCAGGGCCAGCGCCATGCCTTCGGAGAGGAAGGCGCCGGGCGGGTAGACGTAACGGCGAGTCTCCTGGCGGCGGACCGCCGGCACCGGGCGCAGTACGAGGTTACGCGCGTTCTGGTCGAGAATGCGCCCGTGCAGGAGACCCGGGAAAGCCTGCTCCGGGCAATCGGCGAGAGCCTGGGTTGGGCTGCCGCCGAGTTCTGGGTGCTGGACGAGGACGACTACACGCTGCGCTGTGCGGCGTTGTGGCACCAGGGGAAGGCGCAGCTCGAAGGATTCGCGCACGCGACCCGCGAGCTGCGGCTGCCTCCAGGCGTGGGTATCGTCGGGCAGGTCTGGAGCGCCGCCTCCGCGCATTGGGCGGATACGCAAGACCCGAGCTTTCGCCGCGCTGGGGCCGCTCTCCAGGCGGGGTTGCAGACGATGTTGGTCTTCCCCATCACGTTCGTGGGCCGGGTCCAGGGCGTGATCGGCCTGTACGCCTCGGAGCGCCTGGAAGCGGACCCCGTGCTGATGCAAACCCTGGACGGGATCGGCCGCCAGTTTGGCGAGTTCACGGTGCGGAAGCAGTCGGAAGAGGCCTTGACGCGCAGTGAGGAGCAGCTTCGGCACGTCCAGAAGATGGATGCGATCGGAACCCTGGCAGGCGGAGTCGCACACGACTTCAACAACATGCTGGCCGTCATCAGCGGCTACAGCGAGCTGATCCTGATGGGGGATGCGCTGGATGCGTCCTCCCGCAGCGCGCTCGACCAGATCCGCAGCGCCGCCGATCGAGCCGCGGGCCTCACGCGCCAGCTGCTGGCATTCAGTCGCAAACAGCTCTTGCAGCCTCGCCGTCTGGACCTGGTTACGCTCACCTCCGAATTGGGCCGCCTCCTCCAGCGGCTGATTGGGGAGGACATCGAGCTCGTCACGCTGGGGGGGCCGCAGCCGGCAGTGGTGATCGCCGATCCCAGCCAGTTGGAGCAGGTGCTGATGAATCTGGTGGTCAACTCGCGGGACGCCATGCCCATGGGCGGGAAGCTGACCATCGAGGTGCGGAATGTAACCCTGGACGCTCGCGACATGGAGCGCCATCTGGAAACCATCCCGGGCCAGTACGTCATGCTGGCAGTCAGCGACACAGGGTGCGGTATGGACCGTGCCACCGCCGCGCGGGTGTTCGAGCCGTTCTTCACCACCAAGGAGCCGGGGAAGGGCACGGGCCTCGGCCTGGCTACCGTCTACGGTATCGTGAAGCAGACCGGTGGAGAGATCTGGGTCTACAGCGAGCCCGGTCAGGGAACCACCTTCAAAGTCTTCCTTCCGCGCGCGGATGCGGACGGCTGCGCCAGCGCGACGGTCGACCGCAGCCCGGTCCTCGGCTCCGGGACGATTCTGCTGGTGGAAGACGAGGACCTGCTGCGCAACCTGATCCGAGAAGTGCTGTCCGCCAGCGGCTATCACGTCCTGGAGGCCGCCGACGGCGTCGAGGCCCTCCGCCTGTTCGAAGACCACGAGGGCTCGATCTCGCTGGTGCTTACGGACGTGGTCATGCCACAGATGAGCGGGCAAGCCCTTGCCGATCGCCTCCGCGCCGCCCGGCCGGAGCTGAAGGTACTCTTCATGTCCGGCTACACGGATGACGCCGTGGTGCGCCACGGCGTGCAGGCGGCGGAAGTGGCCTTTATCCAGAAGCCGTTCAGCCCGCACCAGCTCACCCGCAAGGTGCAAGAGCTGCTTCGCGGCGCCTGATCTCCCGGGGATCTCGCACCTTAACCGGCTGAGCTTCGCGGCGTCCCGCCCTGCAATCGTGGCCCGTTACTTAGCCGCGATTAGCTTGCCGGCGCGCCGAGCATGCGGGCAAATCATTTCTTTGAAAAATTCCCCTAAAGCCAAGGCGGAAACCAGCCACCATAAAAGTGGCACCGGGAAGAGGCGCTGCGGAGCGGTGAAAGAGCGATCTTAAAGCCCCCGCAGGAACTCGAAGCCGGTTCGATTTGAGTTGCGGTTAAATCCGTTCGCCGTAGTAAGACAGCCAGGCTGCTGCGGCGCGACGGGCCCTGATGGGCCGTTGAAGCTGGCGTCAAACAAACGTCTTTCACGAGACCCCCGGCTCGATCCGGAACAGGAGACATCCCAGTGAACAAGTTCTTCAAGAAGGTGCGCCACGGCTTCACGCTCGTCGAGATCATGATCGTGGTCCTGATCATCGGCATCCTCCTCGCGATTGCCGTCCCGAACTTCATCCGCGC
>Ga0255338_1005776_pt1 | contig 11075 bp, 9 predicted proteins | sample MeOH1_35cm_T4_19_FD_203715 | JGI IMG/M metagenome (GOLD analysis project Ga0255338, IMG submission 203715) | Sandy soil microbial communities from University of British Columbia, Vancouver, Canada - MeOH1_35cm_T4_195 | ecosystem: Engineered > Artificial ecosystem > Sand microcosm > Unclassified ... | reverse complement strand
GCGGCGAAGATCGTGGCGGCGGACTGGCCGGCGGCGGCGCGCCCGCGGGCGCCGTACTGCGACAGTCCGACGCCGTGGCCCCACCCGCGACCGTAGAACGTGACCGACGAACCGAGGGCGGTCGCGCCCGCAGGCGGGGTCGGGGTCGGGGTGGGCGTCGGGGTCGGGGTCGGGCTGGGCGTGGGGCTCGGCGTCGCGGTCGCGGCAGCCTTGAGGACGCCCGTGGCCGCGTACAGGTAGGTCACGCCGTAGAGCGAGCTGACCGTCTTCCCGTTCACGTGGCTGATCCGATACCAGCTCGAGCCTGACTTCGCGGTCGGGCAGATCGTCGACCAGCTGCCGCCCGTGGCCGTCGCGACGACGCTGACGGTCGCGCTCAGGCCGAGGGAGACCTTCACCGTCGCGCTCGTCGACGCGCTCGTCCGGAGGTTCACCCCGGAGCAGGCCGGGACCATCGTCTTCGGTGCCGCCGAAGGCGCCGGCGTCGGTGTCGGGGACGGCGTGGCGGTCGCCGGCGCCTTCAGGACCCCCTTTGCGGCGTACAGGTAGGTCACGCCGTAGAGCGAGCTGACGGTCTTTCCGTTGACGTGGCTGATCCGATACCAGCTCGAGCCCGACTTCGCGGTCGGGCAGACCGTCGACCAGCTGCCACCCGTGACCGTCGCAATCACGGTTACCTGCCCGCCGGTCGTGAGCGTCGCCTTCACCGTCGCCGTGGTCGACGCGCTCGTCCTCAGGTTGATCGGGCTGCACGCCGGGACCATCGTCGTCGACGCGGCGGTCGCCTGGCCGGCCACGCCAAGGCTCGCGACGAGGACGACGACGAGCGCGAGGACGAGGCGGAGCGAGGCTCGGGTGGGCAGGACGGGGCGCGGGCGGCGCATCGGCAAGGGTGGTCTCCTTCGGACCGCGAAGCCTCACCGACGGGAGTACCGGACGACCACGACCCAACAGGACTACTCGTGACCCATCCGATCGGCCCACCGCCCTTGGATCGACCGCGCCACCGAGGCGCGGCAACAGGCCGGACTGCCCGCCGGATCACGACCTTTGCGCCTGATGGCGCCGGGTTCGATCGCGCACGGTGGGCGCAGGTGGGTCACGACGCGCGCCTCTGTCACCCCCGAGGATTCTGCTGATGTCACCCCCGGATGACTCGTCCCCCAGCCCGGCGGGCAGCCAGCCCGCCGCCCCGACAGCCCTGGATCCGGCGACCGCCGCGGCGCTGCTTGCCGACGTCGGCTTCATCGCCAGTCCCGACCTGCCCGATCGCCCCGGCAATGCGTGTCTCCTGGTCGCATTGCGGCCGGCGCCGACGCTGCGCCATTACGACCCCGAGCTCGTCGAGTACTGGGCCTCGCTCGACGGACGGGGGGAGCGCCGGTCGCTGACGGGGGAGTCGCGGATGCCGGTCAACACAGCATTCTCGTGGGGGCCGATCAGGATCGTGGACCGGCTCGCGGTGGCCAATGAGTACCTGGGCTTCGGCGGTGACCTCGCAGTGGATCGCGTCGACGGCATCGTCGTCGTGGTGTTCACCTCGCCAGCGCCGTTGCTCCGGCGCGGGGGGCACTCGCAGGGCTGGGACCCGGGAGCGGACTCCCTCGGCGCCTTCTTCGGACGGCTGCAGGTTGCGGTTGACTACCTGTCGGGGTTCGAGGCGCGGCTCGCAGCGGCGACGCCCGTCGCACGCTACGCGGCGTTCCTCATCGACCTCGTCGCGCAGTACCGGCGAAGCGACCGGCTGCGGTCGAGTGAGGCGCCGCTCGCGACCCTCGTCGAAGGGGAGGCACGCCGGCTTCGGACCGCCCACCGGACCGACTGGCTCGCCGGCGAGGCGCTCGTCCGTGAGGTCCTGTCGTCATCCTGATGTCGTGATCTCGACCGCGGGGCGGCTCCTCGCCCGGAGAGCCGTCAACCTCGCTCCTCCGTCCTCAGGGGGCGATGGTCGAGAAGGTGCGGTTGCGGCCGCCGTCCGTTGAGCAGGCCCTCGAGCCCGACGAGGCCCGCGACGAGCCCGATGCCACCGACCACTTCTCCCGGTCAACGTTCGGAGCTCGCCGAGGTCAGGCGCCGACGCGGCTGGCGGAGGCGTCGGTCTCGACGGGAGCGACCGGTGCTGCCTCCCTGGCGATCAGGACCGAGCATGGGGCGTGGTGGAGCACGTCGCGCGCGACGCTCCCGAGCAGCATCCGGCGCAGGCCGGTCTGCCCACGCGACCCCACGACGATCAGGTCGGCCCCGATCTTTGCGGCGGCGTCGAGGATCTCGTCGGTGGGCCTTCCCTCCCGGAAGCGGCTCCTCGCGTCGAGTCCGCCGTTCCGCAGCCCCGCGGCGACCTCTGCCGCGGCGGATTCATGACCTTGGCGCTCGAGGTCTGCTGTCTCCGCGTACGCCTCGTAGTTCGTGCCCGTGGAGTCGACGCCCGACCACCACGGGAATCGCGTGTCGGCGACGCTCAGCACGGTGATCTCGGCGCCGCGGAACACTGGCCATGCCCCGACGAGCGCGGCGGCTGAGTCCGAGATGTGCGATCCATCGACGGCGAGGACAACTCGCCGGATCGTCGCGCCGCGGGCGATCAGCACGGGTGCCGGGCTCCGGTCGACCACCTCGTTCGAGACCGAGCCCAGCAGGAGCGACTGGAGGCCGCCGAGCCCACGCGATCCCATGACGACGAGGTCGGCATGGAAGCGGCCGGCTTCGTCGGCGATCAGGGCGGCGGCCCGGCCGACGCGAACGGTCGTACGGACCGTGCGGCCGGGCGCGTCGAGGCGCGTCACCGCTTCCTCGACGACGCGCTGCGCCTCGGCGTGCAACACCCGCTCGATCTGGTCTGCCTCGCCGAGCGCGATGGCCGGCCACGTCCCGTCGAACAGCTCGGCCGTTCCGGGAATGACGTGAACGACGTCGACGGCGAGATCGTCCGGCCAGGTGAGCCCCGCGATCAGCTCGGCGGCCACGCCGGCGGAGTCGGATCCATCAGTCGCGAAGAGGATGTGCATCGGGCGCCTCCTGATGGCGCGAAGCGTGCCCGTCGACTGCCCGGGACGGGATGTGCCGAGTGGCCCGAGATTCCGGGACCGGCCGGCCGTGCCCCGTTCTGGCACGGTCCGTTCGCGGGGACGGGCCGGTCGCCGCTGACGGCAGTGCCGATCGGCACTGTTGTCAGCGCGGGACGGCGACGAGGATGCGGGTGAAGCGCGTGCAGTGAGGTGTCGGCATGGATGACCGTGCGATCAGCGACCGGCACCCCAGCCGCATCACGGCCTGGCTCGTGATCCTCCTGGTCGTCGCGTGCTCGCCGACGAGCGCACCATCGCCCGCGTCCTCGCCGCCGTCTCCGGCGGCGTCCGTCGTCCCGTCTCGGCCGACGCCGACGGCATCCTCCGACGCGACGCCGCCAGCTCCGACGCCATCGCCGCGACCGTCCCTCGCGCCCACCCCGTCCGCCCTTGCCACGCCAACCCCGGCTCCGACGCCACGCCCCACGCCGCGTCCAACCCCGCGTCCAACCCCGCGTCCGACGCCGCGACCCACGCCTTTCCCGACGCCGCGCCCGACCCCGACGCCTTCGGCCGCAAGCCGGCTCCTCACCCACGGATCGCGGACGAGCCACCGGGTCGCTCTGACGTTCGATATGGGTGGGCGGGTTGGCGATGCGCTCGCGATCGTCGACTGGCTCGTCGATCATGACGTGCACGCCACCGTGTTCATGACCGGCGCGATGGCTGACAACCCGAACACGGACGCCGGGCGCCGGGTGCTGGCGACCATCGACGCGCAGCCTGGACGGCTGGCGCTCGGCAACCACTCGTATACGCATCGCGACTTCCGGACGCTCGCAGCGTCGGAGATCCGCGACGAGCTTCGGCGGACGGAGGCGGCGATCCAGCCGTACTGCTCCCAGGACCCTCGGCCATTCTTCCGGCCCCCGAACGGCGGGTACAACGCGGCCGTCCTGGACGCGGTCGGCGAGGCGGGGTACCGCTACACCGTCACGTGGGACATCGATACGATCGACTGGCGCCCGATTGCGAACAATCCACCCGGCCCGACCGCCGACGACATCGTCGCCAAGGTCCTCGGCAACGCCCGCGGCGGCTCGATCGTCCTGATGCACCTTGGCGGATACGAGACGTTCAAGGCACTGCCGCGGATCGTCGATGGCCTGCACGCCGCGGGGTACGAGCTCGTCACGCTGGACGAGATGTTCGGGCGGCAGGCTTGACTCCCGGCGATTGGTCTATACAATCGCGCCATTCATCCAGGAGGCCACGGCGCTCCATGGGTCCCGTCACCGATCCTGACTCGGCGTCCGATGGTCGACAGGGCTTGCGACCGGCTCGGTCGCTGCCCGCGTACCTCCAGATCGAGGAGGAGCTCGCCGAGCGGATCGCCTCGGGGCAGCTGGCCGCCGGCGAGCGGATGCCGACCGAGCGCGAGCTGACCGCGCGAACGGGCGTCAGCCGGATGACGGTCCGAGCAGCGTTGGCCCGGCTCGAGCAGCGCGGGCTGATCGTCCGCCGGCAGGGAAGCGGCACGTACGTCGCCGAGGCGAAGCTCCAGGTCGACGCGAGTCATCTCCGGGGGTTCTTCGAGGGGTCGGTCGGGCAGGGGATCTTCCCCGTGAGCCGGGTCGTCGAGCGGGCCGAGGTCCTCGCCACTCGCCAACTCGCTCACCAGCTCGGGCTGCGGATCGGCGAGCGGGTCTACAAGATCGTCCGGGTGCGATCGGCGGGCGGCGTGCCGGTCGTCCTCGAGACGTCGTTCCTGCCCGCCCGGATCGTGCCGGGGCTCCTCGACGAGGACCTCGAACGTTCGTCGATCTACCGGCTGATGGATCGCCATCACGGCGCCCGTCCCGTCCGGGCACGCCAGTCGATGGAGCCGATCACGGCGGGTCCGCCCGAGTCGGCGCTCCTCGACGTGCCCGTGGGAAGCCCCCTCATGCTCGTCGAGCGAACGGCGTGGGACGCTCGCGGCCGCGCGGTCGAGCATGCACGCGATCTCTATCGCGGCGACCGGAGCCGATTCGTGACCGAGCTCACGTTTGACCCCGGCCGGCCCGACGGCACGGCGCGGGCTCGAGTCGGCGAGGGCCGCTGACGTGGCGACCCAGCGCGTGCCGGTGGTCGTCGTCGGCGGCGGGGTGATCGGCTGCGCCATTCTCCACGAGCTCGCTCGACACGGCGTCGCCGGCCTGCTCGTGGAGGCCGAGCCCGACCTGTGCGAGGGGACCTCGAAAGCGAACAGCGCGATCCTCCACACGGGGTTCGACTCGAAGCCCGGGACGATCGAGTCGCGGATGCTGCGGCGGGCGGCCGCGCTCTGGCCCGAGACGCTCGAGGCACTCGGCGTGCCCAATCTCGCGGTCGGTGCCCTCATGCTTGCGCGGACGCGCGAGGACGCCGGCCGGCTCGCGACGGAGATCGCGCCCAACGCCGCGGCCCTCGGCGTGAGGACCGAGCTGCTCGATCGGGCTGCCGTCCGCGACCTCGCCCCGTACCTCGCCGACGATGTCGTGGCCGCGCTCTCGGTCCCCGACGAAGCGGTCGTCGACCCGTTCTGGCTCACCCGAGCCTATGCCGAGGCCGCGATTGCCGCCGGCGCCGAGGTCCGGCTCGGGGTCGCGGTCACCGGAATCGCCGTCGAGGCGGATCGGGCGACCGTTCGGCTCGCGGACGGCACGACGATCGCCTCAGACCAGGTCGTCGACGCCGCGGGGCTGTGGGCCGACCACGTCGCACGCCTCGCCGGTGATTCGACGTTCGCCATCACGCCCCGAAAGGGCCAGTTCCTCGTCTCCGAGGAGACCTTCGGCGTCGATCGGATCGTCCTGCCGATCCCGGGCCCGCTCGGCAAGGGGATGCTCGTGACGCCGATCGTCTTCGGCGGCCTGCTCCTGGGGCCGACGGCCGCCGACGGGTCCGACAAGATGGACCGTTCGACCGATCCCGACGAGCGCGAGCGGATCCTTGCGGCGTGCCGGTCGCTGGTTCCCGCGCTCGACGATGCCGCCCCGGTCCGCCAGTTCGCCGGGCTCCGCCACGTCAGCTCGACCGGCGACTTCATCCTGCGGCCGTCGGCCGCCGGGGATCGGCTCTATGTCGCGGCGGGGATCCGCTCCACCGGGATCTCGACCTCACCCGCCGTCGCAGAGGCCGTGGTCGCCGACGTCGCAGCGCTCCGCGGCTGGCGGCTGGCGGCTCCCCGGCGCCCCGAGCCGCCGCCGCTCGAGCTGCCCGAGCGCGCCGGGGAGCTGGTGTGCCTGTGCCGGTCGATCGGGCGCGGAGAGATCGAAGCCGCCTGCCGGCGACCGACGGCGCCGCGGACGCTCGACGGGATCAAGCGTCGTTGCGGCGCGACGTTCGGGGACTGCCAGGGCAACCTGTGCGCGCTCGACGTCGCGGCGATCATCGCAGACGAGCGAGGGGTCGCGGTGACGGCGGTCGAGAAGCACCGGGCCGGGTCGTGGTTGTGGCGGACGACGGACGGACTGACGCTTCCGTTGCGGCCCGCGCCGCGCGATGCGCCCGCCGTGCCACATCCCGACGCTTGGGACGTCGTCGTCGTCGGCGGCGGCGCGGCCGGACAGGCCGCGGCGCGGTCCGTGGCGGGGGAGGGGCGTTCGGTGCTCGTCGTCGACCGGCGCCCGACCGACCCGGGCGTCACGCCGGCGCGCGTCGAGACGATGTCGGGCGCGACGGTGGTGGGGCTCGCCCCGGCCGACGGCGGCTGGCTCGTCCTCGTCCAGGCCCCCGCCGACACCTTCGAGCTGCGCGCGACGGCTGTCGTCCTCGCGACCGGCGGGTTCATCGAGCCGCGGGAGCACCGCGCCATCGTGGGCCCGCGGCCGGCGGGGATCATGACCGGGGACCTCTGTCGGAGACTCCTTGCCGAGGGCCTGCTGCCGGGAGCGTGGGTGGCGCTCGTCGGGGGCGGACGGCGGACGGCGTTGCTGTCGGAGGAGCTGGCGCGCTGTGGCGCACGCGTCGTCCGGCTCGATCGGCCCCCGGACGAGGTCCGTGGCGAGGCGCGCCTGGAAGGGGTCCGCGTCGGCGACGAATGGATCGCCGCCGACACCCTCGTCCTCGACGAGCGGCTCCTTCCGCAGGCGTTCCTTCTCCGCCCTCTGGGGCTCGTCGACGGTCGTCCGGGCACTGCAGCTCCGGTGGACGAGAAGGGGCGGCTCCCGATCGCGGGCCTCTGGGCGGCCGGCTGCTGCGTTCGCCCCGACCTCGATCACGACGGATGCGCCGCGGCCGGCTCGCGAGTGGGCGCGCGCGCTGCCGCGGAGCTGGCGAGGATCGCCGACACGAGAGGCGTCCGGCGATGACGGCGTTCGTCGAGGACCAGGCGACGATCCGCGGGACCCCCGAGGAGGTTTGGGCGATCATCGAGGACCCGGCGGCGCTGGCTCGGGTGCTGCCCGGTGCGGAGGCGCTCATCGCGACCGGCCCGGGCACGTTCCGCGGCGTCCTCGCGACCCGGATCCAGTTCCTGACGATCCGCGCGGACGTCGACGCGTCGTTCCACGACGCCGACCCGCCGCGCCACCTGCGGCTCCTGCTCACCGGGCGGCCGCGGGGGCTTGCCGGCTCGTTCACCGCGTCGGTGCCGTTCGACCTTCTCGCACTGGACGGCGCCGAGCGGGCGACCGAGGTCAGGTACACGATCGACCTCAGCGTGACCGGCCGGCTGGCGACGTTCGGGCTGCCACTCCTTCGCGACACGCTCCGGCGCCAGGTCTCGGAGCTCGTGGCGAACGTCGACCGCGAGCTGGCTGCGCGCACCCAGACACGGCCGTGACCGCGGAGCTCCTGCTCGCGATCGACCAGGGGACGACCTCGACGCGCGCCATCGCCTTCGACCGCGACCTGCGGCCAGTGGCTGCGGCGTCGGTCCCACTCGATACCGCGCACCCGCAACCGGGGTGGGTCGAGCAGGACCCGATGGCGATCGTCGACTCGGTCGTCGAGTCGGTCGCGCGCGTCCTCGAGGAGGTCGGCGGCCCGGGGCGGATTGCCGCGACTGGGCTCGACAACCAGGGGGAGACGGTCGTCGCCTGGTCCGCCGACGACCTCCGTCCGCTCGCTCCGGCGATCGTCTGGCAGTGTCGCCGGTCGCTCCCGATCGTCGAACGGCTCCGTGCGGCCGGGCGCGAGCCGGCCATCCGGGAGCGGACCGGGTTGCCGCTCGACCCGTACTTCTCGGCCGGGAAGCTGACGTGGCTGCTCGAGGAATGCGACGAGGTGCGCCGGGCCGCCGGCGACGGGACGCTTCGCTTCGGGACCGTCGACGCGTGGCTGACGGCGCGGCTCGGCGGCGAAGCCCGGACGGACCCTTCGACGGCGTCCCGGACGCAGCTCTTCTCGCTTCGCGACCTGGAGTGGGACGACGAGCTGGCCGCATGGTTCGGGGTCGCTCCGGACACGCTGCCGCGGATCGTGCCCACCGCGGGCGAGCTAGGCGAGCTGTCGCACGGTCGCTGGGGCGGCTCGCTCGCGCTCCATGCGATGGCGTGCGACCAGCAGGCGGCGCTCGCGGGGCACGGGGCATTCGCCGCGGGGTCGATCAAGGCCACCTACGGGACCGGGGTATTCGTCCTCGCGAATGCCGGGAGCCGGCGTACGGGGACGCCTGACGTCGAGACCTCGATCGCCTGGACGCTCCCCGACGGCTCCACGAGCGCCGTGCTCCAGGGCGGCGTCTTCACGGCTGGAGCGCTGGTCGACTGGCTGCGCGATGACCTTGCGCTGATCGGCGACGCGGCCGAGACGGGGCGGCTTGCCGAGAGCGTCGCCGACGCCGCCGGCGTCCGAGTGCTGCCGGCCCTCGCCGGGCTCGGCGCGCCCTGGTGGCGGCCGAACGCACGCGCCGTCGTCGCGGGTCTGTCCGCCGCCGCGACCCGCGCCCATGTGGTGCGGGCCTGCCTCGACGGCATCGCCCATCGCGTCGCCGATGTCATCGAGGCGATGACCCCCTCGATGCCGCAGCCGCCCGATGCGCTCCGCGTCGACGGTGGCCTGACCGCCAACCGCTACCTCGTCCAGCGCCAGGCCGATCTCCTCGGCATCCCGGTCGACGTCGCCGAGGCCGCGGAATCGACCGCGCTCGGGATCGCCGGCCTCGCCGGGATCGGGGCGCGTCTGCTCGATCCAGCATCGATCGAACGCGCGAACCCGGTCGGTGAGCGACTCGTCCCGCGCCTTTCGGACGAGGAACGGGGGGCCGAACGCATCGTCTGGCGGCGGTTCGTCACCCTCGCCGCCGAGCTCTGAACCTCGACGGCCTCGCGCGCCCGAGCGCGCGCCCGATGGCGATCGTCTAGGATGGGACGCTCACGTGGCGGTATCTAGGCGATCGAGTGACGATACCTGTGGATTCTGACGGCCGAGCGGTTGCATCCAGTGGTATTGCCGCGGAGCGCGCGGGGCGCTCGACCGCCCTCCGCGTCGGCCAGGCAGCCGAGATGCTCCAGGTCTCGGTCGACACGCTTCGGCGTTGGGAGGCCGAGGGGCGGTTACTCGTGGAGCGCTCAGCGGGTGGCCAGCGGATCATCCCGATCGAGGAGGTCACGCGGCTCCTTGCCGAGCGGCGCGCACAACCGGCGGAGCGTCCGATCGTCGCCGGCTCTGCTCGCAACCGGTTCCCCGGGATCGTCACCCGGATCGAGAAGGACCGGGTCGCCGCCGTCGTCGAGGTCGTCGCCGGGCCGCACCGGATGGTCAGCCTGATGACCGCGGAGGCCGTCGACGAGATGGGGCTCCGGGTCGGTGACGAGGCCGTCTGCGTCGTGAAGGCGACGAACGTCATCGTCGAGGTGCCGGCGCGGAGGGAGCCCCGGGGATGAGGCTGCGTCTGTCGCTGGCGGTCCTGGCGGCCGTCGCGCTCGCCGGGTGTGCCGCCAGCGGGGGAGCCAAATCGCCGGCTGCGTCGCCCGCACCGTCCGCGTCCGCCGGTGGCGCGGTAGAGCTGACGATCTTCGCCGCCGCATCATTGAAGGACGCCGTGGGGGCCGCGAAGGAGGCCTACCAGGGGGCGCACCCAGGGACGACCATCACGGTCTCGACCGACTCATCGGCCGCGCTCGCAGCGCAGATCGAGCAGGGTGCGCCTGCCGACGTGTTCCTCTCCGCCGACACGGTCAACCCTCGGAAGCTGGTCGATGGCGGTTTCGCAAGCGGCGGGCCGGTCGTGTTCGCCGGCAACGAGCTGGCGATCATCGTGCCGCCCGGGAACCCCGGCAAGGTCCACACCCCCGCCGACCTTGCGCGGCCGGGGGTCTCGATCATCGCCGCGGCAGAGGCCGTGCCGATCACCCTGTACGCCCAGCAGCTCGTCGCGAACCTCGCGAAGGAGCCCGGCTATCCGCCCGGCTTCGCCTCGGCATACGCCGCGAACGTCGCGTCGAAGGAAGACAACGTCAAGGCGGTCGTCGCGAAGATCGAGCTCGGCGAGGGGGACGCCGCGATCGTCTACGCGACCGACGCCGCCGCTTCGACCACGGTCGAGACGGTCAGTGTCCCTGCCGGCGCGAACGTCACGGCGACGTACGAGGGGCTGGCCGTCGGGACGTCGCGTCACCCGGATCCCTCGCGGGCGTTCCTGTCGTGGCTCGCCGGTTCCCCGGGCCGGGCGATCCTCGCCCGGTTCGGGTTCCTCCCGCCGCCGGCATGACCGACGCGATCCGCGAGCAGACGGCCCGGACAGGGGAGGGCTCCCCGCCACAGTCCACCCCCCGCTTCTCGTGGGGTGAGCCGTCGCTGCTCGCGCTCGCCGCCCTGTTCGCCGTCTTCCTCGGCCTCCCGGTCGTCGCCCTCGTCGCGCGGGCGATCGGCGACGGATCGCTCCTGGAGATCGCCGGCTCCTCTGCGGTCCTCGTCGCGCTCGGGCTGAGCCTCGCGACCACCGCGGTGAGCCTGATCCTGACCGTTGCCGTGGGGCTGCCGCTCGCGGTCGTGCTGGCCCGGCGAGAGTTCCGCGGCAAGTGGCTGGTCGAGACGATCGTGGACCTGCCGATCGTCCTGCCGCCGTCGGTCGCCGGATTGGCGCTGCTCCTCGTCTTTGGG
>Ga0255338_1005775_pt1 | contig 11077 bp, 7 predicted proteins | sample MeOH1_35cm_T4_19_FD_203715 | JGI IMG/M metagenome (GOLD analysis project Ga0255338, IMG submission 203715) | Sandy soil microbial communities from University of British Columbia, Vancouver, Canada - MeOH1_35cm_T4_195 | ecosystem: Engineered > Artificial ecosystem > Sand microcosm > Unclassified ... | reverse complement strand
AAACTGTTGATAACCTGCACCTATTTGTTGAAGATATTCCGGGCTAATGCCCTTCTCAAAGTCCCGGCCCCGTTTTGTAATCTGCCGGTGCAACGCCTCTGACGAACGATGAAGATAAATGACGAGGTCCGGAACCGGAATAGATGCCGCCAGAACCTGGTAGAGTCGCTCAAATAGCTGTAATTCAGCTCCTTTTAGGTTCACCCGGGCAAAAACCATGGACTTTTCCCACAGGTAATCGGCCACAACCGGCTTACCACCTGCCAAGGCCTGCTTCACATTCCGGAACCGTTCTTCCAGAAAAGACAGCTCAACGCTGAAGCCATAACGTGCCGGATCGGCGTAGAAATCACGGAGAAACGGATTCTCGTCAAAGTGCTCAGGGAGAAAAACCGAACCGGTCCGTTCGGACAGCAGGGACGCCAAAGTCGACTTGCCCGCTCCGATATTACCTTCAATGGCAACATAAGTATAGCGCGAAGTCTTCATTTGTCCTGAAATACATCAACAGGTTCGGCACAATCTTTCAATAACTGCACAACAGACTTATTCAGGACAGGGTGGATCATTTCCCCGGCAATTTCAACAGATGGTTCAAGCACAAATCGCCGTTCATGCATGTAGGGATGCGGAACAGTTACGTCCGGCAGGTTGACAATTTCATCACCAAACAGAATAATATCGATATCGATCAGCCGCGGTCCCCACTTCTCCTCCCGTTCGCGCCCCATTAATTTCTCGATCGATAAAATATTCTGCATCAACTGCACGACTGTAAGTTCAGTAGTCAGTTTCACCGACATATTCAGAAAATCAGGTTGATCGGTTTTGCCCCAGGGAGCGGTGGTAAAAGCAGAACTCTTACTTATTACCGCGGACTTATCCATCGCCGCCAGATGAACCACCGCAATTTCGAGATTTAGCCGCAAATTGCCGGTATTGCTGCCTAAAGAAAGTAATACGTTAGTCACGGGTCAAATGTACGAAAGAGGGGATTAGGGACTAGGGATGAGGGACTAGGGATGAGGGATGAGGGACGAGGAACGGGGGACGAGGAACGGGGTACGAGGGACGGGAGATGAGGGACGGGAGATGAGGAACGGGGGGATGAGGGACGGGAGATGAGGAACGGGGGGATGAGTGAATGAAATAATTATTTATGGAAACCAACTCGCGTCATCTGATTTTTATATTGATACCTGAACCAATTTTTGAAGTCTTAACACCCCTTTCTCCATTCCCCCGTCTGCATTCCGCATACCTTTGTCATTCTAAATTAATATCATGAAAACATTTTTCGGCTCTCTTCTCGGAGCATTTATAGGTGTTGTAGTCGCAACTCTGGTTGCTGTATTCATCATCATCGGAGTAATTTCTTCGGCATTGTCCAGCGATCGCATTGTGAACGTGAAAGACGGTTCGGTTCTTCACCTGACATTGAACGGACCTGTTGTAGAACGCGAACCGAAAAGCGAATTTGCAAAACTCACCGGACTCGGTGATAACAAAAAATTGGGGCTTGATGCAATCATTGAGGCCATTCACAGGGCAAAAGACGACGATAAGATCAAAGGGATTTTCCTCGAGACACAGGATGTTGATGCAGGTATGGCTACCGTGGAAGAAATACGTGTTGCATTACTTGACTTCAAATCATCGGGCAAATTCATTTACGCGTACGGGGAATCGTATTCCCAGAAAGGATATTATTTATCCAGCGTTGCCGACAAACTGTACCTGAATCCGCAGGGTGGAATGGATTTCAAAGGTATCGGCGGACAAATCATGTTCTTCAAAAAAATGCTCGAGAAACTGGACATCAACGTGCAGATTTTCCGTCACGGGAAATTCAAAAGCGCAGTTGAGCCCTTCGACCTGGAGAAGATGAGCGATGCAAACCGTTTGCAGACCATGACTTACATCAATGCACTTTGGGGCCAGATGCTTTCCGGAATTTCTGCAGAGCGTAAAGTTTCTGTGGATTCCCTGAACAGCATCGCTACAAATCTCAGAATCAGAAATGCCGGTGATGCAGTGAACCTCAGACTCGCTGATGCAACATTGTATTATGACCAGGTGATGGACGAGCTGAAGAAAGTAACGGGTAAGGAAGCAAACGATAAAGTTGAATTTATCACGCTTGGAAAATACATTGAAGCAGGAGAAACCGGATCGGATGACGAGGACGCGGTTCCTTCGAGAAATAAAATAGCGGTGATCTACGCAGTAGGAAATATTGAAAGCGGGGAAGGCGATGATGAAACAATTGGTTCTGACCGCATCGCGCGCGCCATACGTGAAGCGCGGGAAGACAGTTCTGTGAAGGCCGTCGTAATGCGTGTGAATTCTCCGGGCGGAAGCGCTTTGGCGAGTGATGTAATCTGGCGCGAAGTTGTACTGACCAGGGAAGCAAAGCCGTTTGTGATCTCGATGGGTGATGTTGCAGCGTCAGGCGGATATTACATTTCCTGTGGAGCAGATGTGATTGTTGCAGAGCCCAACACGATCACCGGTTCAATCGGTGTATTCGGATTGATTCCGGAAGCGGGAACATTGCTGAGCGAGCAATTCGGAATTACGATCGACACGGTGAACACGAATAAGAATGCAGGAATCGGTTCAATTTATCGTCCCGTTACAGAACTGGAAGCACAAGTCATTCAGCAGGGTGTGGAAGATGTTTATACAACTTTCATCACACGTGTTGCAGACGGGCGCGGGATGGCAGTAGCAGATGTTGACAGCATCGGTCAGGGTCGTGTATGGGCAGGTATTGATGCACTGCGCATCGGCCTTGTTGATACACTCGGAACGCTCGATGATGCCATTGCCATCGCTGCCCGCAAAGCGAACCTGGGAACAGATTACCGCATCCGGAAATTGCCGGTGCAGAAAGATCCGTTCGAAGATTTCCTGAACGGAAAAGACGATGAAGACGTGAAAGCAGAATTGACGCAGGCATTCATTGTTCAGCAACTGAGTGTATTCAGGGAACAGTATTTCATGTTCCGTCGCAGCCAGGTACTGCTGAATGCGAAAGGTGTACAGGCCCGGATGCCGTATGATATCATCATCGAGTAAGTAATCCCGGAGATCCTGATCCCACCGGAATATTCCCGATGCCTCCAATCTGATTGTCGGCGTCGGGAACACTGATAACACCCGTTACATTTCATCAGGATTTCGCGGTGCGGAAAGAATCACGCCCCTGCCTGACAGACGTCATGTTACCCCTTCTTTCATGGGAATATTTTAGCTGATATATCGGAAGATTCATCAAACTGAAACCCATGAGAACTTTTACAACAGTCATTGCATTAACGCTGTTTCCTGTCTTTGTTTCCGCTCAGGCAATCGAAGCATGGGCTTCGCGTTACAGCTTCACCACCGGTACAGACAATGCTAAGGCGATGGCCCTGGATGATTCCTGCAACGTTTACGTTACCGGTTCAAGTGTCAGCGGTGGACCCGGAACCGAAGATTACAATACAGTTAAGTACAACACCTTTGGTATCCAGCAATGGGTGAAGAGATACAACGGCCCCGCGGGAGGAGTAGACATTGGCCGTGCAATTGCAGTGGACCCTGCCGGATATATTTATGTTACAGGTTCCAGTGCAGTGGCATCAGGTTACAGTGATTGCCTCACGATTAAATATGATCTCAACGGAGATACACTCTGGACTGCACGGTATAACGGAACCGGAAACAAAAATGACATCGCCTATGCAATTGCTGTTGACGATTCCGGTAACGTTTATATAACCGGGTCCACCGAAGGCACCGTCGGCACTCATGGAATCTATGAAGATTACATTACCATCAAGTATAACACTTCAGGTGTACAGATGTGGGCATCACAATACAACGGACCGGGCGGTGATTTTGACGCAGCCTATTCCGTTGCAGTGGATGGCAGTGGTAATGTAATTGTAACAGGTGAAAGCGGAGGTGGAAGTTCGAGCAGTTCTGACCCCTACCAGGATTATGCAACCGTTAAGTACAGCGTTACCGGTACGCTTGTATGGGCTAAACGGTATAACGGATTGCTGACAACAGCCAATGATCAGGCAACCCGTGTTGTAACCGACAACACAGATAATGTCTATGTAACCGGCAGAAGCGAGGGAATCACATCGTACGATGATTATCTCACCATCAAGTACAACGCGGCAGGCACCTTGCAATGGACAGCCCGCTATAACGGTTCTGCAAATGATAACGACGAAGCTAAATCCCTTTCCGTAGATACCGCGGGCAACTGTTTTGTTACAGGAATTGCCTTTGGTGGTTCAAGCACGGGTTTTGACATGGTAACCGTCAAGTACAACACTTCCGGTTCAGAATCGTGGGCCCGGACTTTCGATCTGCTGTCTACTGATGATGACGGTGGCTATTGGATTGAAGTTGATACAGTATCCAATGTTTATGTAACGGGTTATGCGCTTTCAGCATCTACTGCCAAAGATTATGTCACTGCCAAATATGATTCTTCAGGAACAATGCTCTGGTCAATCAACTATTCCAATTCCAACGCAGTGGGCAGCAGTGATATTCCTTCCTGCCTGAAAGTTGATCAGTACGGAGATGTTTATGTAACCGGAATGAGTGCGTTGGACTATGCGACCGTAAAATATTCTGAATCTACCGGCTATAACGCGGTTGTTGCACCTGAAATTTATTTTAATATTTTCCCCAACCCCGGCAATGGACTCTTTCACATGAAGGGTGCTGCACCGGGAAGCACGGTCGACATAACCGACAATACAGGCAGGATTGTTTATTCTGCGCTTTACAGTACTGATCAGATCGCGGTTCAGCTTGATGCCGGAATATACATTGTGGCTGTTACAACACCGGATGGCATACGGAGTACGGCGAAAATGGTAATCGAAAACGCGAAGTAGTGGACACCGCCTGGATTTTCCCCGCGCAGGTTGCGTAAATTAGGCTGATGAAACAAATCCAGCTCGCGCTCCTGCTTTGTTTACAGACTTCCGTCGGATTTGCTCAGGCGTTCAGCAAGTCCCCGCTGATCACGGGACTCGCCTATCCTGTTGCATTTACACAGAGTTCCGACGGCAGGATTTTTCTCACACAAAAAGGCGGCTTCACATTTCCGGCGGTTGATGCACAGGTTTCGGTGTACGATGCAAACGGAAATTTTCTCTCGGAATTCTGCGATCTGAGCGATTCCATTGATTGTGAATTTGAACGCGGGATGCTGGGCATTACACTCGATCCGGGTTTTGACTGGAATCACTTCGTGTACATTTTCTATACTTACGACAGTGATCCGCAAAACGGCGGGGACGCACGCATCCGCATTCAGCGGTTTACTGAACTCAGTAATGTCGGCATTGCTCCGGCCATCATCTGCGACATCGATGTTCCCGATAACATGACCGGCGCACACCAGGGAGGGAATATTCATTTTCGCCCTTCTGATACTACGCACATTTATGTTTCCATGGGCGACCAGGATAATGGAGGAAACTGGTCGGCTCAGACCGGCAATCCCTTCGGAAAAATTCTGCGCATCAGTAAATTCCCGGGCGATCCTCCCCCTTCTGACAATCCGTTCTACGATGATGGAAATCCTGCGACCGGAAACTGCGACTGGATCTGGGCGTATGGACTTCGTAATTCATTTGATTTCTGTTTCGGCCCTAACGATTCGCTTTACGCAACAGAAAACGGCGCGTCCGCCTACGATGAACTGAATCTCATTACCCGTGGTGGATTTTACGGCTGGCCTGCCTGCGAAGGAAACTTCAATGCCAGCACCACTACTCCCTGTTCAGCTCCCGGCGCGATTGCCCCGCTAACCACGTTCCCGTTCCCGGTGCCGTCACTCACCGGAATACTATTTTACACCGACACCGTTTTCAGTGCGCAGCAAAATCACCTTGTCGTTGGCGATTACAATCACGCAGATCTCACAGACATCACCTTGATCAATCCACCTGCATACAACCAGGTAAGTACATCCGTATTCTGGATTGATGAATCTCAGCAGTACGGTATCACTTGCCTGCAGCAGGGTCCGCAAGGGTGCATCTACGTAATGGAAGGTGGTTACACCACCAATGGAGGGATCTACAGAATCTGTCCGGATGCAAATTCAGTTGCAGACAATGACTTGAACAATTCCCTGCTTGTATCTGGAGCGAATCCCTTCACTACTTTCACAACTCTCACCTACACACTGGAAAATGCAACACGTGTTCATCTCGCGCTGTATGATGCCGCGGGACGGGAAGTCGCATTGCTGATGAATCAGGAACAGGTTCCCGGAACTCATTCTGTCGGCGTTGATGCAAAGAAATACGGACTTTCGGCCGGAATTTACATCTGCATAATGCAAACCGATCAATTTTCGCAGACTACACAATTGATCATTGAATAAACGTCAGAGACTTGTCACTCAGGCAATCAGCTAATTGATTACATTCGTTGTGCTAAAAAACAGCACCATGAAAAATATTCTACTCGCTCTGCTTACAGGCGTATCGGCGTTATCAGTACAGGCGCAATCGTATACGCAGACTACAGTTGTTACGGGAATGGATTCGCCCGTAGCGTTTGACATTGCACCCGATGGCCGTTTCTTCTGCACATTGAAAGGTGGCTGGGCGCTTCCGACATCGAATGCAAAAGTGGTGGTGTATGATGCTACCGGAACTTTGGTGGGAACATTTTATGACCTTACCGATTCCGTGGATGCAGATTTTGAGCGCGGTCTTCTGGGAATTACACTGGCACCTGATTTTGCTACTTCACATTACGTTTACGTGTATTACAACTACAACAATGATCCCATCAACGGTGGCGGTGATGAGCGCATCCGTGTTGAACGATTCACTGAAGTGAACAACGTTGGTACAAATCCGACTGTGATTTTCGATCTTGATGTTGATGACAACATCCCGGGAAACCACGTTGGAGGAAATCTTCACTTCCGTCCTTCCGATCCAACGCACATCTATTTCACCATTGGTGACCTGGCCCTGAATCTCAGTAACCCCACTCTCAATTTTGCCAACAAGCTGACCAATCCTTACGGCAAAGTATTGCGCATCGGTAAAGATCCTATCCCCGGACCTTATGATGTTCATGGTGTGGGAACGATGGGATGCAACGTTCCAACCGACAACCCGTTCTATGATGACGGAAATCCAATGACACTCAACTGCGATATTATCTGGTCGTATGGTCACCGCAATCCGTTTGATTTTACATTCAGCCCGGTGAACGATTCACTCTATATTTCCGAGAATGGCCAGAATTCATGGGATGAAATGAATCTGGGAACCAAAGGTGGTTTCTACGGATGGGCGAACTGTGAAGGTCTTTACGTGAATGCTTCTACTACTACACTTTGCACCACACCGGATATCGATCCTCTCGAAACATGGGGAGCACCACTGCCTGCAGTTACAGGAATTGTTTTCTATAGCAGCACCGTGATGCCGGAGTTTGACAATCACGTTCTGATTGCAGATAATGACTATGGCCGCGTGTATGACATTACGCTTGGCAATGGCCCGGCATGGAACACCTTTGTGTCGCGCACCCAATGGATGGATATGACGACTACAGGCGGTTTGACAACACTCAAACAAGGAGCCGACGGATGCGTTTACGCAATGAAAGGCGGTTACACAACCAATGGTCAGATTTATCGTGTTTGTCCGCAGGGAATGGGAACTCCGGAATTTGCAAACCAGAATTTCTACATCAAACAGAACTATCCGAATCCGTTCAGCACTGCCACGACTGTAACGTACAAACTTCAGCACGCTGCCAATGCAACAATTACTTTGTATGACATTTTCGGACGCGAAGTTTCTGTTCTGGCAGACGGAATGCAATCGGAAGGCGAGCACACGCTTACAATTGATGCAGCTGCACTTGGACTTTCTTCAGGTATGTACTACTGCACAATGGTGAGCGAAGACAAGAGTCAGAGCATTAATATCGTTGTTGAATAGGCGGGAGTAGCCGTTCAGTAAAATAGTTTAAGGAGCCGTGAATTTCACGGCTCCTTTTTTACGCATAAACCCATTCCGGACTCCCATCTTTTTCTCCCGTCTCCCGTCTGTGGTCTCCCGTCTGTACGTAACTTTGCATCGTGTCAGAAATCACTCCATACAACTCCACTACCGATAAGAAAGAACAGGTTGCGGAGATGTTCGATCACATTGCTCCCAAATACGATCTTCTCAACCAGGTTTTATCACTCGGCATTCACAAAGGCTGGAGAAGAAAAACAGTGAAGAAGCTTACTGCATTGAAGCCGCGAGTGGTGATGGACGTTGCAACCGGTACGGGTGATCTTGCCATTGAAGTCGTGAAGCAGCTGGCGCCGGAGAAAGTTGTGGGCGTCGACATCTCCGAAGGCATGATGAAACTCGGCCGGGAAAAAGTGAAAGCGAAAAATCTCGATAAGATTATTTCCTTTCAGGCGGGCGATTCTGAAAATCTTCCTTTCGAAGAAAATTCGTTTGATGCGGTAACGGTTGGTTTTGGTGTGCGCAACTTCGCCCATCTCGAAATAGGAATGAAAGGCATGTTTCGTGTCCTGAAGCCGGGCGGAATGTTAGTGGTGCTGGAGTTTTCCAAACCTCATAAATTCCCGATGAAGCAATTCACAAATTTTTACTATCGTTTCATACTTCCGATAATCGGGCGAATGGTTTCAAGTGATAAGCGGGCATACACGTATCTTCCTGAGTCGATTCAGGCCTTCCCCGAAGGACCTCAATTCCTCGAAGTGATGAAAAAGTCCGGTTTTTCTGACGTGAGCTGGCAACCTTTAACGTTTGGTGTCGCCTCTATATATGTTGGGAGGAAATAGCAATACGCAATAGCCAATGCGCAGCTAATGCAACTCCGTTACCTGTCCTGTTGCGTATTGCGCTTTGATTATTGCGTATTGGCTTATGCTTACTGCAATAACTTATCTTTACCCCCGTTAAATGAATACCATGAAACTCATCCGGATCTGTTTATTGTCAGTCTGCTTTGCACTCGTTGTGCCAGCAAGCGCCCAAAAAGATAACGGGCCGAAAAATCTCAGGACTTACTACGACGAGCCATGGAATTTCGGTTTCTTCCTGGGAATCAACAGAACGAATTTTGTGATTACACCGGTCAACAACCTCTCTGCAGTTGCCGGTGATTCCCTTAAAACCATTCTCTCGAACTCCCACACGGGTTTCGATCTTGGAATCGTATCAGAGAAGCGACTGATGGAATACGCAACACTCCGCTTCACTCCGGAAATCGCTTTCGGATCGCGGAGCATAGAATATCACTTCGCAGGGGTTGATACTTTCGACATAGAAAAGAAGATCGAATCGACCTGGCTCAACTTTCCGTTGTGCCTGAAAATCCGCTCAAAGCGATTGGGCAACATTGCTGCGTACATGATCGGTGGCGGTCGTTTCACACTCGATCTTGCATCGCAGAAAGATTCGAAAAATACAGTACCCGGACAGGAAATTATCAAACTATACAATACCGATTATGGCTTTGAAGCCGGCGCCGGTCTCGACTTTTTCCTTCCGTATTTTAAATTCGGAATAGAACTGAGAGCGGGACTTGGAATGCGCAACCTGCTGGTTCCCGACAATACGATCTACTCCAACTCCATCGATCAGTTGAGATCGAAGGTGATTCTCATTTCTCTCACTTTCGAAGGATAAACTGAGATGGTACGCCAGGTTCAACTGGTCCTTTCACCGTACGATGCTGCCTCAGACAGTCTGATCCGTGGTATTGCTGCTGAAGAACTGGGCATTTCTCAGGACCGGATTACCGGTTTCAAAGTGAAGAAGCGTTCTGTTGACGCACGTTCCCGTCGCATCCGTGTAAATCTGTCTCTCGAAGTTTTCGTGGATGAACCGGTTGCCGAAGTCAAAATGGTCTGGGAGCCGCATGATGTTTCTGAAAAAGAATCTGTTATTATCATCGGTGCCGGCCCCGCAGGATTGTTTGCAGCGTTGCGCTTGATTGAGCTCGGAAAGAAGCCCATCATTCTCGAGAGAGGGAAAGATGTCCGTCGCAGAAGAAGAGATCTGGCGGCCATCAGTAAACTTCACCTGGTGAATCCCGATTCGAATTATTGTTTCGGTGAGGGCGGTGCAGGAACCTATTCCGATGGAAAACTCTACACACGTTCCAACAAGCGTGGCAACGTACAGGAAATTCTCGAACTGTTTGTTGCGCACGGTGCAGATGAAAATATTCTTTCGGAAGCACATCCGCATATCGGTACAAATAAGCTGCCGGATATCATTGTTGCAATGCGTGAGAACATCCTCAGGTCCGGTGGAGAAGTACATTTTGATACACGAGTAGTTGATTTCATCGTAAAGGATAACAAGATTACTTCAGTCATCGCACGCGTTTCCCTCGACTCCGCCCGGGATGACGGAAGAGAAGTTACATTCGAAGCTAAATCAGTCTTGTTAGCAACCGGCCATTCTTCAAGAGATATTTTCGAATTACTTCACTCAAAAAATATTTCCATCGAAGCAAAACCATTCGCGATGGGAGTACGTGCTGAACATCCGCAGGTACTGATTGATTCATTACAATACCACTGCAGTGTCGACGAAGCCGAAGCAACGCGGGAATATCTTCCTGCCGCTTCGTACTCTCTCGTTCACCAGGTCGATGGAAAAGGCGTGTACTCATTCTGTATGTGTCCCGGGGGAATCATCGCACCCTGCGCAACCGCACAGGAAGAAGTGGTAACCAATGGATGGTCGCCATCGAAACGGAACAATCCCTTTGCGAATTCGGGAATAGTAGTAGCAGTTGATCCTGCTGAACTGACACAGTACGCACAACACGGTCCGTTCGCAGGACTACGTTACCAGCAGGATCTGGAGAAGATGGCGTGGGTGGCAGGAGGAAAAACCCAGGCGGCTCCGGCCCAGGCCCTGGAAGATTTTGTCAAAGGAAAATTATCGTCAAAACTTCCGGAGTGTTCTTATCAGCCCGGTATTAAATCGGCACCGTTGCATGAACTCCTTCCCTACTCAATCGGAAAACGTTTGCAGGAGGG
>Ga0255338_1005774_pt1 | contig 11079 bp, 10 predicted proteins | sample MeOH1_35cm_T4_19_FD_203715 | JGI IMG/M metagenome (GOLD analysis project Ga0255338, IMG submission 203715) | Sandy soil microbial communities from University of British Columbia, Vancouver, Canada - MeOH1_35cm_T4_195 | ecosystem: Engineered > Artificial ecosystem > Sand microcosm > Unclassified ... | reverse complement strand
GCAAGAACCATATTCCGCAGCAACAGATCAATCAATCGCGCATCCTGGTGGCGGGCGACATGATGCTCGACCGCTATTGGTTCGGCGATGTCGAGCGCATCTCCCCGGAGGCGCCGGTGCCGGTCGTGCAGGTAAAGCGTAGCGACGAGCGCCTTGGCGGCGCCGCCAACGTGGCGCGCAATGCCGCCGCGCTGGGCGCTCAGGTCGGCATGCTGGGCGTGGTCGGCGACGACGAACCCGGCCGTACCCTGGAGGCGCTCCTGAACGCCAGCCACGTGCAGCCCTACCTGCTGCGCGACGCCAGCGTCAACACCACCATCAAGCTGCGCGTGATGGCGCACCAGCAGCAGTTGCTGCGGGTCGATTTCGAGAACGTCCCGGCGCACGAAGTGCTGGCCTCCGTACTGGATAGCTTCCAGGCCTTGGTCAAGGAATACAAGGTACTGGTGCTCTCCGACTACGGCAAGGGCGGACTGGCCCACGTGGGCCGCATGGTCGAGACGGGCCGCGCAGCGGGTTGCATGGTGCTCGTCGATCCCAAGGGCGACGACTATTCGCGCTATCGCGGCGCCACGCTGATCACCCCCAACCGCGCCGAAATGCGTCATGTGGTGGGTGCCTGGAAAACCGAGTCCGATCTCACCATCCGGGCCCAGAACCTGCGGCGGGAGTTGCATCTCGAGGCGTTGCTGCTGACCCGTTCGGAAGAGGGCATGACGCTCTATACCGAAGCGGAGGTATTGCACGTTTCGGCGCAGGCGCGCGAAGTCTATGACGTGTCCGGTGCTGGCGATACCGTGATCGCCACGCTGGCGACCATGCTGGGGGCGGGCGTGCCACTCAAGGAAGCCGTGCAGCACGCCAATCGCGCCGGCAGCATCGTGGTGGGCAAGCTGGGCACCGCGGTTGTCACCTATCCTGAATTGTTCGGCACGCCGGCGTAATGTCCGCGCTGTCTTCTGGCTCGATTGAGCCCACACGACCATGACCATCATCGTTACCGGCGCTGCCGGCTTTATCGGCAGCAACCTTGTCAAAGGCCTGAACGATCGCGGCGAAGACAACGTCGTCGCCGTCGACAACCTGACGCGTGCCGACAAGTTCCACAATCTCGTCGACTGCGAGATCCGTGACTACCTGGACAAAGGCGAGTTTCTCGAGCGCTTCACGCGCGGCGAGTTCGGCAAGGTGCGCGCGGTCTTCCATGAAGGCGCCTGCTCGGACACCATGGAGACGGATGGCCGCTACATGATGGAGAACAACTTCCGCTACACCAAGGCGCTGATGGATGCCTGCCTGGAACAGGGCACGCAATTCCTCTACGCCTCGTCGGCCGCGACCTACGGTGCCTCACAGGTGTTCAAGGAAGAACGTGAATACGAGAAGCCGCTGAACGTCTACGGCTACTCGAAGTTCCTGTTCGACCAGGTGGTGCGCCGCACGTTGCCGACCGCGCTGTCGCAGATCGTGGGTTTTCGCTACTTCAACGTCTATGGCCCGCGCGAAGCGCACAAGGGGCGCATGGCATCGGTGGCGTTCCACAATTTCAACCAGTTCCGTGCCGATGGCACCGTGAAGCTGTTCGGCGAGTATGGCGGCTACGTACCGGGTGGCCACACTCGCGATTTCATCTCGGTGGAGGACGTGGTCAAGGTCAACCTGTTCTTCCTGGATCACCCGGACAAGTCGGGCATCTTCAATCTTGGCACCGGCCGTGCGCAACCCTTCAACGATATTGCCGCGACCGTGGTCAACACGCTGCGCGAAGCCGATGGCCGTCCCCACCTGACACTCGACGAGATGGTGCAGGAGGGTCTGGTGGAATACATCAAGTTCCCCGATGCGTTGCGCGGCAAGTATCAGTGCTACACGCAATCCGATGTCTCGCGCCTGCGCGGCGCCGGGTACAAGGAGCCGTTCTACACAGTGGAAGAAGGCGTGTCGCGCTATTGCCGCTGGCTGCTTCAGAACAAGGCCTGAGATCGCAAAGTGCGCGGTCCGCTTTGCCGCCTTTGACGGAAACACCTCGGTAGCGTTTAGGTGAACTTTTGTTGCAGGGCGCGCCAAGGCGGCCTGCCGCTCCTATCCTCCGTGTTGCCTCGTCCGGACCGGGCGAGGCAACCTTCATAAACGGATAGGAGAATCTCCCATGTTCAAGCAAACTCTGACTGCTTCCAAGCAGGTATTGCTGGCGGCTGCCGTATGGTTTTCGCTGTCGGGCGCCGCGCTCGCGGCGGTCGATGTGAATACCGCCGATGAAGCCGCGCTGGTTTCGCTCAAGGGCATCGGGCCGGCCACGGCCAGCACCATCATCAATGAGCGCACCAGGGGCGGGCCCTTCAAGGATGCCGCGGATCTCGCGGATCGCGTCAAGGGCCTCGGGCAGAAATCGGTCGTGCGTTTGCAGGAGGCCGGCATGACCATTGGCGCCGGCAGCGCCACCGCGCCGAAGGCTGCGGTGGCCGCGGCCCAGAAGGATGGCAAGGCGGAGAAGCCGCCGGTCAAGGCTGCCCGCTAAGGCGCCGGCGGGCTCGCGGCCGCGACGCCCGCATCGTCCGTATTTGCGCATCGAAGCCCCGGCCTGGTCCGGGGCTTTTTGCCGCCCGCGCACCGGTGCGGACGGCAGACGCTGGTATGGCTCGTGCTAGTTCCGCGTGGCTTCGCACGATTGCGGTCGCGCGGTATCATGCGGACGCCGCGGCAGCCTGAGCCGGCCGCGCGGCCAACATAATCCAAATCGAGCCGGACCTGCTCACGCATGCGGGGGCCAGGCCAAAAAAACGGGAGCTGGACAATGGGAAATAACGAGGACGCGGGATTCCTGCCCAAGTGGCGGCTAAAGACCCACGGCGTGATTGCGCCTGATGAGCGTCTGCCTGCCGGCCAGACGCTCCTGGCGGGGATCCAGCATGTGGTGGCGATGTTCGGCTCGACGGCGATCGCGCCGATCCTGATGGGTTTCAATCCCAATATCGCCATCCTGTTTTCGGGCATCGGTACGCTGATCTTCTTCCTGTGTGTGCGCGGCAGGGTGCCCAGCTACCTGGGCTCCAGCTTTGCCTTCATCGCCGTGGTGATCGCCGCGACCGGCTATGCCGGCAGCGGACCCAATCCCAATATCCCGGTGGCGCTGGGCGGCATCATCGCCGCCGGCGTGCTCTACCTGCTGATCGGGCTGGTGGTGCAGGCGGTCGGATATCGCTGGGTCGAACGGCTGATGCCGCCTGTGGTGACGGGTGCCATTGTGGCGGCGATCGGCCTGAATCTTGCGCCGGTGGCAGTCAAGGCCGTCAGCGGCGCCACGCTTGACACCTGGGTGGGGCTGGCCACGGTGCTGGCCGTGGGCACGGTGGCGGTGCATGCGCCGGGCATGTTGCGCCGGCTGCCGGTGCTCGTGGGCGGCTTGTTCGGCTATGTGCTGTACTACATCTGCACCAACGGGCTGGGCATGGGCAAGGCCATCGACTTCTCCGGCGTGGCCGCGGCCAGCTGGTTCGGCCTGCCGGTCTTCGCGTCGCCGGTGTTCCAGGCCAGCGCCATGCTGCTGATCGCACCGGTGGCCATTGTGCTGGTGGCGGAAAACCTCGGGCACATCAAGGCCATCAGCGTGATGACCGGCCGCAATCTCGACCCGTACATCGGCCGCGCCTTTATCGGCGATGGCATTGCCACCATCATTTCGGCCGGAGGGGGCGGCACGGGCGTGACCACCTATGCCGAGAACATGGGCGTGATGGCCGTGACCAAGATCTACTCCACGCTGATCTTCGTGGTGGCGGCTGTGGTGGCCCTGGTGCTTGGCTTTTCGCCCAAGTTCGGTGCGCTGATCCTGACCATCCCGGGTCCGGTGATCGGTGGCCTGACCATTGTCGTGTTTGGCCTGATCGCCGCCACCGCGGGGCGCATCTGGGTTGAGAACAAGGTCGATTTCTCCAATTCGCGCAACCTGATCACGGTCGGCGCCACGCTGACCGTGGCGGCCGGCGACCTGACCCTGAAGCTGGGTGGCATGACGCTGGGCGGCATCGGTACCGCCACCTTCGGTGCCATTCTGCTCTACCACCTGCTGGGCAACAGTAAGAACGAAGCCGAGGCGAAGGCCTGATTGGCCGCGGCGTGGCGGGCTGCGATGTCCGTCCACGCCGGCAACGCGGGTTTCGGGACTGGATTACAATGTCCGCCGACATTGGAATCCCGCTCACCATGGCCTACAAGACGATTGAAGACACCATCGGCAACACGCCGCTGGTCCAACTGCAGCGCATCCCCGGTGCCGCCGGCGCTCCGCGCGGCAACGTGATCCTCGGCAAGCTCGAGGGCAACAACCCGGCGGGCTCGGTCAAGGACAGGCCGGCGGTGTCGATGATTGCCCGCGCCGAATCGCGCGGGCGCATCAAGCCGGGCGATACGCTGATCGAAGCTACCTCGGGCAATACCGGCATTGCGCTGGCCATGGCGGCCGCCATTCGCGGCTACAAGATGGTGCTGATCATGCCGGAAGACCTCAGCATGGAGCGGCGCCAGAGCATGGCAGCCTATGGCGCGGAGATTATCCTGACCCCGGTCAAGGGCGGCATGGAATACGCGCGGGACCTCGCCGATTCCATGGAGCGTGATGGCCGCGGCGTGATCCTCGACCAGTTCGCCAACCCCGACAATCCGCTGGCCCACTACGAGACCACCGGTCCGGAGATCTGGCGCGATACCGAAGGGCGCATCACTCACTTCGTTTCCGCGATGGGGACCACCGGCACCATTACCGGCGTGTCGCGCTACCTGAAAGAGCAAAGCGCGGCAGTGCAGATCGTTGGCGCGCAGCCGGCCGAAGGCTCACGCATCCCGGGCATTCGCAAGTGGCCGGAGGCATACATGCCGAAGATCTACGACTCGAAGTACATCGACCGCACTGAGGCGGTGAGTCAGGGCGATGCCGAGCACATGGCCCGCCGCATGGCCCGCGAGGAAGGCATCTTTTGCGGGATTTCCGCTGCAGGTGCGTTGTGCGTGGCGGTGCGCATCGCCGAGGAAGTGGAAAACGCGACCATCGTGTTCGTGGTGTGCGATCGCGGTGACCGCTATCTTTCTACCGGGGTGTTTCCGGCCTGAGGCACGTTGTTTCGCGCACCAACAAAAAGCCCCGCACATCGTTGCGGGGCTTTTTGCTTTTTTTGCGTTTGCTTCTGGCGGGTGGGGCGGCGAGGTCAGCCCATCGCCGCTTTCACGGCCTCGCCCAACTGGTAGACCGCCAGCGCGTAGAAGAAGCTGCGGTTATAGCGCGTCAGCACATAGAAATTGCGCAGGCCGAGCATATAGTCAGTGGTTTCGCCCGGTGTGGGCAGGTCAACCACCAGCACGCCGGTTTCGCCCTCGCGCGCCAGGTTGATCGGCTCGTCCACGCGCAGGCCGGCCTTGAGCAACTGATTGAGCGTGCGGGTGGGCCACGGCTCGCCGTCGGCAGCGGCGGCAGCGATGCCGCGGCTGCCCTCGTCGGCGGCAATGCGCCAGACCACCGGGCGGCCGGGTTCCCAGCCATGCAATTGCAGGAAGCGCGCAACGCTGCCGATCGCGTCGGTGGCGCTGTTGCGCAGGTCGATATGGCCGTTGCCGTCGTAGTCGATGGCGTACTCGCGCAAGCTGGTCGGCATGAACTGCGGAATGCCGACGGCACCGGCGAAGGAGCCCAACACCGAGAACACATCGGTATTGGTGTCCCGGCACCACAGCAGGTAATCGGCCAGCTGGTTGCGGAACAGCGTCGTGCGCGCTTCGCGGTTAGGTACGTCGGGATAGTCGAACGCCAGCGTGGAGAGCGAATCGATCACGCGGAAGGTGCCCATGTCGCGGCCATAGATGGTCTCGACGCCGATGATGCCGACGATCACCGAAGCCGGCACGCCGAACTCTGCCTCGGCGCGGCGCAGCGTGTCGCGGTTCTGCTGCCAGAAGCGCACACCCGCGTCGATGCGGATCGGCTCGATGAAACGGGAACGGTAGGCGCGCCAGCTTTTGCGCCCCGGCGTGGCGGGCGGCATGATCAGGCGCACTACCGTGGACGAATACACGGCCTGGCCGAACCAGGCTTCCAGGGTCGGGCGAGCAAAGCCGTGGCGCGTCACCATCTCGTCGATAAAGGCGCGGCTCTTGGGGTTGTCACGATAGCGACCCGGCTCGATCTCTTCTTCGCGCATGCTCACGCGGCGCTTGCCGGCGGCTAGCAGGGCGGGGGAGACGCCGCACAAGCTCAATGCGGCAGCGGAAAATGCGGCGCCCAAAAGCGGGCGGCGCAGGGAGCGCTGGGTGTCGTTCATGGTGTCCTTTGCAAGTGGCCACGAGTATAGCGGATGGTGCCTGTGCGGCACCCCGCTGGGTAGCCGGCGCGGCATGTGCTAACGTAACGAATGGAGACCACGAATAAAGCAATAAGACATGCCCACAGGCTATTACACGCATCCCGAGTTCCTGCTGCATGAGATGGGGCCGTTCCATCCGGAATGCCCGGAACGCCTGCAGGCTATCGAAGACCATCTGATCTCGCACGGCATGGACGGCCTGCTCGACCGGCGCGAGGCGCCCGCCGCGAGCGCCGAGCAGATCGGGCGTGTGCATCGCCCGGAGTACATGGCTTCGCTGGCCGCCGCGAGTCCCGCCAGCGGCTATCATCCCATCGATCCCGATACCCTCATGAACTCGCATACGATGGCTGCCGCCACCCATGCGGCGGGCGCGGCGGTGGCCGCCACCGATGCGGTGATGGCCGGCGAGTTCGAGAGCGCTTTCTGCTGCGTGCGCCCGCCTGGCCACCATGCGGAGCCGGACCGGGCCATGGGTTTTTGCTTCTACAACAACGTGGCGATCGCGGCGCGGCACGCGCTTGCCGCGCATGGCCTCGAGCGCGTGGCGATCGTCGATTTCGACGTGCACCACGGCAACGGCACCGAGGCCGCCTTCCGCGGCGAGGAGCGGGTGCTGATGTGCAGTTTCTTCCAGCATCCGTTCTATCCCTACAGCGGCACCGAGCACATTGCCACCAATATGTCCAATATCCCGCTGCCGGCCTATACCAGCGGCATGGCGGTGCGGGAGGTGGTGGAGACGATCTGGCTGCCGCGCCTGAACGAGTTCAAGCCGCAGATGCTGTTTATCTCGGCGGGCTTCGACGCCCATCGCGAGGATGACATGGGCCAGATGGGGCTGGTCGAGCAGGACTACGCCTGGATCACGACCCAACTGGTGGATGTCGCCCGCGCGCATGCGCAAGGCCGCATCGTCAGTTGCCTGGAGGGCGGCTATAACCTGAGCGCGCTCAGCCGCAGCGTGTGTGCGCACCTCAAGGTGCTGCTCGAACGATAGGAGGCCCCTGGATGGCTGAAACCGACAACCGCACCGCAACGCCGCTGGTGAGCGAAAGCCTGGACGCACCGGGCGTGCTGCGCCTGACGATGAACCGCCCCGAGGCGTTCAACGCCTTGTCCGAAGACCTGCTGGATGCGCTGTTTGATGCATTTGTCCGTGCTGGCGCCGACGCCTCGGTCCGGGTGGTGGTGCTGGCCGCCGCCGGCCGGGCGTTTTGCGCCGGCCACGACCTGCGGGAGATGCGGGCTGCCCCTTCGCACGACTACTATCGCTGCCTGTTCGATCGCTGCACCCGCATGATGATGGCGATGCAGAAGATGCCGCAGCCGGTGATCGCGCGCGTGCAAGGGATCGCCACGGCTGCCGGCTGCCAGCTGGTGGCGATGTGTGATCTGGCGGTGGCGGCCGATGTGGCGCGCTTCGCGGTGTCCGGCGTCAATCTCGGCTTGTTCTGCGCGACACCGGGCGTGGCCCTGTCGCGCAACCTGTCGCGCAAGCATGCGATGGAGATGCTGCTGACCGGAGACATGATCGATGCCATGGAGGCCCGGGACCGCGGGCTGGTCAACCGCGTTGTGCCCGCCGACGCCCTCGATGCCGAGGTTGCCCGCCTGGCCGCCAGCATCTGCACCAAGCCGGCCGCCGCAGTGGCCGCCGGCAAGGGCTTGTTCTACCGCCAACTGGAGATGGGAATCGAGGCGGCCTACCAACTGGCGGGGCAGACCATGGCGTGCAACATGATGGATCCGGCGGCGCTGGAGGGCGTTCAGGCCTTTATCGACAAGCGTCCGCTGTCCTGGCGTGGCGCATAAACGGCTTTTTTGTGGTCTTTATGCCTTGAGCATATAAAGACATCGGTAAAAAGTCGTTTCTGGTATGAAGCGGATCGCTTAAAATGCGAGCTTCGCCCAAAAAATAAAATGCGGCAACAGCGCTAGAGAGACGTTCTCGCCTGTTGCCGTTTTCTTTTCACATGATCGAACTGCAAGGTCTTTCGCAACGCTTTCCCGGAGGGTCGGGGGAAGTGCATGCGCTGCGGGACGTCAACCTGTCCATTGCGGCGGGTGAGGTCTTCGGCATCATCGGTCGTAGCGGCGCTGGCAAGAGCACGCTGGTGCGCGCCATCAACCTGCTCAATCGCCCCAGCGGCGGCCGCGTGATCGTGGCCGGACAGGAGCTGACCGCGCTCGACAGCGGCGCGCTGCGCAAGGCGCGCCGCGACATCGGCATGATCTTCCAGCATTTCAACCTGCTGTCGTCGCGTACGGTCTTTGACAACGTGGCGCTGCCGCTGGAGCTGGCAGGCAAGTCGCGGAGCGAGATCTCCGACACGGTGCTGCCGCTGCTGGAACTGGTTGGCCTGACGGCGCTCAAGGACCGCTACCCCGCCCAGATCAGCGGCGGGCAGAAGCAGCGCGTGGGGATTGCCCGCGCGCTGGCGAGCAAGCCCAAGGTGCTGCTGTCGGACGAGGCCACCTCCGCCCTCGACCCGGAAACCACCCGCGCCATCCTGGAGCTGCTCAAGCAGATCAATCGCGAGCTCGGCCTGACCATTGTCATGATCACGCACCAGATGGAAGTGATCAAACAGGTCTGCGACCGCGTGGCCGTACTCGAAGCCGGGCAGCTGGTGGAAACCGGCCGGGTCATCGACGTGTTCCTGCGCCCGCAGCATGAGGTCACGCGCGCCATGATCGGCGACGTGATCGCTCAGGAATTGCCGCCCAGCGTGCTCAAGCGCGTGGAAAGCCGGCTCGGCAACGGGCGCGACCACGTCTACCGCCTGGCGTTCACGGGCGAAGGCGTGGACCAGCCAGTGCTGGCCCAGGCGATCCGCCGCTACGGGCTGGACTTCAATATCCTGCACGGGCATATCGACGAGATCCAGGGCCAGGCCTTCGGTTCGCTGGCCATCATGGCCACCGGCGAGCTGGCCGATGTGAAGGCGGCGATGGAATACCTGCAACAGGAAGGCGTAGTGGTGGAGGAGCTCGAGCATGTGGTCTGAAATGTTTGACCTGTTCCTGACCTCGTTCAACGAGACGCTGCTGATGGTGGCGATCTCGGGCGTGGTCGGCGCGTTGTTCGGCGTGCCCCTGGGCGTGCTGCTGCACCTGACCAACCGCGGCGGCGTGTTGTCGCATCCGCTGTTCAACCGCACCATCGGCGTGGTGGTCAATGCCGTGCGTTCGATTCCTTTCATCATCCTGCTGGTGGTGGTGATCCCGTTCACGCGCTTCATCGTCGGTTCGTCGATTGGCACCACCGCGGCCGTGGTGCCGCTGACGATCGCCGCGATTCCGTTTATCGCGCGCCTGGTGGAAAGCGCGCTGCGCGAGGTGGACAAGGGCCTGGTCGAGGCCGCCCAGTCGATGGGCGCTACCACCGGCCAGATCGTGATGAAGGTGCTGCTGCCCGAAGCCATGCCCGGCATCGTGGCTGGCCTGACGATCACCTTCGTCAGCCTGGTGGGTTATTCGGCCATGGCCGGGGCTATCGGCGGCGGCGGCCTGGGCGACCTCGGCATCCGCTACGGCTACCAGCGCTACATCACCGAGGTGATGGTGGCGGTGGTGGTGATCCTGATTGTTTTCGTGCAAGCCGTGCAAAGCTTCGGTGACTGGCTGGTGCGCCGCATCAGCCACAAGTAATCCGGCGTTCCACCCGGCTACATACAAAGACTTAGAGAAATCGAGAAAAAGGAAGTCAACATGCAACGTCGTAACTTGCTGCAATGGATTGTCGGCGCCGCCCTGGGCGCCAGCCTGGCCACTGGCGCCATGGCGCAGGAAAAGCCGATCAAGATCGGCGTCACCGGCGGCCCGCACGCCCAGATCATGGAGCAGGTGAAGAAGGTCGCGGCCAAGGACGGCCTGAATATCCAGGTGGTGGAATTCAGCGACTACATCCAGCCCAATGCGGCGCTGGCTTCGGGGGACCTGGATGCCAACAGCTACCAGCACCTGCCTTACCTGGAAGCGCAGATCAAGGACCGTGGCTACAAGTTCACCCACATCGCCTTCACCGTGACTTTCCCGATGGGCGTGTACTCCAAGAAGATCAAGTCACTCGACCAGATCAAGGACGGCGCGCGCGTGGGTGTACCGAACGATCCCACCAACGGTGGCCGTGGCCTGCTGCTGCTGCAAAGCAAGGGTCTGATCAAGCTGCGCGCCGATGCCGGCCTGAAGGCCACGCCGCTGGACATCGTCGCCAACCCGAAGAAGATCAAGATCGTCGAGCTGGATGCCGCCCAACTGCCGCGCTCGCTGGACGACCTCGACGCCGCCGCCATCAACGGCAATTACGCCGAGTCGGCTGGCCTGTCGCCCACCAAGGATGCCATTGCCATGGAAGGCCCCAAGGGCCCCTATGCCAACCTGATCGCCATCCGCGAAGCCGACAGGAACAAGCCCTGGGTGGCCAAGCTGGTCAAGGCCTACCACTCGCCGGAGATCAAGCAGTACGTCCATAGCACTTTCAAGGATTCGGTGATTACCGCTTGGTAAGTTGAAAAAAGCCGCGAAAATCGTGTAACGCAGGGCATCCTGCGGCACAATGCGGGCAAGTTTTCACGTTGCCGGGCTATGCCCGGCAATTCTTTACCGATAAAATAGTACGACCGTTCGAAAAACAAGAGTGCCACCCAGCCGGTGGTTATAATGGCAAGCGAACCAAATTTCTGACTATCGACTATCAGTGGAGTGAGCGCATGAAAGTACTCGT
>Ga0255338_1005773_pt1 | contig 11079 bp, 9 predicted proteins | sample MeOH1_35cm_T4_19_FD_203715 | JGI IMG/M metagenome (GOLD analysis project Ga0255338, IMG submission 203715) | Sandy soil microbial communities from University of British Columbia, Vancouver, Canada - MeOH1_35cm_T4_195 | ecosystem: Engineered > Artificial ecosystem > Sand microcosm > Unclassified ... | reverse complement strand
TTTTCGCTCGCCGGCACAACCGGGCCGACGTTTACATCGCGAGTAGACGCCGTATGATTAAAACAATCATGGAAACTAACTGTTTCGCCAGCGGTGCGCGACGTTCTCGAGCTGCCGTCGCGGTGGTCAACTCACTGGGCGCAGTGGATCTGGTGGCGGCGATCGTGGCCGAGGACGCTCAGGCGAGTGTCACGGAGGCGGTCCGGAGGGAATTACAGGCTCACGAATACGTGCGCGTGTTCGAACTCGGCACGGATTCCCCGCCCGGTCTACCCGCGGCTGGTCCGTCAAACAGTGACGAGAGCCAGCGCCACCGGGATATCTATCTCTGGGGCGGCGTGGATGCGGCCATCGAGCGGGATCCGGAGGGGTTTGAACACGCCGTCGAAGAGCTCTGCAGTACGATCACGCGCGGCGGTCACACCGGTTGGAATGCCCATACCGTACGCCGGGTGGTAATCATCGGCGGTAGTGCGCTACTCGACCGATTGGACCACCTGGTCCATGGTATCCAGCGCGGCGTACGCTACCGCTACATTCTGGTACAGTAAGCTGCCCGTACCGCAACCGGTCCCATGAATAGCAGACAGCAAATGGGGAATCGGGAAAATGGCGCCGGTGAACGTGCGGCGGCCATTTCCTCCTGGACCCACGTTCTCGTCTCCTCCTGAACGCTGCGCTAGAGCAATTCCATCAGCATGTCGCGGCCGGATTCGCGGAGCATGGCGGCGGGGATCTGCTCTTCGCGCGCTTTCTCTTGAACCAGGCCGAGAAGTTGGCGCACCTGGCGGCGGGCGTCGTCCAGGTCGGTGGACACGCTGAGGATGTGCTCTACGGTGTGGAGTACGGCGTGCGCCGTGACCAGCGATTGCATCGGATTCGCCGCTTCGTTCATCGCGTTAATTCCCTCGCTCGCTCGCCTTGGCCTGCTGCCAGAAGCGTTCCAGTTCCTCGATCCCCAATTCCGACAACGGGCCGCCGGACGCTGCCGCGAGCCGCTCGACCTCCCGGAATCGGCTGCCGAAACGGTCGATCATCCCGCGCAGCGCGTCTTCAGGATCGACCTTGAGCCAGCGAGCGACGTTGACCATCGTAAAGAGAAGATCGCCAATTTCGTCACGCAACCGCTCGGGATCGCGGCCCGGAAGCTCGGCCTTCAGCTCCGCCACTTCTTCGTCCAGCTTATCCAGCACGGCGTCCAGTGTCGGCCACTCGAAGCCCACCTTCACCACGCGCTTACTCACGGCCAGGGCTTTCATCAATGCGGGCAACTCGCGCGGCACGCCGTCCAACACGCTGGTGCGCTCCGGCATCTCCTGCCGCTTGATCCCCTCCCAGTTGCGGTTTACTTCATCCGCGCTCTCGACGGTGACGTCGCCAAACACGTGCGGATGGCGGCGGATCAGCTTTTCCACAATGCCGGCCATCACGTCCCGCAGGTCGAAGTAGCCCTCTTCGGAACCGATCTGCGAGAGTAAAAGCACCTGGAGCATCAGGTCGCCTAGTTCCTCGCTGAGCTTTTCTGGGGCCTCGCTGTCGATCGCCTCCAGCACCTCATACGCCTCTTCCAGCACGAAGCGGCGCAGCGACTGGTAAGTCTGCTGACGGTCCCATGGACAACCATCCGGCCCCCGCAGGCGTGCGACCACGTCCACGAACTCGCGGAATCCAGGACGGCGCTCACCGGTGGAAAGAGCCGGCACGTAAAGCGTAGTGAGGTGGTCGTACTCCCCCGCTTCCGGGCGGTCCATCTGGAATAGTGGCAGCCGCAGCACACTCTCCGCGGCGGGCTCGCCGGCATGGCGTACCACCACCACGGTGAATGCCTCCGGGTACTCTTCCATCAACGCGAGTTTCACACGGGACGCGGCAACGGCGGAATCGATCTGAAACACCAGCGTTGGCTTCGTGGAGTCCCACCACACCCGGTCCAGCACCGCGCCGTCGGCCACCTGCCACTGCGTGAGGTCCGGCGTCTCGCCTGCCGACGCCAGGGCCGGAGCTACCACGTCGACAAAGCTCATCGCCGCCAGCACCCGCACGGTCAAGCCCGCTTCCCGCGCCAGGGTGAGCAGGAGGCGAACACTTTCCTCTCCCAGCAAGGGGTGACCCGGAACCGCATAGACCACCGGTTGCGTGCGCGCCGCCCGGAACACCGCATCCGCCAGCTTCGGATATAGCTTCTCAAACGAGCGGGTGCGGCGGTACAGCTCATCCAGGCTGGTGAACGACCGGCCCTGTGCCTGCAGCTCCTGCGCGGCTGGATGGCGCTCAGTGCGCACGATGAGGGTGGTTCCGCCCTCCAGCACCTGCCGCGTCTCCGTGGAGAGCAGGGAAAGGCCGGCCGGGCCGAGGCCGACGATTGTGAGATCGGGAACGGAAGACTGCATCGCTACCTGTGTTGAATGAGAAAGGCGTATTGGATCTGGGAACCTGAGGCGTTCGCTGCTACTGCTCGGTTCAGTATTGTGGCACGGTTCCGGGCGAGAGTGCGTCCGGCGGCCAGAAACTGCGGAAGGGGAGACCGCCTGGCCTCCCCTTCCCCACCGCACGGTGGAAACCGCCGATTATTCGCCGGGAGGTGCCGGCGGAGCGCCGGCGCCGCTCGGTGCGCCGCCCGGAGCACCGCCGGGGCCGCCCGCGCCAGAGCGTCCTGCCAACTGGTTGGTAAGCGAGGCGTACTCCGGCCGGTTGATCTCCACCTTGGCCGCCTGCTGCGCTCGCATCAACTCCTGCTGGTTCTCCTGCAGCTTCCCGTTAGCCTGCGCCTTCTGCTGCCGCATCTGGGCTCGCATCAGTTCTTTGTAGTCCTGCGGGTTCGGCTGCTTCTCCGGGATCAGCTCTTCCAGCCGCACTACAACCCAGGTAGCGCCTACCTTCACCGGCTCGCTGATCTGCCCCGGCTTCAGCTTGAACGCCGCGTCCACCACTTCTTGGGCCACCGGACCGCCGGGCTGGATGCGCTTCGGAAGCTGGATCGGCACCACACCGCCGTGGTCCTTGAACTGGTCTTTCGAACGGGTGCGTGCCACGAGCGCGAACTCGGCATTGCTCGCCAGGTCAGACTGCACCTTCTTCAGGTCAGCCGGGCTATCCACCGTGATCTGCGAGATCTTCACCTGGGGCGGCTGCACGAACATCTGCTTGCGCTTGGTCCACTCCTGGTCCAGTTCCTGGTCCGAGACCGTGGCGCCGCGGAACATCACGTTTTCCTGGATGAGGGCGGTGAGCAGGTCATGCTTGAGAGTCTCCATCGACATCCCGCGCATTTTGAGCTGCTCCTCCAGGTTCGATCCGGACACGGCAGCCTGCCGGCGGAACGCGTCCAGGCGGGTCTCCAGCTCCTTCTCGGTGGGATAGACCTTGAGGCGCTTCGCTTCCTGCGCCATCACCGTATTGCTGATCCACTGGGACACCGTCTGCAACCCCACCGTGCCGCGCTGCGGGTCTATCCGCGTCGCGTCGGCGGTCATCTTGTAGAACTCTTTCTCCGTCAGCGCGTCGCCGTTGACCTTCGCGACCGGCTTGGAGCCGCCGCAGCCGGCCGTAAAGAGTAGTAACGCCGAAATCCCAGCAAAAAGGAGCGCCGCGCTTCCGCGCTGTCGCGCCCCGTGGAGGTGACCCATGAGCGTAAACCTTTATCCCGTGAACAAATCCCGGTCTGCCGAGAGGTAGCCCCGCAGGCGCATCATGGCCTGTTGGTGGAGCTGGAAAACGCGAGACTCGGAGACCTGAAGGATCTTCCCGATCTCTTTAAATGTAAGACCTTCGTAATAATATAACGAAAGGACGAGGTGTTCCCGTTCCGGGAGCCGTTTGATGGCCACGCCCAGTGCCTGGCGGCGCTCCCGCTTCTCCACCGCTTTGGTGGTATCCCCGGCGGCCGAGGTGTCTTCCACCGTGTCCACCACCCGGAGCGTCGCGTCCGGCTCAGAGGAGAAGAGCATCTCGTCCAGCGAGAGCACCGACGCCTGAGCCACGTCGGACAGCATCTTGTGCAGCCCATCCACGCTGGTGCCGAGTTGCTCGGCGACTTCTTCGTCCGTTCCCGGGCGCCCCATGCGACTCTCTACGGAAGAGTAAGAGCGCTCCAACAGCTTGATCTTGTCGCGGACGGATCGGGGAGCCCAGTCTTCGCCGCGCAGCAACTCCAGAATGGCGCCGCGGATCAGGGCAATGGCGTAAGTCTCGAACTTGACCTCGCGCGAAGAGTCGAACTGGTCGACCGCACGAATCAGGCCGATAACACCGGCGCTGATCAAGTCCTCTCGGTCCAGGCTGGCCGGCACACCGCTGGCGATCCGCCCTGCGGTGATCTTAACCAGGTAGGTGTAGTTGGCGATGAGGGTCTCGCGCGCTTTCCGGTCACCCTGGTGTTTAAAACGAAACCAGATCTCCTGGAGGCTTTCAGAGGCCATTGACGATGCCTTCCAAAGCAGAGATGCCCCAGGCAGCTCACAGGGAGTGCGAGAAGGGTTGCGAGAGCGGAGGACCGGCGAAGGTGGTAGGGAAAGGAAGCGGGCCGATTTTAGCATGCCTCGCTTCGACGCGTCAACGCGCAAACTCTTCGCAACCGCCGCGTCACCCTCGCGAGACGCCACACTACCGCTGTTCACAAGCGCACCCACTTACTGGTATAATGCCCCGTCGTCCGGTTCTAAAGGCCGGACCAAGCCTACAGATTTAGGTACGGTCAGCAATCGTACCGGAAGCCGAAAGCGGGGCCCGCAGCGGGATCCGTGGCCGGGGAGCGAAAAACACCATCATGAAAGAGGGCATTCATCCGAAGTATGTATCGAGCATGGTGCACTGCGCCTGCGGCAATGAGTTCGAGACTCTCTCCCTCAAGCCGCAGATCCGCGTGGAAATCTGCTCGAACTGCCACCCGTTCTACACGGGTAAGCAGAAGATCGTGGACACGGAAGGCCGCGTAGACAAGTTCATGCAGCGCTACGGCAAGGCGCTGAAGCAGCAGGAAGCCGCCCGCAAGAAATAAGCGGGCGACGGCTGGCGCGCATGAACGGCGCAGCTTTTTTGGTCCGAGCATCCTTATAGGAGCGAACCATTGGCGGACCAGGTGACGTACGGGGGCCAGGCAGTCATCGAAGGCGTGATGATGCGTGGTCCCCGCTATTTTGCGGTGGCGTGTAGGAAGGCCGACGGCACTATCCTCTTACAACAGGAAGAGGTGCCGGCGTTCTTCACCAAGTACCGGTGGGCGCGGTGGCCCTTTCTGCGCGGCATTTTCGCCCTGGCGGATTCGCTGGTGCTCGGGTTGAAGTCGCTCATGTTCTCCGCGAACCTGGCGATGGCAGAGGAGAAGAACCGGAAGGCTCCGCCTACCAGCCCGCTCACCCAGGCGCTCCTTGGGCCCTTACTGCCGCTGCTGGCGACGGGCGGCAATCCATCCGGCGGCCCGATCGCGAGCATTGCGGTCACCGGCTCCGCGGTCACCGGCATGGTGATCGGCATGAGCCTCTTCATGCTGTTTCCCAGCGTAGTGGCCGGCTGGACCACACCCCTGGTGGGCGAGACGCTGTGGCGCAGCCTGATCGAAGGGGCGGTCCGCGTCGCCCTGGTCCTCGGCTACATCGCGCTGATCGGCCGGATGAAGGAAGTGCAGCGCCTCTTCCAGTATCATGGGGCTGAGCACAAAGCAATCAATGCCCTGGAAACCGAAGGCGTGTTGGATGTAGACGCCGCGCTCCGGGCGTCCCGCATCCATCCACGCTGCGGTACGAATTTCGTTCTGACGGTGCTGCTGGTGAAGGCTCTGATCTTCACCGTTATCCCGTGGCAGAATGCGCTATTGCCCCGGCTGGCCCTCCGCCTGATCATGCTTCCGATCGTGGCCTCGATTTCCTACGAAGTGATCCGCCTGGCGGGCATGCACCGACACAATAAGGCGCTGCAACTGCTGGTGGCTCCGGGGCTGGCAACTCAATACCTGACGACGCGCGAGCCCGCACGCGAGATGGTGGAGGTGGCCGTGGCGTCGCTGGAAGGCGTGATGGAGCGCGAGGGGACCCTGGTGAAGCGAATGGTTCCGCAGCCCGTAGCCGTACCCAGCATCGTCTAGCCGGATGGAATTGAGATTGTAGCCTTTCGAATTGCGATTTCAGACCTGATGGATCAGCGCCGGTCGCAAGACCGGCGCTTTTTGTTTTGTGGAACGAAGTGAACCAAAGTGTGGGACAAACTCGACGAAGTTGAAGCTCGCTACGAACGCCTCGACCAGGAGATGGGCGACCCCAATGTCGTAACCGATCCGCAGCGGTATCAGCAGATCGCCAAGCAGCACTCGGACCTGACCGAACTGGTGAGCACGTATCGGGAGTTTAAGGCGCTCAACAAGCAGATCGAAGAGCTGCGGGCGATGCGCGACGCCGACCCCGAGTATCGCGAACTGGCGGATGAAGAGCTGAAAGAGCTCGAGCCGCAGGTGGAGCCGCTGGAAAGGCGCCTCAAGCGATTGCTGCTGCCCCGGGACCCGAACGACGAGAAAGACGTGATGGTCGAGATCCGCGCCGGCACCGGCGGGGAAGAGGCGGCGCTGTTCGCCGGCGAATTGCTGCGCCTCTACTCCCGGTACGCGGAGCGCATGGGCTGGAAGGCGGAGCTCCTTTCCGCTACGGAGACCGGTATCGGCGGTTTCAAGGAAGCGATGCTGGAGATCAAAGGTAAGGGCGCCTACAGCCACCTGAAGTGGGAAGGCGGCGCTCACCGCGTGCAGCGCGTGCCGGCCACCGAAAGCGGGGGGCGGGTCCATACCTCGGCAGCTACGGTAGCCGTGATGCCAGAGGTGGACGAGGTGGAAGTCCGGATCAACCCCAACGACCTGGAGTGGCAGTTCACCCTCTCCCAGGGCGCGGGTGGGCAGAACGTCCAGAAAAACATGACCGCAGTCCGGCTCACGCACAAACCGACGGGCATGGTGGTGAACTGTCAGGACGAGCGCTCCCAGTTCCAGAACAAAGAGAAGGCGCTGCGAATGCTCCGCGCTCGGCTCTACGACATCGAGCTGGCGGAGCAGAACAAAGAGATCTACGCCGCGCGCAAATCCCAGGTGGCCAGCGGTGACCGCAGCGACAAGATCCGCACCTACAACTACCAGCAGAATCGCGTGACCGACCACCGCACCGGAGACTCCTGGATCAACGAACTGGACGGTATTCTCGACGGCAACATCGGTGAGATCGTGGAGCGCCTCCAGGTGTGGGACGAAGCCCGTCGCCTTGCTGATCAGGAAACGAGCTAACGGCCGAAACTGAACGCTGCTGCATACAACTAGGGATGCGCCGGAAAGATTCGGATAACCGTGATTGCCCAGTCATCTAGATCTATTGGGGCCCGTCCCATTTCGTGTTCGCGCGCATCTGCGTTCAGTTGCGGCCATTTACGGTCATGACCATCCGTAATGCGCTAGCCGCCGCTATTGCCCGGCTCATCGCGGCGGGGGTTGAGACGCCGCGGCTGGAAGCGGAACTGCTGCTGGCGTTTGTGCTACAACGCGGGCGGACGTACCTGTTTGCACATCCGGAAGCGGCTCTGGCGCCCGAGCAATCCCAGGCGTATGAAGACCTGCTCCTCCGGCGCGCAGGCCGCGAGCCGCTCCCCTACCTCCTGGGGACCTGGGAGTTCATGGGGATGCCGTTCCGGGTCGGCCCTGGGGTACTGATCCCGCGGCCGGAGACAGAGACCCTGGTCGAGGCGGTGGTGGAGCGCCTTCCACCCCACGCGCGAATTCTAGACGTAGGCGCCGGGAGCGGCTGCATCAGCGCCGGTCTCGCCAGAATGCTGCCCGACGCCACGATCTTGGGCCTGGAACCGTCGGCCGCAGCCCTGGAGATTGCGCGGCAAAACGTGGATGCACTCGGGTTTGGCGACCGCATTAGCCTGATCGCCGGCCGGTTTCCCGAAGATGCGGCCGGGCTCGGACCGCTGGATGCGCTGGTGAGCAATCCGCCGTATATTCCCACTGCGGAAGTGGATACCCTGGCTCCGGAGCTTCGCTGTTACGAGCCTCGGAGGGCGCTGGACGGCGGCCCTGCGGGGCTGGATGTTCTGACCCCCCTCACGCAGGTCGGGGCGCTACTCGTGAAGCCGGGTGGTCTCTTCGCGGTAGAGGTAGCCATGGGGCAGGCGGACCGGGTCTGCGCCTTGCTCCGCGAAACCGGCCACTGGAGCGAAGTGGAGACGGTGGCTGATCTGGCCGGCATTCCCCGCGTGGTACTTGCTCGTAGAAACTGAAGAACCGGCCTGCGCCCAAAGCGCGTACGACCCTCGGCGGATGTGACGCACGACGTAGCCGGTCAGCAGGGCCTCCTGAATGGCGACGTACCGTACGATCCGCCGGAACGCAAAGGACCGGACGCTTGCCCGCGGGCACATCGCGCTTCTGATTTTGATCGGAGTGAGAGGATTCGAACCTCTGACCTCGTGCTCCCAAGGCACGCCTTCTAACCGCTGAATTACACCGCGAAACCGGGTAAGTGCCGGGGCACCGCACCCATTGCCGGTGACAGGATTCGAACCTGCACGTGACAGGCTCTCGACCTGCATCCTCTACCAATTGGGATACACCGGCGATACCCGACGGGGGATTCGAACCCCCAACCTCCTGGTCCTAAGCCAGGCGCCTCTGCCAGTTGGGCTACTCGGGCGAGCAAACAGGATATGGGCAGCCTCCTCCCGCCCTTCACTATTGCCTCCTCAACTCGTCGTGCGACTTTGAACGCACGACCGGACGGCACCTCGATGCGATGCCTCCGGCGGGACTCGAACCCGCAACTTGCCGGTTAAAAGCCGGCCACGCTGCCATTGCATCACGGAGGCAGAGGGTGCGCTCGCCTCACGTTTCTGGCGGTCATATCCAAGGTTCATCGTCTTTCGGCCTTTCTTCCAGTAAGCGGATGCGACAGGATTCGAACCTGCATGGCTCTGCGCCCGGCTGTTTTCGAGACAGTTCCTCCACCGCTGAGGGACGCATCCAGATAATCACGAGAAGAGGAAGGGGGGAATCGAACCCCCATCACCTGGCTGGCGACCAGGAGTTTTGCCCTTAAACTACATCCTCATTGCAGCCACACGTAGACGGCTGTTTTCTTCAGCCGACCGATGAGCTCCACTCGAGCCGGTGTATGGTCGGCATGCGCTCCACTACACGACTGCTCCGTCACCTTGCTGATCTCATCGCCGTGTCTCGGCTCCATAAGTGTCGAGCGGGAATCGAACCCACGTCGCCAGGGCCACAACCTGATCGCTTTCCATTAGCGTATCGACACGTTCATCCGCCGATCTTCGTATCGATGGACACGGGGCTGGCGGGATTCGAACCCGCGATCTTCACCTCGACAGGGTGTTATGTTAGACCACTACACCACAGCCCCAATAATCCCGTTGGAAACTGTTTCCTCCTCTCATCTTTTATTCGGGCAGACTTTCGCTGCCAGATACGGCGCAATGATGGACGCACAGGGAGTCGAACCCTGATCTTCTGCGTGCAAGGCAGGTGTGTTCCCGTTAGCACTACGCGCCCCGAAACGGCTCTTCGCCGAGCAGTTCCGTCCCTCTAAACGATGGGCAATGAACCGCATTAAATCGGTACCATTTCAAATACCGGTCGCAGGGGTCGATCGCACAGAGGGATAGCCACCGACGTTTATCAAGTGCCCGCCCTATGCCTTTCGATCAACTCTCCATTGAACTCCACGCATTGTCCCTGGCGGGATTCGAACCCACACTCGACTGCTCTTAAGGCAGTTGACTCTACGGGTTGGTCGACGGAGGCACAGCTTTATGGCAAATCCGAAGCAGGTAACAGCCCCCGAGTATCCGTGACCACGCCACGTCTTCGTAAAGGTCGCTCCTTGTCTCTTACAGAGGAGAGAGGGCTCGAACCTCCAACCTCCGGCTTCGCGGGCCGGGACTCTATCCGATTGAGCTACTCCCCTATTTGAATAACAAACACCCCGAGGCCCAATGGACCTCGGGGTTATCCCGTTTCTACAGTAGCGCGCGGCTATGCAGGAGGTCCGTAATCAAGATATAAGCTGCGACCATGCCGCGTCGATGTCGGATTCGGTCCGACTACCGCGCTATTAGCGAAATCCAATTCGCCGAATCCTTCGCAGCTTACGAGGTAACTACCCGATGGTTTTGATGGAATGGGTTTCATTACTTAACTGGTCCTGCGTTCGCTCTGTGTGGATTATATCGGAAATCGAGTCACAGTCAATACGAACATTCCGCCTCAAATCATTGCTTTCGGCGCAATACTCGGCCTATCGACCGCTTTTCTCGGGGTAGACGTGCGAGCGGGTTGCTCGTTCGCATTGAATTGAACGAGAGAGTGGAGCGCGAGACTCTCTCACGGGTTCACAGGAACTCCCGGATAGAATTTCGCCCTGTATGGCGGCAGCACCGCCTCGTACGGCGCGGGCATTTGAAAGACTGGGCTCAGCGAGCATTCATCGTCGGATGTCCTTAAAACAAAGAAGCCCCGAGGCCTGGGCGGCCTCGGGGCTAAATGATACGGTTCGTCAATTGCGAGAAGCGTGTTAGCCGGGAGATCGCCAGGTGTAACTGCGGTCGAGGCGCAGGACTGGGCTGGAATGATCTCGACCCGCCAGCAGGCACGCGACAGCGCAGACCACCGGTTGTTTACCGCTGGCCGATAATCCGCTGGTTGCTGCTGGCGATCTGAACATGATGCGAACCTATCAACGTAATCCAAAGACCTTCCGATCGGAAGGACCCACGATGGCATTATACCTTCGCGGAAATGGAAGTCAACGGCGGATTTCATGGTAGGCGGCCCCTATTCACAGTCCCGGCTTCAGTAAAGGAAACCGGTCCAGTTCCGCCCGAGACTTCGGCGGGAGACAAGCCGCTCGGCACGGCGGCACTTGGCGGCCCCTTCACGGCGCCGTGTACGTTTTAACTTCTGTGGGAATTCGGCGGGCAACCAGCGCTTCTGGAGTGAGGGTTCGTAGAGCACCCGGAACCTCAACCTCCGGTTGTATGGTGGTTTCGTTCCTCGACTCCTATGGCAGTGTCAGCAGGAATTCCGAAGCAGCC
>Ga0255338_1005772_pt1 | contig 11080 bp, 12 predicted proteins | sample MeOH1_35cm_T4_19_FD_203715 | JGI IMG/M metagenome (GOLD analysis project Ga0255338, IMG submission 203715) | Sandy soil microbial communities from University of British Columbia, Vancouver, Canada - MeOH1_35cm_T4_195 | ecosystem: Engineered > Artificial ecosystem > Sand microcosm > Unclassified ... | reverse complement strand
GGCGGAGCCGCTTGCGCCGGACGTGGCGCTGGCACCGCAGTCGGTGCTCGTGCCGGGAACGGATGGAAAGACGTATACGCTGGTCGAAGGTCAGCTGCGGACGACGAAGCGGAGTGCTTCGGCGTGGATCGGGCCGCTGGGCGGCACGGTGGTCCTGCCGGGCGAAAACCGCGGCGATCTGCTGCCGTCGTTCCATTCGATCGTGGTGCCGCCGCTGGCGGTGCTGAAGCCGACGCTGTTCACGATCTCGATCGCGTCGGACAAGTACATCAGTGTCGACCTGCGTGCGCAGGAGAAGACGCTGTTCGGGCTGAAGGATGTCGGCCACAAGGGCTTCAACCTGCCGGTCGTGTTGTGGCTGTCGTACGCCGAAGCGACGAACCTGGTCAACGTCGACCTGAGCGGACTGACAATCCTGCACGATCCGGAGAACGGCCAACCGTTCGAGCCGGTCCCGAGCCTCGTTCAGTTGGGAGTGCACAAGTACGTGATCGGCACGCTGTTCCACTTCTCCAAGTACGCGATGGCGGTTGACTAATGCACAGGGAGAACAACATGGCGAGACGGAAAGCGTGGGTGTTGCTGGCGGTGGGTCCGTTGTTCTTCAGCCTGCTGCGGTACCTGTCCACGTACACGATGGGATTCTGAGGCGATCATGAACCCGACCGGCACGGATCAGATGATGGAGGCGGCCCGCGGCGCTGAGCAGAGCGAGCGGTGGGACGATGCCGTGCGTCTGTACCAGAGTGGACTGGAGGCCGCGCGTGCGGAAGGTGACGAAAAGCGCGTAGCGGACATCCTGGTCGCGCTCGGCCGGGTTTACTTCGAGCGAGGCGCGTACGAGCAGGCGAACCGGCATTTCGTTGATTCGCTGGTTACGGCGCGCCGCATCGGAGATCTTCAGCAGGTGGCGACCGCGCTGAACGCGATGGCGGTGGTCGCGCAGTTCCGTGGCGAGCTGGAAGTGGCCGAGCCGCTGTACGCGCAGTCAGAAGCCGTCGCGCGCAAGGTGGGCGATGACCGGCTGGCCGCGGTGATTTCGCAAAACCTCGGCACGCTGGCAAACATCCGCGGTGACCTGCCGACGGCGATCGTGCGGTACCAGGCGGCCCTGCAGCGTTTCAAGGCGCTGGGGAATACGCGCGCGGCGGCGTTGGTGCTCAATAACATGGGCATGCTGCACGTCGATGTCGGCGAGTATGCGGAAGCCGAGCTCTGCTTCAATGCGGCGTACAACCTGGCGCAGCCCGCGGGTGACCACGTCACCATGGGCAAGATCGAAACGAACCGGGCCGAGCTGTACATCCGGCGCCAGCAGTACGAACACGCCCGTGAGTGCTGCGATCGTGCGTTCCGCACGTTCAGCGAAATGGCGTCACACAGCGGGCTGGGTGAGGTCCACAAGTTCTACGGCATTCTTCACAGAGAGACCGGCCGGCTGAACGTCGCCCACGTGCAGCTGTCGCTGGCGCTCGAACTCGCGCGCCGCTGCGACAATCCGCTCCTGCAGGCGGAGACCGAAAGTGAACGTGCGCGCGTATTCGTGACGGAGGGCAGGCACAGGCAGGCGATCGCGGCGCTGAACCGCGCGTACCGCATCTTCTGCGAACTCGATGCGCGTCGCGAAATACTGGACCTGCGGCGGCGACTCGACCGGCTGGAAGAGCCGTTCCTGAACGCGATCCAGCTGTGGGTGGATACCGAGCCGGCTCTGCAGTCGCACCGCCCCCTTGTGCGAGGTCGCCGTGTGGCCGAATACGCCTGCGCGCTCGCGGAAGCGGTTGGATATACCGACCTGAACGAACTGCGCATTGCGTGTTATCTGCTCGACGTCGGCAGCTCGATCCTGCCGGCGCAGCTGCTGACCAAGCCGGACCCGCTCACGGACGAAGAGCGCGAGCTCGTACGCCGGCACCCGATTCACGGCGACAACATCCTGAAGGACCTGGATTTTTCGGAGTCTGTGCGGCGCATCGTGCGGCATCACCACGAGCGCTGGGACGGCAGCGGTTATCCAGACGGGCTGGCCGGCGCGACCATTCCGCTCGCCGCACGCATCGTCGCGATCGCGGATCAGTACGATGCGCTGACGACCGAACGCAGCTACCGCGCGGCGCTCGGGCCTTCGGTCGCCATCGCGGTAATGCGGCCGGAAGCCGGACACGCGTTTGACCCCGATCTGTTTGCGGCGTTTCTGTCGCTGCGGCCGGTTCGCGAGGACCTGCGCGCGGCCACTGACCTGGTAACGCGGGACACTGCCGTATGAAAGTCACAGCCAGGCTGACCCGCGAGGAGCTGCTGGCGCGCGCGGACGAGGCGGACAAGGACTCGCGCTGGTTCGAGGCCGTTGAATTGTACCAGCTGCTGATCGAACGCAATCTGGTGCAGGATGACAGCGCGCAGCACGCACTCGTGCTGCGCCGCATCGGCGTGCTGAACATCAACAGCGGCGAACTCCGGAAGGCGGAAGCGGCGCTCGAGGAGAGCCGCAACGTCGCGCAGGCGGCCGGGCTGCATCAGCACCACGCATCCGCGCTCAATGCGCTTGGCATCGTGCGGCAGAACCAGGGCGACCTGGATGCCGCGGAGGCGCTCTTCAATGAAGCCGAAATCGTCGCGCGCAAGGCAGGCCACCGCCGTCTGCTGACGATGGTGAACCAGAACCTGGGCACGATCGCGAACATCCGCGGCGAGTCCGAAATTGCGATGGCCCGCTACCGCGCGGCGCTGACGCATTACGAAGAGCAGAACGATGAGCAGGGCATGACGTGGGTGCTGCACAACCTCGGCATGGTCAACCGCCAGGTGGGCCGGTTCGAGGAGGCGGCGCACTGCTTCGATCGTGCTCTGACGGTGGCGACCGACGCGCGCGACTCGGACATGATGGCGACCGTGCAGCTGCACCGCGGCGACCTGCACGTGCAGCAGCGCGAATACAACCACGCACGAGTCTGCGCCGACCAGGCGTTCGGCATGTTCACGCAGCTGGACTCCAAGCTCGGCATCGCCGAAGCATCGAAGCTGTACGGCGTGTTGTACCGGGAGCTCGGCAAACTCGAACTCGCCGAGTCGTACCTCGCGGTCGTCACCGATGTTGCGCGCGAGTCCGAGTTCCGACTGCTGCACGCCGAATCCGAAGCCGAGTTTGCGCTCGTACACCTCGCCTCCGGTCGCAACCGTGAAGCGCTGCAGTCGCTGAACCGGGCGCACGCGCTGTTCGGGGAAATGAAGGCGCGTCGCGAACTGTACGACATCGAGCGCGCCCTCGACCGCCTCGAAGAGAAGTACATGATGGTGACGCAGGTCTGGGGCGAATCGATCGAGTCGAAGGACCAGTACACGGCCGGCCACTGCTCGCGCGTCGCGGAGTACGCAACCCGCCTCGCTGAAATCCTGGGCGTGCGCGGCCGCGACCTGCGCTGGCTCAAGATGGGCGCCTTCCTGCACGACGTCGGCAAGACCGCCGTCGACCTGGCGATTCTGAACAAGCCCGGCAAACTCGACCCGGACGAGTGGGAGCAGATGATGCGCCACACTACGGTCGGTGACTCGCTGGTTGCGGAAATGAATTTCCCGTACGACATCCGGCCGATCGTGCGCAACCACCACGAGCGGTGGGATGGCACCGGTTATCCGGACCGCATGGCAGGCAAGAACATCCCGTTCACCGCGCGCATCCTGTGCGTGGCCGATGTCTTCGATGCGCTCACGACGTCGCGGTCGTACCGGCCGGCGTTCAGCGCGGAAGCAGCGCTCCGGATCATGCGCGAAGAAGCCGGCAAGGTCGTGGATCCGGAGCTGTTCGCGACTTTCGAAGCCAAGGTCGTTCCTGAACTCGATCCGCCGGTAGATAACAAATGAAGACGTGGCTCGCCGCGGCAGCGGCTACACTCGTCGCGCTCGCCCCGTTCGATGTGCATGGGCAGTCCGGCGCCGAGCGCGGCGGAACGGTCGTCATCGCAGGCGCGAGCGACCTGCGTGCGATGAACTCACTCGTGGCGGCCGAGACGTACACGGTCGAGTTCATCAACCACGTCCTTTTCATGCCGCTCATCCGCTACACGCCGGACCTGAAGTTCGAGCCCGTGCTTGCGCGGTCGTGGCGCATGCTCGGTGATACGGCGGTCGTGTTCGATCTGCGGCGCGATGTATTTTGGCACGACGGCCGCAAGACCACCGCGTACGATGTCGCGTTCACGTTCGATCGGGCCCGCGACAGCCTCACCGCTTTCCCGAACGCGGACTACGTGCGGAATTACCGCCGGGCGACGGTCATCGATTCCTTCACGGTCCGCGTTTCGTTCGCGCCGCACCGCGACGCACTCATGGTGTGGCCGGAACTGGCGATCATGCCGCGCCACCTGCTCGAACACGTGCCGCCGGCCGAGCTGAGTCAGGCGCCCTTCAACAAGCAGCCGGTCGGCAATGGTCCGTTCCGCTTCGTCTCTCAGCGTGCGAACGATCGCTGGGTCTTCGAAGCGAATCCACGCCACCCCGCCGCGCTAGGCGGGCAGCCGCGCGTGGAGCGGCTGATCTGGCGCGTGATCCCGGACAACACCGCGCAGCAGTCGGAGCTCCTGACCGGCGGCGCGGACATCATCCTCGCCGCGCGTGCCGAGCAGTTCGCACAACTCGCTGCGCGGCCGGGCATTACCGGCGTGCTCAAGCCGTCGCGGCGGTTTTACTTCATCGCGTGGAACGGCAAGCGGGCGACGCTGTCGCAGCCCGCGACGCGGCGTGCGCTCATGCACGCACTCAATCGCGACCAGATGATCAAGGCGCTGCGCGGCGGGTACGCCACCATCGCGACCGGTCCGATCGCCCCCTACCACTGGGCACACGACAAGTCGCTGGCGCCGCTCCGCTACGACCCGCAGACGGCGATCCGGCTTCTGGAGAGTAATGGCTGGCGCGATCGCAACCGCGACGGCGTTCGCGAGAACGCAGCCGGCGAGCCGCTCCAGATCGAACTCAAGATCCCCGCGAACAACGGATTCAACCGCGATCTCGCGGAGATGATCCGGTCGGACCTATCGAAGGTCGGCGTGCGAGTCACGACGCGGCCGATCGACTTCGCTGCGCTGGTCGATGACATCAGCACACCCGAGCGCCGCTTCGATGCCGCAATCCTGGCCTTCGACACGGACTTCAACATCAACCTGCGCGACGCGTTCCACTCGAAGGAGCTGGAGGGGCCGTTCCAGTCATCGTCGTATCGGAATCCGCGCGTCGATGCGCTGCTCGATGCAGTCGCGAAAGCGACCGATCGCGAACGTGCGCGCCAGCTGTATGCCGACGTGCAGCGGATCCTGCGCGACGAGCAGCCCTGGGGTTTCCTGTTCTATCCGCCGGAACTGATCGTGAAGAGTGATCGCGTGCAGGGCGCGCAGTTCGATATCCGTGGAGTGCTTGCGGGTGTCGAGAAGTGGTACACGGGTCCGCGCCGCGGGTCGACGGCGCGGGACTGATCTACTCGTCCAGGCCGTCGCCTGCGGCGAGGCGGTAACTCCTGCATTTGCGGAAAAGGGTCGTGCGCGAGATGCCGAGCATGCGCGCCGCGCGCGATTGATTTCCGTTGGCCATCACCAAGGTCGCCTCGATCAACTGCCGCTCCGCCTCCTCCAGCGTCAGCCCGGCCGCTCCGATCTCGATGTACATCCTGCCATTCTGCATCGTCTCCGCCACAGCCGCGCGCGGCGCACGCGGCTTGATGCGGATGTGCTCGGCGCGAAGATACGGCCCGTCCGCAACCACGAGCGCACTTTCGATCGCATTCTTGAGCTCGCGTACGTTGCCGGGCCACTCGTATGATCGCAGCAGGTCGAGCGCGTCTTCGGTAAGTCGCTTGCGGCCAACGCGGTATTCGCGACAGAGCTGATCCACGAAATACTCGGCGAGCTGCTGGATATCGCCATCGCGTTCGCGCAACGGCGGCAGCTCGAGTCGCACGACGTTGAGGCGGTAGAACAGGTCTTCCCGGAAGGTCCCATCGGTCGCGGCCTGCTTGAGGTCGCGGTTCGTAGCGGCGATGATGCGGCAGCGGATATCGAGCTCGCGCGTCGAGCCGATCCTGCGGACCCTGCGGTCCTCCAGCGCGCGCAGCAGCTTCGGTTGCAGGTTGAGCGGCAGCTCACCTATTTCGTCGAGGAAAACCGTGCCTGCGGCGGCCACTTCGAACAGCCCCGCCTTCGCCGCGATCGCGCCGCTGAACGCACCGCGCTCGTGCCCGAACAGCTCCGACTCCAGCAGGTTCTCGGGAATTGCCGCGCAGTTGATCGCTACGAACGGCTCGCCGGCCGCATCACTCGAATAGTGGATGCCACGGGCGAACAGCTCTTTGCCTGTGCCCGTTTCGCCTTCGATGAGAACCGTTGCATTGCGGTGGGATGCGACGCGGCAGCCGATCGCGATCGTACGGCGCAGGGCCGAGCTGCGTCCGACGAGGTTTTGAAACGCGACAGCGGGGATCCGCGCGGTAAACGCGTTGACTGCGTCCAGCATCGGGTCAGCGACTTGCACAGGCATACCGCAACGGCTCCAGTTCCTGGAGGTCTGACGGGCAAAGGCCCTTGACCGGGTTGGTGCAGGGAAGAGCGGGAACTGGGTGGCCTGAAACACAAAAAGCGCCCCGGGGAGAGCGCACGCCCAATGTAAGGACTGTTACAATTTGGCACAAGCTGGACGTGAGGGCCGGGAGCAGGGGACAGGAACAGGTATCGGGGCACCTTTGCCCGGGTGAAGTCCGGATTCACCGTGACGGTTCCGCCCCCTATACCTGTTCTTGATCCCTGTTCCGGGCAAAGGGCCGTGCGTAGACCTCGAACCAGGGCGCCGCCGCACGCGTAACGCCTTTGACGATCCGTTCTTCGAGCTTCGCCCACGGTCGTGTCCAGATGTCTGCGATCGGCACCAGCGCATCGCGTCGGAACTGCACGATGTCGAACTCGTGCGCCTCGAGCAGGCTGGTCAGCGACGCCGGCGTAAAGCCGTGGCGGTAGGGAAACGCGAGGAGGTTGTTCCAGGCCAGCAACGCGTACTTCAGCCGGCGGGGCAGGGAGGCGCGCATGACGCGCGTGTAGAAGGCGCCATTCGGAACGCGGATCGCCACGACGCCGCCCGGACGCAACAGCCTGCGGGCATCCATCAGTGCGTCGCGCGGATCGGGCAGCTGATCAAACACGTTCCAGAACACGACGGCCTCGTACCGCTCCGCATTTTCGACATTCTGGATCGACCCCTGATGCACGGTGAAGCCGAGTGACCGCACGAAGTTGTTGACCGGCTCGTTGACGTCCACGCCTTCGAAGTCCCAGCCGTGTTCGGCCGCGATGGTGAGGAAGCTGCCAGCGTAACTGCCGACTTCGAGGCCGCGGCCCGCTTTGCCTGCGACGCTCGTCAGCGTGCGCGCCTGCTTCTCCGCGAGCGACCGCGCGGCCTCGTGCAACCCGCGAAGTCTCGCTTCATCCGCAACATCTTCGGCATAGATCTGCTCGATGCGGTTGGCGCGTTCGCGCGGATTGCGGTACAGCGTTCCGCAGCTGACGCACTCGACCAGTTGCAGCGGTGGAGCCTGGGTAAAGAATGCGCGGTCGAACAGGCGTGAGACGGGAACTCCCGCGCGCAGCCTTGCGAGGTGGAACTGCCAGAGTACTTCGAATTCGTCACGGAGTTGGTCGTGGTCACGGATCGTAGCTGCATGCGCGTTGCCGCACGCGGGACACCCCGCAAGTTCGTACGACGTTCCGGTCACGCCGGCTCCGCGTGGTGTTCAGAACGCCTTCGCGAGGCCCTTGAGGATTCGTTCCGCCGTCTGACGATCGTCCTGGACCATCCGGTTCGCGCGCTCGTACAGGAACTCGCGCAACGCAGGAAGTTTCGCCGCCGTTTCCGCGGGATTCGTGAGCGTCATCCGGTTTTCGGCAAGTTCGCGCAGCACCTCGTACGGCCGCTCGAACTCACTCGCCGGTGTATCGATGCCGTACAGTGCATACATGATACGCACACCGAGCGCGAACGCATCGTAGGCGGCGCGGTCGGCGTCGTCCGCGGGATCAGCGTCGTTCCGGTTGTCACTCATGGATTGCGGCCACGTCCGGAACAGGGGTCAGGAACAGGTATCGGAGCGTGTCTGCTCGGGTGATGTCCGGACCTTACCTGAGCAAACGCACCCCAATACCTGTTCCTGACCCCTGTTCCGGATCGAGCAGAGATGAAAAATGGAATCGGGGAAGTTGGCCTCACGAGAATGCCCCCGCGCGCACCGCGCTCGACGCGACTTCGTTCAGCATCTTGAGCTCTTCGACATAGATGCGGCGCAGTGCGGCGGGCGCGAGCATGCGTTCAATGCGGCCGCGCAGGCCAGGTGTGGTCCAGACTGTTTCGATGGTCACGATCGACCGGTTGCCGCCGTTGGCGGGCTCGACCGTAAACGAGGTCCTGGCACCGGTTTCGAGGTCCGTTTCCACCAGCACACGCCCCGGTGACGGCTCGCTGATCTCCGCACGCACGGTCCGCACCGCGCCCAGCAGGCGAACGCTGAACCGGATGATCGTGCCCGCTCCGATGCCGCCAGTCTCGACCGTGAGATCCGAGAAGTGCTTCTCGGGAATGATGCGCGGGTGGCCCTCGTGATAGTCGGCGATGATCGCATAGACGGTTTGCGGGCGCGCATCGACCGTCGCCGTCGATGAAACGCGGATCGTCGTCATGGCTCGCGGCCGCCGGTGGGCGGCTTTGCCTTCGGGTCGTGGCCGCCCTCATCGGGGTTGCGCCGTCGCCAGCGCAAGATCATCACCGTAATGCCGATGAATACAAAGAGCATCGCCGGCAGCCGGAGTGACGGCTCGACCACGGAAATCGTGAACGAGCCGATAACGGCGATCCAGAGGACGAGGTCGCGGAAGCTGCGTTTCATGCCTCGAATGTTCCTACTCACGACCGATCGGCGCAACCACGGCGCCGGTCAGGCGGACGAGGTCGGCGGGTGCCAGTTCGATTTCGAGACCACGGCGACCCGCACTCACGTACACGGTATCGAACGAGGAAACCTGTTCATCGATCGCTGTGCGCAGACGGCGCTTCTGACCGAGCGGGCTGATGCCACCCGCGACGTACCCGGTCGCACGCTCCGCGGCCGCGAGATCCGCCATTGCGACACGCTTCGCCCCAACTGCGGCTGCGAGTGCTTTCAGGTTCAGCTGCTTCGCAACCGGAACGATGCCGACCACGAGTTGGCCCGACTCGGTTTCCGCGAGCAGCGTCTTGAACACCCGATCGGTCGCGATCCCGAGTTTCGCGGCTGCTTCTTCACCATACGACGCGGCGGCGGGATCGTGTTCGTACTCGTGCAGCCTGAAGGTAATGCCCGCCTTCTTCGCGACGGCTACCGCAGGTGTCATCGCGAGGGCTGTGCTCCTGCTGCGTTGCCGAATCGGCGAACCGAGCGGGCTTTTCTGCGCTCGGCTTCCAACTCGCGGTCCTTCGGCGCTGCATCCGTGACCAGCGCCGCGAGCAACTCGCGCGTGACAGCGGCCACATCATCGACCGCGCGTTCGAACGCGGCTTCGTTCGCCTTCGACGGCTTCGTGTAGCCGCTCACTTTGCGGACAAACTGAAGCGCGGCCGCACGAACTTCATCCTCGGTGACCGGCGGTGCAAAATTGAAAAGCGGCTTGATGTTTCTGCACATGTTGACCTTGCTGTGAACAGTCGCTGAAATCAGGTTCCATCCAGTCGAGCTCGTACCGCTGCTCGATGACGTCCTGGCCCCACTGCCGCCGGGGCACTTCCTCGACTACCCGGAAACCCACACTTCGATACAACCCGGCGGCTCTGGCAAGCGAACTGACGGTCCACAGCATCACGCGCCGGTAGCACTTCTCGCGGCAGAAGCGGATCGCTTCCTCGAGCAGGCGCCGGCCGATCCCGCGACCGCGCGCCTCCCGCGCGACCACATACCAGCGCAGTGATCTCGCCGAGATCGCCCGGCAGGATCGTGTTGCGCAACACGTACGGCTCGACCATCAGCGCTCCAGTTTCGGTGTGCCCTCCGCCTCGAGGTAGAACACCGTCAGGTCCGTCGAAGGCGGTTGCCTTCCGATCTGCCGCAGCATCGTCGCGAGCTGGCCACGATGATACGTTGCGTGATTCGCCACATGCCGCAGCAGTCGCGACAACGGGACCCGGTACGCTTCACCTGCCGTGTTCGTGTACCGGACGATGCGGTCGAGGTCGTTTTCACTCAGCTCCGCGATGAATGCGGCCTGCCGCGCTTCGACTTCTTTCCACGCGCGACGCAGTTCGATCAGCGTGCACTCCTTCCACTCCCGCGGCATCTCTCGCGGCGACACGCCCTCCCACCTCGACACCCACACCCAGTGCACCGCCAGAATGTGGACGAGCGTGTCGCGCACCGAACGAAAGCTGCTGCCCATGTCACGCGTGAACTGCTCCGTGCTGATCTCGGCAGCCGCGCGCAGCATCCGATCGTCCGCCCAGCGGTTGTAGGCGTACAGTTCCCGGATCTCGTCGATGCGATGCATACTCGTCCTCACTTCCGATTCGCGGCGCCCTCAAGTCGCAGGCGCATCAGGAAAACTGCAATCTGTCGCGCGGACACCACAATACGGACCGAAAAATATACGCACGGCCACACTATTTTCTGGGTAGCCGTCCTGTCTGCCCAAGAGTCTTGGCAATTGTGCCGGCTGGGCGGATATTGCGGCCGGAGCACCTACCGCGTCTGAACATCCCCTACCCCGAATGGAGGCAGTCCGATGAAGGCAAGCCTGCGTGCCCTGATCATGGTTGCGGCTTCGAGCGCGCTCGTTGGCGCGTGCGCGGATCAACCGACCGTGCCGTTGGCGGAAGCGGACCTGGCGTTTTCCGAGACGCCGGCCGATGTGTACCTGCTCGCGAATGCAAACGGTGACGGCAGTGCGTTCCTGCGTGCAGTCAACACACAGGTCGCGGGCACGGGCGTCGCAGCGTTGCGCGCGGACCTGCTGCTGGCTGAGACCGCGACCGATCCGCAGTTCGCGACGGAGATCTTCGCGGACGATCGAACACTCACGACCGGCTT
>Ga0255338_1005771_pt1 | contig 11083 bp, 10 predicted proteins | sample MeOH1_35cm_T4_19_FD_203715 | JGI IMG/M metagenome (GOLD analysis project Ga0255338, IMG submission 203715) | Sandy soil microbial communities from University of British Columbia, Vancouver, Canada - MeOH1_35cm_T4_195 | ecosystem: Engineered > Artificial ecosystem > Sand microcosm > Unclassified ... | reverse complement strand
CCTCGGGCTCGTCGCGATCGCAACGCCGCTGGTCACGAGTTCGCTGTTCGCGCTGCTGCTTCCGCTCGTGCTCATCATCGCGGGCATCGTGCAGCTGGTGACGGCGTTCCGCGGGCCGACGGTGGGCCGGGTGATCTGGCACGTGATCCTCGGCATCGTGGCGATCGTCGCCGGTATCGCGGTGTTCGCGCAGCCCTCGATTGCTATCGTTTCGCTGCCGGTGCTGATCATCGCGTGGCTGCTCGTCGACGGTTTCGTGCGCCTAGGCGCGGCGATCGCCGCACCGAGCGGCACGCAGGGCCGCGGCTGGATGACCGCGACCGGCATCATCGCGTTGCTGCTCGCAGCGCTGCTGTGGGCGGCGCCGCTCGGCCAGACGCTCGTGCTGATCGGGCTGTTCATCGGCGTCGACATCCTGTTCGCGGGACTGACGCTGCTGACCGTGGGCTGGGCCCAGGGTCATCGGATGGCAGCGGTCTAGCACTCAAAGCGACATAGCGAGGGGACGCCCGTAGCCGGGGCGACGGTGGCGCGTAGCCGTCTGTCGCCTCGGCTACAATACGTTCATGGCTGAAGACGAACGCGCTGAAAGCGAACGTGCAGGTGGCGAGCGTGCAGGTGGCGAGCGCGACCTGAACGAGCGGCTGCGGGCGCTGCCCAAGATAGACAAGCTCCTCGAGCGCCAGGACGTGGCGGGGCTGCTGGACGCCTACCCGCGCGACCTCGTGGTGGAGGCGCTCCGCCAGGCGACGGACGGCGCGCGTGATGCGTTGCTCGCCGGTGATGCCGAGGCCATCTCCGCCGAGGAAGTCGCCTGCGCCGCCGGCGGCCTACTCGCTGCGGCTTCCCGGCGCTCGCTCGTCCGCGTGATCAACGCGACCGGCATCGTCATCCACACGAATCTCGGGCGTTCGCCGCTCGCCGAGGCGGCGGTGCGGGCAGCCGAGGAGGTCGCACGCGGGTACTCGACCCTCGAGTACGACCTCGCGAGCGGGGAGCGTGGCAGTCGCCACGCGCACGTGGAGGGGCTCCTGGCTCGACTCACTGGCGCCGAGGCGGCGATGGCGGTCAACAACAACGCCGGCGCGGTGCTCCTCGGCTTGGCGGGGCTGGCGCGCGGGCACGAGGCGATCGTGTCGCGCGGACAGCTCGTGGAGATCGGCGGGAGCTTCCGGATTCCCGACATCATGCGCGAATCCGGCGCAACGATGGTCGAGGTCGGCGCCACGAACAAGACGCATCTGCGCGACTACGAAGGCGCGATCACCTCGAACACTGGACTGCTGCTGAAGGTGCACTCGAGCAACTTCCGCGTGGTGGGTTTCACCGAGGAGGTGTCGCTCGCTGAGCTCGTCGAGCTGGGCGCGAAGCGCGGCGTGCCCGTGTTCGAGGACCAGGGGTCGGGCGTGCTCGTCGATCTTGAGGCGCGCGGCTTCGATCCAGGCGACTTCGGCCGCGAGCCGACGATCGGGGAGTCGGTGGCCGCCGGTGCCGACCTGGTGTCCGCCAGCGGCGACAAGCTCCTCGGCGGGCCCCAGGCCGGGCTGCTCGTCGGCAAAGCGGACGTGATCGCGCGGCTGAAGAAGCATCCGCTCGCACGGTGCCTGCGGCTGGACAAGATGACGCTCGCCGCGCTCGAAGTGACCCTGCGGCTCTACCTCGACCCTGACCGCGCCGTCCGCGAAATCCCCACGCTGCGCATGCTGCTCGGTTCCGCCGAGGAGATCCGGGTGCGCGCGGAGGGGCTCGCGCGTGACATCCGGCAGGCCGTCGGCAACGACGCCGAGGTCACCGTGATTCCCGAAGTCTCCCGCGCGGGCGGCGGCGCGCTGCCGCTCGCGGACATCCCCACGCACGTGGTCGCGATCTCGCCCGAGCGCATCAGCGAGACGGCGCTGGAATCGGCGCTGCGGCTCGGCGAGCCCGCGGTGATCGCCCGCGTGAGCGAAGGCCGCTTGCTGATCGACCCGCGCACGCTGCTCGACGGGGAGGAGCGCGAGGTCGTCGAGTCGCTCCGCGCAGTGCTCGGCGAGCCGGGGGCGTAGGTGGCGGAGACGGCCGGCCCCAGCTCGACGCGAGGAACCTCGACGCTGGTCCTCGGCACCGCGGGACATATCGACCACGGTAAGTCCGCGCTCGTCAAAGCGCTCACCGGAACCGACCCGGATCGCCTGCCCGAGGAGAAGGCGCGTGGCGTGACCATCGAGCTCGGCTTCGCGCGGCTCGCACTGCCGAGCGGGCGCACGATGGGCGTCGTCGACGTTCCCGGGCACGAGCGCTTCGTCCGGCAGATGGTGGCGGGGGCGACCGGCATCGACGTGGTGCTGCTCGTCGTGGCTGCCGACGACGGCGTTATGCCGCAGACCCGCGAGCACCTCGCGATCATCGATCTCCTCGGTATCGACCGCGGCGTCGTCGCGATCACGAAGGCGGACCTCGCGGACGCCGATTGGCTCGACCTCGTCGCCGAGGACGTGCGGCAATTGATCGCGGGGACGTCCATCGAGGGCGCGCCGATCGTGCCGGTCTCGGCGAAGACGGGGCAGGGGCTCGACGAGCTGCTCGCCGCGCTCGACGAGGTCGCGGGGGAAGCGCCGCCGCGCCAGGCCGCGCTCCCGATGCGGCTGCCCGTCGATCGCGTGTTCACGATCGCCGGCGCCGGCACGGTGGTAACCGGGACGATGTGGTCGGGAGAGGCCCGCCGCGACGACGCCGTCGAGATCTACCCGAGCGGCCGACGCGCGCGGATTCGCGGCGTACAGGTGCACTCGGAGAGCGTCGAGCGGGCGAGCGCCGGGCAGCGCGTCGCCGTGAACTTGGCGGGCATCGAGCGCGACGAAATCGCGCGCGGCGACATCGTGGCCGCGCCGGACACCCTCACGCCCACTGACCGCTTCGACGCGTACGTCACCTACCTCGGCGCGCCCGGCGACGACAAGCCGTTCGCGACCGGCTCCCGCGTCCACGTTCACCACGGCACGCGCCAAGTCCTCGGCCGAGTGCTGCTCATGGACGCCGAGGAGCTCGCGCCGGGCGGGCGCGGGTACGCGCAGCTGCGACTCGAGGAGTCGCTGGCGCCGCGCTACGGCGACCGCTTCATCATCCGCAGCTACTCGCCGGTCTACACGATCGGCGGAGGCACGATACTCGACGTGCTCCCACTGCGCCGCACGCGGCTGCGCCCCGCGGAGCGTGAGCTGCTCGACGCGCTGCTGCGCCACGACGTGTCGGCCGCGGCGGTCGGACTGCTCGCGTCCCGAGCGATGCCGCTCACCTCGGCCGATGTGGCCACCGCGCTCGGCGTGCCTCGGCCCGAGGTGGCCGACCAGCTGAATCGCGCCAAGCTCGAACGGCTGAAGTGCGGAGCCGAGACGTGCTTCGTCACCCCCGACGCGCTCCGCTCGCTGCTGGCCGCGCTCGAGCGCGAGTTGCTCGCTCTCCACGACGCCGACCCCAAGGCCACCGGCTTCGCCGCGCTCGCGCTGCGCGACCGCATCGACCGCCGCCTCTCGCCCAAGACGTTCGACGGCCTGCTCACGCTCGCCGCCGAGCGCGGGGTCGTCTCGGTCGAGCGAGGCGAGGTGCGCCACCCGAAAGCCGCGTCCTCGGCGCTGGCGCAAGAGGAAGCCGCCCAGGCGAAGCTGCTCCCGCTGCTCGAGGGGCAGGGGCTGGCGCCGCAGACGGTGGCGGAGCTCGCGGCGGGTGCGAGCGTAGACGCAGGTGTCGCTCGGCGGGTCCTTGGCAGGCTGGCGATGGAGGGGAAGGTCGTGCGAGTCGGGCCCGAGCTGCACTTCGCGACGCCGGCGATCGAGGCGGCGAAGGCGCGGCTGGTGGCGCATCTCGAGGCGAGCGGCCAGGCGACCGCCGCGGAGCTGCGCGACGCACTGGGCGTGAGCCGCAAGTACGCGATCCCGCTGCTCGAGTACTTCGATGCGCAGGGTGTCACCAAGCGCGAGGGCGACGTCCGGACGCTGCGGCGGTAGTCGGGCGGCCCGACCATCCGACTTACAGATCGGTGATCGAGTCCTGCCGCAGGTGAGACTCGGGCCACGACGGCTTCTCCTCGGCGGGGACACCTATGGAGACTATGCAGGCGATGCGGTGCTCTCGCGGCATTCCGCAGATCTGCCGGACGCGGTCCTCGGCCGAGAGCGTCCCGTCGTAGTCGCGCTCGCGGATCTGCACCCAACACGACCCCAGCCCGAGGTCGGCGGCCGCGAGCTGCAGGAAGGTCGCGGCAATGGCGGCGTCTTCCACCCAGACGTCCGAGACGCGCTCGTCGGCCGCGACGACGACGCCCAGGCTCGCGCCCGCGAGGAATCCCGCGTACTGCAGCTTGCATCGCGACAGCTCGTCGAGCGTGGCGCGGTCGGTCACGAAGACGTAGCGGCCCGCGCGAAGCCCGCGTGAGGATGGTGCGCGGAGCATCGCCTCCTTCAGCGTCGCGATCTGCTCGGCAGAGAGCGGCTCGCAAGTGTAGCGGCGGATGCTGCGGCGATTGCGCGCGACTTCCATGAACTCGCTCACGCTACTCCTGCTCCTCCTGACCGGCCGTGTACAGTCCGAGGAAGAAGCGGTGCGGCCCGGGCGTCCCGTGCGGGACGAAGGCTATCGTGTCGCCCGGGTGAACGACCTCAGAGAGGCGCTGGATGCGATGGTTGATGAAGACACCTTCGATGCGGTCGAGCGGTAGTCCGAGGTCGGCTGCGATGTCGCGCGCAGGGAATCCGTCGGCGGGCACGTCGACGCGTGTCTCGACCGGAAGTCCGCTCTGCGCCCGCTCCGCGCGAAGCGAGCCGAACATGCGAACGTGCACCTGTTGCTCCACCGGCACCTCCTCGTTCTCGCGTCCCACGATACGCGCGTTCTCGCCGTCGTGGGCCCTTGTGTAGTGGGTAGAAATTGGAAGATGGTGAGTATGCGTGTCAGCTTACTGTCTATGCGTTCCCGTATGGGTGCTACTGCGTCGGACGGCGGCCGCCACGTTCGGCTCCCGTCGCTTCGAGCGGGTCAGGTCTACAGAAGGAGGGGTGTCGCGTGCGTGAGATCCTGCGAGTCGACATGTCCACACAGCAGGTGAAGAGGGAGCCACTGCCCGAACGCTGGAAGGAGTACGGCGGCCGGGCTCTGACCTCAGCGGTCGTGTTCGAGGAGGTACCGCCCAACGCCGACGCGCTCGGACCCGACAACAAGCTCGTTGTTGCGCCGGGCATCTTCGGCGGGACGACTGCGCCGGACGGCGGCCGTCTCTCGATCGGGGCGAAGAGCCCGCTCACGGGCGGGATCAAGGAGTCGAATACCGGCGGTCAGCTCTCCCACACGCTCGCCCGTCTCGGCGTGGGGGCCATCATTGTCGAGGGCAAGGCCGCCGAGGGACTGTGGGCGCTCGTCCTGGAGGCAGATGGCTCGGTGAAGCTCGAGCGCGCCGACGAGTGGAAGGGCCTCGGCAACTACGCCCTGGCCGAAGCGATCGCCAAGACGCGATTCAAGGACGACCGCTACGCGACGGCGAGCGTCGGCCCTGGCGGCGAGCGGCTGCTCTCGGCAGCGAGCATCGCGGTGACCGATCGCGAGATGCGCCCGAACCGGCACGCGGGGCGCGGCGGTCTCGGTGCCGTCATGGCGAGCAAGGGCCTCAAGGCGATCATCGCGTCCGACAAGGGGCTCGGCATGACCGAGCACGCGGACAAGGATGCGTTCAACGCGGCGACGAAGAAGTTCGGCACGGCGCTGCACGAGCACCCGGTGACGGGCGAGGGCCTGCCCACGTACGGGACGCAGGTGCTGACGAACATCATCAACGAGGCCGGCGGGTATCCGACGCGCAACTTCTCGGCCGGCAGCTTTGAGTTCGCCGAGGCGCTCTCGGGCGAGAACATGCGTGAGATCACGATGGAGCGCGGCGGCAATGTGAAGCACGGGTGCCACACCGGCTGCGCCATACAGTGTTCGCGCTACTGGGTGGATAAGGACGGCCACTACAAGACGAAGGGCATGGAGTACGAGTCCGTGTGGTCGCTCGGCGGCAACTGCGGCATCGGCGACCTCGACGCGGTGGGCGACCTCGACCGCGCGTGCGGCGACATCGGCGTCGACACGATCGAGATGGGCGCTGCCCTCGCGGTATACATGGACTCGGGGGCGATCGCGTTCGGGGACGCAGCCGCTGCGCTCGAGACCCTCAAGCAGGTGGGCACGGACAGCGAGCTGGGCGATGCGCTGGGCAACGGTGCCGAAGCCGTGGGCAAGAAGTACGGCGTGGAGCGCATTCCGGTGGTCAAGCACCAGGCGATGCCGGCGTACGATCCTCGGCCGATCCAGGGCATCGGTGTCACCTATGCGACATCCACGATGGGGGCGGATCACACCGCCGGCTACGCCATCACCGCCAACATCCTGAACGTCGGCGGGGCTGTCGACCCGCTCTCGCCGCTGGGGCAGGTCGCGCTGTCGCAGGGTCTGCAGATCGCCACGGCGATGCTCGACGCGATGGGGCTGTGCATCTTCGTCGCGTTCGCCGTCCTCGACAAGCCCGAGGCGCTGGAGGCGATCGCGGGAATGGCGACCGCGCACACCGGCAAGGTCTGGACGATCGACGAACTCATGCTGCTCGGCAAGAAGACGCTCACGTACGAGCGGCTGTTCAACGCGAAGGCTGGATTCACCGCCGCCGACGACCGGCTGCCGAAGTGGATGTACACCGAGAAGCTGCCGCCGCATGACGCGGTCTTCACGGTGCCCGACATGGAACTCGACAGCGTCTACGACTTCGTTCCAGAGACGGCCGCTGGCATGGGGATTGCCTAGCTCACAGGCATGATCACTATCCAACTCGCACTGTTCGCGAAGTTCTCCTCCCGCTATCCGGACCCGGGTAGCGGGAGGGGAGCTCGCGCCCACGACATCGCGGATGGCACGACAGTCGGCGCCCTCGTGGCGGACCTCGGATTGGCCACGGAGCGGCGGATCACGTTCGTGAATGGACGGCACGCGCCGGACGACCGACAGCTCGCCGAGGGCGACCGCGTCGCCTTCTTCCCACCGGTCGCGGGCGGCTAGTCGTGCATCCCGTTGACCCGGTCGCCTGCACGTCCAATCAGGCCGCGGTTCGCGCCCGTCTGGCGCAATCGAGCGTCGGCATCATCGGCGCGGGGGGTCTGGGCAGCAACGCCGCGATGATGCTCGTGCGCTCGGGCGTCGGACGGCTCGTGATCGCCGATTTCGATCGCGTCGAGGAGAGCAATTTCAACCGACAGCTCTACTTCCCCGACCAGCTCGGTCGGCCGAAGGTAGAGGCACTCGCCGAGACGCTCCGCCGTATCTCGCCCGAGCTCGAGCTCACCATCGTCGGTGAGCGCGTGACCCGCGCCAACATCGCCCGGTTCTTCGCCCACGTCGACGTGCTCATCGAGGCGGTGGACACGGCCGAGGGCAAGGTGGAGATCGTCGAGGCCGCCTCCGACCTGCTGCCCGACACGCCACTCGTGTGGGCGATGGGTCTCGCGGGGTGCGGCTCGGCCAACGAGATCGCCACGCAGCGGGTGGGCGAGAACGTGTGGGTCATCGGCGATCTGACAGCCGACATACGCGAAGGTTTGCCCCTGATCGCGTCGCGGGTGATGGTCGCGGCAGCGCAAGAGGCGCATGTGGCGATCCGCGTCCTGCTCGGCATGCCCGAAGCGTGATGCAGGTAGGCCGAGCTGGGGGCGTGGCGTTGCCGGCGCTCGTTTGACATTGAGTCGACCGGTCGTGACAATCCGCTGCGGAGGCGGATGGGGCCTGGTGGCTCCCGCGGTCTTCAAAACCGTTGTGGGGCGTGAAGAGCGTCCTGGGTGTGTTCGATTCGCACGCGCCTCCGCCATGCGTGCTACCACGCCTCACCGCTGCGTGAGGCGTTCTCGTCTCTCTAAGAGAACTCTCATCGGCCGTTCACGGTCCTCTCATGCGGCTCGCCCATGATGTCGGCGAAGCCCGCAACAGGAGGTCGTACCTTGGGACGCCGAAGACTACTCATCATCCTCTCCGCAGTGACCGTCGTGATCGCCATGCTCGGCGCGGGCACCGCGGTTGCCTTCAATGCCACGGAGAAGCCGAAGTTCTGCACGTCGTGCCACGAGATGAAGCCGTACTACGGCGCGTGGGCGACGGGGCCGCACAAGGACGTCTCGTGCGTGGAGTGCCATGTGGGCGCTGGCAGCGTTGCCCGCGTTTCGCACAAGATCGTCGCGCTCAAAGAGGTCTACGACCACTTCACGGCGACCCCGACGTTCCCGCGCGGCGATGCCCCGGTCCGGCAGTCGGCCTGCGTCCGCTGCCACCCGCGCCTGGCGGACGTGACGAAGTCCGGCTTCTCGCACAAGTACCACGCGAAGCAAGGAAGCTGCGTCAGCTGCCACGCCGACGCGGGGCACACCGTGTCGCGCGAGGCGTTGGCCTCGGCCGGGATTCTCAACGTCGCCTCGCGCGTCGGCCTGCGGCTCGCGAGTTCCGCCGAGAGCACGGCGGCTGCCCACGTGACGATCTCCTGCACGCGTTGTCACGACGTGAACAAAGTCGCCTGCTCGACGTGCCACAAGGCCCGCCACCCCCAACGCGGCGCGTGCACTACGTGCCACCGGCCAGGTCCCGAGTGGGCGTTCACCCATCCCTCGGCCACGGATTGTGCGACCTGCCACCGCACACCGGCCAAGCACTTCGCCGGCGCGTGCTCGCGCTGCCATGACGCCAAGACGCCGTTCGCGTCTACGAAGTACGCGCACAGGTCCTCGGCGTGCGGGAGCTGCCATGTCAGGCCCGCGCGGCACGCCGCCACGAGCGCCTCGTGCGCCTCATGCCACCGCCAGCCGGGCGTCAGCTGGGCGTTCAGCCATCCCGCCTCGAGCTCGTGCGCGTCGTGTCACGCCGCGCCCCGCGCGCACTTCGGGAGCGCGTGTGCGAGCTGTCATCGGCTCGGCGTCGCGTTCCGCAAGGCCACGTTCCGCCACACGAGCGCGGCCGTCTGCCAGCAGTGCCATCGCCCGCCCCCGGGCCACAACACGCGCGGCTGTTCGTCGTGCCACCGTCGACCGGGCGTGAGCTGGGCGTTCAGCCACCCGTCGTCGACGCGTTGCGCGAGCTGCCACCACGCCCCGTCCCGTCACTTCGGCACGACGTGTGCATCATGTCACTCGCCGAGGCGCGCCTGGTCGAGCGCCACGTTCCGCCATCCGCGCGTCCCCGGCGGCCAGCACACGTACCACAGCTTCGCCTGCTCGAAGTGCCACCCCTCCGGCCCGCCGAGGGTGGGCTGCACGTGTCACGGCGGCGGGACGACCGGTCCGAGTGGAGACTGAGCGAGAGATGAATGTCCGACCGATGAGAGATGGCTGGACGCGAGCGGGGATCGTGCTCGCAGGCGTAGCGCTCGGCGTGACGGCCTTGCTCGGCGTCGCGGGTCGCAGTACGCCTTCCGCCACCGCTCAGCTGCCCAGGATCGTGACGGCACGATCGGTCGCGACGACATCGGCGAGCGCGGTCGCCGCTGCGCCCTCGCCGGCAGTGAATACGACGGCGAAGCCCGCCCGACCCACCGCCGGCGGCCGTGCACGAACGGTGCGCGCGACGGCGTGGGCCGGGCGCACCTCGACGCCTCGGCTAGGTGTTCGTCCGCGGACTGCGGCGACTCCTCGGCGTGCGGAGTCGCCGACGCCCGAAACCGCGCCCTCCCACGGGGACGACGAGGACCACGAGGTCGTGGCCCCGGCGGTGCGCGAACAGAGCGTGTCGCGCCACGAAGACTAGCTGTGCGTGCGGCACGATACCTGCTTTGAGCAGGGGAACGACTCGCAAGGAGGCGATCGATGAGGATCCTGCTCGTCGAAGACGAAGACCGTGTCGCATCGTTCGTGATGAAGGGGCTCACCGCCGAGGGACACTCGGTGGAGCGCGCGTCCACCGTCGCGGACGCGATCGCGTTCGCCCTCACGCGGGACTTCGACATTGCGCTGCTCGACCTGCTGCTCCCCGACGGCCACGGCCGTGACGTGCTCGTCGCCGTCCGCCCGGCAAAGCCCGAGCTCCCCGTGATCGTGCTCTCCGCGCTCTCCGAGGTCGAGGACAAGGTCGAGCTGCTCGATCTGGGCGCCGACGACTACCTCGCCAAGCCGTTCGCGTTCGCGGAGCTCTCCGCGCGAGTGCGAGCGAATGCTCGGCAGGGGCAGGCGACCGGGCGCGAGCTGCGCACGAGCGAGCTCACGCTCGACACCCGCACGCGCGTCGCTCGTCGAGCCGAGCGGGCGGTCGACCTCGCGAGCAAGGAATTCTCGCTGCTCGAGTACCTCATGCGACACCCGGGCCAGGTGATGACGCGCCAGCAGCTTCTCGACGCGGTGTGGGGGTTCGACTTCGACACGGCGAGCAACGTCGTTGACGTGTACGTCGGCTACCTTCGGCGAAAGTTGGACGCGCCCGGCCTGCCGACCGCCATCGAGACCGTGAGGGGTGCGGGCTACCGTGTCCCCGCGTAGGCTCGCCTTGCCGAAGATCGGGCACCCGAAGCTCAGCGCCTCCGCACGCGTGGCGCTGTCGGTCACCATCGCGCTGCTCGTCGGCCTCGTGCTGCTCTCGACCGTCGTGTACGTCGGCGTGTCGCGCCGCATGGCCGCGGACATCGAACACTCGCTCGTCGCCGAGGCAGAGGCCTACGCCGCCGCCGTCGCGCCGGGCACGACCACGAGCAGCGAGCAGGACCTCATCTCGGTGAGTCGCGCGTACCTGAGCGCCCGGACGAGCGCCGAGACCGGCGGGCGCATCCTGCTCGTGCGCTTCGCGTCCGGGAAGGTGCTCTCGAACAGCGCGCTGCGACTCGAATCGGCCCCCGACGGGAGTCGCCTGCTCGAACCCGCTCGCGCCGGCCGCCGCTTCGGCACGGTTCACCTCGACGGAGGCGAGTATCGAGTCGCGACCGTTCCCGTCGCGGATCGCACGGGGCGTGTGGTCGCCGTGTTCGAGGCCGCCATCTCGACCGCCTCTGCCCGCCAGATGTCCGGGCAGCTCGGCTGGACGCTCTTCGGCGCGGGGCTCGCGATCGTGCTGCTCGGTGCGG
>Ga0255338_1005770_pt1 | contig 11084 bp, 13 predicted proteins | sample MeOH1_35cm_T4_19_FD_203715 | JGI IMG/M metagenome (GOLD analysis project Ga0255338, IMG submission 203715) | Sandy soil microbial communities from University of British Columbia, Vancouver, Canada - MeOH1_35cm_T4_195 | ecosystem: Engineered > Artificial ecosystem > Sand microcosm > Unclassified ... | reverse complement strand
TCGAGGAAGTGGGTATCGCCTACCTGTCGCTCGCCGAGGCCGACTGGGAGAACGCACCCGATCTACCTGAAGCGTTCCGGGAAGATATTCGCAGTATCTTCAGCGGTAAGATTCTCTATGCCGGCAGGTACACCGCTGAACGCGGAAATCGTGTCATCCAGGCGGGTTGGGGGGATCTGATCGCGTTTGGTCGTCCTTTCATCGCCAACCCCGACCTGCCCGCCCGTATCGCCAACGACTGGCCGCTCAATCCGGTCGACCCGACAAGCATGTATGGCGGTACCGACAAGGGCTACACCGACTATCCGAGCTATCGCCCCTGAGCAATCCGCGCCGCGTCCCGGACTCCAGGGCGCGGCTTACGCTTGCTGACCGAGGAAGGGGAACATCTTGCCTGGCAACAAACGGACGCAGAGGCCACTTTGGGTGCCTTCCAATTCTCCGTGCGAACGACGAAGATATCGCAATATCGCGAAAAACAGGTATCGCCAATTTTATGAACATTGACATCAACGAAGCCCTGAAAGCCTTGGCGAACCCGACGCGCCTTGACATCCTCAATTGGCTCAAGGATCCCAGGACGAACTTTCCCGAGCAGGAAGTCGACCCGGAAACAGTAGGCGTGTGCGTCAGCATCATCCAGGAGCGCACGGGCCTTTCGCAGTCCACTACATCGCTTTACCTCACAACCCTGCAGCGCGCGCACCTGGTAACCTCGCAGCGGATAGGCCCTTGGACCTATTACAAACGTCACGACGAAAATATCGATGCCTTTTTCAAAGCGCTGCAAGAAAAGATCTAGGTCCAGGCTACCCGAGGACCGTTTACCGGCGGCGCCCAAAGCTTTCCCTTAACGAAAGCGCTTCAAAAGGTGGATTGTCGCCCATCAGCGCTCAGTTTAAACGGGGTGGGCCGCGACCCATTCTTTGAGATGAGCAACAAAACTGAGAACAGTCGGAGCGATGTTTTCTCTTGAAGGGTATACCGCATAGATTCCCACCGGCGGCTCAATGGCCCAATCGGAAAATGCCTCCACCAGCTTTCCTGAATCAAGATCATCTCGTATATGCCAGTCCATCAGCAGCGCTACTCCATGCCCATCTATTGCCATCTGGCGAACCACTTCCCCCAAACTGGATGAAAAACGGTTGCGTATTTTGCATGTTTTTTTAACGCCTCCTCGGGACATGGTCCAACTGGAATCTTTTCCGACGATGAGGCCGTCCAGCGTGGTCAAGTCTTTTGGAGAGGTAGGCATACCCTGTTTTTCCCAATATTGGGGGGCGGCGCAAATCAGACGTCGGGACGCAGAAATCCTCTGCGCGATCAGGGATGAATCGGCCATTACTCCGTGCCGAATCGCAAGGTCGGTACCATGGGCGGCCAAATCAACCAGTTGATCTGTCGGGTGTAGATCAACGATAACGCCAGGGTAGCGTTTGAGATAACTGCTCACGACGCTCGATAAATAACCTTGGGCAAATGTCGCAGAAGCGGTTATGCGTAGATGACCGGTAATCTCGGTTTTCTGGAAAAATCCTCGCTCGGCCTTTGCGACGCTTTCGAGGATGCTTAGCGCGTGCTGATAAAGCTTCTCACCGTCCGAAGTGGGGCTTAGCTTGCGGGTGGTGCGATTGAAAAGTCTGCGACCAACGCTGTCCTCAAGGGCCAGAAGACGCTTGCTTGCGCCTGCGGCAGTCATCCCCATTCGTTCGGACGCTGCGCGGATGGAACCCTCCTCGAAAACAGCAATAAACAACCGCAATTCATCAATGGAATCCAGCATTTATTACCAACCAAAAGGACCGAAAGATTCAATAATTCTAGCGTATTTATCCCATATTACTGATGATAAATTTGTTGGCCTATTGTTCCTCGGAGTTTAAGCCTTGAAAGCCATTGTGATAAATCAGCATGGTAACTCAGACCTTTTTGTAGAAATTAATACGGAAAACCCCGTTGCCCGCCCAGGTCATGTGATTATCGACGTGCGGGCGACAAGCGTGAATCCAGTGGACACGAAAATTCGTCGGGGCAGCGAAGGTACGGCCGGTCTGACTTTTCCGGCAATTCTTCACATCGATGTTTCAGGGGTGGTCAGCTCCGTTGGTGCTGGTGTGACCCGCTTTAACGTAGGCGATGAGGTCTATGGCTGTTTCGGCGGCATCGTGGGGATTCCCGGTGCGCTGGCAGATCAGATGGAGGCCGATGCTGAGATGCTTGCTCTAAAACCCAAGTCGCTCTCTTTTGGCGAAGCAGCCAGCTTGCCGCTCGTGGCAATTACGGCCTGGGAGGCGCTGATCGACCGAGCCTCGATCAAACCCAATGACAACGTCTTGGTGCATGGTGGCACCGGTGGTGTTGGGCACATAGGCATTCAATTGGCCAAGGTCCTGGGGGCCAGGGTTTCGACGACGGTTTCAACGCCAGAAAAAGCGGAAATTGCCCGTCAACTGGGCGCCGATGAGATTATTTTTTATAACAGCGAGACGCCCCAGGAATACAGTCAGCGAATCACCGAAGGAAAAGGATTCGATACGGTCTTCGATACCTTGGGCGGTGAGGTCTTACAAAACTCACTGAAAGCCGCGAAGCTTAAGGGCCATGTGGTCTCGATCATCGGTTACGACAGCTACGATCTGACCGAAATGCACTTTAAGGCATTGAGACTCGACTTTGTATTCATGGCTATTTCGATCATTCATAACGAAGGCCGCAAGCACCATGGCGAGATTCTGCAAAGACTGGCTGCCCTGGTTGATCGCGGCCTGGTTAAACCATTGATCGATGAGCGCCATGACTTCACTGCTGCGGGTGTCAGCGCGGCACATGATCGCCTTGAGTCAGGCCGTGCCATTGGCAAAGTCGTCATTGAGCGACAGGCTAAGCCGGTGGGGGTGGCATAACGAGATTTGTGAGTTTTGAGTTTGCCGGTGTTGGGCGAAGGGTTCAAATTGGTGGTCGAAATCGCGCAATGCCGCCGGAGGAGGTTACCCGGACTTCACCGCTGATGACCCTGCGAACTTCGACTGCAAACGATCGGCGGCCTGTATGAGGTCGAATGGCGAGTGCGGGACATATGCGCGCAGGATCGCTGGCGAATATTGCAGGGCAGCTAGCCAATTGGATAATGCCACGAGGTTACAGAGATCTGATCTACGAGGTGATCAACAGCAAAACTCCGCTAGATTTAGTAAGTTTTCCAGCACAACACCTTGATGACTGACTCGAAATTCGCGTCATGGCGGGAGTTCTACGGTCAAGTGCATATCAGCACGAAGCGCCGCTCCAATCCGGGCTGTCATTAGTCCACCGCCACGTCTATTAGTACGGTCAATACAGAATCCAGCGTGCCATCGGGCCGATAGCAAAGTTGCGCATGGGCGGACTTTAGCGGGCAACTGGGCTGCTGTTCCGCCAACCATTCATTCAGCGCCTCGACCAGAACACGGGCTTCGACTATTGAATTTTCCGAACTGTCAAAAATTAACACCGCCATTTTTTATGTCCTCGGTTCGCCGGGTTAATGTTTTCGTGCCGCTGGAGCGGGTCGAAATGGATGCGGACCGAATTTGATGGCTATGTCGAACGCACTGTGCGGGTCTCCAGCACCTGCCTGATCAGCGTGGCGCGAAATCGCTACTCGGTGCCGTGTGAGCGGGTCGGCCAGTGGATCAGCATTCGTCTGTATCCCACGCGGGTGGTTGTCATCGCCGATGACACGATGACTGCCAGCCACGAGCGCCACTTTGATCGAGACCAGGTCAGTTATGACTGACAGCATTACATCCCGCTCCTCGAACGCAAACCCGGAGCACTGCGCAATGGCGCGCCGTTTACGCAGCTTACTGGCACTTTAAGTTCATTTTGCCTTTCAAGCGCAGGCTATCTGCCCCTCGTCCGTCAGGCTCAGTTTGCGCGTCGTGCGATTGAGCAATCGTGCGCCCATCCGGTCTTATAGGCAAACAACGCTTTTACCCACCGCCGAACGGGTCAGGCCCAGTGCAGTCGCCTCAGCGATAAAGCTTCCCGCCTTCACGGCAAAGACAAACGCGCTGATATCACCGAATCGGTTGGCTTGCGTGGGAGTTTGGCTCCAGGCTAGACATTCGAAGTATTTCAATAGCGCTAAAGCTTAGTCGCTCACGCCCGTGCCTTTGTGCAAGGGCGCAAACGGCAAAGGGTACCTATCAGAAGTCTTGCGCAGTGGGACGCAGAACGATTTCGTTGATGTCGACATCGGCAGGTTGCTCGATCGCGTATGCGATGGCCCGTGCAACCGAATCAGCCGGGATGGCCATCTTGTAAAACTCGCCAACGACCTCGGCGCTCGGCTGGTGCCCGCTGCCGAACTTGAGCTCGGAATCCACCGCGCCCGGTTCGATGGTCGTAGTGCGAATATTCCCGCCGACTTCATGACGCAGGCCATCGGAAATGGCGCGCACCGCGAACTTGGTGCCGCTGTACACCGAGCCACCGGGGCTGAATACCTTGATGCCGGCAACCGACGAGATGTTGATGAAGTGACCGCTGGCCTGTTGTTCGAAAAGCGGCAACGCGGCCGCGATGCCATACAACACGCCCTTGATGTTGATGTCGATCATGCGATCCCACTCTTCGACGCGCAGCTGCGAAATCGGAGAGATCGCCATCAGCCCTGCATTGTTGATCATCACATCGATGCGACCGAATGCCTCGACAGCCTTGGCGACCAGCGCAGACAAGTCCTCTTTGCGTGTGACATCGATCGGATGGGCAATCGCCTTGCCGCCTGCTGCGACGATCTCCCGGACAATTGCATCCAGACGATCCTGGCGACGGGCGCCAAGTACCACATGGGCGCCGAGCGCAGCCAAATGACGCGCCGTTGCTTCGCCCAGACCGCTACTCGCACCGGTGATGACGACCACTTTACCCTGGATATTTTTACTCATGTTCAGCGCTCCTGTTGAGACCTGCTTGGTTGATGGGTGCAGTCTGCGCTGGTTTTATTTGTCAGAAAATGGAAGAGTTCGGATTTGAGAATTCCATTTTCTGGAACGGGAGTTGACGGCAATGCTCAATCGCATGGAACTGATTCGGATCTTTTCTGTGGCAGCGCAATCGACCACGTTTCGCGATGCCGCCACCCGCCTCGGCACCTCTCCGCAGACCGTGACACGAGCCATCAAAGAACTGGAGCGCACACTTGGGGAGCTGTTGTTCCACCGAAGCACGCGGCAGGTTCATGTCACCGCGTTTGGTGCCAAACTCGCCTTGCAAGCCCGGGAAACCCTGGAGCGGGTGGATCAGTTGTTTATCGCCCACAGTACACAGGAGGCAAAAGGCATCGTCGGCATTACGGCGCCGCACGCCATTGGCAAGCTGTATCTGATCGAGTTTCTGAAACCGCTGATGCGGGAGAATCCGGGCCTGAGCATCGACCTGAGTCTGGATGACCAGCTCACCGACGCGGTGGCCAACAAGATCGACATCGGCATTCGTGTCGGCGCCGTGCGGGATCGGCGCTATATCGCCAGAACGGTGGCCCATGTCGCCCTGAAAATCGTTGCGGCGCCGTCACTCCTCGACACCGTACAGCGCCCTGGCAACATCGAGGATCTGAAACGTCTGCCCCTGTCGATGCTGATTGATCGCAACAACGGCCGCCCTTGGCCATGGGTGCTTGCCGAGGGGCAAGCGTTCCTGCCTGCCTTCCCAGCATTTACCTGCGACGACCCAGAAACCGAGCGAGAGATTGTCCTGGCCGGCATCGCCTTTGGGCAAATGCCCGGTTATCTGGCAGAACCCTACCTGTCTGAAGGGCGACTGGTCGAGGTCATGCAACACGATGCCCCGCCGCCTTCGGAACTGATCATGTATCGTCCGCAATCAGGGCCCGTGGCGCCGCGAGTGAGGCTGGTGTACGACCACCTGGTCAACTGTTTCTCCGACCCGCGTATTTTTGCGCAGAGCAAGCGCTGAAACAGTTCTGAACAAGGGCTTGTTTGGGGGGAGTACTACGCTGTCCCTTCGGGATTGCATCACTGGATGACCCGCAGAAACATTAGTCGCGCTGGGACAGGATCGCTTCCAGCAGGCCCGGAAAACGGTTACTCAAGTCTTCTCTACGCAACGAGTTCATGTGGGTCGTGCCGATGGTCTGGGTTTGAACCAGGCCGGCATCTCGCAGCACCCGAAAATGATGGGACATGGTGGACTTCGCGCGGCCACCGTCCAGGTCGCCGCAACTGGCCTCTCCCAGCTCGGCGAGGCGCCGGACAATCTCCAGGCGTACAGGGTCGCTCAAGGCGTAAAACAGACGCTCAAGAACGAATTCGCTGAGAGGAAGGTGTTTGAAGGGGCGCATGAGCGAATCATACACGGGTTTGCTCTAGGTCAATAGTTCGAATATTATCGAACAACAGTAATAGTATCCCTCGGAGAAAAAACCTGATGTCTGCACTGTTCCAACCTTTCACGCTCAAGGATGTCTCCCTTCGCAACCGGATCGCGATTCCCCCCATGTGCATGTACTCGGCCAATGATGGGCTGATCAACGATTGGCACACTGTGCACTATGCCACCCTCGCGCGTGGCGGGGCGGGACTGGTGGTTGTCGAGGCGACCGCCGTGTCACCCGAAGGACGGATCACGCCTGGCTGCGCTGGTATCTGGAATGATGAGCTCGCTCGTGCCTTCGTGCCGGTGGTGCAATCGATCAAGGCTGCCGGCGCAGTGCCAGGTATCCAGATTGCCCACGCGGGGCGCAAGGCCAGTGCGAACCGTCCTTGGGAAGGTGATGATCATATCGGCGAGGATGATTTGCGTGGCTGGCAGACCATCGCCCCGTCTGCTGTTGCCTTTGGCGCTCACCTCGCCAAGCAGCCGAAAGCCATGACGCTGGAGGATATCGCCCGAGTGCGCGAGGATTTTGTCTCCGCCGCTCGCCGTGCACGTGAAGCCGGCTTCGAGTGGCTGGAGCTGCATTTCGCCCATGGCTATCTGGCCCAGTCATTCCTCTCTGAACACTCCAACCTTCGTGACGACGCCTATGGCGGAAATTTCGATAACCGTAGCCGCTTTCTGCTGGAAACACTGGCGGCGGTTCGCGAAGTATGGCCAGAGCACTTGCCGCTGACCGCTCGTCTGGGTGTCATCGAATACGACGGTCGGGATGAACAGACCTTGTCAGAGGCTATCGAACTGACACGTCGTTTCAAGGACGGTGGATTGGACTTGCTCAGCGTCAGTATCGGGTTCACCATCCCTGAATCCAACATTCCTTGGGCCCCCGGTTTCATGGGCGAAGTTACCCAGCGGGTACGGCGCGAGGCAGGGATTGCGGTGGCCTCGGCATGGGGCTTCGGCACGCCGAGCGTCGCCGAAGAAGCGGTGAAGAGTGGTCAACTGGACCTGGCGATGATTGGCCGGGCGCACCTGGGCAATCCCAACTGGTCCTATTCAGCCGCCCAGGCGCTGGGTGTAGAGCGTGCTGCCTGGACCCTGCCCGCTCCCTATGCCCATTGGCTTGAACGCTACAGGTGATCCCGCCGGAGCGAGGGCGCTCGCATGGCCTTAGGGCTATCAACTTGGTCGAATGCCCAAGCGGGCAAGATTGTTGTCGCGCTCTCACCCGGATTCAGGTTTTTGGCCGCATGGCCGGCATGGACATCTTCGATACTCCGTGCCAGCCAATGCGCTCCCTCTTTATATCGCACACAGACAGGAGGTTTGATGACCACCCCTCTGACACTGATTGCCACCTTGGTCGCCAAGGCCGGCTTCGAAGCCGAGCTCGAGCAAACGCTGCAGGGCCTGCAAAGCCCAAGCCGAGGCGAAGCGGACTGTATCCAGTACGACTTCCATCGTGATGCCGAGCAGGCTCGCACTTTCCACATGATCGAGCAGTGGCGGGACGAAGCGGCGCTGACTGCTCACGAAGCGACACCGCATTTTCAGGTAGCGCTCCCTTTCATCGAACGTGCTGCTGAAAAGCTCACCATCACGAAAATGTATCGCATCTCCTGAGGATCTTCGAATGAAAGCCATTGCACACTTCAAATGCCTGCCTATTGAACATCCCGACGCCTTGGTGGAGATCGATATTCCCGAGCCAGTGCCGGGGCCGCGCGACTTGCTCGTAGAGGTAAAGGCCGTATCGGTCAATCCTGTCGATACCAAGGTGCGGCAGGGCTACGTACCGCACGAGAACGAAAGCCAGCCGCGCATCCTCGGTTGGGACGCTGCCGGCGTGGTCAAGTCGGTCGGCAGCGACGTGACGCTATTCAAGCCCGGTGACAGGGTCTGGTACGCCGGATCGCTGATCCGCCCGGGCAGCAACAGTGAGCTGCAACTGGTGGACGAGCGTATCGTCGGCTCAATGCCCCAGTCGCTGGATTTCAGCAAGGCTGCGGCATTGCCACTGACTTCCTTGACCGCTTGGGAATTACTGTTTGATCGCCTCGGTGTTGCACGCGATACCACCGACCGGGGCGAAACGCTGCTGATCATCGGCGCTGCAGGCGGGGTAGGTTCAATCCTGACTCAGCTGGCGCGTCAGCTAACCGGGTTGACGATCATTGGTACGGCTTCGCGCCCTGAAACCCAGACCTGGGTCACCGAGCTTGGTGCGCATCATGTCATCGACCATACCAAGCCACTCAGCGAGGAGCTCAAGCGCATCGGTATCGCACAAGTCAGCCATGTCGCTAGCCTGACCCAGACCGATCGGCACTACGAGCAAATCATCGAATCACTGAAGCCTCAGGGCAAGCTGGGCCTGATCGATGACCCGGCCACGCTGGACGCCGTACCGCTCAAGCGCAAGAGCCTGTCGTTGCACTGGGAGCTGATGTACACCCGCTCGCTTTACGAGACAGAGGACATGCAGGAGCAGCACAACATCCTCAACGAAGTTTCGCGGCGCATTGATGCGGGTGACTTGCGCACCACCGTTGGCGACAACTACGGGCGCATCAGCGCAGAAAATCTTCGTCGTGCCCATGCTCTGCTGGAAAGCGGCAAGGCGAAGGGTAAGGTCGTGCTGGAAGGCTTCTAAGAGGGTCTAGACAAACCCGCCGCCCCATTCGTTTTAATGCGATTTGACCACGCCACACTACAAGGCTGATCGCGGATGGGCTGGCTGGGGCAACGTCTTGGGCTGCGGGCCAAAATTCTGCTGTTATTGGCGGAGGGATTAACGCCCAAAGAGGTCAGCCATCAGTTCCAGGTCTCAGCGCCCGCAGCGCTTGCCAAGCTCTTCAAGTGGAACAAGACGACTGAATCCATCATTAGCTCTGTAAACAAAAACAAAGCTGGGAATTAACCGCTCATGACAATAGTTAGAGAAGCGGAATGCTATAGGTCACAAAAATACGATTCTGATCTACGTTACGAGATGCTTCGCTGTTGGACTTGCCGTTACGCCAGCCGAACCCGACGCCTTTTAGCGCTCCCGACTGAAGGACATAGTCCAGGCTAATGTCTCTTTCCCATTCCTTTTGGTTGGCGCCTGACGTCGTTTTAATGTTATCGCCAGAGAGGTACATGACCGAGCCTTTTAGGCCAGGGACACCCAGAGCGGCGAAGTCGTAAGCATACTGACCGAAAGCTGTGCGCTCGCCTGCGCGGGTGAAAGTTTGGATAAAGCGGTCTGTATACAGATACAGGCTTGCTCCACCGGCGCCCTTGTTTGGCAGGCTACCTTGACTGAGTTGAGTGAAGTTGCTGCCATCCGACACACTTTGGTACCCCGCAGTAATTGCGTGGCCACCCAGTGTGTAAATCAACGCGGCACTCCAGGTACGGTTATCGATTTCTCCATCACCGTTTTTGGTGTAGCCGCTCATTCTGTAGCCTGACGTACCGGAGCTATTTGCACCTGACGAGTCAGTTTTGAAGTAGCGCAGGTCGGTTTTGAGGGACTGATTGTCCGAGATGGCAAGGGTGTGAATCAATCCCAAAAAATGCTGCGTATAGTAGTTATCGAGGCCGGCGTAGTAGTACTGAGCTGTCAGATCCTTGGTGAGTTTCCAATCGCCCCCGGCGAAGTCAAACTGATTGCTTTCACGCGTACCACCAGTAACGGCCAGCCCCGTCTGATCGCTCGAACCACGTCCTGTTGCATGTTCAATCCGACCTCCAGTCAAGGTCAGGCGATTGAGCTCGCTCGAGGTGATTTGAACGCCCTCGAAGGTTTGCGGAAGCACGCGCCCATCGTTGGCGACCAGAATGGGGAGTTTCGGAATCAAGGTGCCGTAGCGAAGTTCAGTTTTCGACATTTTGACTTTTCCGGTCAGCCCCAGCCTGCTCCACTCGTCGACGGCACGGTTGTCACTGTCAGAAGGCATCATGCTGCTGCCGACATGCCGTCCTTTGCCGCTGTCCAGGTTAACCCCCAGCAACCCCAAGCCATCGACACCAAAGCCAACCATGCCGTCGGTATAGCCCGATTTGAAGTCCAGCATGAAACCCTGTGCCCATTCTTCGGTTTTAGAAGGGGCGGCAACGCCATCGCGGTTGTCGTTATTGAAGTAGAAGTTTCTCATTCCCAAGGTGGCTTTGCTATCACTCAGGAAGTCAGCATGCGCCTGGACACTCAGGGTGATACTAAGAAACACCGAACTTGCAGTTATTGTTTTTCCACTCACTTATATAGCGCTCCATTTGTTATTTTGAAGTAATAGAAGCAACGCAAAATTTTCCAGGTGCGCGTTTTTATTATTCTTAATATCCTGCTAAAGACCAGAAATCGACTTTGCCTAGCCCCTCCTGCATCAAGCTAATATCGTTAATGCAAGTTCCAAAGTCGCTCATCGCACCTGTTTCTGTTATGCAGCGCGATAGCGTTAGAGCCGATTGTGTGAGAAAGGCGCAGGAAGTGCCTTGCCTGGGGAAATGGAGTTCTGCGTTGGGGTCTGAAAATTTATCTTATCGTCTGAATTTCAGGACTGGGGCCGGACAAAATTGTCGGTCGAGTATCTAAAGGCTCAGCGGGCTGACCTGACGACTGTCCTCAATAGCAACCCGCGCCGATCACGACGCCCAAGGCCCAGACTGCGGTGTAATCATCTGCGACAGGTACCGAGACGGACGACGAACAT
>Ga0255338_1005769_pt1 | contig 11085 bp, 10 predicted proteins | sample MeOH1_35cm_T4_19_FD_203715 | JGI IMG/M metagenome (GOLD analysis project Ga0255338, IMG submission 203715) | Sandy soil microbial communities from University of British Columbia, Vancouver, Canada - MeOH1_35cm_T4_195 | ecosystem: Engineered > Artificial ecosystem > Sand microcosm > Unclassified ... | reverse complement strand
GCACCCGTTTCATGCGCCGGCCTTGCGGCTCATTCGGTCAACACCACCACGTCCTCCGGCTCCACGGTGGCATAGAGCTCTCCCCTGCTGCTGCCGTCCGCGAAACGCGGGTTGCGCTCGAAAATTTTCAGCTTGGTGCCGCCGGTGGTGACGAAATCATACTGCGCGACCTCGCCGAGATACACGGAATCGCCGATCCGGCCCCGCACCACGTTCCGCGCCTCGGCGTTGCGGTGCAGTTCCCAGCACTCCGGGCGGATCGATACCGTTACCTTGGTGCCGACCTCGACCGGTGCTGTCGGATCGCCCAGAATGCCGTCAAACCGTCCCACCCCGGTCTCCACCGTCACGAAGTCGCCGGCCACTCCCAGCACCTTGCCGGGCAGGAAATCCGTCTCGCCGATGAAATTGGCCACGGTCTTGCGCGTCGGGCGCTTGTAGACCTCGCGCGGCGTGCCGACTTGCAGGATGTGGCCGCTTTCGAGGATCGCCATGCGGTCGGCGATGGAGAGCGCCTCCTTCTGGTCGTGGGTCACATACACCGTGGTGAGCTTGAACTCCTTGCACACCCGGCGGATTTCCGTGCGCATCTCCAGGCGGAGCTTGGCGTCGAGATTGGAAAGCGGTTCGTCGAGGAGGAGGCAGCGCGGCCGGATGACGAGCGCGCGGGCGAGGGCAATGCGCTGCTGCTGGCCGCCGGAAAGCTGGTTGGGTTTGCGCTCCGCGTATTGTTCCATGCGCACGGAGGCCAGCGCCTCGCTGACGCGTCGCTTGATCTCGGCCGCCGGGACCTTGCGCTCCTCCAGCCCGAAGGCCACGTTCCCGGCCACGGTCATGTGCGGCCACAGGGCGTAGCTTTGGAACATCATGCCGGTATTTCGCTTGTGCGGCTCCAGCCGGGTCACGTCCTCGGCGCCGAACAGGATCTGTCCCTTCTCCGGGATGTAGAAACCGGCCAGGCTGCGCAGGAGCGTGGTCTTGCCGCATCCGCTCGGTCCAAGCAGGAAAAAGAGCTCGCCCGGCTGGATCGTCAGGTCGAGTCCGTGCAGGGCCACAACGTTCCCGAACTGCTTGGTCAGCTGCTTGACTTGGATGGAAATCATGGTTCGGAGCGGCTGATTTTCGGGAGATCAGTTTCGGGATGCGCGCGCCCGGCGAGGCAACCCGCCGGCCCGGTTGAAGTCAAAAATATTTAGGACCGGGGCCGTTTTGAAACTGTTGCCAACCCGCGGCCGCTCTTCTCATATCGGCACATGCCCAAGCCCAAAGGCCCGCCCGAGCTCGCCCATCTGAAAAGCGTCCTGGTAAGCCCCACCGCGATCAAACGCCGCGTGGCCGCCCTGGGCCAGCAACTGAACAAGGACTATGCCAAGAAGGACCTGATGGTTGTCGCCATCGTCAACGGGGCCCTGATTTTCACCGCCGACCTGCTGCGCCAGATGCGCAGCCCGCTCCGGCTCGACTGCCTGCGCGCCTCCAGCTATCACGACGGCACAAAGGCGGTCGGCGAACCCCGGATCGTCGATTCGATGAAACTGGATGTCCGCGGCCACAATGTGCTGCTGGTCGACGATATCCTCGATACGGGCAAGACTCTTGCCGCAGTCGCGGGCGTGATCAAGATGAAGGGCGCCTTGTCGGTCAAAACCTGCGTGTTGCTCGACAAGACGGGGCGGCGGGCCGTGCCGTTTGACGCCGACTATGTGGGCTTCCACATCCCCAACGAGTTCGTGGTCGGCTACGGCCTCGACTTCAACGAGCGCTACCGGAACCTGCCCTGCATCGGCATCCTGAAGCCGAAATACTACGGCGGCAAGGGCTAGGAAAAAGCCCTTGCACTCCCCCGCCCCGGGCCTTTGCTTGCCGGCTCACCCCGGAGAGATGGCCGAGTGGCTGAAGGCACAGCTTTGCTAAAGCTGCATAGGGGAAACTCTATCGAGGGTTCGAATCCCTCTCTCTCCGCCACTTTTCTTTCCATTTTGGAAGGAATAGTGCCCTCCGAAGCCTCGGCGAAGGAGGGCTTTCACCAGCGAAAGCCTCTTCGTCCCGTGCCCGTCCCCGACCCGCTCCTCATCGATTTCCAGCACCTCACCGTCCCGCGGGGCGACAAATATGTGCTGCGTGACTTCTCCCTCCAAGTCCGGCGGGGCGAGCACCTGGCAATACTCGGTCCCAACGGTTCCGGCAAATCCACGCTCATCAAGGCCATCACCCGCGAGATCTATCCGGTGGATCGCCCGGGCCTGCGTTTCCAGCTGCTGGGCCAGGACGACTGGGACGTGAATGACCTGCGCGGGCACTTCGGCATCGTCACACTGGACCAGCTGCACAACCTATCCCACGAGGTCACGCTGCGCCGGGTGACCACGCGCGAACTCGTGCTGTCCGGTTACTTCAACAGCCTCGGCCTGTGGCCACACCACCGGGTGAGGCCGGCCCAGGAACGCCATGCCCGTGAAATCCTGCGCTTTCTGGAGATCAGCCATCTGGCCCACCGCGCCGTTTCCGAGATGTCCTCCGGTGAGCAGCGGCGCGCGATGATCGGCCGGGCGCTGGTGCACGATCCGGAGGCTCTCGTCCTCGATGAGCCGACCAACAGCCTCGACCCGGGTGCGGTGAGGGAATTCCGCGCGTTGTTGCGCAAGCTCGCCCGGGCGGGGCGCAGCTTGTTGCTGGTCACCCATCACATCGCCGACCTCATCCCCGAGATCGAGCGGGTGATCCTGATCAAGGGGGGCCGGGTGATCGCCGACGGACCAAAGTCCCGCCTGCTGACCTCGGCACGGCTCTCGCGATTGTTCGGGGCGAAGCTGAAGGTGGTAAAGAAGGGACAGAGCTATGATTTAGCTCAACTGTAGCGACCGGTCCTACTCCGCCATTTTCAGGCCCGGCACGGCGGCCACCGCCTCGCGGATAATGTTGCAGTCCGTGACACCGGTGAATCCGCTCATCGCCACGGCGAACTTGGTGCCGTCCTTCGCCACCACGGGCAGGCCTCCTTCCCAACCGATAAGGTCGGGGTGCTGCAGACCGAATCTCCCCGGATCCACGTTGCCTGGACCGTAAACCTGCTGCTCGAACCGTCCGGTCGCCTGGCCGGTCAGCCAAACCTGGGTGGATTTGTGCCAGGCCGTGCGGCAGGTGCCACGCCGCGTGCGATTGTCCGTGCCGAACATCCGGCCGTAGATCTGCCCGCCCTCGGCGATGATCATCAGCGTCACGTTGCCCTGGCTGTTGTTGCGATCGTCCGCATTCTGCATGCACCCGGGGATGCGCCTTTCAATTTCGGCAATCAAGTGCGTGGCGGTGGCGGTGATTTCAGCGGGGGTCATGGGGAGGTGAAGCGATAAGCGGTGTGCTCTAAGCGATAAGCAGGGAGGCGAGAGAGCCAGCCCGAGTAAAGAAAAAGCCCGCGTCAGGAAACGCGGGCTTGGTGACTGGCTTATGGCTTAGCGCTTAGTAGCGGTAATGCTCGGGCTTGTACGGTCCCTCGACGGGCACGCCGAGGTATTCGGCCTGGGCCTTGGTGAGCGTCGTCAGCTTGGCCCCGATCTTCTCGAGGTGCAGGCGGGCGACTTCCTCGTCGAGGTGCTTCGGCAGCCGATAGACCCCGATCTTGTAGGTGTCCTTGTTCTTCCACAGGTCCAGCTGCGCGAGCGTCTGGTTGGTGAAGCTGTTGGACATCACGAACGAGGGATGGCCGGTGGCGCAGCCCAGGTTCACCAGGCGGCCCTCGGCCAGCATGTAGATGCTGTTCCCCTTCGGGAAGGTATACAGGTCGTACTGGGGCTTGATGTTGGTGCGCTTGGCGTCGGATGTGTTCAGCCGGTCGACCTGGATCTCGTTATCGAAGTGGCCGATGTTGCAGACGATCGCCTGGTCCTTCATCTGGCGCATGTGCTCCAGGGTGATGATGTCCTTGTTGCCGGTCGTGGTGACGTAGATGTCGGCCTTGCCGAGCGTGGACTCGATGGTGTTGACCTCGAAGCCCTCCATCGCAGCCTGCAGGGCGTTGATGGGGTCGATCTCGGTGACGATGACGCGGGCGCCAAAGCCCTTGAGCGAAAACGCCGAGCCCTTGCCCACATCGCCATAGCCGCATACGCAGGCGACCTTGCCGGCGATCATGACATCGGTGGCGCGCTTCAGGCCGTCGGCGAGCGACTCGCGGCAGCCATAGAGATTGTCGAACTTCGACTTGGTGACCGAGTCGTTGACGTTGATGGCCGGGACGCGGAGCTTGCCCTTCTCCAGCATCTGGTAGAGGCGGTGTACGCCGGTGGTGGTCTCCTCGGAAACCCCGCGCCATTCCTTGGCGATGGTCGTCCAGCGGAGCGGGTCCTCCTTGTGGACCCGCTTGAGGACATCCTTGATCACCTGCTCCTCGTGGGATCCCGACGGAGAATTGACCCAGTCGCTGCCCTCCTCGAGCTCGCAGCCCTTGTGGATGAGGAGCGTGACGTCGCCGCCGTCATCGACGACCAGTTGCGGGCCCTTGCCACCGGGGAAGGAAATGGCTCGGAGGGTCAGATCCCAATATTCCTCAAGGGTCTCGCCCTTCCAGGCAAAGACCGGCGTGCCGGTTTTGGCGATGGCGGCCGCGGCATGATCCTGCGTCGAGAAGATGTTGCAGGAGGCCCAGCGCACATCGGCGCCGAGTTCCTTCAGCGTCTCGATGAGGACCGCCGTCTGGATCGTCATGTGGAGCGAGCCGGTGATGCGGACGCCCTGAAGCGGCTTGCCCGGGCCGAATTTCTTGCGAACGGAAACAAGGCCGGGCATCTCGTGCTCGGCGACGGATATCTCCTTGCGGCCCCAGTCGGCGAGGTTGATGTCCTTGACGTGGTAATCTTGCGCCTTGGGCGCGGTGGAAGCGGTGGGCATGGTGGTGATTGAGCTGAGGTTATTTCAGGGCGGCGCGGAGAGCGGCGGCCTTGTTGGTTTGTTCCCAAGGCAGGCCATGCTTGCCGAAGTGGCCGTAGTTGGTCGTCTGGCGGTAAATGGGACGGAGCAGGTTGAGCTGGCGGACGATTTCCGCGGGCTTGAAGCCGAAGACCTTGGTGACCGCCTTGGCGATCTTCTCGTCCGAGACCTTGCCCGTGCCCATCGTGTCAACGTAGACGCTGACGGGGTCGGGATAGCCGATGGCGTAGGCCACCTGCAGCTCGGCGAGGTCGGCAAGGCCGGCGGCGACGATGTTCTTGGCCACCCAGCGGCACATGTAGGCGGCGGAACGGTCCACCTTGGACGGATCCTTGCCGGAGAAGGCGCCGCCGCCGTGCCGGCCCCAGCCGCCATAGGTATCGACAATGATTTTGCGGCCGGTGAGCCCGGAGTCACCCTGCGGGCCGCCAATGACGAAGCGGCCGGTAGGGTTGATCAGGAATTGGGTTTTCTTTGTCAGCATGCGGGTCGGAATGACCTTCTTGATGACCTCGTCGATCAGATAGCTCTCGATCTTGGCGTGCGAGACATCGGCGGTGTGCTGGGTGGAGATGACAACGTTTTCGACCGCGACCGGCTTGTCGTTCTCATAGCGGATCGAGACCTGGGACTTCGCATCCGGGCGGAGCCAGTCGACCTTGCCGCTCTTGCGGATCTGCGTGAGCTTCCGCCCGAGGCGGTGGGCAAACATCACGGGGGTCGGCATCAACTCGGGCGTCTCCGTGCAGGCATAGCCAAACATCAGGCCCTGGTCGCCCGCGCCCTGCTCGGCGGTCTTCTTGCCTTTCGCCTTCTTCGCGTCGACACCCTGGGAAATGTCCGGTGACTGGCGCGTGAGGTAGTTGTTGATGAAAACGGTGTCGGCGTGAAACACGTCGTCGTTGTTCACATAGCCGATCTCCCGGATGGCGGCGCGCACGATGGCCTCGTAGTTGAGCTTGGCGCTGGTGGTGATTTCACCGGCCAGGATGACCATGTTGGATTTCACCATGGTTTCGCAGGCCACGCGGCTGAATTTGTCCTGCGCCAAGCAGGCGTCGAGGACGCTGTCCGAGATCAGGTCAGCGACTTTATCCGGATGACCTTCGCCAACCGACTCAGAGGAGAAAACAAATGATTTTGCCATGGGCTACTTGAACGCCACAGCCCGTTATCACGCAAGTAAAATATCATCGCATCAGGATTTCATGATGCAAGACGATTAGGCCACCAGCTGATCAAGATTAGGTGTTCTATTCCCTTGCCTGTTATTTACATACCATTTTCAGAACTCAGTGCGTATTACCTGCGGCAAGACACCAAATGCTCAGTTTCCAGCGCATGTCCTTATCTCTCGTAGATACGCCTTCGTTGATTGTGCACACGATGCCCGCGTGTCAGTCATCACGAGCGGCGGCTGGATCTGTTCACATAAAATCACTCGCCCTGCTTCCCATGGCATCTATGCTGCAGATTCGTAACAGCCATTAATGAGCTGTGAATAGCTCACCCTAGAATCGCATAGAGACATACCTTGCAGCGGGCCGCCCTTCACCATGACTGATTCCAGTGATAGCATCATAGACCACCAGGTCGTTGAGAACCTCCGCGAGCTCAATCCCGATGATCCGAATTTTCTTCGTGAACTGATCGACTTGTTCCTGGCGGACTTTCCCGCCCGCGTGGCGGAAATTGAACAGGCCCTGGCGTCCCAGGATGCTGTGCTGCTCACCCGTGCCGCCCATACCATCAAGGGCAGCAGTGGCAATTTTGGGGCCGCCCGGCTCGCCCGTGTGGCCAAGGAAATGGAAACCCAGGGAAAATCCGCCGCCTTCTCCGCGGCCGCGGCTTCGCTGGTCTCGCTCCGGGCCGAGTTCGCACAGGTTTCCGCCGCTCTCAAGCAATTGATGTAGGTCCAGCCAATACACCCGGCTCTCGGGTTATCTCCATGAAGTGCCCGCTCCTCTGCTTGCTCGCCTTGCTGCCTTTCACGGCCGGCGTTCCGCTCTTGGCCCTGGACTGGAAAACGCAGCAACTCTCGCTCAAGGCCGCGCCCTTGCAGAAGTCAGCCGAGACATTCTTTGAATTCACCAACACCAGTTCAAAAGCGGTGACGATCCTTGGGATTAATACGAGCTGCGACTGCACGGAAGCCACTCCCAGCGCCCAAACCTTTGCGCCCGGCGCCAGCGGTCGTATCATTGCTCACTTTTCCTTGGGCGATCGCCAAGGCACGTATGAGCGCAGCATCACCGTCACCACCGACGAAGCAAAGGAGCCGGTCAGCCTCCACGTGCAACTGGAAGTGCCCGAACTCGCCAGCCTCACTCCGCGCAGCGTGGAATGGAAACTCCATGGCCCGGCCGAATCCCAAGTAGTCGACATCCGCGTTGCCGAAGGCCTGGAACTGACCTTCAGCAGTGTTCAGCCCACGAGTGACTTTTTCACCAGCCGGCTGGAGACGATCACCGAAGGTCGCCACTACCGCCTGCATCTCGCTCCCCACCACACCCGCGAAACGGCCAATGCGGCCTTCCGCCTCTACGCCAAGGCGGGGACCGGGCAGGATGTTGTTCTGAGCGCCTACGGCAACGTGCGTTGAATCATCGATACAGCGCCGTGACCGGCGTCGCGGTCAGCACGTTGTATTGCCGCATGGCCAGCCGCCACCAGGCCGAGAGTTGCTCCGGCGGTTGCTTCCACAGTTGCTCGTGCAGCCAGTTCATGGATTCGGGATCAAGCAGCAGCGCCAGTTTCTCACGCACCGTGAGCTTGTCCGGCCCATCCGCCAGCAGGCGGCGCCGCAGTTCGACAAAATACCGGCGCACGGAGTAGCTGCCCGGCCGGCGCTGCCGCAGAAGCGAAACATGCACGGCGTTGACGTATGGATCCAGGATCGCCTGCAATAGGCCGTAGTCCTTGCGGAGCTCCCGGATGGGCTGCATGTGCCGGTAGCACTCCTCCAGGTTGCTCTGCAGCAGCGGTAGCTCGGGTGCCGGTTGGGTCTCGTCGGGGGTCAGAAACAGGCCCAGTTCCCTGGCGCGGCGACCGAGTCCGGCCCGGCTGAGCATGATCGAGATCGGGGCCGCCAACACCAGTCCGAGCAACACGGGGAGCAGCCACCAAAAGAACGACGGGGCCACCACGTAGGCGGAGGCACCCCAGACAAGGCCGAACGCAGTCTGACCCGAGTGGGTGATGATCGCCTCACGCCAGTCGGAATCATCACTCGCTGCGCGTTGCTGGGTGACCCACCCGACCCCCTGCCCCAGCAGAATGTAGACCACGAACTTGGCATGGAACATCATGTTGATCGGCGCCAGCAGGGCCGACGTGATCACCTCCAGCACCGCGCTGACCAGGAGCCGCGCCGGCCCGCCGTAGGCCACGCTCTGCCGGTGTTTCAGCACCAACCCGACGCTCAGCACCTTCGGCAGGAAGATCAGCGTCATCGTCAGTCCGAACAGGGCGAGCGCTTCCGGCATCGGCACGACATAATCGAAGATCAGGGTGAATTTATCCGATCCGTCACCACGGCTGACCGCGTTGAAGCGGTGCAGGGTGCTCAGCAGCATGAACAGCAACCAGATCGGCGAACTGAGATAGCCCATGATGCCCTGGAAAAGATGGAACCGGTTGATCGGATGCAGGGCCTTGGCCGAGAGCAGCCAGCTGTGCTGGAGATTGCCCTGGCACCAGCGGCGGTCGCGCTTGGCGGCGTCAATCAGCGTGGGCGGCCCCTCCTCGAAGCTGCCCTCGAGGTCGTAGGCCAGCCACACCTTCCATCCCGCCCGGCGCATGAGGGCGGCTTCGACGAAGTCATGGCTGAGGATGCGCCCGCCGAAGGGCTCCTTGCCGGGCAGGTCGGGCAGCGCGGCATGCTCCATGAACGGTACGACGCGGATCACCGCGTTGTGTCCCCAGAAATTGCTTTCCCCTTGGTGCCAGTAGTTGAGCCCGGCAAGAAAGAGCGGACCATAAAGCCGGCTGGCGAACTGCTGGATGCGCGAGTAAAGCGTCACCCCGTTGACGATACGCGGGGCGGTCTGCAGGATGCCCACCGTGGGATTTCGTTCCATCATGGCCACGAGCTTCACGATGGACTCGCCCGTCATGATGCTGTCGGCGTCCAGCACCACCATGTAGCGGTAGCTCTGGCCCCAGCGGCGGAGGAAGTCGGCGATGTTGCCGCTCTTCTTGTTGATCGAGATGCGGCGCTTGCGGTAGAAAATGCGGCCGAAGCCGTTCAGCTGCTTGCACAGCTCGGCCCAGGCAACCTCCTCCTGGATCCAGCGGTTGGGGTCGTTGGAATCGCTGAGGATGAAGAAGTCGAAATCGTCGAGCCGGCCTGTCTGCTCCAAGGAACGATAGATGACGCGCAGACCCTCAAAAATGCGGCTGGGGTCCTCGTTGAAGACCGGCATGACGACGGCGGTACTGCCGAGTGGCAGCTTGTCCAAAGGCACGTCCTGGATGCTGCGGCTGATCCGCGCCGTGTCGCCGCGGTTGATGACATAGAGCCCGAGCACGGCGGTGCAGAAGCCCGTGGCGATGTTCCCGAAGAGGATGGCGAACAGCACCAGCAACGGCAGGTCGATGAAGTTCACCGGCCCGCGCCAGAGCAGGTCGGCCATGAACCAGCTGGCCAGCGTGGTCAGCAGGAACACCAGGCTGAAGAACGTCGCCCGCCGCCGGCTCACCCGGGACTTGTCCACCTGCTCGACGGTGAAGGTTGTGTTCATGCGGTCAGCGGGTCGCGTAAAACACGAGTGCCAGCACCGAAAGGAACATGGCCCATAGCAGGGAGACCCGCAGGATCGGCCACTTTTCGATCTGCTCGAAGGTCTGGCCTGCCACCTCGGTCAGGGCCCCCAGCTCGATCGGCCGCGGCACCATGCTGGTGACAGTCATGTCCGGTCCGGCCTGGATGGACCGGCGCTGCATTTCCTGGGCGAACTCCGGCGGCACATGCTGGTCGTCCAGAAAGGCGTAGGGCCAGCGCTCCACTCCGTCGGAAAAGAGCAGGGCCACCCGCCCCTCCACGGCGATCCGTTCGTGCGGCAGGTGTTTTTCGCCGAGCAACTCGCCAAACCACTCGTCCATCATCCGGTCGATTTCCTCCGCCGCGAGGGTCGTCGGATCCAGCGTGGGATCCTGCTCGTGGCGCCGGGCTGCCCGGGCGATCACCTTCTCCAGGATGGTGATTTGCTGCAGGCGGTTGTGCACGCGGTGGGCGCGCAGGTAATCCTCGACCCGGATGAAGGCCGCGTTCCATTGGTCCGGCGTGCCGGTGCGGGGACGAAAGGCGTTCAGGGGTTCCACAGGTAGCTCCAGGTCTCCGTGAGTATATTCCCGTCCTTGCGCAGGAAGCAGCGCATTTCCACGGGCCGTTTGGACCCGTCCGGGACTAGCACAAACGCCGCGCGCCACACTCCGCTGGGGCCGATCCGCTGGACGAAAACCCCTTCATCCAGCTTGGCGCCGTCGCCAATGGTCACCACCGCCTCGAGGTTGGCACCGTGCTGGTCGAGGTTTGGACCGACAAAATCCACCACGAAACGGCGGCGCTCCGGATGATGTAGTACCGCACCCTGCCGGGTGGACGCCACCTGCCCGGCCGGCGGCCGGCCCTCGGCATCTGTGTACCAATGCAGGCGATACTCGTAGGTCAGCGGCTCACCCGGCGCGGGCAGGCGGTCCGGCACCCAGTACGCGACAATGTTGTCGTTGGTTTCATCCGGGGTCGGGATCTCCAGCAGCCGGATGGCCCCCGCACCCCAATCGCCGACCGGTTCCACCCAGGCGCTGGGCCGGTGGTGGTAGTTGGCATAGACATCGTCGTAATGGGCGAAGTCGCGATCGCGCTGGATCAGGCCGTAGCCGCGCGGCGACCGGTCGAGAAAGACCGAGGTGCGGGTGCGGGCGGGATTGTTCAGGGCGCGCCAGATCCACTCCCCCGCCCCGTTGTTCAGGAGCAGGCCGTCGGAATCGTGCACCTCGGGACGAAAGTCATCCCGCGACCAGCCGGTGTTTTCACCATGTTGGAACATGCTGGTCAGCGGCGCCACGCCGACGACCGACGGCTTGCCCCGAAAATACACGGCCGCCTTGATCGCCATGAGGGTCTCGATTCCCGGCGTGATGATGAAGCGATAGGCACCC
>Ga0255338_1005768_pt1 | contig 11088 bp, 10 predicted proteins | sample MeOH1_35cm_T4_19_FD_203715 | JGI IMG/M metagenome (GOLD analysis project Ga0255338, IMG submission 203715) | Sandy soil microbial communities from University of British Columbia, Vancouver, Canada - MeOH1_35cm_T4_195 | ecosystem: Engineered > Artificial ecosystem > Sand microcosm > Unclassified ... | reverse complement strand
AGAGGAGGCGATGGACCCACTGCGTGCAATCGCAATCGGCAAGGGCTGAGCATCCAAGGGCAGATCCAGAGGGAAGCCCACCATCGATACGATGTCGCCAACGCCGATGTCTTCACCATGCGCCTCTAGGTGCGATGCATCGAAGGCGAGCAGCAGCGCTGAGGCCGGTAGTTCAGACGGCTCAAGGGGCATGACGGCCACATCGATGGGGCTGGCGTCGTCCGGCATGTCACGCCATCGGCGCTGATTGTCATGCCGCAGCGTCGGGAGACACCAGGTGTGGCGGACCTGGCCCTGTGGGGTGGCAGGCAGTTCGATCTCGATTCGGTCCGGCGGCGGGGTGCCGTCACGCCCGGCCATGGCCTGGCGGGTGCTGACCAGAAACAGCTGTTCGTTGCGTCGGAAGAAGAACCCACTGTCCTGGAGCAGGCACGTCGTGCCAAGAAAGGAACTGACCCGCGTCGTGGTGAGCAGTAGTGGGTCCAGACCTGGAACTGGCGGCATGTGGGGGCCGGCTGTCAGGCCGCGGCGAAGCAGTGCGCCATTGCGCGCGACCTCCCGCTCGAACGCTGCAAGCACCACGTCGGACATCTCCGAGTTCAGCATGAGTGTGCGTGCCACCTCTGCATGGGCATCGAACGAGGCTGTCAGCCTGTTCAGGCCGGCAGCAGACAGGGTATCGATGACTGCCGGCAGCAGGGCATCCAGGGCCACCAGTGCCCCCTTCAACTCGCAGATGCGTTCCGTGGCTTCTTGCAGGTTCCTCATCGGAGCCCCCGTATCGGGCAAAAAAAACGCGGCAAGGCCGCGCTTTCGGGGAGTGTCGAGCCCTGCTCGACACTCGATGAGGCAGGAGGCTTAGCCCACGCTGCGGATGTTGGAAGCCTGCGGGCCCTTTTGGCCTTGGGTTACTTCGAACTGCACGCGCTGGTTTTCATTGAGCGTCTTGAAGCCGCCACCCTGAATCTCCTTGAAGTGCGCAAAGAGATCCTTGCCACCGTCATCGGGTGCGATGAAGCCAAAGCCCTTGCCTTCGTTGAACCACTTCACCGTGCCGGTTTGAGTTGCCATGTCGATTTCTTAGAAAACTGCCAGGCGCGAAATTGCCCCTAGCGAAAAGACGCCAAGAAAATCTTCATGGGAGATTCGACTGGAGCGGCAGCAGAACGCCGGCGCGAGTGGAGAGACCTAAGAGCGGATGGTCTTGTGCATATCAGCAAGACTATCGTAGTCGCAAAAGCTCAGGCCCCGGACTTATATTTTGGCCTCCGCACTGACCGATGCGACGGGCTCGTTCGCCGTTGAACGGTCGCTGCAAGCAAGCACCGTCAGGCGTGCGCGAGCGGCCGCAATTGGTGATGACCTTGTCCAGGCCGGCAAATGCAAAGTCGCTGCCGACGGCCAGTCAGCACGCTGCAGCGACGGCGGTGCCTCAAGGCATGCGGTCCACCTGACCTCATGCCGTGGTCCACCTCGCGTGCGAGAAGCTCACGCTGACATCATGCCGAAGGCCACGGCCATACCGAGCGATGATCGCTCGCGCCTGTTCTTCGGCGAAGGCGGGGGCGGGCTCCACCGCTTCCAGAGTCGGCTTCTGCGCATCAGCAACGCCATGCTGGGAGAGGACTTTCGGCCCGAGTCATGGGACTCGATAGCAGGCCGGGCCCGATCCCTGGATGCCAGGTGGGGAGCCCGTTGCCGGCCAACATCGTCTCCCGCAGCACCGGGGTGGCAACCCGATTTGCAGCCGTTCCACCCGGCAATTGCGGTGAGCGCGTGCCCCGTGTTTTGGAACCTCAGGTCGTCGGTTGAATCAGAGTGAATGGTGTCGTGAAAACGCCTGAAGGCCTCGCGGATCCCGCCTTGCGCGATGTCAAGTTCGGGGTGCCGCGGGTGGCGATGATGAAGCCACTTCAACAACGCCAAGAGCGCATCATGTTTGTCACACGAGATGACTTCCGCATCCGAGCCAGCAACTTCGACCTGTCCGACGGTCAAAACATCGTTCGCATCATTTGCGGGCTGTTCATGTTCCCGCACTTCGCGAGCAAGTTCGCCGCCGGGGGACTTGCTGCCGGAACCGTCGCCTTCTTCGGCAAGGCCGGTTTCAATCCGCCGGAGGTCTGGGTCTACCTCGCCGCCTTCGCCGAAGTGGCGACCGGCGTGGCACTGGTGCTGGGCCTGTGCACGCGCTGGGCCGCGCTGGGGGCGGCCGGCGTGATGGCCATTGCCGTCTATGGCCTGCAGGTCGTCAAGGGATTCGGCTGGACCTGGAACACCGGCGGCTACGAGTACCCCGTCTTCTGGGGCCTCGCCGCCTTGGCGGTGGCCATCACCGAGTTCAAGCGGCTGGCGAGGCCGTCGATCCGGTCCTTGTAGGCTGCCATTGACTATGAGTAGGGTACGGCGGTAAGCCGGGAGCACCCAGGAGGCGCGCGATGCGAGAGCCAGACCGGACTCAGCGCCGGACGGACATGCCACTGCCCAGGCTGCGCCTGCGCCATAAGTTGCGGGCTCAAGCCCGGGTCCCCGACGAGGGCCTGATCGTGCAGCACGGCGCTCCCTCCGCCCCCTCCGGTGACTCCCGCGAGCGGCGCCAAACTTGCGGCCACCGACCGCATTGGGCGTAGCACTCTCATCCAGGCACCCCCTGCCATGATGTGGCATTACTCTCCCATGCCGAATCCGTCGCCAAGTGGTTCGACGCCGACCTCATCCTATCGGCCCGGCTGTTGCCACCCAGCGGCGGCGACACCTTGTGGGCCTGACCTGAGACGTTTTCTGTAGCCAGTTGGAAGGTGAGTTCTCTCGTAACCTTGAAACGAGGAGAACTCATGAAGAAGCGATTTGCCGACGGGCAAGTGGTGCGCATCCTGGGCGAAGCGGAAAGCAAGCAGGAGTCGATCCGCGACGTTTGCAAGCGCCACAACATCGCCCTGGGCCTTTCGTCTTCCTTGGAGGATTTGTCCGAGGCGTGCGTTTGAATGGCCTGCTGCGCATGCGGAGCGAGTTCGGGCGCAGAACTCGATGGATCGCCTGGATGGCGTCGGCGGTCAACGAACGCGCCGGGCGCAGCGATTCCGTCGTCCCAAGGAAGCATTCGTTCCCCCTCGGTCGAGGGAGCTAGCTGCGTGTAGAGCAGTCCAAGGCGCCGTGGCAAGGAAGTCCGCAGGTGCGGCACAGACTTGGCATTGAAGGCATGACCCAGCCTGGTCGACTCCTTCAGGCGGGCGCGAAGGTGTCTGTTGCGCGCGGCCATGACGCCGTGGTCCCTAGACCGCGATCACCGATGGCGTCCAATGGCCGTGCGAATTGGCAGAGCCATTGGTAGAACGGAAATAAAAAATGGGCCGTAAGGCCCATTTTTTATTTCGTTCCTGGCGGAGAGGGCGGGATTCGAACCCGCGGTGGGCTATTAACCCACACACGCTTTCCAGGCGTGCGACTTAAACCGCTCATCCACCTCTCCGAAGCCCGCCATTGTAGCAAGGATTAATACTGCTTCCGAGCAGGGCGGGCGGAATTTTCTTCTGATGGAAACTGCAGCCCTTCGCCCAAGGTTCTTGGCTGCAGGCCCGGGGGGCGAGAAGCCGGTGCGGAGGGTGTCGAATCGGCGTGGTCTTTCCGGCATCTCGCGCAGCGGGTTGTTTGTGTCGGCGTGCTTCCGGCACAAGCAGGAGTTGGCCCGCACGCGCCGGAGGGGAGCGGATGGGCAGGGCCTGTGGCACAGGCAGTCGACTGAGATCTTGATGGCCCGTGCCCTTATGCTCGATCCGGCTCGGGAGCGCGTCCGTCCAGGGAGGGGGGCGAGTTCAGGTAGCATGGCGGCGCCGGCTTCATGGCCGGCACACGTCTTCAGGGCGGGGCGGAATTCCCCACCGGCGGTATGCCAGCTTTGGCTGGTGAGCCCGCGAGCGCCCGAGCCTCCCCGGCTCGGGGTCAGCAGATCTGGTGCGATGCCAGGGCCGACGGTCACAGTCCGGATGAAAGAAGATGTGCCGACGCGCGCGCGTCGCGGCGTGGGCTCGCAGCCCGGCGTTGCGGCGTGCGCCTGTTTGCGCGCCCTGAAATGTCTTCTCTCTCTCGTACGAGGAGCGTTTCAATGTCCCAATCGACTGTTTTCAATTCTCAAGGCTCCCAGGGCCTTCCTCCCGACGCCGCGGCCTGCAGCGAACAGGAGATCCTGCGCATGCCAGGCCGCCTGGCGGCCGCATTGCTGGCCATGCGGGCCGGCAAGCCGGTGCTGCTGACCGACGACAACGACCGCGAGGACGAGGCCGATCTGATCGTCGCGGCCGAGCGCCTGAGCGAGGCCACGATGGCCCTGCTGATCCGCGAATGCAGCGGCATCGTCTGCCTGTGCCTGCCGGATGCGCAGATCCGGCGGCTGGCCCTGCCGCCGATGGTCGAGCAGAACCAGAGCCGCTACGGCACGGCCTTCACGGTCAGCATCGAGGCGGCCCAGGGTGTCTCGACCGGCGTCAGTGCGGCCGATCGGCTGACCACCGTGCGGGCGGCCATCGCGGCCGATGCGCGTCCCGAGGATCTGGCGCGGCCGGGCCATGTGTTTCCGCTGCGTGCGCAGCCCGGCGGCGTGCTGGCACGGCGCGGCCATACCGAGGGCTCGGTGGACCTGGCCCTGATGGCCGGGCTGTCGGGGGCGGCCGTGCTGTGCGAGCTGATGAATGCCGACGGCACGATGGCGCGCGGCCGGCAGGTGCTGGACTTCGCCGAGCGTCATGGCCTGCCGCTGCTGAGCATTGCCGAGCTGGCGGACTACCGGCGCGCGCAGGCACCGCGGCTGGCGGCCTGAGCCGGGGAGGGGTGCTTAGGGCTTCTGGGCGCCGCCCTTCATCAAGGCCATCGCGGTGCCGATCAGGCCGCCGACCTCGCTCATATTGCCCGGCACGATCATCGTGTTGTTCTTCTGGGCCAGTTGGGCATAGGCCTCGACGGCTTTCTCGGCCACCTTCAGCTGCACCGCGGCCTGGCCGCCGGGCTGCTCAATGGAGGCCGCGATCTTGCGGATCGCGTCGGCCGTGGCGTCGGCCACGGCCGTGATCGCCGCCGCTTCGCCCAGGGCCTTGTTGATCTCGGCCTGCTTCTGGCCTTCGGAGCGGGCGATGGCGGCCTCGCGCTCGCCGGTGGCGATGTTGATCTGCTCCTGGCGCCGGCCCTCGGAGGCCGCGATCAGTGCGCGCTTCTCGCGCTCGGCCGTGATCTGCGCCTGCATGCTGTGCAGGATGGCGGGCGGCGGGGTCAGGTCCTTGATCTCGTAGCGCAAGACCTTGACGCCCCAGTTGAGCGCGGCCTCGTCCAGGGCCTCGACGACCGAGGTGTTGATGACGGCGCGTTCTTCAAATGTGCGGTCCAGCTCCATACGGCCGATCACCGAGCGCAGGGTGGTCTGGGCCAGCTGCGTGATGGCGACGATGTAGTTGCTGGAGCCGTAGCTGGCGCGCATCGCGTCGGTCACCTGGAAATAGAGGATGCCGTCCACCGTCAGCTGGGTGTTGTCCTTGGTGATGCAGACCTGGCTGGGCACGTCCAGCGGGATCTCCTTGAGCGAATGCTTGTAGGCCAGGCGGTCGACGAAGGGCACGAGGAAGTTCAGCCCCGGAGTCAGGGTGGCGTGATAGCGCCCCAGGCGCTCGACCACCCAGGCATGCTGCTGCGGCACCACCTTGATGGCGCGGGCGACGAAGATGGCTGCGATGACCAGCAGCACCAATGCGACTTCCATGATGGGTTCTTTCTCCTTGTGTTGTTGTCAGCGGTCCAGCAGCAGGCAGCTGCCCTCGACCGCGCGGATCACGTAGCGCCCGGCGGCGGGGGTGTCGCTGCCGAGGTAGCGGGCCTGCCACTCGGCGCCGCGGTATCTGACCATGGCCGTGCCGCCGGCGGCCCAGGCCTGGACCTGCACCGTCTGGCCGATGTCCAGGTTGACGTCGGGATTGCTGGCCGCCGGACGGCGCAGGCTGCTGCTGCGCCGGCGGTGCCACAGCGTGACCGCGGCGCCGCCGACCAGAGAGGCCACGACCAGTTGCGTCGTCAGGCTCAGGCCCAGATGGGCGGACAGGGCGGCTGCAGCAGCACCCAGGGCCAGCATCAGCAGATAGAAGGTACCGCTGGCCAGTTCCACGGCCACCAGGACCCCGGCGGTGACCCACCAGGCGGTGGCTTGATTCATGTCCATGTCACCTCCCCGGGCTCATGATGTGATGTGCAAACGAGTGTATAGCCCGGTGGCGGCCCGGACGGCCGTCCTGTTTGTGCGACAAAGAAGGCCGTGGCCGCACCGGCGGCGGCGCTTGGCCCTACACTTCGCGCCTTCTTTTTTCTGCTGTCCTGCCCCCGGAGGCCCCGCATGCTGCGCTTTCGCTTTCCCATCGTCATCATCGACGAGGACTATCGCTCCGAGAACACCTCGGGTTTGGGCATCCGTGCCCTGGCGGACGCCATCCAGAAAGAGGGCTTCGAGGTCCTGGGCGTGACCAGCTATGGCGACCTGAGCCAGTTCGCCCAGCAGCAGAGCCGGGCCAGCGCCTTCATCCTGTCGATCGACGACGAGGAGTTCACGCCCGGCCCCGAGCTGGACCCGGCGGTGCTGAACCTGCGCAAGTTCATCGAGGAGATCCGCTTCAAGAACGCGGACATCCCCATCTACGTCTACGGCGAGACGCGCACCTCCCAGCACCTGCCCAATGACGTGCTGCGCGAGTTGCACGGCTTCATTCACATGTTCGAGGACACGCCGGAGTTCGTGGCCCGCCACATCATCCGCGAGGCGCGCAGCTACCTCGACGGCCTGGCGCCGCCCTTCTTCAAGGCGCTGATGGACTACGCGCAGGACGGCTCCTACAGCTGGCACTGCCCGGGGCATTCCGGCGGCGTCGCCTTCCTGAAGAGCCCGGTGGGCCAGATGTTCCACCAGTTCTTCGGCGAGAACATGCTGCGCGCCGACGTCTGCAACGCGGTCGAGGAACTCGGCCAGCTGCTGGACCACACCGGCCCGGTGGCGGCCTCCGAAAAGAACGCCGCGCGCATCTTCAATGCCGACCATTGCTTCTTCGTCACCAACGGCACCAGCACCTCCAACAAGATGGTCTGGCACCACACGGTGGCGCCGGGCGACGTGGTCGTGGTCGACCGCAACTGCCACAAGAGCATCCTGCACTCGATCATCATGACGGGCGCGGTGCCGGTCTTCATGACGCCGACGCGCAACCATTACGGCATCATCGGCCCGATCCCCGAGAGCGAGTTCTCGCCCGAGTCGATCAGGAAGAAGATCGCCAAGAACCCGCTGCTCAAGGGCGTGGATGCCAAGAAGGTCAAGCCGCGCATCATGACCCTGACGCAGAGCACCTATGACGGCGTGCTCTACAACACCGAGACCATCAAGGCCAAGCTGGACGGCTGGATCGACACCCTGCATTTCGACGAGGCCTGGCTGCCGCACGCTGCCTTCCACAGCTTCTACGGCTCCTACCATGCGATGGGCAAGCATCGCGCGCGCCCGAAGACGGCCATGGTCTATGCCACCCAGTCGACCCACAAGCTGCTGGCGGGCCTCTCGCAGGCTTCGCAGGTGCTGGTGCAGGATTCGCAGAACGTTAAGCTGGACCGGCATCTGTTCAACGAAGCCTACCTGATGCACACCTCGACCAGCCCGCAGTACAGCATCATCGCCAGCTGCGACGTGGCCGCGGCCATGATGGAGCCTCCGGGCGGCACGGCCCTGGTGGAGGAGAGCATTTCCGAGGCCCTGGACTTCCGCCGCGCGATGCGCAAGGTCGAGAAGGACTACGGCAAGAAGGACTGGTGGTTCAAGGTCTGGGGGCCGGACAAGCAGCTGGCGGCCGAGGGTGTCGGCAAGCCGGCCGACTGGATGCTCAAGGCCAACGAGAAGTGGCACGGCTTCGGCCCGATCGAGGCCGGCTTCAACATGCTGGACCCGATCAAGTCGACGATCATCACGCCCGGGCTGGACATGAGCGGCAAGTTCGCCGAGTCCGGCATTCCGGCCAGCATCGTCACCAAGTTCCTGGCCGAGCATGGTGTGGTGGTGGAGAAGACGGGGCTCTACTCCTTCTTCATCATGTTCACCATCGGCATCACCAAGGGCCGCTGGAACACCCTGCTGACCGCCTTGCAGCAGTTCAAGGACGACTACGACAAGAATGCGCCGCTGTGGCGCATCATGCCGGAGTTCTGCGCGGCCCAGCCGCGCTACGAGCGCATGGGTCTGCGCGACCTGTGCCAGAGCATCCACGAGGCCTATGCCAAGGGCGATATCGCCCGGCTGACCACCGAGGTCTATCTCTCGGACCTGGAGCCGGCGATGAAGCCCAGCGATGCCTATGCCCACATCGCCCAGCGCAAGACCCAGCGCGTCGAGATCGACGCGCTGGAAGGCCGGGTCACGACCGCTCTGCTGACGCCTTACCCTCCCGGCATCCCGCTGCTGATCCCGGGCGAGCGCTTCAACAAGCGCATCGTCGACTACCTGAAGTTCACCCGCGAGTTCAACGCCAAGTTCCCGGGCTTCGCCACCGATGTGCACGGACTGGTGGAGGAGAAGGGGGAGGACGGCAAGTCGCGCTACTTCGTGGATTGCGTGGCCGGCTGATTGGCGGGCTGAACGAGTCGCCCGCCGGGTCCGCCGCAACTGCGGTTCCGGCGGACCAAGAAAAAAGGCGCCGGATGAACCGGCGCCTTTTTCTTTGCATCCCTTTGGGAGATCGCCCGGGCGCTGCCGGGCGAGGGGTTTACTGCTCTCCGGCCAGGGCGACGTGGCTGAAGCCGCCGTCGACATAGATCACCTCGGAGCTGATGCCGCCGGCCAGATCCGAGAACAGGAAGGCGGCGGTGTTGCCGACATCGTCGATCGTCACATTGCGGCGGATCGGCGTGGTGGCGGCGAACTGGGTCAGCAGCTTGCCGAAATCCTTGATGCCCGAGGCTGCCAGGGTCTTGATCGGGCCGGCCGAGATGCCGTTGACGCGCACGCCCTTGCTGCCCAGCGAATAGGCCAGGTAGCGCACGCTGGCTTCCAGCGAGGCCTTGGCCAGGCCCATGGTGTTGTAGTTGGGCACATAACGGTCGGCACCCAGATAGGACAGGGTCAGCAGGGAGCTGCCGGCGCGCAGGCGCGGCGCCGCTGCCTTGGCCATGGCCGGGAAGCTGTAGGCCGAGATGTCGTGGGCGATGCGGAAGCTCTCGCGCGACAGGCCCTCAAGGAAGTCGCCGGCGATCGCCTCGCGCGGGGCGAAGCCGATGGAGTGCACGAAGCCATCGAATTCCGGCCAGACCTCGCCCAGTTCGGCGAACAGGCGCTCGATTTGGGCGTCGTCCCCGACGTCGCAGTCATAAATGAGGCTGGAACCAAACTCGGCGGCAAATTCGGTGATGCGATCCTTGAAGCGCTCACCCACATAGCTGAAGGCCAGTTCGGCTCCTTCGCGGTGGCAGGCGCGGGCAATGCCATAGGCGATCGAGCGGTTGGACAGCACGCCCGTGATCAGCAATCGCTTGCCGGCGAGAAAACCCATGGTGGCTCCTTGTCATTAAAATAAGCGCTGGATTTTCGCATGGCACGGGGGCTTGGCAAGCCGGGCGACTTGCGGGCATGGTGCTTGCATAGTACAATCCCGGCTTCGCTGAGAGAAGCTCTGTGTGACTTGCGGTATGTGTTTGACATGTGCAAGACATCACAAAGTCAGCGAACGACGGTGGGCGGATTCTTCCAGCCCATTTTTTTTGCTTGATCGATTTTGATCCGTCACTGATCACCAAATAGGTCCCGCGCGGACCCGAAAGTCGAAGAAACGCACGCATGAGTTGGCAAGCCGCTGTTGAGAAAACCGTGACCGGCCTGGGCTACGACCTGGTGGACTGCGAACGCAGCGCCGCGGGTTTGCTGCGCGTGTACATCGACAAGCTGGCCGAGCAAGCTGCCGCCGGCGAGGTGATCACGGTCGACGATTGCGAGAAAGTGACGCGCCAGCTGCAATATGTGCTGGAGGTCGAGAACACCAATTACCAGCGCCTGGAGGTCTCGTCCCCCGGGCTGGATCGGCCGCTGAGGAAGGCCGCGGATTACGCGCGCTTCGCCGGCCAGCAGGTCGAGATCACCCTGAAGCAGGCGTTCCAGGGGCGCAAGAAATACCGTGGCGAGCTGTTGGCCGAGGGCGCGGGCTGGCGCGTCGTCTTCAACGACGGCAAGGCCGATCAGGCGCTGGATTTTTCCCTTGAAGAGGTGCGCGATGCGCGGCTGGTGCCGGCCGTGAGCTTCAAGGGGCGCAAGGCCGCGGGGGGCGATGGCGCCGCCAAGCCGGATGGTGCGGGCAAGCCCGCCAAGGCTGCGAAGAAGAAGCAGAGCAACGCCAAGGCCCGTCAGTCGCTGGACGACGACGAGGCGCCGGCGCTTGCGAACAAGGATGACAAGGTTGACGGAGGTCTCGATCAATGAACCGCGAACTGTTGATGCTGGTGGATGCGATTTCGCGCGAGAAGAGCGTGGAGCGCGATGTCGTGTTCGGCGCGGTGGAAGCGGCGCTGGCCTCGGCCACCAAGAAGTTGTATGGCGGCGAAGTGGACATCCGTGTCTCGATTGACCGCGACTCCGGCGATTACGAGACCTTCCGCCGTTGGCATGTCGTGCCCAACGAGGCCGGCCTGCAGAACGCCGACGCCGAGATCCTGCTGTTCGAGGCGCAGGAGCAGATTGCCGACATCGAGGTGGACGATCACATCGAGGAGCCGGTTGAATCGGTGCCGATCGGCCGCATCGGCGCCCAGGCCGCCAAGCAGGTGATCCTGCAGAAGATCCGCGACGCCGAGCGCGAGCAGCTGCTGAACGACTTCCTGTCGCGCGGCGAGAAGATCTTCATCGGCACCGTCAAGCGCCTGGACAAGGGCGACATCATCGCCGAGTCGGGCCGCATCGAAGGCCGCCTGAAGCGCGGCGAGATGATCCCGAAGGAAAACCTGCGCACCGGCGACCGCGTGCGCGCCGTCATCCTGGGCGTTGATCCGACCCAGCGCGGCCCGCAGATCATGCTCTCGCGCAGCTCGCCCGAGTTC
>Ga0255338_1005767_pt1 | contig 11088 bp, 15 predicted proteins | sample MeOH1_35cm_T4_19_FD_203715 | JGI IMG/M metagenome (GOLD analysis project Ga0255338, IMG submission 203715) | Sandy soil microbial communities from University of British Columbia, Vancouver, Canada - MeOH1_35cm_T4_195 | ecosystem: Engineered > Artificial ecosystem > Sand microcosm > Unclassified ... | reverse complement strand
CCATGGGCCGCTCCTACAAATTCGCGGGTTGACGCGGCGTTTTTCTGGGTAGGAGCGGGCCATGCCCGCGACCTCAGGACCCGTCCCCGGCGCCACGCCACACCCGCACGACAACATGACATGTCGCGGTCGCGGCCATGGGCCGCTCCTACAAATTCGCGGGTTGACGCGGCGTTTTTCTGGGTAGGAGCGGGCCATGCCCGCGACCTCAGGACCCGTCCCCGGCGCCACGCCACACCCGCACGACAACATGACATGTCGCAGTCGCGGCCATGGGCCGCTCCTACCAAACACGGCCCGCGTTTGCCGCGTCCGCCCTCACACCCAAACCGCATCCCAAAACGGGTAATCGCCCACCTGCGCGACCAAACCCGCGCGCACCGGATTGCCGATCAGGTATCGCGCCACCGTGCGCAGGTCCTCCTCATCCCGCAATGCGTGATCGTGGTACGCCCGCGCCCACAACGCACCCTGCCGGCACAGCACCGGATTGGCCACCCGTGCGCTGGCCGATTTGAGACGACTGAGCACCCGCGCCAACGGGTCCGTCGCGCCAAGCTCGATCAACCAGTGCGCGTGGTCCGGCATCAGCACCCAGGCCAAGGCGCGCGCGTCGCCCCAGGTCTGCCGGCGACCCAGGCACCGGCCAACAGCGCATGCAGCGGCAAAATCCGAAAAAAACGGCATCCGCTCATGCGTGGCAGCCGTCACGTGATAAACGTGACCCGGCGCCGAAAAGCGCCCACGCCGCAGCGCCAGGTGACCACGCCGATAAAGAGTGTTCATCCGAACATTGTACGAGCGCCACCCACCCGCGGCCCAAACGGCACACCCGCGATCTGTAGGAGCGGCCCATGGCCGCGACCTCCACACCGCAACCGGCGAATCACACCCCACCGATACGACACCCTGAAACGCCCCGGTCGCGGGCATGGCCCGCTCCTACCCGGAAGACCGCCGCGTCAACGCGCGATTGGCAGGAGCGGCCCATGGCCGCGACCGCAACACCACAACCGCCGAATCACACGCCACCGATACGACACCCTGACACGTCCCGGTCGCGGGCATGGCCCGCTCCTACCCGGAAGAACGTGTCGTCACACCCAGGCCGCGAGCCCGCAAAACATTGCGCCCCGCCCCGATTTGTAGGAGCGGCCCATGGCCGCGACCTCCACGCCGCAACCCTCGTATGACACCCCACCGACGCGACAACCCGACACGTCCCGGTCGCGGGCATGGCCCGCTCCTACCCGGAAGACCGCCGCGTCAACGCGCGATTGGTAGGAGCGGCCCATGGCCGCGACCGCAACACCACAACCGCCGAATCACACGCCACCGATACGACACCCTGACACGTCCCGGTCGCGGGCATGGCCCGCTCCTACCAAGAAAAACGTTTCGTCACACCGAGGCCGCGACCTGCGCCGAAAATTGTGCCGTGCCCCGATTTTGTAGGAGCGGCCCATGGCCGCGACCTCACGGCCTGCCCCCGGCGACACACCACACCGATACGGCACTCTGCCGACCTCCCGGTCGCGGGCATGGCCCGCTCCTACCGGGGATGGCGTTGCGTCACGTGAAGGCGACGCAATGCGGCCCGGCCGCCAACGGCTACTTCCAGCAATCGGCGTTGGCGTAACCGGTGCTCGTGTTGTTGCCGCTCTGATTGATGGCAAACGTCCCGCAGCGGTCACCGGCTTGCCGACCACCGGCGATCGGCGCCGCCGTCATGTTGTACGCCGTCGCGCTGGCGGCAGTCACCGCCAGCCGGTAGTGTCCATCGACCGACGTAGTGGTCCAGTTCAGGAAGCTGCCCACCGGCCCCAGCGTCTGCGAGTAGCGGATGTTGCTCGCCCGCCACTTCTCCTGCTGCAACTGCAGCGACACCAGCGCCCGCTTGGCGTCGGCTCGGCGGGCCTTGCGGCCATATTCCAGGTAAGCCGGCACCGCGATGGCGGCCAGAATGCCGATGATGGCCACGACCACCATCAGCTCAATCAACGTAAAACCTCTGCTGCGTCTGTGTTTGTGCATACTCGTTCACCTGGGTTTCCGACCAACGGCGCCTGTGCCCCGACGAACGGTGTCAACCCGCCGCTCAAGGTGCCGATACATGGTCATAGAATCGGCTGCGACCGAAGGGAGTTTAGGCGGTGCTGAGAAAAAGTTTTGGATTCACACTCATCGAGCTGCTCGTGACGGTGGTCATCATCGGCATTCTGGCCGCCCTGGCGGCGCCCAGTTTCAACAAAATGCTGGACCGCAACCGGCTCAAGGGCGCAGCGGAAGGCGTCTTCAACGACCTGCAACTAGCGCGCACCGAGGCGGTCAAGCGCAACCAGGACGTCACGGTAACGTTTTCCGGCGCCGGCCCCTCGACGACTTGGGCATATGGTGTGCGAAGCGGCGTTACCGGCACTACATGCAATCCTGCCATGCCCCTCAGTGACACCAATGCGTGCCAGCTCTATTACCTGGACGCGTCCAGCACTCTTCAACCAGAAAATGTGCTGCGAGTCACTCGCAGCAGCGATTATCCGGGCGTTTCGCTCCAGGTCACGTTTCAAGCTGCCGCATCGCCAGTGGCTTTACCCAGGGCTGAATTCGAGCCCCGACAGGGAACTGCAGACGTGGCGGGGACCGCATGCCTTGTGCTCAAGAATGACAAATTGCAGGTGCGTGTCAGTCCGCTTGGGCGGGTTCTCATTTGCACCACCACTGGCATGCCGGGATATCAACCATGTCCATCTCCCCAACCCTGCTGATGATCAATTCCGGACAGCGTCTGAAGCCTTCAGCCCCGATGCAGCGGGCGCGATCAGCAGGCTTCACCCTGATCGAACTGATGGTCGCCCTGGTGCTGGGGCTGGTGGTGGTCGGCGGCGTGATGGGGGTGTTCATGAGCACCTACCAGGCCAATTCCCAGAACATCAAGGCCATCCGCCTGAATGAGGAGATGCGGGCGGTGGTTGCCCTGATGTCCAGGGACACGCGCCGCGCCGGCAGCAAGACCATCAACTGGACCGGCACCGCCTGGTACGTCACCACCAATCCAATGTCGACCGCCAACGCCTGGGTGGTCAGCAACATGAGCACAGCCCCGGCCAATTCCTGCATTCGACTGGCGTACGCCCTGTCGTTGACGGGTTCGACCGACACCAACCGTTTTGGCTATCGCCTGAATTCCGGCACCGGACAAGTGGAGAGCTATAGCCATAACGCCAACCAGTGGAAGTGTGACGGCACCGGTTGGCTGCCATTGACCGACCCCAAGATCGCCTGGATTCAAAGCCTGAGTTTCACCACAACAGTCGAGCCCGGCCTCACCGGCGTGGCGGTGCGCACAGTCATCGTCAACCTGCGCGCCGGCACGCACACCCGCAGCACCACCCCTTCAAGCCTGAGTGCTGCCGACTGCAGCAACGTCGACGTCGTGTGCCGGCAGATTCAGGAAAAAATCCGCATCCGCAACGATGCCGTCCTTTAACCCGCCTGGAGCATCGCCCATGCACAACCAACGCTTTGCGGTAAATCGACGGCAGCGCGGCGTGTCCACCCTGGTGGTGGCCATTGTGCTGCTGATCGCCGCCACCTTCCTGACCTTCTTTGCCGCCAAGGTGGGCATGCAGGAACAGCGCATGGCAGGCAACGATGCCCGTCAGAAAGGCGCCCTCGACGCCGCCGAGGCGCTGATGGACCGGGGCAAGACCTTTCTGGAAGCCAACGCCGCAAACTTTGGTGCTTGGGCATGGACCGCTTGCGGCAACGCCAACATGCCCTGCGGCGACGGCAGCACCACGGCGTTCGACAACACCTGGAGCTGGGTCAGCGTGCGTGCCCTGACCACGTCGGACGGTACCGGCGACAGCGGCAACGCCACGCTGGGCACTCTCAATGGCAATGCGTATTTTCTGACCCGCAACCCCACCGCCGCCGGTGGCAGCACCGAGCCCGTGGTGCTGGTGGGCCAAGGACGCTCCGACGACAGCAGTGGTTACGCGGTGGTCCGGCAGGCCCAAAAGCGCGTGTTCAAGGTACAGCCGGGCCCGATTCCACCGCTGACCGCACCGTCGGTCGGGCTTTCGGGCTCGTTTCATCTGGTGGGCAATCCCAACCACTCCATGACCAAGGATGAATTGCTGCAGATCAACACCGCCAATTGCAACAACCTGAATTCGGGCTCTGGCCAGCTGCTCAGCATCTGGACCAAGCAGAACTTCAACACGCTGGTCAACGGCACAGGCAGCTGGAACATCTGCCAGGCGCAGTTCTTCAAGACCAACAGCGATCTACCGCTAAGCAGCTACAGCGACTGTTTTCTGGGCAACACAACGTCCGGCTGCGGCTGCCAGTCGGGACAGGACCCCACGCTGTCGGTCTGCGGCAGCCAGGCTTTCGGCAACTCTACCGATCCCAACAAGCTGACGACCTGCGGCATCAAGGACAACGACAACACTTTCCCGAACGATCTGTTCGCCTGGCTGTTCGGCGCCTCGCCAGCCGACGTGAAGGCAACTGCCGATCAGGTGCTGCCCAACTGCAGCACGCTGACCACAGCGTCCACTGGCCTCATCTGGGTAACCGGCAACTGCAACCCGCCGGGCGATGTCGGTTCGCGGCTCAAACCGGTGGTGCTGGTGGTGGACGGCGAGCTGGAGTTCGGCGCCAACACGCAAGTGTGGGGACTGGCCGTGGCCAACGAGTCGCCCAAGGTCAAACTGAATGGCGGCTTCACGATCCACGGCGCCATGGTGGTGGTTGATCAGGTCAATCCGCCTACCACCTTTCAGGCCAACGGCACCTACAACGCCATCTACGACCCCTGCGTGTTCGCGGCCATCTTCAACAACGACACCTTCGTCGAATATGCGCCCGTGGAAGGCACCTGGAACGACAGCCTCCGTTAACCCACCCAAGTCCCAAGGTAACGCGCCATGTACATGAACACGCATCGCCGGCAAGGTGGCTTTTCGCTGGTCGAAGTTTTCGTCGCCCTGCTGGTCCTGAGCGTGGGCCTGATTGCGCTGGCCAAGCTGCAGGTGGACCTGGTACGCGGCGGTAGCGACAGCCGGGCGCGCGCGGCGGCACTCGCCGTCGCCGAAGCCAAGCTTGAGGACCTGCGAACCTTCTCGCTCAAGCAGGCAGCAGCGGGGGTCACCTGGCCGGTGGCAGCCACCCAGCCCGTGGCCTGGTCCATGATTGCGGACAACGCCGGCGGGCGAATTGCCAGCGGCGCACTCACTCAGGCCGGTGTGCAGTACAACGTGTCCTGGACCGCCACCCAGCAGTCCACCGACGGTCCTGTAGCCGGCGGCGGCAATCAAAGCCTGTTCATGGACGTGGCGGTCAATGTCAGCTGGACCGGGCCGGAAGGAATCCCCCAGACCGTGACGCTCGCCGCCAGCATTCCGGATACCCCCCCCAGCCTGACCAAGCTGGCGAGCACGCCAATCACCGGCGGCCCGGGACCGCAGCTACTGTACAGACCCGGGGACGCGCCCGAGGTGATCGCGGTGCCCATCGACGTCGGCGGCACGACCCGCCGCGAGACATCCAAACCACTGCCGACCGTCAAGAAAACCGCCGACTCGACGACGGTCACCTTCGAAGTCGTCAACTACAAGTCCGACACCCTGGCCGTGCAGCGGAAAGAGGAGTTCGTGACCATCAGTTGCCGATGCACCTTTGCGGGCAACGGCGCCGCGCGCACGCCGGCCAAGGTAGTGGTGTCTGGCAATCTGCTGCGCGACCAGCCGGGCAAAATCGTGACCAAGACCATCGGCGTGCCGGCTAACGCCCAGCAACCGGATCTTTGCAACATCTGCTGCCGGGACCACCAAGACGTGACCGATGGCGGCGTCGATTACCGTTACAACCCAGAAGCGAACGCCAATCACGCCCATTACCTCAAGACCGACCTGAGCTCGGCGGTGACATCAGGCGATTACGATGAAGCCTGTCGCCTTAAGCGGGTAAACGGCATCTTTCAGGTGTTCGAGGACTGGAACCTGCGCACCTTGACCGTGCTGCCAAAAACCGACTTGGAGCTCGGTGCGCCCAAGGCGAGCGAATACGTCCAGGCGGTGCAGTCCTTCGTCAAGAACTTTGCCGCGGCCAAGGCCAGCGGCGGCACGCTGCCCACCGCGCTCAATTTCACGCCAAGCGCGGTGGCCCTGGACCCCAGCGCCAAGCAGTTGCTGGCGCGGGCGATCTACATCGACAACATGCCAAGTGCTTTGCTGACTAAGATCAATACCATCCTGACCGATGGCGACACCAGCAACGATGATTCGGTGCTGTCACTGGTGCCCTTTTACGAGGTGCACCTGACCAAGCTGGCAGACTGGATTTCGCGCGACACTCTCAAGAACAAGGCCAAGGTCACCAGCAATGCCATTCCCGACCAGAACAACGTGGTCGACGACGGCACGCTGAACGGCGCCGGCAGCGTCTACAGCCGTGGCGTGGCGCAGCCGCAGAGCAACGCCACCACGGGCGATACGCTGATCATTGCCACTGCCCGGAACTACAACACTGGCATCACCAACACGCTGCCGATAAACACCACCGAGGACGACGGCCACCCGATCAGCCAGACCGTGACGCCCGGACCCTATTACTACTCGACAACGAATCCGGAAAGCGCTCCGGCCGAGCATAAAGACGGCTCGATCACAGTGTCTGTAGGCGGGGGCATCTCGATCAGCGGCGCATTCCAGCAAGCCGTGGGCACTCCGAAGACTCCGACGGCCAACAAGATCAACACACCCACCGGGACCAACGGTGCCGTTTGCACGACCCCCACCGGAGGGGCCGGCATTGAAAGCTACAGCTGCACCGTGCCTGCCAACTGGACCGGTACCATTACCTTCTCGTCTTCAGCGAACCCGACAGGCTACTCGTTTTGCCTCAGCAATAACGGCAGCACGGGTACGCCATGTACCGCGCTGTCCGGTGGCGTGTGGACCACCATCCCCTCGCCGGTGACGACCAACATTACGCAGGACATCTACGTCTGGGCCCCGTAGCCAGCGTAGCCTGGATGCAGCGCAGCGGAATCCGGGATTCCTTGACCTGAAACACCCGTATTACGCTGCGCTCCCAGCCGGCTGCACGGCCTCGAAGCCGGCCTTGCCCCTGAGGGGAGCCACCGCGCAAACGGGCGGTTGCGCCACCCGCAACCGTCGCGGTCTCGGGCATGGCCCGCTCCTGCTGGCCATCGGAGCCGCCGCTGTTCTACCCGCGTGTCGCTGCCAGACTGCGCAGCGGGCGTGGCTGCCGTGCCTTTCTTTCTGGCGCCAGCCGTATTTAAAACGCCGACCGTGGCTCCAGCCTGCGTTACGGTCGGCCTGATTTCTGGCTTGTGTTAGAGTGAATGCGTGTATTCAACCGGTATTGACAGATGGCTACTTCAATTCGCCTGGATGAGGCTACCGAGCAGCGCCTGAATTTTCTGTCCGCTCACACCGGACGCAGCAAGGCCTTTTACCTGCGCCAGATCATCGAGAAAGGATTGGAAGACGTAGAGGACTACTACCTTGCTGCGGAAGTGGTCGAGCGCGTTCGCGCGGGTCAGGAGAAAATCCATTCCGCTGCGCAGGTGAGAAAAGACCTTGGCCTGGACGATTGATTACACCGACTCGGCCAGAAAACAACTTCTCAAGCTCGACAAGCAGACAGCGCGGCGCATTGTCGATTTTATGGACACACGGGTCGCATCTGTGGATGACCCTCGTGGCACAGGTAAGGCACTGAGCGGGCCGCTGGGCGAATTCTGGCGTTATCGCGTAGGCGACTACCGCGTCATTTGCGACATTCAGGACGGCGCCCTGCGGGTTCTGGTCGTGGCAGTCGGCAACCGGCGCGAGATTTATCGATAGCCAGCGTAGCCTGGATGCAGCGCAGCGGAATCCGGGATTCCTTGACATGCAGCGCCCGGATTACGCTGCACTGCCGACCGGTTGCAAGACCTAAAAACCGGTCTCGCCGCTGAAAGGTGCCGTTGTCGCTGACGGGCGGTTGCGCCACCCGCAACCGTCGCGGTCGCGGGCATGGCCCGCTCCTACCGGCAATTGGAGCCGCCTCCGTTACTACCCGCGTGTCGTTGCGAGGCCACGCGGCGGCCGGGACGTGACAGTTACGTCCGACCTTCTTTGCGTCCAAGGCCTTGAGCAATGAAAGTCAGAACCAGCGCGTTGAGGGAGACACCTTCTACCCTGGCTCTCGTGGCGAGTTGCGCGTGAATCGTCTTGGGAACGCGCGCAACAAACTTTCCGGATGCCACACCACCGCCATTGGGTGATGGCACGGGAAGCCCCCGGTCCTTGAGCGTAGCAAGGGTGGCTTTCAGAGCATCCCGTCCATTTTCCAGTGCCTCTTCGACCGTTTCTCCGTCGGAAATGCATTCGGTGAAATCCGGATAGGAGATCAGGAATCCGCCTCCTTCTTCGGCACTAAGTGGGCGGATCTCGAATGGGTAGTCAGCGAGTTTGCTCATGAGTCAGGCTCCATCCACAAGGTCGACGAATTTTTTAACGTAGAACGGTTTGATCGGGCGGTGGGCAGGCACCGGCAGGGTTTTGCCGTCTGCCCTTACAAACACGCAGTGGCTACTGCCATCGTGCCGCCAATCGATGCCGTGCTGCCTTGCCACGGTTTGAAGCTGAGCGATCTGCCAATCAAGCGGGTTGCGCCGCATGGCGACGAGCAGCTTCGTTGCCGTGTTCATGACGCGATGATACTGCCGGCAACATCGGGCGGCAAGCGACCGGGTTGGCTAAGCGCGGCGTGCCCACCCTGCATGTGACTGACCGCTCATCCAAACGGCAAGGGGGCACCCACTCTTTTGTAGGAGCGGGCCATGCCCGCGACCGCAACGGCATCGCTCAATTGCGCCGCTGCGCCAATCCGTAACCCTGGCGGTCGCGGGCATGGCCCGCTCCTGTGGGCGATTGCCCACGCCAGCCATGTCGCACCAGCCCGCGGCAGGACGGGGGGATGCCGCCACCTGTTGCTCGGGTGGCAAACGCCCGGCCCCGGCGGCATCAACGTATACTGCGGATGTGTCTTACACAGACGGAGTACGCCAAATGGGGCATCCGAACGAACGGGGTGAAACATTCACGTTTCGTCTCGACCCAACGCTCAAGACCGCCTTTATGCGAGCCGCCGCCGCCCAGGACAAGCCGGCTGGCGAACTGCTGCGCCAGCTCCTGCGCGATTATGTTGCGCGTGGGCACCGGCAGGAATTCGCCCGCCAGGCACAGCGGCAGGCCCTGGAAGCCGCGGCGCACGCGGCAGTGCCCAGCAGCGACGAGGCGGCCGTGCAGCGCGAGCTGGATGCCGATCTTGGCCAGTTCGATGACCAATGGAAGTAAATCGCGGCGACCTGGTGACGATCGCCCTGTCCGGTGACTATGGCAAGCCCCGCCCGGCGCTGGTGGTGCAGGCCGACGAGTTCGCATTGCTGCCGTCCGTGACGGTGCTGCGCCTGACCAGCGAACTGCATGATTGGCCGCTGTTGCGGGTAACGGTCGAGCCGTCGCCCGCCAATGGCCTGAAAAAGCCGTCGCAAATCATGATTGACAAGGCAACCACTGTGCCGCGGGACAAACTTGGCTCGCGCATCGGTCGCCTGGAGTCCAGCACGATGCGAGCTGTGGATGGTGCTTTGGCGGTGTTTCTCGGCCTTGCTGAACCGTCGCCGAGCGATAGCGAGCGTAGTCGGGATGAAGCGAAGCGGAATCCGGGATGATTGGATGGAAGACCGGGTTGTCCTGTATTCCGGTTCGCCGCATACGGGCAAAGGAATTGGTTTTTGTAGGAGCGGGAGACCAAGCCCGCCGCGGGATGGATGAAAGCCACCGGGCCGTAGCTCGTCATCCGGGACGGGCACACATCCGACCCCGCCACATGTACTTAGCCTAGAAATTTCGCCAATTGTTCGGCCAGCATCGCTCGATCCTTGTCACTGAGCTTGCCCAACGACCGGATGGCGAGCGTTTTCTCAATCGTGGCGATCACAGGTTTCATAACGGAAGGCTTGAGCAGCCCGGCCTGTTACCAATCCTGAATCGGAATGTCGAAGCGGCTGTGCGGGCGCACCTGGCTGGTCACTGCCATGACGATCAGATCAGGCCGCTCGGCGTTGTAGCGGCGCGAACTGACGATGATTGCCGGGCGTTTTTTGGCGGTGGTCTGGTCGGTGAACGGGAAGGGTACTAAAACAACATCGCCGAACTCAAAGTGCGTCATATGCATCGTCGTCGGGGTTGTCCCACACCTTGGCGAAGCTCGCCTGCGACGCCCCGGTTGCCGCCCGGACCAGACCCCGATCCTGATCCTTGAGACTCAGGAACTCCACGAAATCCTCGACCTCGGCCTGGCGCTCGGGCGGTAGCCGGTCGATCTTGTCGTGCAGCCGGCGCAGGTGGCTCGGATGAGTTGCCATGGACGGAATCCTCATGCTCGGTCGGCCTCAACGGCCTTGCTCAAGAATAGCTCAACCACGCCCGGTGCAAGCGAGCGGGTGGGCAAAGCGCGGCGTGCCCACGCGGACCTCGCGCTCGTACTGGCCCTGGTTTCGACCGGGCGGTGATGGCGGGTACATGGCGTGTTGATTCCGTCACCTTGACTGACGAATCCCGCGGGCACGCCGCGCTTTGCCCACCCTGCAGACACTGCGCGATTGCCGTTACCGACGCGGTGCGGTGCCGCTGATCGCCCGGCAGAGCAGCCAGCGTAGCCTGGATGCAGCGCAGCGGAATCCGGGATTCCTTGACCTGAAACACCCGTATTACGCTGCGCTCCCAACCGGCTGCACGGCCTCGAAGCCGGCCTTGCCCCTGCGGGGAGCCACCGCGCAAACGGGCGGTTGCGCCCCCGCAACCGTCACGGTCTCGGGCATGGCCCGCTCCTACCAGCGACGATCCACCCCAACGAATGGAGGCTGGGTCAAGCCGGTAGATACTGTTGTCCGCGTCAAGCCATCTGATGCAATGCCGGATCGAACGGCCGTCCGGACCGCAGCACGCCGTAGGCGACGCACAGCAGCTTTCGCATCATGGCGCCCAGGATCAGCATCGGCGG
>Ga0255338_1005766_pt1 | contig 11091 bp, 7 predicted proteins | sample MeOH1_35cm_T4_19_FD_203715 | JGI IMG/M metagenome (GOLD analysis project Ga0255338, IMG submission 203715) | Sandy soil microbial communities from University of British Columbia, Vancouver, Canada - MeOH1_35cm_T4_195 | ecosystem: Engineered > Artificial ecosystem > Sand microcosm > Unclassified ... | reverse complement strand
CGTCATGCGGGCCATCGCATCGGCCTGCACGACGACGCGCTGCATGCGGCCGCTGCTCGGGAAGTCGTTGACGTAGCTGGAGCCGAGCTGGATGCCCAGCACGCGGGCCAGGGTGTCGTAGCTGATGCTCAGGGCCTGGGCCTTGTCGCGGTCGATGTCGATCTGCAGCTGCGGTGCGTCCTCCAGGCCGTCCGGGCGCATGCCGGTGATCAGCTTGCTCTTGCTGGCCATGCCCATCAGCTGGTTGCGCGCATTCAGCAGGGCCTCGTGGCCGAGGCCGGCACGGTCCTGCAGGCGCAGCGCGAAGCCGGTGGCGTTGCCCAGCTCGGGGATGGGCGGGGGCGACAGCGGGAAGATGAAGGCGTCGCGCACGCCGAACATCATCGCGCCCATGGTGCGCTTGGCCAGCGCCTGGGCGCTGTGCTCGGCGCCGTGACGCTCGTCCCAGGGCTTCAGCGGCACGAACACCAGCGCGGCGTTCTGGCCCTGGCCCGAGAAGGAGAAGCCGATCACGCCGACGGTGTCGGCCACCTCGGGCTGCTTGCGCAGGAAGTCCTCGACGTTCTTGACGGCCGCCTCTGTGCGGTTGGCCGTCGCGCCCGGGGGCAGCTGCACGTTGACGATCAGGTAGCCCTGGTCCTCGTTGGGCAGGAAGGAGGTGGGCATGCGCATATAGAGCCAACCCACCGCCGCGACCACGGCCAGGAAGGCCACCATCATCGCGGGGGCGCGCTTGAGCAGCCGGGCCACCCAGCCCTCATAGCCCTTGGCGGTGCGCGCGAAGCCGCGGTTGAACCAGCCGAAGAAACCGCGCTTCTCGTGGTGGTGGCCGGCCTCGACCGGCTTGAGCAGGGTGGCGCACAGGGCCGGCGTCAGGCTCAGCGCCATCAGCGCCGACAACGCCATCGACGAGACCATGGCCAGCGAGAACTGGCGGTAGATATTGCCGACCGAGCCGGCGAAGAAGGCCATCGGCACAAACACCGCGATCAGCACCAGGGTGATGCCGACGATGGCGCCGGAGATCTGGCCCATCGCCTTCTTGGTGGCCTCGCGCGGCGACAGCCCCTCCTCGCTCATGATGCGCTCGACGTTCTCGACCACGACGATGGCGTCGTCGACCAGGATGCCGATCGCCAGCACCATGCCGAACAGGGTCAGCACGTTGATCGAGAAGCCCAGGCTCAGCATCACCGCGAAGGTACCCAGCAGCGCCACCGGCACGACCAGGGTCGGGATCAGGGTGTAGCGCCAGTCCTGCAGGAACAGGAACATCACCAGGAACACCAGGATGATGGCCTCGACCAGGGTCTCGACCACCTGGGTGATCGAGATCTTGACGAACTTCGAGGAGTCGTAGGGGACCTTGTATTCGACGCCGGCCGGGAAGTACTGCTTCAACTCTTCCATGCGGGCCTTGACCGCGGTGGCCGTGCCCAGCGCATTGCCCGAGGGCGAGAGCTGCACGCCGATGCCGGTGGAGGGCTTGCCGTTCAGGCGCGCGTAGGTGCCATAGCTCTGGCCACCCAGCTCGATGCGGGCGACATCCTTCAGGCGCACGGTGGAGCCGTCGGTGTTGGCGCGCAGCACGATGTTGCCGAACTGCGCCTTGTCCTCCAGCTGGCCCTTGACGACCACGGTGGCCGACATGGTCTGGCTCGACAGATTGGGCAGGTCACCCATCACGCCGGCGGGCACCAGGGCGTTCTGCGCGGCGATCGCCGCGTTGACCTCGGCCGGGCTGATGTTGAAGGACAGCATCTTGGCCGGATCCAGCCAGATGCGCATCGCGCGCTCGGTGCCGAACAGCTGGGCCTGGCCGACGCCCGGGATGCGCTGGATCTCGGGCACGACGTTGCGGGCCGCGTAGTCGCCCAGCGCGATCGGGTCCATCGAACCATCCTTGGACGACAGGATCACGAACAGCAGGAAGTTGTTGCGCGCCTTGTCGACGCGCACGCCCTGCTGCGTCACCGCCGCCGGCAGGCGCGGGCTGGCGCGCGACAGGCGGTTCTGCACCTCGACCTGGGCCAGGTCGATGTTGGTGCCGGACTCGAAGGTCACGGTGATTGCGCCGGTGCCGTTAGCCTGGCTGACCGATTCCATATAGGCCAGGCCGGGCGCGCCGTTGAGCTCCTGCTCGATCACCGAAATCACGGCCTCGTCCAGGGTCTTGGCCGAGGCGCCGGGGTAGGCGACGTTGATCGACAGCGAGGGCGGCGCCACGGTCGGGTACTGCGCCACCGGCAGCTTGGTGATGGCGACCCCGCCGAACACCAGGATGAAGAGTGCGATCACCCACGCGAAGATCGGGCGATCAATAAAGAAACGTGCCATGTTGTGTGTTCCTCGTGCAGAGCGGCCGGCTTAGCGGCTGGCGGCCGAGGCCGGGGCCTGCGGGGCCGAGGCCGCAGCGTCGGCACCCGAAGCGGCACCGCCGGCACCAAAGGGCACCGGCTTGACCGGCGCACCCGGCACGAACATCTTCTGGAAGCCGTCGGCAATCACCTGCTCGCCCGGCTTCAGACCGTCCAGCACCACCCATTGGTTGCCCTGGGCGGCGCCGATCTTGACCTTGCGCGGCGCCGGCTTGTTGTCGGCACCGACCACCAGCACGGTGTCGCCGGCGCTGCCGCGCGTCACCGCCTGCTGCGGCAGCAGGATGGCGGCCGGCACCTCGGCCTGGCTCAGGCGCACGCGCACATACTGGCCCGGCAGCAAAGCGCCGTCGGCGTTCGGCACCTCGGCGCGCAGCGCGACCTGGCCCGAGGTGGCATCCACCGTCAGGTCGGTGAACAGCAGCTTGCCGGTCTTGGTGCTGCCGTCGTCCAGCACCACCTGCACCTGGGCCGCATTGGCCCCGGCGCTGCGCAACTGGCCGGAAGCCAGTGCGCGCCTGAGCTGCTGCACCTCGTTGGCCGACTGGGTGAAGTTCACGTAGACGGCCGAGGTCTGCTGGATCAGCGCCAACTGGGTGGCCTCGGCGGCACTGACCAGGGCGCCCTCGGTCACCAGGGCGCGGCCGATGCGGCCGGCGATCGGTGCGGTCACATGGGCGTAGTCCAGGTTCAGCTTGGCGGTGGCGATGGCGGCCTTGGCGGCGGCCACATCGGCCTCGCCCTGCTTGGCGGCGGCCACGCTGACCAGGTATTCCTGCTGGCTGATCGCCTTGGCCTCGGCCAGGGGCTTGTTGCGCTCGGCCAGGGCGGCGGCCTGAGCCAGGTTCGCCTGGGCCTTGGCCAGAGTAGCCTGTGCGCTGTCATAGGCGGCTTGATAGGGCGCGGGGTCGATCTGGAACAGGGGCTGGCCGGCCTTGACCTCGGCGCCTTCGGTGAACAGGCGCTTCAGCACCACGCCGTTGACACGGGCCCGCACCTGGGCCACGCGCTGGGCCTCGACACGGCCCGGCAGCTCGGTCTGCAGACCCACGGGCTGCAGCGCCGTCGTGACCACGCCCACCACGGCCGGCGGCATGCCGCCGCCCTGGCCGCCGGGGGCGCCGCCGCCCTCCTTGCTGCAACCGGCCAGCACGGCAGCGATGGCCACGGTCAGCGGCACCAGATAGAGCAGCCGGCTGCCCAGGCTCAAGGGGACTTGGTCGGACGGTGCGGAAGAGGATGCGGAGCAGATCACGGGAGGCCTCTCTATGGATCGGTTCTTGGATGGTTCTTGCAAACGGCGGCACTTGCGCCACATCTGACGACGGATGACGCCGACGATTTGAACTCAGGGATGACCCGGAGTATATACATACATTCATGCACGTATGTAAACAGGCTTAAAATCTCAAAGGTCATGGCACGCAAAACCAAACAAGAGGCGCTGGAGACCCGCCACAGCATCCTGGACGCCGCCGAGCGCCTGTTCCAGCAGCATGGCGTCTCCCGCACCTCGCTGCAACAGATCGCCCAGGAGGCCCAGGTCACCCGGGGCGCCATCTACTGGCATTTCAAGGACAAGGCCGAGCTCTTCGACGCGATGATGGAACGCGCCACCATGCCGCTGGAGCAGGGCATGAGCATCCGCGGCGCGCCGACGCAGCCGATCACGCTGGCCGATCTGCGCTGGGGCCTGGTCAATGTCTTCTACTGCGCCACCCACAACGAGCGCACCCGCCGCGTCTTCGAGATCGCGATGCAGAAGGTCGAGTACACCGGCGAGATGCAGGCCCTGCACGAGCGCAAGCTGAGCGTGCGGCGCAGCTGGCGCGACCAGAACCAGGCCGTGTTCGACCTGGCGGTGGCCCAGGGCCATCTGCCGGCTGGCCTGAACACCCAGGTGGCGGCCATCGCCCTGGTCAGCCTGGTCGACGGCCTGCTGCACCAATGGATCACCGACCCGGAGTCCTTCGACCTGATGGGCGTGGGCCAGACCGCGGTGGAAGGCTTTCTCAGCAGCATGGCGCGCAACGAGGGCCCGCCCCTGCTGCCGCCGATGAGCCCCGAGGAATGGGCGAGGCTGGGCCAGCAGGCCCTCTGCCAGGCCGGCGCGAGCGCACCAAACCCGGAGCAAGCCCCCTGAATGGCACGGGCCAAGACGGGAAATTGCGCGGGTTTGCCCCAGGTCAAGGGACAATAGCGGGTTGCCCGCCAGCCGCCGAGCCCCGCCCCATGTCCGCCCATACCGCCATCGCACCGCCCAAGCCCGCCAAGACCCTGACGGGCTACAAGCCCTTCTGGGCCAAGCGCTTCGGCCCCGCACCCTTCCTGCCGATGAGCCGCAAGGAGATGGACGAGCTCGGCTGGGACAGCTGCGACATCATCATCGTCACCGGCGACGCCTATGTGGACCACCCCAGCTTCGGCATGGCGGTGATCGGCCGCACGCTGGAGGCGCAGGGCTTCCGGGTCGGCATCATCGCGCAGCCGGATTGGCAGAGTGCGGACCCGTTCAAGGTGCTCGGCAAGCCGAACCTGTTCTTCGGCGTGGCGGCCGGCAATATGGATTCGATGATCAACCGCTACACGGCGGACCGGAAAATCCGCTCGGACGATGCCTACACGCCGGGTGGCGAAGGCGGCAAGCGGCCGGACCGCGCCTCCCTGGTCTACACCCAGCGCTGCAAGGAAGCCTGGAGCGACGTGCCGGTGGTGCTGGGCGGCATCGAGGCCTCGCTGCGCCGCATCGCGCATTACGACTACTGGAGCGACAAGGTGCGCCGCTCCATCCTGGTGGATGCCAAGGCCGATCTGCTGGTCTACGGCAATGCCGAGCGCGCCATCGTCGAGATCGCCCACCGCCTGGCGCGCCGCGAGCCGGTGACGAGAATCACCGATGTGCGCGGCACCGCCTTCATGCGCCGCACCGACGATCCGACCTCGCACGAGTATTTCCAGCTCGACTCGACCTCGGTGGACCAGCCGGGCCGCATCGACGAACTGATCAGCCCCTACCAGGAGATCCCGCAGGAAACCTGCGATACTGCGACCGCCGCCGACGCACCCAAGCCCATCACCATCCACCGCCCGGCCAAGCTGACTCTGCCACCGCGCGACAAGACCGTGATCCGCCTGCCGGCCTACGAGCAGGTCAAGAGCGACCCGGTGCTCTACGCCCACGCCAACCGCGTGCTGCATCTGGAGACCAATCCCGGCAATGCCCGCGCCCTGGTCCAGGCCCATGGCGAGCGCGATCTCTGGATCAACCCGCCGCCGATCCCGCTCTCCACGCCGGAGATGGACCATGTGTTCGACCTGCCCTACGCCCGCTCGCCGCACCCGAGCTATGCGGACGCCAATGGCAGCCATGACGGCGCGACCAAGATCCCGGCCTGGGAGATGATCCGCTTCAGCGTGAACATCATGCGCGGCTGCTTCGGCGGCTGCACCTTCTGCTCGATCACCGAGCACGAGGGCCGCATCATCCAGAGCCGCAGCGAGGACAGCGTGATCCGCGAGATCGAGGAGATGCGCGACAAGGTCAAGGGCTTCACCGGCATCGTCTCCGACCTGGGCGGCCCGACCGCCAATATGTACCGCATCGGCTGCAAGAGCCCCGAGATCGAGGCCGCCTGCCGCAAGCCCTCTTGCGTCTACCCCGGCATCTGCCAGAACCTGCAGACCGACCATGGCCCGCTGATCAAGATGTACCGGCGCGCCCGCGCGCTCAAGGGCGTCAAGAAGATCCTGATCGGCTCCGGCCTGCGCTACGACCTGGCGATCCAGAGCCCCGAGTACATCAAGGAGCTGGTGACCCACCATGTCGGCGGCTATCTGAAGATCGCGCCCGAGCACACCGAGGCCGGCCCGCTGTCCAAGATGATGAAGCCGGGCATCGGCACCTACGACAAGTTCAAGCAACTGTTCGAGAAGGCCAGCGAGGAAGCCGGCAAGAAGCAGTACCTGATCCCCTACTTCATCGCCGCCCACCCCGGCACCGCCGACGAGGACATGATGAACCTGGCGGTGTGGCTGAAGCAGAACGGCTTCCGCGCCGACCAGGTGCAGACCTTCTACCCCAGCCCGATGGCCACCGCCACGGCCATGTACCACTCGAACAAGAACCCGCTGAAGAAGGTGACGCGGGACAGCGAGACGGTGGACATCGTGCGCGGCGAGCGCCGCCGCCGCCTGCACAAGGCCTTCCTGCGCTACCACGACGCCAACAACTGGCCGATGCTGCGCGAGGCGCTGAAGGCGATGGGGCGAGCCGACCTGATCGGCAACGGCAAGCACCACCTGATCCCCAGCTACCAGCCCATCACCGACGGCAGCTACGAGAGCGCGCGCAAGAAGAATTCGACCGTGGCCGCCCGCCCCGGCGCCAAGCCGACCGTGGCGGCCAAGACCGGCCCGTCAGGCCAGGCGCCGCGCAAGGGCCAGATCCTGACCCAGCACACCGGCCTGCCGCCGCGCGTCACCGGCGCCAAGCCGGCCCCGCGGCCGGCGGCCAAGAAGCCGCGCTGAAGCGCTCAGGGAGCCGGCGGCGGCCGGCGCAGCAGCTCGACCAGCCGGCTGGCCAGGCGCCACCAGCCCAGCCCCTGGCCCAGCAGGCGCAAGGCCCGCCCGGGCCGGCGCAGCAGCACCAGGGCCCCGGCCGCCAGGGCCACCCGTCCGACCCAGGGCGTGCCGCGCAGCCAGGTCCAGGCCTGCAGCCCGCGATCGGCCCAGCGCAGCGGGCTCTGCAGCAGCTGCGCATCCTCGCGCAGGGCCGCCCGCAACTCGGCACTGCGCAGCCGCAGCTCCAGCTGACGCTGGCGCACGCGCACCTCGGCCTCACCGAATAGCATCAGGAACCTCCCAGGGCGTCGCGGTCGCGCGCAAGCTCGGCCACGCTGCCGGCGAACAGGCCGCCGGGCGCACTCAGCCGCGCCTGGGCGCGTCGCCACAGCCCGTAGGCCAGGGCCACGTAGAGAACCCCCAGGCCCAGCGCCGCCAGCCAGCGCCAACCGTCAGGGCACAGCAGCACCACGGCCAGGCTGATGAGCCCCAGCGCCAGGGCCGCAAACAACAGGGCCAGCAAGGCGCCGAGCAGCGCGCTCAGCAGACGCAGCTTCTCGGCCTCGAGCTCGCTGCCCAGCAGGGCCAGGCGCACCTGCAGCAGTTCCAGCCCATGGTCGGCCAGGCGCTGCAGCGCACCCAGCAAACCCGGCGTCCCGCCGGTCTGCTCTGTCTCTTCCTTGCTCATCTGCGCCCTCCTTGGTCGCCAGCTTAAGCCCTGGGCCGGCAATATCACCGCAGGCGCGCGGCCGCAGGTCGACTTGTTGCGCGGGAGGCACGCCGGATGGTCTATAACCCAGCTTTCGGCTGAGCTGTACGGCCCTCTTGGTCAATAGCGATAGCGCCGATGCCCAGCCCTTGATTCTTCCAATACTCTAGGGGAATGCCGTCCGGATCGGCAGCACAGGATAGAACCCATGCCCGAGAACAAGAAACCAGCTGCCGTCGCGTCCGAACAGGACGATGACCTGCTGGAGTTTCTGGACAGCACGGAAGGCGCCGAGCATGCCGAACCGCGCGACGAGCCGCCCTGGCGGGTGCTGATCGTCGACGACGACGCCGACGTGCACAAGGCCACCGAGCTGGCCATGCAGGGCCTGCGCGTCGAAGGCCGGCCGCTCACCTTCCTGCACGCCGACTCGGCCGCCAAGGCGCGCGAGCTGATGCGCCACGAGACCGATCTCGCCGTCGTGCTGCTGGACGTGGTGATGGAATCCGAGAACGCCGGCCTGCAGCTGGTGCGCCAGATCCGCGAGGAGCTGGACCAGCGCGCGGTGCGCATCGTGCTGCGCACCGGCCAGCCCGGCTATGCGCCCGAGATCGAGACGGTGCAGGCCTATGACATCAACGACTACAAGACCAAGTCCGAGCTGACCCGCACCCGGCTCTACACGGTGCTGACCGCCGCCATCCGCTCCTACAAGCAGATCTGCGCACTGGAGGCCAACCGCCAGGGCCTGGAGCTGATCGTCGAGGCCAGCACCGAGCTGTCGCGTCTGCGCGGCCTGCATCGCTTTGCCGAAGGCGTGGTGACCCAGCTCTGCGCCCTGCTGGGCATCCTGCCCGAGGGCCTGGTCTGCGCCCAGGCCAGCCATGACGCCCTGCTGGGCAGCAGCGATCTCTGCGACGTGCGCATCATCGCCGCCGCCGGCCAATACAGCGGACTGATCAACGAGCCGCTGGCCGCGCTGCAGGTGGCCAGCGTGCGCGAGCGGCTGGAATGCTGCCTGCGCGAGCGCCGCCATCTGTTCGAGGGCGGCACCTGCCTTTATTTCGGGCTCTCCAGCGGCCGCGCGATGGCGGCCCTGGTCGACGTGGGCCGCGAGCTGAGCGGCATGGAGCTGCAGCTGCTGCGCGCCTTCTGCTCCAACATCGTGGTCGGCTTCGAGAACGTGGTGCTCTACGGCCAGCTGCTGGACCATGCCTACAGCGACCAGCTGCTGCGCCTGCCCAACCGCACCCGCTTCATCGAACTGCTGGACCAGAATCTCAAGGACCCCGCCGGCGTCACCCTGGCCCTGATCGACCTGGACGACTTCTCCGACGTCAACGACGCCTTCGGCCACGACTTCGGCGACCAGGTGCTGCGCGCCGTCGCCGCCCGGCTGGGCGAGCAGCTGGGCTTCAATACCGCCATGGCGCGGGTCGCGGCGGATGTCTTCGGCCTGCTGGGGCCGGACAATCTGGTCAACAGCGAGAGCATACGCAGCGCCTTTGTCGAGCCCTTCGACGTGGCCGGCGAGCGCCTGCAGCTCTCCGCCACCAGCGGCCTGGTGCGGCTGACCGAATCCGGTTCGGTGGGCTCCGAGCTGCTGCTGGATGCCCAGATCGCGCTCAAGCGCGCCAAGCGCCAGCACCGCGGTGCCTCGCAGTACTTCTCGCCGGCCATGGGCACCGATGCGCGCGAGCGCTTCAAGCTGCTCAAGGGACTGCGCGCCGGCTTCGAGGAAAACCGTCTCTTCGTCGTCTACCAGCCCCAGGTGGACCTGGTCAGCGGCCAGCCCCTGGGTGCCGAGGCCCTGCTGCGCTGGCGCACGGCCGAGGGCCAGTTCGTGCCGCCCGACCAGTTCATCCCGCTGGCCGAGCAGAGCGGCCTGATCATCAGCATCGGCGAATTCGTGCTGCGCACCGCCTGCCACCAGCTCAGGCGCATGGAGGAACAGGGCTGGCGCGACTTCCGCATGTGCGTGAACATCTCGTTGGCGCAGTTCCGCCATCCCGGCTTCATCGACAGCCTCAACAGCGCCCTGCGCGACACCCAGGTCAACCCGGTCAATCTGGAGCTGGAGATCACCGAGTCGATGGCCATGGAGGACACCGAGCTGGTGCTGCACCTGCTGGCCGACATCAAGCGCAGCGGCGCCACGGTCGCCATCGACGACTTCGGCACCGGCTTCTCGTCCCTGAGCCACCTGCGCCAGCTGCAGGTCGAGCGCCTGAAGATCGACCGCGCCTTCGTGCACGAGGCGCAGAACTCCAGCGCCGGCCTGACCATCGCCCAGATGGTCATCAACCTGGGCCGCGGCCTGGGCCTGCGCGTGATCGCCGAGGGTGTCGAGACCGAACAGCAGCGCCAGCAGCTGCTGGCGCTGGGCTGCCATGAGGGTCAGGGCTGGCTGTTCGCCCGGCCCATGCAGGCCGAGCAGCTGGAGCAGTGGATGCGCGAGGCGCCGGCGCACAGCCCCCTGCTGAGCGCCGGCTGAAGGCCTGCGCCTGCGCCGCGCTCAGCGGCGGCTGATCAGCATGCCCAGCAGCAGGCCCACGCCGGCGGCCAGTCCGATCGACTGCCAGGGATTCTCATGCACATAGGCGTCGGTGGCCCGGCCGGCGGCCTTGGCCTTCTCGACCGCCGCGTCCTGCAGATCCTGCAGATTGCGCTTGGCGCGGTCCAGGGTGGCCTGCACCTTGGCGCGCAACTCGCTGGCGCCCTCGCCGGCCTGCCCCGCCGTGGCGCGCAGCAGCCCTTCGGCCTCCGCCACCACCGCGTGCAGATCGTTCATCAGGCGTTCCTTCTGGGCTTGGGTATCGGGCATGGTCCTCTCCTTGCAGGTTGTATCGGTTCGAGACTAGCCCTCCTTGTACGCCAGCCCCCTGCTCCAGATCAAGTAGCCCAGCGCTCCAGTCAGAGAAGACTTTCTGCTGTTACATAGGGATGGGACAGCGCGCGGGCCACCGCCTCATAGGTGACCTGGCCCTGCGCCACATTGAGGCCGGCACGCAGATGCACGTCATCCTTGAGCGCCTGGCGCCAGCCCTTGCCGGCCAGGGCCAGCGCATGGGCGATGGTGGCGTTGTTGAGCGCGAAGGTGGAGGTGCGCGCCACAGCGCCGGGCATGTTGGCCACGCAGTAATGCACGACGCCGTCGACCACGAAGGTCGGCTCGGCATGGGTGGTGGGCCGCGAGGTCTCGAAGCAGCCGCCCTGGTCGATGGCCACGTCCACCAGCACCGCGCCCGGCTTCATGCGCGACACCATGCCCCGCGTCACCAGTTTCGGCGCCGCCGCGCCCGGGATCAGCACGCCGCCGATCACTAGATCGGCGGCCAGCACCTCCTCCTCCAGCGCTTGGGCACTGGAGTACTGGGTCGCAATGCGGTTGCCATAGACCAGGTCCAGCTGGCGCAGGCGGTCGACATTCTTGTCCAGCACCGA
>Ga0255338_1005765_pt1 | contig 11094 bp, 7 predicted proteins | sample MeOH1_35cm_T4_19_FD_203715 | JGI IMG/M metagenome (GOLD analysis project Ga0255338, IMG submission 203715) | Sandy soil microbial communities from University of British Columbia, Vancouver, Canada - MeOH1_35cm_T4_195 | ecosystem: Engineered > Artificial ecosystem > Sand microcosm > Unclassified ... | reverse complement strand
CCCGGACGAGAGCCGGCGCCGAAGTCGCTGTAGGAGAGCAGGGTGAACCGCTGGTCGGCGAGGACCCAGTCCAGCACTTCCGAACGCAGATCCGGAAACCGGCCTCCGAGCAGCACCATCGGCCGATCCAGGGGCGCGCCGACTTGGTGGAGTTGTCGGCGAGTCTCTTCCCGGTCTCCCTCGGGTCGACGCGCTACCAGGGGAATCTGCTCGCGACGGGGGAACACCTCCATTTCGTGACACCACGGAAGGCGCAGCAGGAGGTCCGTACTCGCATAACATTCCCGGATCGCTTCGATTACGGGCACGAACCCGGGATAGCGCTGGGCGAACGGGGCATAGATGTAATCCCACGAGAAATTGCCCATCGCGATCACCGGCACGCCCGCTGCCCGACCAATAGCTGAGGCGAGCGGTGGGATGTCGCTCACGATCACCTGGATCTCGGCTCGGCGGACAAACTCTGCCTCGGTTTGGATCGTCCGGGCGGCGTCCGCAAAGATCTGCTGCGCACGGGCCAATGTGGCGGCGGGATCCTGTGCCAGGAGGTCCTTCTCGATCATCCCGGAGTCGATGCGGACCTTCTCGTACCAGACCGGGATGGAGACACTGTTGTGGAATATCCACTCCGGAGCTTCCGTACGGACGTAGAGCTCCAGATCCGAGTGGCGCACAGCCAGCGCATTCATCACCGCAGTGATGCGAGTGGCGTGGCCGTAACCGTGGCCGGTAACGTAGAAGAGGACTCTCACGATCTGAGCAGCGGGAGGATCTGTTGGATCAGCCAGTCTGCATGCTGGTCTGTGTCCGGATCGAGCTGGATGGTTGCCTCACGAACGTGAGTGGTCTCCAGTAGCCCGAGGGCCTGAAGGATGCGCTTCTCCACGTGCAGGAACAACTCCATGTGCTGTAGCTCGAAAACGATCAGAGGCAGAATACTCTGGAACGCCGCATACGCCTCCGCGTCTTGCCCTCGTTTACAGTTCCAGTAAACCCGGTTCAACGGCGCCAAGGTAGCGGTACCGGGCATTACCCCGCAGATGCCGGACTTGATCAACTCCAGGGTGTACATACCGCCCCAGCCTTCCAGCACACCCACTTCTCCGTTCGTCGCTTCCAGAATCGCCCGGACGCGGGGAGCCATGAACGGGTCTTCCAGCTTGAGATAGCGGAAGTTGGGGCATTCTGCGTGGAGCCGTCCCGCGAAGCTGGCTCCCACGGTAGGCCCGCCGGGATTGAAGTCTTGAATGAGCAGTGGCCCCTGAATGCCGTTGCAGATCGTGCGGAAGTAGCGGAGGAGGTCTTCCTCCCCCATCGCGAAGACACGCGGCGCAGCCATGCTAATGACGTCGGCTCCGACATCCTCCATGGCCCACGCCAGGTCCAGGGCCACCGCTGCCGACGGGTGGTTCGCCTGCCCAATAACCGGCACACGCCCGCCCGATTGCTCCACTGCTACCCGCACCACGCGCAAGCGCTCTGGGTCCGTCAGCTTGTAAAATTCGCTGCCATACGCAGGAAGACAGACTGCTGCGGCTCGCTCAGCCACGCAGTAGTCGATGACTCGCCGAAGACTCGGTTCGTCGATGGAGCCGTCCGCGTGGAACGGGATCGGGATGATAGGAACGACGCCTTCGATCTCAGGCATGGAATTAGGCTTCCAGCGTATTAACCACCCGCGATAGCGGGAGCAAAGTAAACTTCCGCTGCCGGACCAACCCGGGTGCGGAGGCCGGTAGTCGGCATCTGGTTGTCGACAAAAACGGCGAAGCCGCGGCGTACTTTGCCCTCGTCGACGAGGCGCTCTTTGATGCCGGGGTGCAGCTCGTCCAGCCGGTCGATCACTTCGCCAAGTGTGTCACCGGGGACCGACACCGTTGTCGCGCCCCCGGTGAACTTGCGTAGCGGTGCGGGTATCGCTACCGTGGCCATAATGGTTTTGGAGTTCCTGGTTCTGGGTTCCGAGTTCTGGGTTCACTTGGCAAAACACTTCACCAAGGCAGGGTCATGGCGAGGAGCGCAGTGCATGCACCCGTATGGGCGACGTAGCAATCCCGTCCGACTAGGTGTATCCCCCAACCCTCCGGGGACGAGTTACCTGAATACGAACGGGATTGCCACGCCCCAAATTGCGGGGTTCTCAATGACGCCAATTCTGCGAAGGTGCCATTGAGAGCGCATGCTGCGCCTCTACCAGTCTCTATGCAATTCCGCCATTCTGCTCCGCGATGGCTTTCCAGACGCGGGGCGGTGACATCGGCAACTCGCGCAGCCGGACACCCACGGCATCATAGATTGCGTTGGCGATGGCCGCGGGCGGCGGGACGATAGGCACTTCGCCGACGCCGCGCACACCGTATGGATGACCCGGGTTAGGCACTTCCACGATGATCGTCTCGATCAACGGCACGTCCAGAGTGGTCGGCAGCCGGTAATCGAGGAGGCTGGCGTTGCGGAGCTGGCCCCGCTCGTCGTAGACATACTCCTCGTTCAGCGCCCAGCCGATGCCCTGTACCACGCCGCCCTGCATCTGACCCTCCACATAGGAGGGATGGATGGCCGTGCCAGCGTCCTGGACTGCGGTGTAGCGGATGATGTCCACCTTACCGGTATCCGGGTCCACTTCTACATCCGCGATGTGGGTGGCAAAGGCGCCACCATGCCCGGTGGGGTTCACGGTCACGGAGACCTGGGCCTGCATTCCGGACTCGGCGAAAAGGTGTGCCACCTGCTTGAGGTCGGCGCTCTGGTCGCCGGAGGTGTACGTTCCCCGCTCGTCGGTGATCGATTCGACCGGTACTTCCCAGATGGTGGCGAGGCCCTCGCGGATACGCTGCTTCAGCGCCAGCGCCATCTCGTGGGCGGCCAGGCCGGTGGCGTAGGTGGTGCGGCTGCCGCCGGTCACCTCGGTATAGCCGACGGAGTCCGTGTCCACAACGGACGGCCGCACCTGGTCGTACTCCACGCCGAACGTCTCGGCAAATTGCATCGCGATGGAAGCGCGCGTGCCGCCGATGTCGGTCGAGCCTTCCAGCAGCGTGATGGCGCCGTCCGGGTTCAGGCGCCCGCTGCAGCTCGACATGAGGCCCACGTTGAACCAGTAGCCACTCGCCACACCGCGACCACGCAGTTTACCATCTACGCCCTGTTTCTCCAGCGGCGTCTTCCAGTGGTCGGACGCCATCGCGGCCTCCAGGCACTCCAAGTTGCCCACCACCGCGTAAGGCGGGCCCGCAGCGCGCCAGTCGCCTTCCTTGGCGCCGTTCTTCAGCCGAAACTCCATCGGATCCATACCGAGCTTCTCGCACAACTCGTCCACCACCACTTCGGCGGCGAACTCGGCCTGCGTGGCGCCCGGTGCCCGATAGGCGTTCGACTTCGGCTTGTTCACCAGCACGTCGAACCCGTCGATGCGCACGTTCTGGAGCCGGTACGGAGCGAAAACGGTCATACATCCGGCGCCGACCGGCGAACCAGGATAACCGCCGGCCTCGAAGGCGATGTACGCCTCGGCGGCGGTGATCTGTCCTTCAGCGTTCACGCCCATCTTGACGCGCATGTAGCTGCCCGGGGTGGGACCGGTCGCCATCAGCACCTCGGCGCGGTCCATCGTCAACTTGACGGGGCGCCCAGTCTTCTTCGATAGAATCGCGGCCAACGGCTCCAGGTAGACGGAGATCTTGCCACCGAAGCCGCCGCCGATCTCGGCAGGAACGACCTTGATCTGCGAGATGGGGTGCTGGAGCAGGTGCGCCAGCTGGGTGCGCACCGGGAAGGCACCCTGCGTGCTGCACCAGACGGTGAGCTGACCATCGGTGCGCCACTCCGCCACCGCGTTGTGGGTCTCGATGTAGCCCTGATGTACGGTAGCCGTGACGAACTCGCGCTCGACGACGATGGTGGCCTCACTGAAGCCCTTCTGAAGGTCGCCTTCCTCGAAGATCAGGTGCGCGGCCACGTTGCTCGGCTCGCTCGCCTTCTCACCGGCCGTGTCCGTGAACACGGTGTCGTGCAGCAGCGCCGCATCGGGGGTCATCGCGTGCCGCACGTCCATCACCGGCGGCAATTCTTCGAACTCTACCCGGATCCGGCGCATCGCCTCTTCCGCGACGTGCGGGTTCGTGGCTGCCACTGCCGCAATGGCGTGGCCCGTGTAAAGGACCTTGTCGCGCGCCAGAACGTTAGCGCTCAAGTGAGCCAGGTTCACCTCTCCACCTTCGCCCAGATTCGCGGAGGCGGTGGCGCCCGGGAGGTCTTTGGAAGTGATCACAGCCAGCACGCCGGGCATTGCCTCGGCTTCACTGGTGTCAATGCTCTTGATCCGAGCATGAGCGTAGGGGCTGCGCAGCACCTTGCCGTGCACCAGCCGGGGCAGCACCACGTCCGCGCCGTAAACGGCACGCCCGGTGACTTTGTCGACGCCATCCGGCCGCACGGGCCGGGTTCCAATGACTCGATACTTGGTGGAGGTGGTCATAACTCGTTGGGAGTACCAGCCGGCGAACCGGGTCGCCGCAAACGTCGTCTTCTCAATGGTAGCACGACAGCAGGCTGCCGGGATCATCGCCAGGGCGGAGGGCGCCCAGCGGACACATACTGAACGTTTCGCGCCGCAGCGGACGAACTCCTCGGAAAAATAAAAGACGGGCGGCGCTGAAGTTCGCTCAGGGCCACCCGTCTCTTTGCTTATTCAACAAGTTCGCCCTTACGGCGGGCAGAGGGTAGCCGTAGGGTGTAGCGTCTTGGTGCTGGGGCCGGAGTCGCCGGGGAACATCGAAAGCAAGTTGGCCTGGCCGGACTTGTACCACTTCGCATGTCCGTCCGCAAGCAAGATATTGTAGCCCTTCATGTGCGGCATGTAGTTGTTAGCGCTACTGTTCTCGTAATTGATCACGTCGTCGCAGTTGCCGCGGTAAGGTCGCAGGTAAGCATTCTGGAAGACGAGTCCTTTTCCACTCTCGCGCAAGATCAAGAGGTTCGCAGGCGCCGCCATCGCAGCTTCCGGCAGGCCGGCTGCAACAAAAACGTTTCCGTTCATGTGGTAACCGATGTTAGGCGGTCGGGTGGCCAGGGTGCCGTTCGGAAGATTGGACGGGCAAAGCCAGATCTGCTCGTTCTTGGTGTAGGGCAGAATGGAATCTTTGTAGTTCCACGGCAACCCGCCCGCTCCCGCGATGAGATAGCCGTCCGTCGGCTGTGCGGGCCAAGTGGTGTCGTAGTCCTGAACGTACATCAGCATGCCCAGCCCAATCTGCTTCTGGTTGCTAAGGCACGCTGTTTTCCGCGCCGCATCGCGAGCCTGCGCGAAAACCGGGAAGAGAATTGCTGCGAGAATAGCAATGATCGCGATGACTACGAGCAGTTCGATGAGGGTAAATGCCCTTCGCATGGCGGGTCCTTTCTCGTCCACTCCGATAAATGACCTATTTGCAAGCAACGCCCGCCTGATCGAGACGGAGCCTCTAGAAAGTTGAGCTTATCTAGCAGCACTACCTACCCACAACGCACAATATTCGCTCTATATTTTTACCAATTTTTTCGGTTGCTTGATTGTCGAGCTCCAGAAGGTCGACTCTTTCGGAAAAAGCAAAGTGCCCGGCTTTCCGCCGGGCACTTTGCTTGATCGTTGTAATAGCGCGCGAGCGTGCCATTAGCGGCTGCGAGCCTGAATTGAATCACTCGGTATCGGGGCTTCTCTGTTTGGCTGCTTCCTGCACGGCGCGGATGATCTTGTCGTAGCCGGTACAACGGCAGAGGTTGCCCGCCAGCCACCAGCGGATCTCGTGCTCCGTGGGGTTCGGGTTCTGATCCAACAGCGCCTTGGCCGCCACGATGAAGCCCGGGGTGCAGATGCCGCACTGGAGCGCTGCGCCTTCTAGAAAACACTGCTGCAGCGGGACGAGCCCTTCCGTGCCGCTGATCCCCTCAATGCTGGTGATCTCGGCGTCCGAGCACTCGACGCCGAGCACGCAGCAGGAGTTCACTAAACGGCCGTCCAGCATCACGTTGCACGCGCCGCAATTGCCGTTATTGCAGCCTTCCTTTGAGCCGGTGAGTCCCAGCCGGTCTCGCAGCACTTCCAGTAGGCTCTCCCGGGGCTCGCACACAAACGTGACAGGCTCCGCGTTCACCGTGGCGCTGACCGCCACCTTTCCGCTCAACAATTCGGTTGACATTGGTGATTCCCTAAGCTCGCGCGCGGTCGATGGCGCCTTGCAGAGCGCGCTTAGTGAGCACGCCCGCGAGGTGTTTCCGGTGCTCGATGGTGCCGCGCTGGTCGTTGATCGGGATGGCGGCATCTCGTGCCGCCGCCGCCGCCGCCGCGAGGCTCTCTTCGTTCACCGGCTGTCCCGCAAGGGCGGCGCCCGCTTCCGGGACGAAGAGCGGCCGGGGCGCCACGGCCCCGAGGGCAATCCGGGCCGAGACGAAGTGCTCTCCCGCCTCATCCAGCACTACGAAGGCTCCGGCGCCGACTTCAGCGATATCCATCTCATTCCGGGGGATGAAGCGGAGGTAACGCCCGCCGGAGCGCGGAGGCGGGGTGGGAAGGTGCAGCGAGACCAGCAACTCCCCTTCCTGGAGCACGTTCACGCCGGGCGCCGTGCAGAACTCTTCCACGGGCACGGTCCGGAACCCACCAGGCCCGGCAATCCGGGCGACGGCGGAATAAGCGATGAGCGCCGGGATGGAATCTGCGGCGGGACCGGAGTTGCAGAGATTGCCGCCGATTGAGGCGCGGCCCTGGATCGCCGTGCCGCCGATGATGGCGGCGGCGTCCACCAGCCCGGGGTAGGCGCGCGCCACGTCCGGGTGGTTGTAGATGACAGCACACGGGACGGCTGCCCCGAGCGTTAGCCCCTGGTCCGCGCTGTAGGAAAGCTCCATCAACTCCGAGACGTGCTTACCGTCGACCACCACATCCACGTCCCGGATGTGCTCGCGAATCTGGACTATTAGGTCGGTACCGCCGGCCAGAACCCGGGCGCGGTTGCCGAACTCATTTAGAATTGCAACGGCGTCGACAATGGATCGGGGCGCCGCGTACTGGATGTCACGCACTGCGATTCTCGCTTCCGAGTACTTCGGGAAAGGGTGCGGCGGGATGGGTCCTGCCGCACGCGGACATTCGTCGGTGTCCTAATTCCCCGGCACCAACTGGGGTTCCTGCGGAAATGGAGGTTAAGACTGAGAAAGGGCCGGAGCGCCGTTACGCCCCAGCCCTCCGTAGCAATGGCAATCCCGGCCGGTTTGTCTGCTACCGTTCGAAAAAGCCGCCGGTGAGTCCGCGTGCCGTGGCGGACTTCGTGCCCAGGATCTTCAGCGAGGTAGACGTCGCCCCGTCACCCGTGGTGGCGGACACCCGAACCGTCATACTGACCCGTCCACTGGTGCGCACCTTGAAGCTCACCTTCTTCGCGCCCGCAGGCACCGTCACGCTGGCCGGTGCTGTCGCGGCACTGGACGTGCTGGAGACCGACACCGGGACACCCCCCGTGGGGGCCTCCGATTCCAGATAGACGGTTGCCGTGGTCGATCCGCCGGCCTTCACTCGGGCGGGAGAGAGGCTAACGCGGTTCACGGACGGAGGCCGTACGGTCAGGGAGGCGGTGCTCGAGCTCCCGTTCGCAGTTGCGGTGATCACCGCGGTCGTGCTAATGGAGACGGATTGGGTGTAGACCGTAAAGGTCCGGCCCGAGTAACCGCCAGGGATCAACAGGGTGCTGGGAACCGACACCGCAGCGCTGCTGCTGGAGAGCGACACCAACACGCCCCCGGACGGCGCTTGACTGGAGAGCATCACGGTTCCCGAGACTGAACGCCCGCCCTTCACTGCGGTGGCACCCAGGGTGAGGGTGATCGTTATGGCCGGCGCGTTGATCGCGAGCACGTCAGAGCGGGTCGTTCCGCCATAGCTGCCCGTCACGGTGGCCGAGGCGCTGGAGCTCACTGCCGAGGTAGTCACCGTGAAGGTCGCACTGGTGGCACCGGCCGGCACCGTCACGCTGGCCGGCACCGAGGCGCTGGCCGAGTTATCAGAGAGTGTCACGACCGCGCCGCCACTGGGCGCGGCAGCACTCAGGGTCACCGTGCCGGTACTGCCGGTGCCGCCAGTGACCGTGTTGGGGTTGAGACTGACGGACGCCAGCGTCGCCGTAGCGGCGGGCTTAGTGACCGTCACGCTGGCTGTTCGGGTCACGCCGCCGTAGCTGGCGGTGATGGTGACCGTGGTATCAGCAGTCACCGTGCGCCCAACCACTGCGAAGGTGGCGCTCTGTGAGCCGGCCGGAACGGTAACGCTGGAGGCAACCGTCGCGGCGCCGGTATTGCTGCTGGTCAGTGTGACCGAAGCTCCGCCGGGGCCCGCCAGTCCGGAGAGGGCTACGGTTCCGGTGGCTGTTGCTCCTGAAGCGAGACTGGACGGGGAGACATCGACGCTGCTCAAGGTGAGCGTTGCCGTCGGAGTAGTCACCTGAAGCGAAGCGGAGCGGCTCACCGAGCCGGCGGTAGCCGTGATGTTAGCGGTGCTGCCCATGCTAACGGGAGTGGTGGAGATGGTGAAGGTCGTCGAGCTTTGACCCGCGGGTACGGTGACGGTACTCGGCACCGTAGCGGCGGCGGAGTCGCTGTAAAGATTGACCTGGGTGCCACCCGTGGGTGCGCTACCAGTCAGCGACACGGTCCCGGTGGAAGTACTTCCGCCCTGGATCGAGGTCGGGCTGAGCGAGACCGAGGAAAGCGAGACCGAGGCGGCACCGCCGCCTGCTGCCAGGAGCGCCTTGTAAACGTTGATCCGGCCCGCTCCGGCAGCGAGGGTCAGACCGTTAAACGGAAGGTAAGGATCCACGTTGCCGACGATCAGGCTCTCCACCTGCGAGGCAGTCAGGCTGGAGTTCTGCGCCAGGATCGCCGCCGCTTCGCCCGCTACGTGCGGGGTGGCCATCGAAGTGCCGGACATGGTGGCGTAACTGTTGCCCGGATAGGTGTTGTAGATCGAAACACCCGGGGCGGCAACCTTGACCCATGTGCCGTAATTCGAGAAGTAAGCCAGTGTATCCGAGGAGTCGGTTGCGGCTACGGAGATCACGCCGGTGTAGGCCGCCGGGTACGACTTGATCGACGTGCTCTCATTGCCGGCGGCGGCGACAACTACCACCCCGCGGGACCGGGCATACGCGACGCCATTGCTGAGGGTGGTGGACGACCCGGCTCCGCCGAGGCTCATGCTGATGACGCGGGCGCCATGGTCCGTGGCCCAGATGATCCCTTCTGCAACGTCCGCATCCGTACCGGAGCCGTCGGCGTCCAGCACCTTGACGGGCATCAATTGGACGTAGGTGTTGGAGTTGGGTACCGCCGGGTTCCAGCCCGCGACTCCTGCGATCCCCTTGGCGTTGTTCACCTGCCCGGCGGCCGTGCCGGCGCAGTGGGTGCCATGCCCATTGTCATCGCTCGCGGCGCTTCCGGTGGCTACGTTGGTCTGGGCGTTGAAGCCAATCACGTTGCCACTGGGGTCTCGGAGGAGCACGTTGGCGAGGTCCGGGTGGGACTGGTCAATGCCCGTGTCGATGATCGCCAGGGTGACCTTGGACTGCGGCTGCCACACGTCCCACGCCTGGTTCGCCTGGATCTTGGGGAGCGACCACTGCCGACTGTACGAGGGGTCGTTGGGCGCCGAGTAAGCGCGCAGCACGTAGACCGGCTCCGCGTACTCCACGTCGCCGCGCTTCCGCAAACGGGCGAGGGCCGCATCGAGCGACATGCCCCGGTTCAGCCGGAGCCGGGCGGCACGAAGCTTCCGTTGGCGTCCGAGCACCAGTCCCACCCCGTTAGCGGCTTCGGTAGCCTTCGCATCTAACAATTCCGAGGTGCGGAAGCCCACCACTACCTGTCCGGGAACGATCTCCGGGGTCGTCGCGGCAGTCGAAGGGCGAGGCGCAGCTATCGTCAGGGCGAGCGCGCCGAAGGCGGCCCACCGGCTCCAGTTATTAGAATTCATAGGGAATTAGGGATCGAGACGCAGGAACGGGCGCATTAACGACGGCGCGGTTCCGATACAGACACGTGCGTTCGAGGAGCCCAATTGCTCTCATCCGGGACAGCGCCCGGAGAGGTTGGTTGCCTGAGTGCAGGGGGAGCGCACCCGGCTATTTATGCTGGCGGGAGAGATCGCCGGTGTTAGGACGGGTGATCAATCAGCGCAGTTCGCCGCCGGAGACTGTTCGATTTCCACCAAGCCCAATTATTGGCAAGTTTGCCTGGCATCTTCTTACAGCTAAAGGCTGATCTGTTCCTACACCGGATGGATAACCACATCCGGGAGGAGTTATCTGGCTCTTCCGGCAGCCAACGAGCAGAATGGCGCCATTAAATCATAAAATAGAACAATATTCAATACCGTTCATTCGGAATGAATGAACACCAAGTCGTCAAGAACGCCAGGAGCGAAATCAGAGCGGATCAGCGGGCGTCTTAGTGGGGCATCCGGCAAGAACTGAACAGGTGTCCGTCGGAACCGCGAATGACGCGTGAGCCACGGGATTTCGTGTTGCGCTGAGTTAGAGTCGTAGCGAGAACCGGCCCATACATGCCGGATGCCCCACTTAGGTTTAGCGGACACCTTAAGTTCAGCGGGACCGCCCTTCCCCATCCCAGTGATCCTGTTAATCCTGTCCAATACTCTTCTGATTTCTCTTGGCGACTTGGCGGTTCAATCCTACTTTGCCAAATTGATGTAGCTGAACTTGCCGTTACTGTCGTCCGCCAGGCCCTTGAGCAAGGGGATACCCGGGAACTGCTCGCCGAGGCCAAGGGCGAGGGCGAGGATCTGAACGTTGTGCTGATTCCACTCCTTCACCGCGGTGCGGAGTTGGATCGCGTCCGTGATACCCCGGCTCGGCTCTCCGTCCGACAGCAAAAAGATGTGGGTCGCTTCCGTGTGGGCGAGCGCTTTCTCCAGTCCGGCCGACAGATTCGTCCCCGCGCGGAGTTGGATCCCCTCCACAAATTGCAGGCCCATTCCGATGTTCTCCCGGCTAGCCGAAAGTAGGGAGGCTGCGAACCAGCGGACGTTGGCGTCGAACGTGACGATGTTAA
>Ga0255338_1005764_pt1 | contig 11097 bp, 7 predicted proteins | sample MeOH1_35cm_T4_19_FD_203715 | JGI IMG/M metagenome (GOLD analysis project Ga0255338, IMG submission 203715) | Sandy soil microbial communities from University of British Columbia, Vancouver, Canada - MeOH1_35cm_T4_195 | ecosystem: Engineered > Artificial ecosystem > Sand microcosm > Unclassified ... | reverse complement strand
GATGATAGGATCAGATGGGCCGTTTTCCGATCAGAAGATGGTCGATAATGCTGACAAGCATCACATACCCTCCGACATTTTTCTCACAGGGAAGTTTTCCAAGCACCGGCATGCTTGGATCATGTCCAATGCCGTTCGTCTCTATCGCCCGGTCCCCTATAGACACAAGAGTGGAGCGGTCAAATGGGTTACGCTCGACGCGCAGGTGTCTGAAGCCCTGTCAAGAGACGAAGCAGTGAAGGCGCTCGGATGACCCAACCCTATAAAAAGAAACTCATCGAGGTCGCCATCCCTCTCGAGGCAATCAATGCGGCTTCGGCGCGAGAGAAGTCGATCCGGCATGGGCATCCTTCGACGTTGCATCTGTGGTGGGCGCGGCGGCCGCTGGCGGCGTGCCGGGCGGTGCTGTTTGCGCAGTTGGTCGACGATCCGTCGGAATATGCCGATAAGCTGCTGGAAGACCCCACCATTCGCGCCAAGGCAGAGGCCAACCTGCTGGATCGGATCGCGACGTGGGAGAAGAAGCAGGCCGACGAAAAGACTGCCTCGCTCGGGTTGCCTTGCCCGACGTTGCAGGATTGCGCGGCTGAAATCGAACGCGACCGGCTCTTCAAGATCATCGAGGACCTGGTGAAGTGGGAGAACTCGACCAACGAAGAAGTGCTGGAGCGCGCGCGGGCGGAAATCCGGCGCTCTTGCGGCGGTGTGCTGCCCCCGATCTATGACCCGTTCTCGGGCGGCGGGTCGATCCCGCTGGAGGCGCAGCGTCTGGGCCTGCCCGCCTATGGGTCCGACCTGAACCCGGTGGCGGTGATGATCGGCAAGGCGATGATCGAGATCCCGCCGAAGTTCAAGGACATGCCCCCCATTCACCCCGGCATCAAGGAGCGGTCGTTCTACCGCAATGCCGAAGGGCTGGCCGAGGACGTGAAATACTACGGCGAATGGATGCGCGAGAAGGCGTGGGAGCGCATCGGGCATCTTTACCCGCAAGTGGACCTGCCGAAAGAGTACGGCGGGGGCAAGGCGACGGTGATCGCATGGATCTGGGCGCGGACAGTGCCGAGCCCGGACCCGGCCTTTGCAGATGTGCAGGTGCCGATTGCTTCAAGCTTTCTTTTGAGTTCCAAAGCTGGTCAGGAGACTTGGATCGAACCAATCGTCGACAAACAGGCAAAGACGATTACCTATCGTATTCGACATGGTGGAACCAAATCTGAAATTGAAAGCGCAGCAGAGGGCACCAAGGCTGGTCGCGGCGCCAACTTCCGATGTGTAATTTCAGATACGGCGATCACATCGTACTACGTCAAACAAAAGGGCCAGTCTGGAGAGATGGGGCAGACCCTCTTGGCGATCGTTGCAGAGGGAAGACGCATAAGGGCGTTCGTTGCTCCATCAGTTGAGCAAGAGCAGGTGGCATTTTCGCAGAGTGCAGGCTGGCGCCCTGAGACAAGTCTGCCAAACGACCCGCGGAACTTTTGGACCGTTGATTACGGTCTCACGACATTCGGGCACCTGTTTACAGAACGTCAGCTCATCGCACTGAATACATTTAGCGACCTGGTTCATGAAGCTAGGTCGCAAATCGAAGAAGATGCTTCGCTTGCTGGCCTCGCAAACAATGGTGCCCCACTCCGTTTTGGTGGAATTGGAGCCAAAGCATATGCGGAGGCCGTGAGCGTTTACCTCGGCTTTGGCGTCAGCAGATTGTCGGATATCCTCAACTCCTTGTGTCGTTGGGAGTCCTCCAAAACTCAGGTCCGAAATCTGTTCGGCCGACAATCCATTCCGATGATGTACGATTTTGGGGAGAACAATGTCTTCGGTGATGCCGCTGGCGATTACCGCACCAGCTTGGGCAGCATTGTCAAGGTTATCGAGCGTTTCTCTCCCTCTGCCGAAGGGCAAGAAATTAATCACGACGCCCAGACAGTTGTGTTTCCTGATGGCGTGGTGATCTCGTCTGACCCGCCCTACTACGACAATATTGGCTATGCCGACCTATCAGACTTCTTTTTTTGTTGGTTGCGGCCCGCCATAAAGCCTGTCTACCCAGAACTGTTCGGCGTTCTAGCCACTCCCAAGGCCGAAGAGCTTGTCGCCACTCCCTATCGCCACGGCGGTAAGGATGCGGCCGAAGCATTTTTCTTGGATGGCATGCGCAAGGCAATTGCCAACATGGCGGGACAGTCTTCCGAACTTTTCCCTGCGACAATCTACTATGCTTTCAAGCAAAGCGAAGTTGCGCGAGAGGGTATCAGTTCTACTGGTTGGGCGACCTTCCTGCAGGCCGTGGTCGAGGCCGGTTATGCCGTCGTTGGCACTTGGCCGATGCGAACGGAAATGGCGAACCGCATGATCGCTTCCGGCACCAACGCCCTTGCCAACTCGGTCGTCCTCGTCTGCCGCAAGAAGGAAGCCTCGGCCGAGGTCATCACCCGGGCCGAGTTCATCCGTGCGCTGAAACGCGAACTGCCCCCGGCCATCGCCGAGCTTCAGGCCACCAACATCGCACCGGCCGACATGCCGCAATCGGCCATCGGCCCCGGCATGGGCGTCTTCTCGCGCTACCATGCCGTGCTCGAGGCCGACGACAGCCCTATGACGGTCAAGACCGCACTGCAACTGATCAATGCCGAGCTCGACGAATATCTCGGCGGCATTCAGGGCGAGTTTGACGCCGACACGCGCTTTGCCATCACCTGGTTCGAACAGCATGGGATGGGCAAGGGGAATTACGGTACTGCCGATAATCTCGCTCGTGCCCGCGGCATCTCCGTCGAAAGCGTGAAACATGCCGGAATCGTCGAAAGCGCGGCGGGCAAGGTGCGCCTTTTGAAGCGCGACGAGATGGACCCCGACTGGGAGCCGATGGCCGACACGCATCTGACCGTGTGGGAGTGCCTGCAGCACCTTGTCCGCCTGCATGAGCAGGAGGGCATTTCCGGCGGGACCGCACTGATGCTGAAGAAGATTGGCGACAAGGCGGAGGCCGCAAAGGACCTCGCCTATTGCCTTTATGACATCAGCGCCAATAAGCGGCAGGATGCGAAGGAGGCGACGGCCTATAACGCGTTGATCGCCGACTGGGCCGATCTGACGCGGGAGGCGGCCAATGTCTCCGAAGTGGCAGGCAGTCAGCAGACGCGATTGGATTTCTGAGGGGGACTAGGGTGGCAAAAAGCACACGCCAATATGTTTTCGAGGGAATGGAGCTTCTGCCGGAGGCGTTGATCCCCTTTGTCGAGAAGCGGCTGGAAAGCTCTCTGACCGGACATTGGCAGATTCAGGTCGCGGAGAAGCTGCCCGGGCTGAAGCCAAACGGACAAGGCAAGATTGCCTGGGATCAGGCCGCATTGCTCAATGCGATGGATCGTTTCTGGGCCGACGCATTCAAGGCCGTCTTGGGGCGCGCGGAGCGGGCAATCGTCAATGAGCTTGTCGATGTGCGTAACAAGCTCTCGCACAACGAGACATTCACCTATGACGATGCCGAGCGCGCGCTCGACTCGATGCGGCGGCTGATGGAGGCGATCAGCGCCGGAGAGGTGGCCGACCAGCTCAACAAGATGCGCGATACAATCTTGCGCACAAAGTTCACCGAACTTCAGCGCAATGAGGAACGGCGCAAAACGCAGCGTCTCGACATTTCGGTTGAGACGGTGGCCGGGCTGATGCCCTGGCGTGAGGTGGTGGAACCTCATCAGGATGTGGCGACCGGAGAGTTCCAGCAGGCGGAATTCGCAGCTGACCTTGCCAAGGTGCACAATGGCAGCGCACCGTCCGAATATCGCAATCCGCGCGAGTTCTTTGCCCGCACCTATCTCACCGAAGGTCTGAGCAATCTTCTGGTCGGCGCTGCGAAGCGCCTGAACGGTGGCGGCGGCGATCCCGTCGTCGAATTGCAGACGAATTTCGGCGGCGGCAAGACGCATTCGATGCTGGCGCTCTATCACATGGCGAGCGGCACGCCGGTTGAGGACCTGCCGGGGCTCGATCAACTGCTCTCCCGCAACGGCCTGAAAGTGCCTTCGAAGATCAACCGCGCTGTGCTCGTGGGTACCTCGCGCGGCCCGCAGGATTTGATATCGGTGGAAGGCGGACGAAAGATCCATACCACATGGGGCGAGCTCGCCTGGCAGTTGGGTGGCGCCGAGGCCTTCGAGATGCTGGCCGACAATGACGAGCGGGGTATAGCCCCCGGCTCGAACCTGCTGGAGGCATTGTTCAAGAAATATTCGCCCGCGCTCATTCTGATCGACGAGTGGGTGGCCTATTTGCGGCAGATCTACAAGGTGGAGGGCCTGCCGTCGGGCTCGTTCGACGCCAACCTCTCTTTCGTCCAATCGCTGACTGAGGCGGTGAAGGCAAGTCCGGGCACGCTGCTCGTGGCGTCGCTACCTGCTTCGCAGATCGAGGTCGGCGGCGAAGGCGGGCAGGAGGCGCTGGCACGGCTCAAGCAGACTTTCAGCCGCGTGGAGTCATCCTGGCGGCCGGCAAGCCAGGAGGAAAGCTATGAGATCGTCCGGCGGCGCCTGTTCAAGGAAATTCCGGGCGACAAGTTCCACCACCGCGACAATACGCTGAAGCAGTTTGCCAAGCTCTATCGCGAGAACGCGAATGATTTCCCGAATGGGTGTTCGGACGAGGATTATCGCCGCAAGCTCGAAAAGGCCTACCCGATCCATCCAGAGCTTTTCGATCAGCTCTACACGAGCTGGGGGGCTCTGGAGAAATTCCAGCGGACCCGCGGCGTTCTGCGCCTGATGGCGCAGGTGATTCACGAACTCTGGATGGGCAACGACCCCTCAGTGATGATCATGCCCGGCAGCGTTGCGATCAGCTCGGCGCGGGTGGAGCCAGAATTGCTGCACTATCTCGACTCCAGCTGGCAGGCGATTATTGCCGGCGACGTCGATGGTATTACATCCACCCCCTACAAGGTCGATCAGTCGGCGCCTAATCTCAACCGGTACTCGGCAACACGGCGCGTCGCGCGCGCTGTCTTCATGGCCACGGCGCCGAGCGACGGGCAGCAGAACAAGGGCGTCGACGACAAGCAGATCAATCTGGGCGTTGTGCAACCGGGCGAACGCCCGGCGATCTTCGGCGACGCTCTGCGCAGACTCGCCAACCAGGCGAAGTTCATGCACAGCGACCTCGGACGATATTGGTATTCGATGTCCGCGAGCCTCAACCGGCTGGCCGCCGACCGAGCCGCGCAGCTCGAGGAAGCCCTTGTCCTTCATGAGATCGACAAGGCGCTCGCGTCCTACATCAACGGCCTGGCCGATCGCGGGCATTTCGACGCTGTTCAGGTGGCGCCGGGCAGTTCCGCGGAGGTTCCCGATGAGGCCGGCGGTGTTCGTGCGGTCGTTCTCGGTATCGGCTATCCCCATAACGGGAAAGACGGTTCAGAGGCACTGACCGAAGCCAAGAACACCATGATGCAGCGCGGTGCCACACCGCGTGTCTATCGCAACATGCTTGTCTTTCTTGCCGTCGAGCAGCGACAACTCGACAATCTGAAGTCAGCGCAGCGCGCCGCTTTGGCCTGGGCGGAGATCGTGCGGGAAACCCCGCGACTCAACCTCACGCAGAGCGACGGTGCCCTTGCCGAGGCCAAGTTCAAGGAGGCAAATGAGACGCTCAAGACACGGCTCAAGGAAGCGTGGTGCTATCTGATTTACCCGGTGCAGGAGAGCGCCCAATCAGATGTCGAGTGGATGTGCTCCAAGGTTCCCGCACAGGACGGATTGCTTGCTAGAGCCAGTAAGAAGCTCGTCAGCGACCAGGGCATCTGGCCGGAGCTTGGACCGGACAATCTCAACCGGCAGCTCGAGAAATACATTTGGAACGGAAAGCCGCATCTCTATCTGAAGGATATCTGGGAATATCTGAATCGGTATACCTATCTCCCGCGCCTCAAGGACCGATCCGTTCTGTCGAAGGCCGTGCAGACGGCGATCGGCGGCATCATTCCGGGGCCGTTTGCCTATGCTGAGCGCTGGGACGAGGCGAACGATGCCTATGTGGGGCTCGCAATCACCGGCACGGGTCATGTGCAGGTTGTCATCGACAGCGAGTCGGTCATCGTTAAGCCGGACGTGGCTGAAGCATATCGGGCAAAACGGTCAGCTCAGACCGATGATGACGGTGGCGCGCGGTCGGGGTCAGGCGACACTCCGCCGACGGAAGATGGCGACAATGGGGCGGGAGGCAAACCCAAACCTGACGAGTCATTGCCGACTCGCTTCGTCGGCACAGTCATGATTTCGGCGGATCGCCCTGCGCTCGAAATTCGTAAGGTTGTAGAGGAGATTATCGAGCAGCTGGCCACTTTGCCAGGCAGTGAGGTGTCTATTAAGCTTGAAATCGATGCGGAAGTGCCGTCAGGACTGGATCGCGCAAAGGTCAGAACACTGATGGAAAATGCAACGACGCTTGGTTTTATTGACAAGGCGATTACATAAGCTGAAGGGTGCCGCGGAGTCCCTCGCTCCAACAAGATTTGTCTATCTCTGTCTCATGGTGTTCAGATTAATCTCAACCAAGGAATGAAGGTCAATGAACGTCCGTGATTATGATGATAGGGGAGCATTCATTCTGCTGCGAGATCAGCCGTATTTATCCGAAGAGGAAATTGTTAACGGCAAGCCGAGTGTCGATGAGGTTTATTTAGGATCCTTGTACAAGAAGGTCGATGACCGCGGCGTTATCAGCGAAATCTCGATAGAGACGCACAGCTATGAATATTTTTGGAATGATATAGAGCTTTATTTCGAAGAATTTCATCCAGAAGAATTGCATATCCCGCTTCACGCGAGAATAGATAGAGATAGGGCATTTACAGAGGTCCTGAACGGTTCGAACATGTCCGACGGTGAGGAGGCCAATGCATTCTTGGATGAAGATGAGCTGAGGGAAATGTCTAAGTCCGACAGGCTCCAAGCTGAGACTGCCTATGGGAATATCGTCTGGTCAGCACAGCGCCTGTTTGAGCGTGTGGTAAGGAAGGAGCCCGTTCTTGTTGGCTATAAGAGTAACCCGCACGGCTACAGAAATCCAATGCGTGATCTGGAGCCCATATTTATTCTACGCGGGCCCTTTAGTCGGCGGAGGGATTTTAACAAAAATATTACATCACAACGACTCGCCCAACTTGCAGATAGGTCTCTCGTTCGCATTACACTAAAACCAGAGCCCTCCGAATCTAAGTCAGCAGTAATTTCCAGTAATACAGATTTTCCCGCACCATTTTCCGGTAAGGCTCGGCCTGGTCGTTGGCCTTGGTTTACGCTGGATTTGTGTCTGCGTGCGGATGGTTTTCCGGCTCGCGTGGACCATTTTACAGGGATTGCTACCCTGAATGGCGATCGACGGTATGGCTTACTAGTGAATAGTGATGGAGATGTCGAGATTCTAGGCTTTCGCGGAAAGCTTTCAAAAATGAAGACCAATATTATGGCCCGTCAATTCGGGCGCGATAATTTGTTGGCATTTTGGCCGGAATGGCACGCTCAACCTCAGGGCTATCGGGTAACGAAAATAGAGCAATTGAGCGGTATAAATTTAGATTAACCTGCTGCTGAGATTTTCCTTCAGATAGGTTGGTGTCGGACCTTGTCGAAGGGAGTAACGATGAAAGGGAATCGGTTTGCGGATGAGCAGATCGTCCCGGTTTTTCAACATCGTCGATGACATGACGTGCGAATGTCTGGCTACGATCCTAATACCGAGATCTCGGGCGGCGGCGTAGGAGCTGACTACGCTGATCGCTCAACAAGGTAAGATCACGGGATGGTCACCACCAGCACCGTGAATGCTGCACCCACCGCCTCATCCTCGCCGCTTGGCACCGGATAGAAATGGATGCGAATTTGCGGTAATGAATTTCTGCTCCACCAAGACCGAAAGAAAAAATATGACCGACGTGACCCTGATCCGCCCGCATGTGAACCCGAGCGACGATTTCGACGAGCGGCACCAGGCGACCATGGAGGTGTTCAACACCGAGCGGGCTCCGCAACTTGGCGACTGGGGCATCTGCCTCGGCGGCGATGCCTCAGCGGCAATTGGCGGCCAGATGATGGTGTTCAGCTGGTTTGAAAGCCGTGACGCCCTACTGGCGGCTGTGAACGAACACCTCATCTACACATTCCTGCCACCGCAGAGATACGATCTTTCAGCCGCGCAGCGGCGTCTTACGGACGCTCTTATAGCATTCTCGGCGCATGACGACGCGTTGCGTCTCGCTGAGGACATTCGCAATTCCCTGCGGTCGCACGTTCGCATCGACTGGATCGGGCCGGTCAGCCAGCTGATGACCGGCGATGACGAATTCGCTCGCTCGGTCCGGGCCGATTTCCTCGAGCTGGAAGATGTGACCAGCGCGGCTGAGATCGACGAGGCGCAGGAAGCGGAGTTTCGTGATTTTCTTTCATGCTGGATTTCCGGAGGCTGAATTTCCACTCAGCAAATCAGCCCGTCGCCCTTTCGCAGGGCTGTGCGGGCAGGTCGGATTTTAGGATGGAACAAGCTGCGATCGAGAATCCCCAAAGCTTCATGGTTTCGCAGGAACACCAGAATACCGCCTCGCCCTTCCGGTGGTACTGGATGAGCAGGCGATTATAGCCGAAGCGGCGCCCTTCCTTGGCCAGCTCGCGCAGCCGAGTTCGCAGTTCCATCTCGCGTAGCCGGCATTAGCGGTGCTTTGTCATCTTGTGATCTGCCGCGCTCATGGAGCGCGGTCCGGCGCTCGCTCGGTTGGATTCCGTCCCGTAGAAGAGTGACAACCTCACGCTTGGCGACAGGCCCTACCATTTTTGCCGGATGATCGCGGAGCGCAGGTGCATCTAGGGCCACATTGGCGCGCGGCATGATAAGGAGCTTGAGATCGAGAACACGCAGCTCGGCAAGCCGGAGTCCGACCTGACGCTGAACAAGCTCATTATGTCCGAGGCCACAAAGGGAAACTTCTGAGACCCGCACGCCGCCGGACCTGCGACACGTCGAGGCCGCCATACTTCGACCTCCATTTGTAAAAAGTAGCGCCGCTGATCCAGAGAAAATTTCCTGAGCGGGAATATTTTGAGAATTGGAACGATCTAGCACGATAAATTTCCCGAACGGGAAGCTCTCATGGACTTCCTTGAGAAATCCATGATATTTTCCCGTTCGGTAAATGTCATGACCAGAAAAATACTTACGCCTGCCGAGATCGGCGACATCGTTCGAGCCACCCGCAAAGCTGCTGGCTTGCGGCAGGACGAACTTGCGGGCGCGGCGGGCGTCGGTTTGCGTTTCATCGTCGATCTCGAAGCAGGAAAGCCAACAGCTCAAATCGGCAAGACACTTCAAGTCTTGGCGGCACTGGGGTGCTCACTGGAGGTCACGCCGCCACCCGAAACCAAAGGAGCGCGGAAGCCATGACGCGCACCCTCGATGTTTGGTGGGACGGGCGTATTGTCGGTCAGTTGACACAAGATCAGCATGGCGAACTTGGCTTCGCCTATGCGAAGGATTGGCTCAATGACGACGACGCACAGCCTCTGTCGGCGTCGCTCCCGAAGCGGGTAGAGCCCTTCAGCCGTCGCGAGTGCCGTCCTTTCTTCGGTGGTCTACTGCCCGAAGAGAGTCAGCGCGACGCGGCGGCTCAGGCGCTTGGCGTTTCCCGAGGAAACGATTTTGCTCTTCTCGATCGGCTTGGTGGCGATGTTGCTGGCGCGCTTCAGCTTTTGCCGCCAGGCGAAACACCAGCCGTACCTGATCCAGATCAGCGCCCAATCCCGCTCGACGACGCAGCCTTGATCCGCGTGCTGGACGCGCTGCCCATTCGTCCGCTACTCGCGGGTGAAGAGGGGTTGCGTCTCTCGCTCGCCGGCGCGCAATCCAAGGTGCCGGTTGTTCTGATGGATAGCGCGGTCGCCCTGCCGGTGCCCGGCCAGGCCACAACTCACATTCTCAAGCCTCCGATTGCGCGCTTGTCGTCCACGACCGAGAACGAGGCCTTCGTGATGCGTCTTGCTGCTGCAGTTGGCTTGGATGTCGCGCCGGTGGAGGCGCGTGTTGTGAGGGATCGAACATTCCTGCTGGTTCGACGATATGACCGCGCCATCGATGACGATGGGGTCGTGCGCCGAATTCACCAAGAGGATTTCTGCCAGGCGCTGGGCGTGCCCCCGGAAACCAAATATGCCAGCGAGGGCGGTCCAACCTTGAAGGATTGCTTCGGACTTCTCCGCCGCGTTGCGGCGAGGCCTGCGGTCGATGTGTTGAAGCTGCTCGATGCCGTGATCTTCAATGTCATCGTCGGGAACGCCGATGCGCACGGCAAGAACTTCTCGATTCTCTACGAAGCCGAAGGCACTCGTCTCGCCCCGCTTTATGATCTGTTGGCTACCGTCGCATATCCTGAGCTCTCAACAAAATTTGCGATGAAGATCGGTGGGCGGGCTACACTAGCCGAACTTAATGCAAGAGGCTGGGCGGCCTTCGCGGCCGACGCAGGCCTCGGCTTACCCTTTATCCGGCGGCGGGTCGGTGAGATTTGTGAGCTGGTAACGGCCACGGCGAAGGAGGTCGCTGCGGCGCTGGCAAGTCCGGGTCTTGATGACGCCGCGCTTGATCGGTTTGCTGCTCTTGCCCTTGATAGGGCCACACGATGTGCAGTGACTCTTGGATGATGAACTGGCCTGTTCTTTAAATTGCGTTGTGACGCTGCCGATGTCGGCCACCTGCTCGGCCACACGAGGGTTCAAACCATCCAGTGCTTGCCCGTCTCTTCGAGGATCTCCTACGTGGCAGACTCGAATAACCGATCCCATCAAGTGATTGGAATTGCGCATTAGCTCAATGTCCGTCGAGCTTGATGGTGGACTCTTATGGGGCAGGATTTCTACCCTGAAGAGCTAAATCGCAGATTTCTGCAGCTTTCTAAATTCGGTGACACTCTCGCTCAGCAAATGCCGTTCCCAGTCCTCCATCATCTTCCGCCTCTGCTCGAGCAGATCGGTGCGGTGATAGGCGGCTTCGGTCGAGTTGCGGATGGTGTGGGCGAGGGCACGTTCGGCTAGGTCTCGCGGATATCCGTTC
>Ga0255338_1005763_pt1 | contig 11099 bp, 10 predicted proteins | sample MeOH1_35cm_T4_19_FD_203715 | JGI IMG/M metagenome (GOLD analysis project Ga0255338, IMG submission 203715) | Sandy soil microbial communities from University of British Columbia, Vancouver, Canada - MeOH1_35cm_T4_195 | ecosystem: Engineered > Artificial ecosystem > Sand microcosm > Unclassified ... | reverse complement strand
CTATTCACTATTTCCGATCACGTAACAGTTTGTAAATCCGGATGGCGCTCATCAGGAGGCCGATGAACAGGACCAGCCCCACCACGCCCCATACCAGGCTGATACTCTGCTTAACCACTACCAGCATCACAATGGCGATCAGGAGTACGGTGGCGCCTTCGTTCCAGATCCGGAGTTGCTGGGAACTGTATTTGTAAATGCCTTTGATCTCCTGTTGCAGGATTACCTGGAGTGTCCAGTGGTAGGCATAGAGTAAAATCACAAATGCCAGCTTGATCAGCAGCCAGCGGCCTTCGGGGGCAAAGAGCTGCCGGTACCAGTTGCCATTGATCAGCACCCAGGTTCCGAAAATCAGGGTCAGGATGGCCGAGGGCCAGGTAATACCGTACCAGAGCCGTTTCATCATGATAGTAAACTGGTCGCGCAGGACTTTCTTTTCTGCCTCCGGTTTCTCACCAGCCTCGGTTGCATAAATGAACAAACGGGGCAGGTAGAACAGGCCGGCAAACCAGGTTACGATGAAAATAATGTGGAGAGCTTTGAGGTAGGCGTACATGGGGGGAAATTAAAAATTAAAAATTAAAAATTAAAAATTTCCCCGGGAACAGACATCTTCGGTTCGGAGTTCTATGTTCTTAGTTCTTAGTTCTTAGTTCGATGTTCGACATTCGGTGTTCGATATTCCTCTGTTCCTTGCTCTTCTGTTCATCTGTTCAAAACCATCTCCCTACTTCCCGCTTTATAGTCTTTCATCCAGTTGGCCAGAGTATCTACCCACATCGGGTGGGTGTTTAAGCAGGGGATCATTTCGTAGGATTCGCCGCCGGCTTCCATAAAAGTCTCTTTTCCCCTTTCGGCGATCTCTTCCAGGGTTTCGAGACAATCGCTGATAAAAGCGGGACAGATGATGCGTAATTTTTTGATGCCTTCTTTCGGCAGTTGTTCCAGGCGGATATCCGTAAAGGGTTCCAGCCAGCCTTTGCCCAGTCTTGACTGGAAAGAAATGCTGTATTTATCTTGTGGCAATCCCAGTTTTTCTGCTACCAGCCGGGTAGTGGTAAATACCTGGTGGCGATAACAGGTAGCATGTGCTGCTGTATTCACTTCACAACAGTTGGCCATCTTCATACAGCTGTAACCATTGCTGCCACCTGTTTTGCGGAGATGGCGTTCGGGTATGCCGTGGTAGCTGAAGAGGATATGATCATAGTCTTTCTCCAGCCAGGGTTGCATACTGGTTGCGAGTGCGTTCAGGTAATTTTCTTCGTTATAAAAAGGCTTGATGAAAGAAATACGGAACGGGTAATTACCTGCTTCATATTGTTCCTGCGCCTGTACCAGGGCTGTTTCGTAACTGCTCATGGCATAGTGGGGATAGAGGGGCACTATCAGAATATCTTTCAGGTCGGGATTGTTTTGGAGTAGTTCGTCATAGGCCTGCTTGGGCGATGGATTACCATACCGCATCGCAATGGCTACCGGTTCTGCTACCTGCTGCTGCAGGGCCTGTTGTAAGGCTTTGGTGAGTACAATCAAAGGAGAACCTTCGCTGGTCCAGATAGTACGGTAGGCTGCGGCCGATTTGGGTGCCCGGAAGGGAACGATGATACCACGTACCAGCAAAGCCCTGGCAATGAGCGGAATATCGATGACACGCCCATCCATTAAAAATTCATTCAGGTATTTCCTGACATCTTTTACCGCTGTAGAATCCGGTGAACCGAGGTTCATTAACAGGATGGCGCTTTGTGCTGACTGTGGCATATTTCAATTGTGTTGGCAAAGGTATAGTAACAAACCACATACGGGAAAGTTTTGCAGAACGATTGCCCGATGGCCGCAAATAGGCATGAATAAAGGGTTTGAACCGTTTGTCAGGAATTGTCATGCAAAAACATGACAGAGAAATGACAATGGAATGACGAATCTCATGTTTTAGAAGAAACCGTGGAAGATACCTTTGCGTAAGTAAAAGCGAATACAGAAAAGAGCGTTACATGCAGATCAATCATTTTTTCACAGCGGGGATCAACTACAAAAAAACAGATGCGGCTATCCGCGGTGAATTTGCGATCAGTACAGCGCAATATGCCTCCCTGCTGGAAAAAGCGGCGGATGCGGGTGTAACAGAAATGTTCGTGTTAAGTACCTGTAACCGTACCGAGATCTACGGTGTGGCAGACAATGTAAATGTGCTGATAGACCTGCTCTGTAGCGAAACGGCCGGCGAGGCGGATACTTTCCGCCAGTTATGTTACACCAAACAGGGCCAGGAAGCCATCCAGCATATTTTTGAAGTGGGCGCCGGTCTGGACTCACAGATCCTTGGCGATTATGAAATTGTGGGCCAGATGAAACTGGCGGTGAAGTTTGCACGAGAGAGTGGATTTATCGGTGTTTTCATGGAACGATTGTTCAACACTGTATTACAATCGTCCAAAGCCATTAAAAACGGAACCGCTCTGAGCGGTGGTACCATTTCGGTTTCATTTGCCGCGATCCAGTTTATCAGGCAGCAGTTACCAGACACAAAAGATAAAAAGATCGTTCTACTGGGTACCGGCAAAATAGGCCGCAACACCTGTAAGAACCTGATCGATTACCTGGATACCACCCGGATCACACTCATCAACCGTACAGATGAGAAAGCACGTGAACTGGCAACAGAACTGGGTATTGAATCTGCCCCCTTTGCCCACATGCGTGCAGCGGTACATGCGGCAGATATTGTGATCGTGGCCACCAATGCAGAAAAGCCCATGCTTACCAAAGCGGATCTGCAGAACAGTGGTCCGAAAATCCTCATCGACCTCTCTATCCCCAATAATATAGAGCCGGCAGCTGGTACATTACCGCAGATCATCCTCGCCAATGTGGATGATCTGTCGGTGATCAATGATATTACCCTGCAGAAAAGAAAAGCAGAAGTACCCAAGGCACGCCAGATCATCCAGCAACACCGGCAGGAACTGGCAGAATGGTGGTTATTACGCAGCCATGTACCGGTATTAAAAGCCGTTAAACAGAAACTGCATGATATGCATTCCTGCAATATGTTCCTTGCTACTACCCAGATCAAAACCATTAACCAGGTGGCCATCCAGAAAGTAGTGAATACAGTGGCCGTAAAAATGCGTAGCCAACATCAGCCCGGATGTTATTATATTGAGGCTATCAACGATTTCATGACCATCCATTAACCCATGACACAACCTTTACGAATCGGCACACGCGACAGTCAGCTGGCAGTGTGGCAAGCTACATTGGTACAACAGGAACTCCGCCAGAGAGGTGTAAACGCGGAACTGGTATATATCAAAAGTGATGGGGACATTGACCTGGTTACACCCCTGTATGAATTAGGTGTACAGGGCATTTTTACCAAAACCCTGGATGCGGCTTTACTGAGCAACCGGATTGATATAGCCGTGCATTCTATGAAAGATGTGCCTACGCAATTGGCAAAAGGCTTACAACAGGCAGCTGTACTGCCCAGGGCTTCCTACAAAGATATCCTGGTGTATAAGGGCGATACAAATGCCTTGTATGATACATTGGGTTTTATGGATGGAAAATGGTTGATGCTAACTGAAAAAAATAACCTCCCTACTCACCATTCACCACTCACCATCGCCACCAGCAGCGTTCGCCGCAAAGCGCAATGGCTGAACCGTTATCCGCATCATGTGCTGGATAACCTGCGCGGCAATGTAAATACCCGGCTGCGCAAACTGGAAGAGAGCCATTGGAACGGCGCTATTTTTGCCGGAGCCGGACTGGAAAGGATAGAACTGCGCCCGGAGAATTCTATAGACCTCGACTGGATGTTACCCGCCCCTTCGCAGGGAGCCATCATGATCGCCTGCCGGGAAAAGGATACTGCCAGTTTGGAAGCCGTACATCCGTTAAATGATGAACATACCGCCATCTGCACACAAATAGAAAAAGATTTTCTGCGTGTTTTAATGGGAGGTTGTACAACCCCTATCAGTGCATTGACGGTTATCAATAACGAAAAAATATTATTCAGAGGTAATATACTTTCGCTGGATGGAAAAGAAAAAGCAGAAATAGAATCAGAAGTGCCGTTGTCAAAAGCTGAGGGACTGGGCGAAAGAGCTGCCCGGAGTTTATTAGAGAATGGCGGTGAAAAAATCATCGAATCGATACGAAATGCCTGATAAGAGGATCCAGATATTATCTACCCGGCCCATAACCGCTGTGCAACTGGACAATGCCCGTAAAAAAGGTATTGACATTACCGTGCAGTCTTTCATAGAAACCACTGCCCTGCAGGATGTTACCGTGCAGCAGGAAATAGAATGGGCTTCTGTACAGGAAACCGTTGTTGTATTCACCAGCATGAATGCCGTGGTGGCCGTTACCGATATGCTGGACGGCCATGTACCGACCTGGCATATTTACTGCATGGGATATGCTACACAGAAACTGGTAGCGGAATATTTTGGCGAAGCAAGTATTGCCGGAGCCGGGGCCAGTGCAGCAGAACTGGCAGAAACCATCATCAACAATGAAGAACCTGATGAACTGATCTTTTTCTGCGGCAATATCAGGAGAGAGGAATTGCCGGCCAAACTAAGCAAACAGGGCATTACGGTACACGAGATCTGTGTGTATGAAACCCTGGCCACACCGCATAAAACAGACAAAATATTTGATGGTATCCTGTTCTTTAGTCCGAGTGCCGCCGAAAGTTTTTTTTCAAACAATACAGTTCCACCAGAAACCGTGCTGTTTGCCATCGGACAAACCACCCGCGATACGCTGGCCCGTTTTACCCAGAACAAGATCGTAGTAAGTAAAGAGCCCGGGAAAGATGAGATGGTAGAGCAGGCAGTGAGGTATTTTCGTGAGGTGTGAATCGTGAGTGCTGAGTAGTCAGTGGGGAGGGAGATCAGCCATTAAATAATAACCATTAATCATACATATAAAAAACAAAGAGATCAGTTGAAGTGTTTTACCCTGTAACTCACTACTGACCACTCACCACTCACTATACTATGTTACAGAACGACCTCTTGCTCAGAACCCTCCGGGGAGAAGCTACCGAAAGAACACCTGTTTGGATGATGCGCCAGGCTGGACGTTACCTGCCGGAGTACATGGTACTGAGAGAAAAATACGGTTTCTTCGAAAGATGCCAGACACCTGAACTGGCTTGTGCCATCACTTTACAACCGGTAGATATTGTAGGAGTTGACGCTGCTATCCTTTTCTCGGATATCCTGGTGGTACCGCAGGCCATGGGACTGGAAGTGCAACTGATCGAAAGCAAGGGACCGGTATTACCCGATCCCATCAAAAATGTCAACGATCTGAACCGCGTACGGGTACCGGATGTGAATGAGACATTGGGATACGTGTTTGACGCCATCAAACTGATTAAACAGGAACTGAATGGCCGCGTGCCGCTGATTGGTTTTGCAGGAGCACCGTGGACATTGTTATGTTATATGGTACAAGGCAAGGGATCCAAAACCTTTGACGAAGCCAAAGCATTCTGCTACACACAACCCGAACTGGCGCACCGGTTATTACAGATGATCACCGATACCACCATCGCTTACCTGAAAGAACAGGTAAAAGCCGGTGCCGATACGGTGCAGCTCTTTGATAGCTGGGGAGGTTTGTTGAGTCCGGGTGATTTTGAAAATCTTTCTTTACAGTATATGCGCCAGATCGTGGCGGCCTTAAAAGACAGTGTTCCTACCATCGTTTTTGCGAAGGGTGCCTGGCATAGTTTAGATGCCATGGCTGCCACCGGTGCACAGGGATTGGGCATTGACTGGTGTATTACACCGCAGCTCGCAAGGCAGTTTGCCGGAAATAATGTAACACTGCAGGGTAATTTTGATCCGGCTAAATTATTATCGCCTATTCCCGTGATCAAAAAAGAAGTGACCGCTATGCTGGATGCATTTGGTCCGGGACGACATATTGCCAACCTCGGCCACGGCATTTTACCCAATGTACCGGTTGATCATGCAAGGGCGTTTGTAGATACCGTTAAAGAATACAGGCACAAACAATAATCACCGACGATTCACCCTTCGCATATGGACAGTATTAAAACACAATGGATCAGCCTTATTCATCAGTTACAGGATCAGATCTGTGCCGCACTGGAAGCCTGCGACGGGAAAGCGGTGTTTGTGGAAGACAAATGGGAAAGACCTGAAGGTGGTGGTGGCAAAACAAGGGTGATCAGTCAGGGTAATGTGTTTGAAAAAGGAGGCGTAAATACATCGGTGGTTTTCGGAAAAGTAACAGACACCATGCGGGCACAACTCAAGATCAACGGCGATCAATGGTTTGCCTGCGGAATGAGTATTGTGATACATCCGCTGAATCCTTTTGTACCTACGGTACATTGCAATTACCGCATGTTCGAATTGTATGATGCAGATAATCAGGTAATCGATCGTTGGTTTGGTGGTGGCACTGATCTGACACCTTATTATCTGTTTGAAGAAGATGCCCGCCATTTTCACCAGACTTATAAAACAGTATGTGATAGTTTTGATCAAAGCTTCTATCCGCTTTTCAAACAGGAATGCGATGCGTATTTTGTGAACCGGCACCGCAACAATGAACGACGTGGCATTGGCGGCATTTTTTATGACCACCAACGGCCTGATGCCACCAAAGATGTTCCCTTCTGGATCAGTTTTGCCAAAGCCTGTGGGGAAGCTTTTATTGATTCGTATATTCCGATAGCAGAAAAAAGAAAACATCTCCCCTACCAGCCCGAACACAAATACTGGCAGGAAATCAGAAGAGGCCGTTACACCGAGTTCAACCTCGTACACGACCGCGGAACCCTTTTCGGTTTAAAAACCAATGGCCGAACAGAAAGCATTTTAATGAGCTTACCCCCAACGGTAAGATTTGAATACAACCATCAACCAGCCGAAGGAAGCGCAGAAGCGGCATTATTAGCTGCCTGCCTGCATCCCCGCAACTGGGTCAACTAAAAAAAATCTTATGTACCTCCAGAGAAGAAACAGGATCTTACGCCAATCACCCGCTATCCGTTCGCTGGTGGCTGAGACCATTTTACATCCTGCCGATTTTATTGCACCCCTATTCATTGATGAGGGTGAAAATATACAAACAGAGATCGCTTCCATGCCCGGTTATTATCGCCGTTCAATTGATCTGACGGTGAAAGAAGTAAAGGAACTCTGGAACATGGGCATCCGTTCCGTCCTCATCTTCATCAAATGCAAAGACGAGTGGAAAGACAATACCGGTAAAGAAGCCTGGAATCCGGATGGACTGATGCAGCGAAGTATCAAAGCCATCAAAGATGCCGTTCCTGAAATGGTGGTGATGACGGATGTCGCGCTGGATCCCTACTCTTCTTACGGCCATGACGGCATTGTACACAATGGCGAGATCGTGAATGATGCAACGGTGGAAGCGCTGGTGCAGATGAGTATCAGTCATGCAAAAGCCGGTGCCGATTTTGTAGCCCCCAGCGATATGATGGATGGCCGTATTGGTGCCATCCGCAAAGGACTGGAAGAAACCGGTTTTACACAAACAGGTATCATGAGCTACAGTGCCAAATACGCTTCCTGTTTTTATGGCCCGTTCCGCGACGCATTAGACAGTGCACCCGGTTTTGGTGATAAGAAAACGTACCAGATGGATTACGCCAACCGTACCGAAGCTATCAAAGAAACCCTGATGGATGTAGATGAAGGAGCAGATATTGTAATGGTAAAACCAGCACTGGCTTATCTCGATATCATCCGCGAAATAAAAAATGCAGTAGAAGTTCCGGTAAGTGCTTACCAGGTAAGCGGAGAATATGCGATGATCAAAGCTGCTGCTAAAATGGGTTGGATAGATGAGAACAAAGCAGTGTTGGAGACCTTAACCTCTATCAAAAGAGCGGGAGCAGATCTGATCGCTACTTATTTTGCGAAAGATGCGGTGAGGTTGTTGGGATAGAGCGTATTTATACGGTAGAAAAGAGGGGTGTTAAAACGGAATTTGTGTGAATGGGCAATGGTGAATGATGAATATACTTTGTTTTGCATAATGGCAGTACAATTCATATTCAGTCAAAACCATTTGTATGTTCCTTTCATTAAATCACCAGAAGCTCGACATTTACGGAACATCCAGGTTATTTGTCCGTGAGTGTTATCGGTTAACAAATTGTTTACCTGCTGAGGAAAGATATGGCATGATTTCACAGATCAGAAGAGCTGCTTTATCCGTTCATTTGAATATCGCAGAGGGCGCTTCCAGAAAATCAAATGCAGAGAGAAAAAGATATTACGAGATTGCAAGGGGATCTGTAATTGAAATAGATGCAGCACTCGACGTCGCACAGGATTTATCGTATTTACAAAATATACAAACCGACAAACTGGGAACATTAATGATAACTTATTTTCTGTTGTTATCAGGAATGATAACAACAGAAAAATAAACCTATTCACCATTCACCATTGCCAATTGACAAAAACCATGTACGAAAAAAGTAAAGCTCTCTTTGAACGCGCACAACAATCCATCCCCGGCGGCGTAAACTCCCCGGTACGGGCATTTAAAAGTGTTGGCGGAACACCGTTATTTATAGAGAAAGCGAAAGGCGCGTATTTATATGATGCCGATGGAAATCAGTATATCGATTATATCGCCTCCTGGGGACCCATGATCCTGGGGCATGCCTATGAACCGGTGGTAAAAGCGATACAGGAAAAAGCGCTGCTCTCTACCTCTTATGGCGCACCCACTTTGTTGGAAATAGAGATGGCCGAACTGATCAAAAGTATGGCGCCCAATGTAGACCTTATCAGGATGGTGAGCAGCGGAACCGAAGCTTGTATGAGTGCTTTGCGTTTGGCGAGAGGGTATACCGGCAAAAATAAATTCATCAAGTTTGAGGGATGTTACCACGGACATGCAGACGCTTTTCTGGTAAAAGCGGGTAGCGGACTGGCCACATTAGATATTCAAACCGTTCCGGGTATTACGGCAGGTGTGGCTAATGATACATTAACTTGTGCCTTTAACGACCTGTCAGCAGTAGAACAACTTGTAGCCGAAAACAAGAACCAGATCGCAGCCATCATCACCGAACCGGTGGTGGGCAACATGGGTTGCATTTTACCCCAAGCCGGCTTTCTGGAAGGCCTGCGTAAAATCTGCGACAGGGAAGGAATTGTATTGATCTTTGATGAAGTGATGACGGGCTTCCGACTGGCGGCCGGCGGTGCCCAGGAACGTTTACAGGTCAATGCCGACCTGGTTACTTATGGTAAAGTAATTGGTGGCGGAATGCCGGTGGGTGCTTTTGGCGGAAGAAAAGAGATCATGGAAAAGATCGCCCCGCTCGGTAATGTTTACCAGGCCGGTACCCTAAGCGGTAACCCCATTGCCATGATAGCTGGGTTTACCATGCTGCAAGAATTAAAAAACAACCCACAGATTTATACAGAACTGGATGCCAAAACCGCTTACCTGCACGAGGGCCTGGCAACGGTACTCAAGGCTTCCGGTATTCCTTATGTGATCAATCGTCTCGGTTCTATGATCAGTCTGCATTTCAGCGACCATGCCATTACCGATTTTGCATCTGCAGCTGCTGCCAATAACCAGTTCTTCAATACCTTTTTCCACGCCATGCTGCAACGCGGTATTTACCTGCCACCTTCTGCCTACGAAAGCTGGTTTCTGAACAATGCTTTGTCGTATGCCGATCTGGATAAGACGATTGCGGCGGCAGCGGAGAGCTTGAAGTAGTGGCGTGATTTTGTGAATAGGCAATGGGGAATTGTCAATACAAGACCTGATTTGGGTTTCTCGGCTTACTGATTGCGCAGGAAATCAGCAATTCAAAAAAACGAATATCTCTGCGATCCTCTGTTGCTCTGAGCCTCTGTGTTAAAAAATAAAATAGATGCCATTAGGTAATTGTGATATAGTAGTGCTTTTCAACACAGAGGCTCGAGATAGGGAGTTACACAGAGAAAGGCAGCTGTTTTCACCACAAAAAAATGGTTGACAATTCACCATTGCCCATTCACCATTGCCAAGCCAGGTTTCCCCACGCCTTCGTATCTTTAATCCATTATGAAAATCATCTTCTTCTCCGCCCAGCCTTACGATCAGGAGTTCTTTAATCGCTTTAACGATAGTGTCGGTTTTGAACTGGTGTACCACAAATCGCAGCTGAACGATCAGACCGTGGGCCTGGTAGACCATGCCGAAGCCGTTTGTGTATTTGTGAACGATAAAGTAACCGCACTGGTTTGCCAGCAACTAGCCGATAAAGGAGTAAAAGTAATTGCACTCCGCTGTGCGGGTTTTAATAATGTGGATCTGGAAGCTGCCAAAAAACTGGGGCTGAAAGTATGCCGTGTTCCTGCTTACTCGCCCGAAGCGGTGGCAGAACATGCGCTGGCATTGATCATGACGCTGAACCGGAAAACACACAAAGCCTATAACCGGGTGCGGGAGCAGAATTTCGCGCTGCACGGACTGCTTGGGTTTAACCTGCATGGAAAGACCATTGGCGTAATCGGTACCGGAAATATCGGCCAGGCTTTTTGCCGGATGATGATCGGTCTGGGCTGCCAGGTAAAAGCCTTTGACCTCATCGCCAATAAAGACCTGGAATCGATGGGCGTTAGTTATCACCCCTTAACGGAAGTCCTGCAAACAGATATCATTTCCCTGCATTGCCCGCTGAACGAACAGACCAAACACCTGATCAATGATACAACCATTGGTATGATGAAAGATGGGGTAATGCTGATCAATACCAGCCGGGGCGGACTGGTTGATACCAAAGCTGCTATCAAGGGGCTGAAAGCCGGCCGGATTGGTTACCTGGGCATAGATGTATACGAGCAGGAAGAGCACCTGTTTTTCCGCGATTTATCCGGAGAAGTGATACAGGATGATGAAATTCAACGCTTAATGAGCTTCCCCAATGTACTGATCACCGCTCACCAGGCCTTTTTCACCGATGAAGCCCTGTCGCAGATAGCTACAACAACGTTAAATAACGTAGATCAGTTATTAAAAAACGGTAATTTGACTAACCGGGCAGCGTT
>Ga0255338_1005762_pt1 | contig 11100 bp, 6 predicted proteins | sample MeOH1_35cm_T4_19_FD_203715 | JGI IMG/M metagenome (GOLD analysis project Ga0255338, IMG submission 203715) | Sandy soil microbial communities from University of British Columbia, Vancouver, Canada - MeOH1_35cm_T4_195 | ecosystem: Engineered > Artificial ecosystem > Sand microcosm > Unclassified ... | reverse complement strand
CTTGACCCTCGTTCTCGCGTCCCTCAGTGTCGGCCTCCAGGCCGCTCCGAAACGGACCTCCAAGAAGATCGCCTCCAGGCCCGCCGATGATGGTGCCGTCCACATCGTGCGCAAGGGTGAGACCGCCGCGGCGGTGGCCCGGGCCCACGGAATGAGTCTGGCCGACTTGGCCGCCCTGAACCCCAGCCGGAAGCTGTCCAAGCTCTCCGTCGGCATCCGCCTGAAGGTACGCCCCTCCCAGGCCGTGGCTGCGGCCCCGGAAGCGGAGGACGCTCCCATCCAGGCCCTCCCCGCCACGCCCCGGCCCGCGCTGGCGGCCCTGCCCACGCCTGCGGTCGTGCCCCCGGCCCCCATGCCGCACCTGGAGCGCCTGCTGCCCTACCAGGTCCGGGCCGTGGTTCCCGCCGCCAGCGGCACGGCGGCTTCCGGCCACCTGGAAGCCCACCTGGCTCCCGGCACCCCGTCCCAGCTCCTGGCCCGGATGCAGCCGGTGATGCCGCCAGTGAGCGAAGCCGAGCTGAACGCCCTGCTGCCCACCTTCACGCCGGCCGACCCGGACCGCCTCGACCTGCTCTGGCCCGTGGAGACGCGGACCATCAGCTCCGCCTGGGGCCCCCGGATGCGCACCAAGACCGTCCGGGTGAAGAACCAGCGCAAGAAGCGGATCCGCTACAAGGGCCGCCACCGCGGCATCGACCTCACCGCCCCCACCGGCACCGCCGTGTTCGCGGCCCTGGACGGTCAGGTGGTGATGGCCGGGAAGCACAAGCAGTACGGCAACTTCGTGGTGGTCGACCACGGCAACGGCGTCGCCACGCTCTACGCCCACCACAAGCTGAACCTGGTCCATGAGGGCGACATCGTGCGCCGGGGCCAGAAGATCGCCGAAGTGGGGCGCACGGGCAACGCCACGGGCCCACACCTCCACTTCGAGCTCAAGGTGGATGGCGTGCAGCGGAATCCCCTGCCGGTCCTCAACGACGAGGAAGAGGTCTCCGCCGAGCTCGCCGCCCAGAACGCCCTGCTGGGTGCCGGCGCCCGACGCTGACGCGCAGTCCCCGGACATCATCTGGCGTGCTGAACCTCCGCGCCACCCGCGGCACTGGAAGGAAGCGCCCCACCGTGTCCCGGCGCGGGACCGGCTGCGGACGCCATGCTAGACTTGATCCTTTCGCCGTTCTGAGGTGGTCATGCCGCTGTACCGAGCTTCCCTCCGGGCCCTGGGGGCCGTTGCGCTTCTGGCTGCGGCGTTGGCCTGTGGGGGCAAGAAGGGCGGGACCACGTCTGCCTCCTCCACGACCATCACCCTCTCCGGATCCGTCACCTACACCCGGGTGCCCCTCGCCACGGACGCCAACGGCGTGCCCACGGGGCTGGTGGACAGTTCCGTCGCGGCGAACCTGAAGACGCTGCCCGCCCGAGGTGTGTTGGTTCGCACCTATCAGCGCATCGACCAGCTCAACCCGGACGGATCCACCAAAACCCCTGTCTGGCTGGTCGCCAGCGAGGTGTACACGGACTCCACCGGCCACTACACCACAATCGTGGACAAGGATAAACCACTGATGGTTGAGCTGTTGAGCAGCTTCAACGGTGGAACCGGGAGCCCGCTCAACCTCATCGGTGACCCAGCTGGCATCAACAGCACAGTCATCCAAGCCAATCGCTACCGCTATGCCATGCGCAAAGCCATTGATGGCAGTGCTCCAGCAGGAAATCCGGCTCCGGCTACCATCCCCGCAGGGGACAGCGTCGTCGATTTCGCCGTTGGACTTACGGATCCCTGGTGGCTGGTCAATGCCAATTACCTCCCCGGCAATCGGCTGGCCCCCGAAGGCGGCCATGCCATCCTCGAGACCACCCTCTCCGGCCGGACCATCGGCACTGGCAGCCGCATCCTCGGCATCGGCGATACCGCTGCTAGCTTTCTAGCTGTTTACGGCACCGCGACACCCGGGGCCGCCCTAGATCTTCACTATGCCCCGGGGGTATCTGAGGCCCGAGGGTCCTTCGTGGAATATGACCGCACCACCTACCCCCTCGCCTACGACGATTCCTTCGCGAGCCTCCACTATTTTGGATCACTCCAGGGTGGCCCGACCAACGACGATGCCTGGGATGAAGGCGTCATCCTCCCCCTTCTTTCCCGGGGCGTAATCTTCTCTCGGAATCTTGGGCGTACCTTCGGCTTCCCCCTGGCCCCACTTTTCCCTGTCGGGATGCCTCTACAGGATCTGAGCCCGGACTCGGCACGGGTCGAGGGCTTCGCCGATGCCATGGCCGCCAACATCCTCAAGTCCCCCTACCTGGCGGACACGCAGGGGACGACTCTGGCGACGCCAGTGCTGGATATCAGGGATATCAGCAGCCTAATCACCTCGGGACTCACGCCTTATTCCGCACCGGCCATTCGTGCACTCAGTTGGGAGATCATCCTCAAGGCAAACAGCGTGGCCGCTCCTGGAACTCCAGCGACCTGGTCCACCCTCAATCCCCTCGCTGCGGCGCGCTTCTTCAGTTCCCCCTCCTTGACGAACGGGGCCACGGACTCGACCGCACGTGATATCGAACCACTCAACATCTACTCGCAGCTCACCCGCCTCAAAGAGGTCCGATCGAGTTCGGAACCTGTTGATCTTGCCTCAATCTTCACGGATGCGGTACTGACGCCTCTGACCGCCCCCTACGGTGTGCCCTGGCCCCGCCCCACGACTGGAGTTTTCACCTCCTTCGCGGCGAACTGGGGCACGGATCCCAATGCGCTCACCACGCCGCTGGCGCCCTTCACCCTCAGCATGGCCAAGGCCGTCCAGATGCGGGGTTTCTATCCCAACCAGTCCGAAGGCGAGGTGTTCTACAGCGGCTTCAGCCTGAGCGCGGACAAGCGTTACGTGATCGGCGTGACCATCTCCCCCGCGCTGGCGGCCGGCGGCGAACTCGACCTGGATCTGCCCCTGCTAGGCCGGACCTTCACCTTCACGGGCTCCGGCGGCTCCACTCCGGCCACCCTCGTCACCGCCAGCAGCACCCCCCCGGTCTTCCACCCGGTCCGGGTGCGCCTGAAGAGCCCGGCCGTCCTGCAGCCGGATGTCGCCGTGACCGTGAGCTTCACGCCCAGCCTCTAGCCCACCGATCCTGGAGCCGCCATGACCGCCTCCGCTGCCCTCCAGGCCCTGCAGGCCCGGGCGCCCTTCGTTCCGGACCTCGCCATCGTCCTGGGGTCCGGCCTGGGCGCCCTGGCTGAAAGTCCCGAGGCGAAAGCGGGCCGGACCATCTCCTTCACGGACCTCCCCGGCTTCCCCGCCCCGACCGTGGCCGGCCACGGGGGCAAGCTGGTCTTCTGCGAGTTCGAAGGCCGGAAGGTGGTGCTCCAGGCGGGGCGCTTCCACTTCTACGAGGGCCATCCGATGCCCCTCGTGGTCACGCCCATGCGCCTCTACGGGCGCCTCGGCGTGAAGGCCGTGCTGCTCACCAACGCCGCCGGCGCCCTCAACCCGGCCTTCGGCGTGGGCGAGCTCATGGCCCTCACCGACCACATCAACCTCTTCGGCACCAACCCCCTCATCGGACCCAACGTGGAGCCGGGCCCGCGCTTCCCGGACATGACCGCCGTCTACGACCCGGCCTTCCGGACCCACCTGGCCACCTGCGCCTCGGCCCTCGGCCAGACCCTCCGCCAGGGGGTCTACCTGGGGCTGACGGGGCCCAGCTACGAAACGCCTGCCGAGATCCGCGCCTTCCGCGTGATGGGCGCCGATGCCGTGGGCATGAGCACCGTGCCCGAGGCCATTGTGGCGCGGCACGAGGGCATGCGCGTGGCGGGCATCTCCTGTCTCTGCAACATGGCCGCCGGCATCCTGCCCCAGGCCCTCACCCACCAGGAAGTACTCGAGGCCGGCGCCGCCGCTGCCGGCCGCTTCGAGGCGCTGGTACGGGCGTTCGTGCGGGACCTGCCGCTGTAGTTCCATCCTTCCCATACGCAGAAGAGCCCGGCAATGCCGGGCTCTTCTGCGTATGGGAAAAACTTAGTGCTGGCTCTTTTGATGCTCCTCGATGAGCCGGTTGACCACATCCGGTTCGGCCAACGTGGAGATGTCGCCCATGCCGTCGTACTCGGAGGAGGCGATCTTCCGCAGGATGCGCCGCATGATCTTGCCGCTGCGGGTCTTGGGCAGGCCCGAGGAGATGTGGATGACATCGGGGGCCGCGAAGGCGCCGATGACCTGCCGCACCTGCTCCTTGAGGGCGCCGATGAGCTGCTGGCTCCCCTGCTCCGTGTAGCCGTGGTTGAGCAGGACGTAGCAGTAGATGCCCTGGCCCTTGATGGGATGGGGATAGCCCACCACGGCGGCCTCGGCCACGGCCTCGTGGGCCACCAGGGCGCTCTCCACCTCGGCCGTGCCCAGGCGGTGGCCGGACACGTTGATGACATCGTCGATGCGGCCGGTGATCCAGTAGTAGCCATCCTCGTCGCGCCGGGCGCCATCTCCCGTGAAGTAGTACCCCGGGTACTGGGTGAAGTAGGTGTCCCGGAACCGCTTGTGGTCGCCGTGGACCGTGCGGGCCTGGCCCGGCCAGGGGGCGCCCAGGCAGAGGGCGCCGGACACATCGTTGCCCTCCAGGGGAACGCCGGTGGCGGGGTCCACGATGACGGGCTTCACGCCGAAGAAGGGCAGGGTGGCCGAGCCGGGCTTGGTGGGCGTCACGCCTGGCAGGGGCGTGATGAGGATGCCCCCCGTTTCCGTCTGCCACCAGGTGTCCACCACCGTGCAGCGGCCCTCGCCCACCACGTCGTGGTACCAGCGCCAGACTTCGGGGTTGATGGGCTCGCCCACGGTGCCGAGGATGCGCAGCGACTTGCGGCTGTACTTCTTGATCCAGCTGTCGCCGGCCTGGGCCAGCGCGCGCAGGGCCGTGGGGGCCGTGTAGAAGATGCTCACGCCGAGGTCGTCGATGATCTGCCAGTACCGCCCGGCATCCGGATAGAGCGGCGTGGATTCGAAGATCACCGAGGTGGCGCCGTTGGCCAGGGGACCGTAGACGATGTAGCTGTGGCCCGTGACCCAGCCGACGTCGGCGGCGCAGAAGTAGATGTCATCCGGGTGGTAGTCGAAGACCAGCTTGTGCGTGAACGCGGCGTAGGTGAGGTAGCCGCCCGTGGTGTGGAGCAGCCCCTTGGGCTTCCCGGTGCTGCCGGAGGTGTAGAGGATGAAGAGCGGGTCTTCCGCGCCCATCCACTCGTTGGTGCAGGTGGAGCGCTGCTTTGCCGTCTCCTCGTCCAGCCAGAGGTCGCGTCCGGGCTGCATGGGCACGTCGCCATCCGTGCGCCGGGCTACCAGTACGGTCTCCACCAGGGACATGCCCTCGATGGCCCGATCCACGGTGCGCTTGAGGGGCACCCGCTTGCCGCCCCGCAGGCCCTCGTTGGCCGTGACCACCACCTTGCAGTGGGCGTCCACGATGCGGTCCCGCAGCGACTCCGCGGAGAAGCCGCCGAAGACCACGGAATGCACCGCCCCGATGCGGGCGCAGGCCAGCATGGTGTAGACCAGTTCCGGGATCATCGTCAGGTAGATGCAGACCCGATCGCCCTTCTTCACGCCGTTGTGCAGCAGGACATTGGCCACCCGCGCCACGTGGTGCTTGAGGTCCCGGTAGGTGATGTGGGTGTAGACGCCCGGTTCATCCTGCGCCCAGATCAGGGCGGTCTTGTCCCCCAGGTGCGGCAGGTGCCGATCCACGCAGTTGAAGCAGGCGTTGAGGCGCCCGCCCGAGAACCAGGAGAAGTCCACCTCCTTGTAGTCCGCGTCGAAGACGGACTGCCAGGGGTGGAACCAGGTGAGGGACTTGGCCTGCTCCCCCCAGAACCATTCCGGATTGTCCAGGGACAGCCGGTACAGGCGCTGGTACTCCTCCATGGTCTTGATGTGGGCCCGCTCCCGGATGTGGGGCTTCACTGGGAAGAGGTCTTCGGACATGGGTCGTCTCCGTGCCAGGGGGTGAGGTGGATATGGAAGCGGCGGAGGAGCGTGTGGATGGCGGTGGAGGCCTGGATCTCCACGCAGGTCCGTCAGGCTGGGAAAGGCGGCTGGGGGGTGGGGGTGGCGATCATTCTCCGGCCCCACCCAACCCTTGTCCAGTACTCGTTACCCCGGGTAGAGACTCCAGGCCCATGGCCGGAATCCAAGGGGTGGGGTCGGGCGGAGTCTCCTCCGCCCGACCCCTTCAGCCTTCCGGCGGCAGGACCGCCGGGAAGTCGGATCAGTGCTGGTAGGTGCTGATGTCCCGGTCCTTGGTTTCCTTCAAGAAGAGGGCACCGATCACCACCGTGATGAGGGCCACGATGATGGGATACCAGAGCCCGAAGTAGATGTTGCCCTTCAGGGCCACGATGGCCGTGGCGATCAGGGGCAGCATGCCGCCGAACCAGCCGTTGCCGATGTGGTAGGGCAGCGACATGGAGGTGTACCGGATGTTGGTGGGGAAGAGCTCCACCAGGAAGGCGGCGATGGGGCCGTAGACCATGGTCACGTAGATGAGCATGATGAACAGGATCAGCAGCGTCATGGGGTAGTTGACCTTGGACTTGTCGGCTTCCTTGGGATAGCCGAGATCGTTCAGGGCCTTCTTGAGAGCTCCTTCCGAGGCCGCGCTCCAGCCCTCGACGCGGGTGGTGGTGAACTGGCCGGTCGTGGGGTTCTTGCCCTCGATGGTGGCGACCACCATCTTCCCGGCTTCAGGCGCGACCTTGTTGAAGTTGAGGCCCTGCTTGCCGAAGAAGTCGTTCACGCGATCCAGCTCGGAGAACTTGCTCCAGGGCCCGACGAAGAGGTTGAACGTCTCGTCCTTGGGGTTCCCGGCCACCGTGATCACCGTGGTGTTCTGGAAGGTCTCCAGCGCGGGGTTCACGTAGTGCGTCAGCGCCTTGAACAGGGGGAAGAACGTGAGGGCGGCGATGAGGCAGCCCGCCAGGATGATCTTCAGGCGGCCGATCTTGTCCGACAGCCAGCCGAAGAAGATGAAGAAGGGCGTGCCCAGCAGCAGCGAGGCGCCGATCATCATGTACGTCGTCTGGTAGTCCAGCTTCAGCGTGATCTGCATGAAGAAGAGCGCGTAGAACTGGCCGGTGTACCACACCACGCCCTGGCCCGCGGTGGCGCCGAGGAGGGCGAGCAGCGCGTACTTGTTGTTGGGGTACTTCAGGAAGCTGTCGCTGAGGGGGGCCTTGGAGGTCTTGCCCTCGGCCTTCATCTTGGTGAAGACGGGGGATTCGTGCAGCTTCAGGCGGATCCAGACGGACACGGCGAGCAGGAAGATGGACATCCAGAAGGGAATGCGCCAGCCCCAGGAGGCGAAGGCTTCCTTGGTCAGGGCCGCGCGGCAGGACAGGATGATCCCGAGGCACAGGAAGAAGCCCACGGTGGCCGTGGTCTGGATCCAGCTGGTGTTGTAGCCGCGGCGGTCATGGGCGGAGTGTTCCGCCACGTAGGTGGCCGCGCCGCCGTACTCACCACCCAGAGCCAGGCCCTGCATCAGGCGCAGGGTGACCATGATAATTGGCGCCCACCAACCGATGGAGGCATAGGTCGGCAGGAGGCCGACACCGAAGGTGGACAGGCCCATCACGACGATGGTCACCAGGAAGGTGTACTTGCGCCCGATCAGATCCCCGATGCGCCCGAACACCAGCGCGCCGAAGGGACGCACCAGGAAGCCGGCCGCATAGGCCGCGAAGGCGGAGAGCAGCGCGGCCGTGTCGTTCCCCTTGGGGAAGAAGAGGGTCGCGAAGAAGGGCGCCAGCGTGGCGTAGAGGTAGAAGTCGTACCACTCGAACACCGTCCCCACGGACGATGCCACGATCACCATGCGTTCTTCCTTGGTGAGTGGAGTTCTTGCTGCGACTTGTTCGGTTGCAATGGCCATGTCGTGTTGCCTCCTTTGAATGTTCCTTCGGGTTGAAGCCGGGCGCTCAGTGCTTCTTCAGTGATCGAGCCGGATGGCACATCAGATGTGGAGCCTTTCGAAATCCCCCCTCTTGATACCGGCCGGGGCCGGGGCGGTTGCAGAAGTCACGCCTGGATGACTCCAGGCCCGAACGCGACGAATCGTTATGAGGTTCACGGCGGGCACGCCCAGCGGAACGGATTGGAATGGGTTGGCTGACCACTAGCTAACGCACTCCTTTCCTCCGGGTCAAGCAAGTCGATGTCCGGAGAGGCATTTTTTTTGAAGCGGGAAAAAATGGCCTAAGTCCAGATCTAAAACGACCATGCGATCGTCTTCATGCCCCTGCGGCTCCCCCTGGAAAGGGAGATCGAGGACTCGGCTGGAACGGGTTGGCAGATTCCGGGCCCCTGCGGCCGTCCAGGGTCGGCCCCGAGCACGGACCGGCGTCCGGGAAGCCCCCTGCCCCTATCATGGTCCCTGACCCTCCACCTCCCGGGACCCCCATGCGCATCGCCCTCCTGGCAGACATCCATGCCAACCGGCTCGCGCTGGAAGCCTGCCTGGAGCACGCCCGGACCCAGCGCGCGGACCGGCTCGTGTTCCTCGGCGACTATGTGGGCTACGGGGCCCAGCCGAATGAGGTGGTGGAGCGGATCATGGCCGAGACCGCCCGGGGCGCCATCGCCGTCGCGGGCAACCACGACCAGGCCGTGGCCAACGACCGGGAAGCCATGACGCCCGACGCGGAGACCGCCATGGCCTGGACCCGCGGCCAGCTGGGCCCCGAGGCCCGTGACTTCCTGGCCAGCCTGCCTCTGCGCTTCGAGGATGGAACCCGCCTGTACGTGCATGCCAGCCCGCAGACCTACCCTCCATGGATCTATGTCCGCGAGGGCCGCGACGCCCTCCGCGCGCTGGAAGCCAGCCGCGCCCAGATGGTCTTCTGCGGGCACACCCACCTGCCCGCCCTGCATGGGATCACCGCCACCGGGCAGCTGGTGTCCTTCCAGCCTGTCCCCGGCGCTCCCGTGCCCCTGCCACCACACCGCCGCTGGCTGACCGTGGTAGGTGCCGTCGGCCAGTCCCGCGACGGCAATCCGGCCGCGGCGTATGCTCTGCTGGACACCGCGGCCTCCGAGATCACCCACTTCCGGGTGCCCTACGATGTGGCGGCGGCAGCCACCGCCCTCCTGGAGGCCGGCCTCCCCCCGGCCCTGGCGACGCGGCTCAGGAAGGGGCTCTGATCATGCCGCAGACCACGATCATGCCCGGGACCTCCCTTGACGGCTTCCTCGTCGGAGAGCGGATCCACCGGGGCGGCATGGCCTCGCTCTGGGCCATCTCGCACCCGGACTCCCCGCTCCCCCTGCTGGTGAAGGCGCCGACCCTCTCGGAGGGCACCGATCCCGCCGCCATCGTCGGGTTCGAGATGGAGCAGATGATCCTTCCGCGCCTGACGGGTCCCCATGTGCCCAAGTTCATCGCCCAGGGCTCCACCGGCTTCCAACCCTACGTGATCATGGAGCGCATCCTCGGCCCCACCCTGCTGCCGAGGCTGGCCGAGCTGCCACTCCCCTGGACGGAGGTGGCGGCCCTGGGCGCCCGGATCGCCCTCGCCCTGGACGACCTCCACCGCCAGCATGTGGTCCACCTGGACGTGAAACCCTCCAACCTCCTCACGCGCCCCACGGGCGAGATCGTGCTCGTGGACTTCGGCCTGTCCCACCATGACGAGCTGCCCGACCTGATGGGCGAGGAGTTCCGGCTGCCCTATGGAACCGCGCCCTACATGGCTCCGGAACAGGTCCTCGGCCTCCGGAAGGACCCCCGCAGCGACCAGTTCGCCCTGGGCGTGCTGATGTACTTCTTCACCACGGGCGTGCGCCCCTTCGGAGATCCCCAGCGCCTCTCAGGCCTGAAGCGCCGCATCTGGCGGGACCCGGTGCCGCCCCGCCGGCTCCGCCCGGACTGCCCTCCCTGGTTCCAGGAGATCATCCTGCGCTGCCTCGAGGTGCATCCGGCCTGGCGCTACCCCACCGCAGCCCACCTGGCCATGGCCCTGCGCCACCCGGACCAGGTGAAGCTCACCGCCCGCTCCGAGAAGCTGCAGCAGGATCCTTTCACCACCGTCCTGCGGCGCCGCTTCGCGGATCCCCAGCTCACGGTGCCCAAGGGCAAGGTCCCCACGCGACACGACGGGGACGCCCCGATCCTCGCCGTGGCCGTGGACCTCTCGCATGAAGCGGCCCCCATTGCCGACACGCTGCGCAGCATGGTGGCCCACATGCTCCCGGCCCTGCCCGGCGCCCGGGTGGCCTGCCTGAACGTGTTCAAGCAGGGGCGCATCACCCTGGACCAGACCGTGGACGACCAGGGGCGGAACATCCACCTCCAGCGCCTGGTCGAGCTCCGCCACTGGGCGGAGCCCCTGGGCCTGGAGGAGGGGCGGATCAGCTTCCACGTGCTGCAGTCGCCGGATCCCGCCTCGGCCATCCTCCAGTACGTGAATGCCAACCATGTGGATCACGTGGTGATCGGCGCCCGCGCCAGTTCCCTGCGCCGCTCCCTGCTGGGCAGCGTGTCCAGCCAGGTGGCCGCCCAGGCCCCGTGCACGGTGACCGTGGTGCGGTCCCGCCGCCTGCGGCAGTCCGATTTCAAGGACGAGCCCGAGGACAAGACCGAGAACACCTGGACGGTGGGGTGACTCCGTACATGGAAGCGCCCCGGGCGAGCCGGGGCGCTTCCATGATCGTGACGGATTCTACTCCGCGTCCTCGGCCTTGGGCTCGGGAAGGGTGTAGTCCACGAACTCGATGAGGGCCATGTCAGCCGCGTCGCCGAGGCGATGGGCCATCTTGAGGATGCGGGTGTAGCCGCCGGGGCGGCTCTCGAAGCGCTTGCGGAAGTCGGCGCCGAAGAGCTTCTGCACGGCGTCCTTGCTTCCGAGGCGGGCCATCGCCAGACGGCGGTTAGCCACGGAATCGGTCTTCGCGAGGGTGATGAAGGGCTCCACATAGGTGCGGAGTTCCTTGGCCTTCACGAGGGTGGTCTCGATGCGCTCGCTCTGGATCAGGGCGGTCGCGAGGTTCTTCATGAGGGCCTTGCGCTGGTTGGTGGTGCGGCCCAGGCGCTTGCCGGAAACGTTGTGACGCA
>Ga0255338_1005761_pt1 | contig 11100 bp, 17 predicted proteins | sample MeOH1_35cm_T4_19_FD_203715 | JGI IMG/M metagenome (GOLD analysis project Ga0255338, IMG submission 203715) | Sandy soil microbial communities from University of British Columbia, Vancouver, Canada - MeOH1_35cm_T4_195 | ecosystem: Engineered > Artificial ecosystem > Sand microcosm > Unclassified ... | reverse complement strand
GGCCAGCCTCTACGGGGCCAACCTCTACGGGGCCAACCTCACCCGGGCCAACCTCGACGGGGCCAACCTCACCCGGGCCAACCTCTACGGGGCCAACCTCACCCGGGCCAACCTCGACGGGGCCAACCTCTACGGGGCCAGCCTCGACGGGGCCAACCTCGACGGGGCCTCGTTAAATTGGCAATCCCACGGCCTCGTCGCCGAACTGCTTAAGCGTGCAGCAGGGCAGGACGTGCGACACCGAATGGTCGCCGGGCTAATCGCGGTATCCCTGGATTGGTGCTGGGATAAATTCCTCGCCCTGCGCCACGACTACCCCGCCGAACTTGAATGGGCGTTGGGGGTACTGGCTGCTCACGTAATCGAGGGCGATGGCGCACCGGCAATCATTGCCAAACTCGCCGCGGTGAAGAAGGGCGAGGTAGCGCCGTGAAAAGCTTAACGGCACAGGCAGCAGCCAAGCCCAAGCAGCGCAAGCCGCGACGGCGGGACCTGCAGACCGAGCCTCTCCAGCCGTTCCAGACGCCTGCCAAGTGCGGGCACCCTGTCACCGCCTACTTCCGCACCGTGGAAGAGCAGGAGTACGAGGCGGCATTCTTCGCGAAGTCGGACTGCCCGACCTGCAAACGTGCGGACGCTGCCGGAATGGCCGCAATCCGCGCCTGGCGTGACGCGACGTGGCCCGAAGACGCGGACACCACCCCGGCTCCGGCCGTGCGAAAGGCGGCTTGAGATGAACGAGACGAAATTCACGCCGGGGCCGTGGGCGACCCGATGTCACGAATCCTGCGAGACAAGGCCAATCGAAGTGGAGCCGGAAGGTCCATTCCGCGGAAGCATCGCCTATCTGCAGCACAGCGAGAACATCGAGGGGATTACGGCAGAGGAGAATGCTGCCAACGCTGCACTGATCGCTGCCGCGCCGGACCTCTACGCGGCATGCGAAGGCCAGATCAATGGAATGGATGGACTAGCCGCTCTCGATTACGTGCTGATGGCTGTGGATGGCCACTTCAAGGCGCTAGTCGATGGCGGGATGCCGCGCGAGGATCTTTACGCTGCTTACCGGGCCGCTAGCGATATGGCTCGCAAGCTTCGCCGTGCGCTGGCGCGCGCCCGCGGTGAAAGCGAGGCATCCCAATGAAGCGACCTGCGTTTTACATCGGGCGTTGCCCCGGATGCCTCAAGATCGTGGCTGCTTGCGTGGTTAACCTCGGACGTCTATCGAGCGCCGCAGAAGATGTGGCCGAGTTCATCTCGGGTGGCTTGACCGTGGAGCCGCTGTTTGAAGGCCCGGTCAACCTGCAGCAGTGCACTTGTGAAAGCGAGGCATCCCAATGATGCGTCCGCGATGGTACGGGGCCGAACCGCTCCCAGGATTGGATTTTGAGACGGAAGCCCAGGCGGCGGAATTCAACGCCTGGTTGTCGCGAGCAAAGGGCGTGCAGTTGGAAGCGGACGACGCCACGTTGACCGTGCCGTTCGGCGTGGGCTGCTTGCAAGCGGACCTGAACGAGTGGCGCGAAGAGTGGGAAAGCGAGGCCACGCAATGACGCGCGGAGCTGACTTCTTCGCCCGACGCGGCAGCCGCCCCTCTGCGCTGCCGTGTGAGAGCCGCAACGGGAAGTACCAGCGGATTGCGATCAACCCCCGGCCGGAGACGCACCACCGGGAAGCGCCCCCGCTTGATGGGATGCGGGCATTCCTGGTTGAGATGCGTGCCGGCGCACGAGTGTTGATGGACGCGGCAACAGCGGCGGAAATCGCCACGATCTACGAACAGGACATCCCGGAGAGCCTGCTGCGGGCGCTGAAAGGGGGTCCGCTGTGAGTTTGCTCCTGATCCCTACGCAAGAGGAGTACGAGGCGCAGGCAGCGCGGGTGACGCGAATGGGGGAGTTCCTCTCCAGCCCGGACGGGATGATGATGCCGAGTTCGAAATGGATCGAGGCATACGCCCGTTACCGGCAAGAGATTGCGCGGATGAAGCAGATGCGCGACGAGAGCAATGGGACGAAAGCCGAGGTGCGACCGTGAAGACCACCGAGACGTTAGGCGCCTGGTTAGACCGAGAAGCGCCGGAAGAGTTCGACGTGCGCCGGCTGCCGCTGATGCCGTACCGCGTGGAGCCGCTCGGCAGCTATGCGGATCCGCACTACCAGGTCAACGAAGATCCGGACGATTGGGAGTTGTACCCCAGCCTGTTCCGCAGCAGCACGTTGACCGAGAGCCGCGGCAGTTGGCTCCAGGCGTTGGTGGTGGCCCTGTTCGCAGTGTTCTTGGGCTTCTTCGCCTGCGCGCTGCTTTACCCGAACCAGTGGAGATGAGAGCGATGACATTCCTTCAGGATCAGTTGGCAGACAGCTTGACCGACGCTCCCGAAAAGCTTCATTCCGCCCGCGTGCTGTTGCTGGCGAAAGAGAACGATTTCCAGTCGGCGGAAAACGAGTTGAAGGACGAGGTAGCGCGGCTGCTGATTACCGGGCTCGCGGGCAAGAACGCCGAAGAACGCGCGGCCAATCTCCGCATCTGCACGGATGTGTTGAGAGATGCGGTCACCATCGCTGGCCGCGAGCGAGCGAAGGCGCGGCTGGAGTTGGAGCGGCGACAGGATGAGTTTTCCGCACTGAAGGCGTTAGCGCGCCTGTGCGGGCAGGATGCGAGCTAACCAGGCTCGCGGGTTGGGCAGGATTGCCGAGGGTCTGCGTAGCTGCTGACCTCGCCGGGTTCGACTCCCGGGCAGCCATTGGGACGGAGCAAGACGACTCCGCAACCCACGAACGAGACAGAAAGCGAGGTGGCATATGATCGGCGGTTAATGGCACGGCTCATCCATGTTCAGTTTCGTTTGACTGCATCTTGTTGACACGCCGGAAAGACGGCGGGACGGTTGGCAGGATTGCCAGAGGCGCTCCCCATTTTGGTCGATGGAAAGTCTCTGCCGGGTTCAATTCCCGGACAGCCATTCGGAGTTAGCCGCACGCTCCGACGCAGACAGCGCGGCACCTACCTGTGGGCAGAGGCCCGAAGAGGATTATCAGCAATGGCAGGATTTAGCGGTGGCGATAAAGAGTTGCCCATTGGGCGGCACGTTGCGGACATCGTAAGCGGCAAAGAGACGATGGGCAAGGACTTCAATACCCAGGAGCCCAAGCCGCAGTATGAGTTTGACGCGCAGGTGTGGGTCAACGGTGGATGGACTACCCGGAAGCTCTGGACCGCGCAGAACTTCTCCCGTCCCGGAACCAAGCCCAAGTTCCTCACCAAGCTGCACAAGCTGACAGTTGCGTGCCAGCGCCCCGTTCCGCAGACCGCAGCCGAAGCGGCTGCCTGGGGTCCGGACGAACTGAACAACAGCCGGTTCCTGTGGGTAGTGGACACGGACGAAGAGACCGGCGAGAAGGTGGAACGCTTCGTCAAGTATGTTGCGGACGTCCCACAAGAGCCCGCCCCCGTCGTCACCGCGGCGCCCGTTGCGGCTCCGGCGGCTGCATACAGCGACCCCGCATTGGCGCCGTTTGCCCCGGAAGAGCGGGAGCTCGCTGGCGTCGGCGCGGGACCGTCCGCACCGCCTACGCCGCGACCGGACTTCTAGGCCACGCGGCCAACGTGACGAACTGCGGGGCGTCCAACGAGGCGCCCCGCTTCTTTCTCCCCCGACCCGGAACACGCATCTAATGAGCCTCTTTCGCTTCGTGATATTTGACGGAAAACGGGACAACGCACCGAAGCCGAGAGAAGGCGAGTGGGCAGACGTGGCAGCCTGGCTGCAAGGGCACGTAGAGCGCGACGAGAAAGACGGCAAGCTTTGGTCACCCGTCAGTTACCCGGACGGCGCCACGCGTCTCAATGCGAACGTCAGCGAGCTTTACGCGTTGGTGATGGACATTGACGATGGCACGCACCCCGACGCGCTGACGGCGCAATGGGAGCCGTGGGAGTACCTCGTTTACTCCTCGTTCTCCAGCACGCCGGAGCATCCGAAGTGGCGGGCGGTGTTCCCTCTTTCGCGTCCGGTAGCCGGTGCGGACTGGCCCAAGACGTATGCCAAGCTGGTTGACGCGCTGGCGGAGGGCATCACTGATCCGCAGTGCAAAGACGCTTCACGGATGTACTATACGCCGGCCTGCCCACCGGGCGCAGAGCGTTTTGCGTTTCATCATCCTGGGCACCTGCTCAACCCCGATAGCTTTGCGGACCTGCCGGAGACGACGCCTGCCGCAACCGCGCCCCGCCGTTTCGCCATCACCCGCAGCACGCCCTACGGACGGGAGCGCCGGGTATCCGTGGCGCTGCTGTTGGATCGGGCCGTTGATCGAAGCCCGCAGGGGCGCAATCACGGTGGGTTGTGGCTGGCCACGCAACTCCGAGACGCCGGCTATCCGGAAGGGGAAGCGGAAGGCGTGTTACTCGAGTACGTGCGCCGGGTGCCGGGGACGTCCGCAGGGGGGCGCCAGGAAGCCTACACGGAGCGAGAGGCGCTCGCGTCTCTGCAGCAGGCTTATGCCCGCCCCGCGCGGGAACCGTGGGCAGACCGGGAACTGCAATTTCAGACAGGGCTCAACGGCGCGCCTCACGCCAATGGGAACGGGAAAGCGCCGGCAGCGGTTACGGTCGACCGGGCAGTCGAAACAGCGGTCGACCAGTCGACCAAGGCGTCGACCAACGCGTCGACAGCCGGGGATCTGACGCTGAACCAGGCCCGCGCTATCTGCGCCACGCTTGCGGAGCGCGTGAAGGGGAACCCGGAGATCGTTTACGGTGGCGACTACCTGCGGGCAATGGCGCTGCTCCGGAAGTACTCCCCGGCAGATTGGGGCGTGCTTTCCATCACGTTGAAGAAGGCGCGCATCTCAATGCGCGACCTCTACCCCGCGTTCCCACCCGTGGCGCTCGCCGAGAGTGACCGAGCGGCGCTGCCGGAGCCGGAAGACGGAGACGAGGAGCCGTCGCAGTTGGCGGGGGATCTGTTGGACGACTGCCCCGCGCCCCTCCTGCGGGTGCCGCAGCCTTACTCTCTATCCTGGCGGTCTGTCACCCGCGCCGGAAGCGGAGAAGATGGGGAGCCGAAGATACAGGCGATTTCCTACGCCCCATTGATCCTGACCGGCCGCACGCGGGACGCCCTGACCGGGGACGAAAGCCTGCTGACCGCCTGGAAATGGCCGGGGGCTGGCTGGGTCTCGCGGGTAGTGGACCGGGGGAACGCGTTTCAGGGGCGCAAGTTGGTCGAGTTGGCGAAGTGCGGCTTTCCGGTCACCGAGGAGAACGCCAAGCAGTTGGTCGCCTACCTCTCCCGGTTGGAAGCGCTGAACCGGCCGACGCTACCCTGTGCCCGGGTGAGTAGTCACCTGGGTTGGCAGGGAGGAGCTAACGAGCCGTTCCTGTGCGGGCGCACGCTGGTACTGCCGGATGGGACCGCAGAGGAAGCGAAGGCGCTAGACGTAGAGCATCCGGAAAACTGGTCAGAGAAGCGGGTGTGCTTCCACGGCGTAGGCGAGGGAGAGGAACAGATCGTTGACGCGTTCCGTTCCCGCGGGACGTTCGAGGCGTGGCGGGAGTCGATTGCGCCTATCGAGCGGTTCCCGAAAGTGTTGATCGGGTTTTACGCCTCGTTCTGCGCCCCGCTCCTGGAAGTGTTCGACGTGCCAAACTTCATCGTGGATTTCAGCAACCGCACGGGCACCGGGAAGACAACTACGATGCGGGTTGCCGGGTCGGTCTGGGGGAGCCCCGACGAGCGCACCCCGCATTCAGTTATCGGGACGTGGGACGCCACCCGCGTATTCACCGAGCGAGCTTCGGCCGTGCTTTCCGGGTTGCCGCTCATTATGGACGACACCAAGAAGGCGAAGAGCCCCAAACTGGTGGCTGACCTGATCTATGCCATTGTGTCCGGGCGGGGACGCGGGCGCGGCACCGTGGGGGGCCTGGCGGCAACCGGAACATGGCGCACGGTAATGTTGTCCACCGGGGAGCAGCCGGCTACCTCGTTTACCCAGGACGGCGGGACGCGTACCCGCGTGCTGACGATCAAAGGCATTCCCTTCGGAGAGAGCAATTACGAGACCGGGCAGATGGTCCGCAAGATGGATGCGGACCTCCGGCGCCACTACGGACACGCAGGGGTCCGGTTTCTGCAATGGCTGATGCGGGAGCGCCCGAAGTGGGACGAGTGGCGGGAGAAGTATCTCGCCGCGGTGGAGCTCTATTCCGCGGCCGTCGCCATTCCGGAAGCCGGCCGGCTCGCGCAATCAGCGGCTCTGGTGAGTATGGCCGGAGCAATGGCGCACCTGGCGTTGGATCTGCCGTGGAAGTACCAGGACCCCACCTTTCAGATCTGGCAGGAGTTGGCCCGCGAGACCGCGGACGCCGCGGGAGACCACCGGGCTTTAGAGCACGTCCTCTCCGTGGCCTCCAGCCGAGAGCATACGTTCATCGGCCGGTTTGCCAAGAACGGCTGGGACGAACGCATCCCGACGCAGATTTCGGGGCGCTGGGACCCTGGCGCCGACTGGAAGTTCCTCGCCTTTTACCCCAACGTGCTGAAGGAGATTTTGCGCGTCGAAGGGTTCGCCCCGGAAGCGATCCTGGGCAGTTGGCGGGAGCAGAAGTTCCTCCAGTGCGAGGCGGGGCGCTTCACCTGGTCCGTCAAGATCGGGGACGGGGACAAGAAGGCAAAGATGATTGTGATTAATCGTTCAGCTTTCGAGGGGTTGGGAGAAGTCGGGGACAACGACGATGCGCTGTAAAAGTCCCCACCTAAACCGGCTTTTCGTGCCTGGTCCCCACCGTCCCCACCTAAAACAGCACTTTGAAAATATTACAGAAAATGCCGCACACACTTTTTCACCCGGTCTGATGTGTGCGGAAAAACCGCCTACACGCGCGAGAAATGGTGGGGACGGTGGGGACGCCGGGGACTAGGCACGGATTTAGCGAGCGAGACGGGGACTTTGACCGGTAATGACGGGGACCCTATGGGGACCTGCAATTAAGCAAGAGGAGAGGCGTAAGGATGCTACAAGCACTGGATACACAGGCCGGAAAAGTGCTAGCGACTGATGCTGATAAGGGAAGCGTTCACCTTTGCCCTGAATGCAGAGGGCCTGTTGTCCTAAAGCGCGGGCGATTAGTGATTGCTCATTTCGCTCACGCAAAAGGGGCTGGCTGTGCCTTTGGAACTGGCGAGAGCATCCGGCATCACCAGATGAAAGCGAGCATCGGCCACCACTTTGCGGACTACGCTCCGGAGTATGAGGCTGTGGTGGTACCGGGCCGGCGCGCTGATGTGACGTTCCTGGGGGGAGGCCGGCGGTACGTGGTCGAATGCCAGGAGTCCCCGATGTCAATCGAAGAGTGGGAGCAGCGCACTGCGGATTACAGCCGCTATGGGATGCACGTCCTTTGGGTTTGGGACCTGTGGCGGTTGGCCGGAAAGGGCAAGACGATTGCCGGTCTGTGTTCAGTGAGGGGGATAGGCGAGCAGCGGGTAGCGGCCGAGGTGCGGCATTGTCACTCCCGAAGTTACGGGCGGGTTTATGTGCTGGACACAACGGGGGATCTGCGGGCCTGCCATTTAGAAGCGGGCTACACCCGAATGGTGGACAGCGGGCCGAGTTGGGACGGTGGCGCCTATACCCCTCGCACGCTCAAGTACCTGAACTTTCAGCCTACACAGCTTGAGCCTTCGGCGTTCATCAACAAGCACGGCGAACGGCTGGTTCAGTTGGGTGAAGGCGTGTGGTGGAAATGAGCATTCGCACACTTCGCTCCCTGTATGGCCTGGCGCGGTGCCGCAATGGCGTGTTGCGGTCCCTGGCGCTGGCGGTGTGGGGCGCGTGGAAGCTACGGGGGAGATGATGAATGGCCTCTTTACAGCAGCCGAGGTGGAAGCCGCAGAAGGCACCCGCGCAGCAGGCCACGGCGGGACAGGCGCGGTTAGATCGGATGTCGCAGCCCCCACAAACCGAGCTAAACGCGCGGCTGCATTGGGCGCGGCGGTTTCGCCAGGACCCGGCTTACACGTCGGAGTGGCTGGCGTATCGCCTGCAGGAGTTGGCGCCGCTCCTGGAAGCGCTGGACACGCAGCGGTGGGAGATGGAGCCGGAGCGCCCGGGAGCGGAGTACATCGACCTCCACGAGCGGTTGTTGACGCTACGGGGGCAACGGCAGGCGATAGAGGACGTGCTGAAGGCGCGGGCGGTATGCGAGCCGTCAGCCGTGCGGAGTGGTGGCGGTGCTGGGTTGACGCCACCTGGTTTGATAGGGGCGTTGGCACCGGATCCCTTCGAATTCGAATAGACGTCGCGGAGCACTTCGCAGAGGCGACGGAGCTTCGCGAGCGGTGGCAGTCGCTATCAACGCAATTCCGGCAGTGGCAGTTGCGGAACGAGTGGCTGGTAGCGCACCCAGGCGCGGAGACGTGGGCGGAAGATGACGGGAAGTGTCGGGCAAAGCAGGCGGCGTTCATCGCGGACCTGGAGGCGTTCCGGGAGTGGATCGACGGAGACGCTTGCGAGTTGTTGTGTGTGCTCGCTGCGTGGGACGCACGGCGGCGGGAGAAGGAAGCGGGGAGAGGATGACGGTAGGGTCATTATTCGCGGGGATAGGCGGATTTGATCTAGCCGCATCTCGCGTTTGGGGCTGGGATTGCGTGAAGTGGCAGGTGGAGATTGATCCGTACTGCCAGCGGGTGTTAGCGAAGCATTGGCCGAACGTGCAGCGGTACGGCGACATCAATGAAATCACGGGTGAAGAGCTTGAGCCAGTTGACCTTATTTGCGGAGGCTTCCCCTGTCAGGATGTCAGTCTCGCCAACCCGGAAGGAGCGGGACTGCAGGGGAAACGCTCGGGGTTGTGGGCCGAATACGCCCGTATTCTTGGCATCATTCGACCCAAATACGCGCTGCTGGAAAACGTCCCTGGATTGTTCCGGAGAGGCTTCGGAAGCGTCCTCGGTGACCTGGACGCGCTCGGGTATGCTGCGGAGTGGCACTGCATTCCGGCTTCCGGCATTGGTGCCCCTCACGTTAGAGACCGGGCGTGGATCTTGGCCTACTCCAACCGCCAGCCACTTCGGGGAGCAGAATGTGGAGAGGCTTTTGGAGCGGCGCGAAGAGTGCCGCCTGCGGTCTGGGAACGGGAACGGGTTCGGCTTGACGCTGCAGCAATGGGTGTCCGTAACGTATGGGCCGGATCATATCCTGAACCCGGAATTCTCGCGGTGGCTAATGGGCTATCCAGCGGGATGGCTGGATATCGAAACGCCCTGAAGGCTTACGGAAACGCCGTAGTGCCGCAGATCCCCGAATTGCTGTTCCGCTGGATCAGCGAGATTGAAGGAGCGGTAGCGTGATTTACCTCGGCATTGACCCTGGCGTGTCCGGAGCGCTCGCCGTAATCGACGGCACCGACGTGCGGCTCTTTGACGTACCGACGCGCAAGGCGAAGGTGGGGAGCGTGTACCTCGCCGGAGCAATGGCGGACCTGGTACGGCAGCAGATCGACTGCGGAGAACCGCGCGGCTGCTTTGCGATGCTGGAAGAGGTGAGCATTCGACCGGGAGAGAGCGGGCGCAGTGCGCTCAAGATCGGGAAGGGGTCGGGCATCTGGGAAGGCGTGCTGGCCGGCGCGTCAGTGCCTTACGAGATGCCGCTCCCTGCGGTGTGGAAGCGGGAGTTCAGGCTCATTGGGCTGGATAAGGTGGCGTCGCGGGCGCGGGCTTGCGAACTGTTCCCGGAGTATCGCGCGGAGTTGCTGAAGCGCCGTCCGGACTACAGCGAGGCTTTACTTTTAGCGGAATACGCGAGACGCAGGACGGCAGGCGGGAAGTGACGACGGAGAAGTGAGATGCCCATTCGACCGGAGATGAAAGCGCGTTACCCGAAAGACTGGAAGCAGATCCGGGAGCGCATCTTGGAGCGAGAAGGCCATAAGTGCAAATGGTGCAACGCTCCGAACCGCACGCTGGTACGGCGGGTAGTGAGTGCGCCGTGGTGTTGGGTGGCGGTGGGCTCAACGCTTGAACGCCGGTTCGGAATGCGCCGGAGCGCCGACGAACGCTTCTGGCCTGCTGTCCGAGATAGCCGCGCTTTACAGAATGGAATGCGGTGGGGGATGCTCGCGGATCCGGTGGAAATTGTGCTCACTATCGCGCATGTATCCGACCCGGCGCCGGAGAACTGTGCAGCAGAAAACCTCGCGGCCCTCTGCCAGCGTTGCCACAACATCCATGATGCGGAGATGCGGAAAGCGAACGCCGCCGAAACGCGAGCGAAGAAACACCGGGCCGCAATGCCGAATGCAGGACAGTTGAGCTTAATCGAGGCCGCTTGAAATGACCCGCTTTGAAGAGATCGCCGCAGAAGTCGGCCGGCTGGTGACGGAGAAGAACGCGGCCTACGGGGATAGCTTCGCGAAGTGCGGAGACTTCCTGCGCCTGCTGTACCCGCTCGGCATCCAACCGGAGCAATACGAGGATGCGCTCGCCGTGGTCCGCGTGTTTGACAAGCTGATGCGGATAGCGACGGACAAAGACGCGCTGGGTGAGAGCCCGTGGCGGGACATCGCGGGGTATGGGGTGCTGGGAGCCGCAGCGGACGAAGCAGGCAAACTAGCAGGCCAATAGTAGACAATCGCGCAATCACACGAAACGAGGATAGAGTATGAACGAAACGACGGAGACGATGGACACCCTGCGCGCCCGGTTGGCGGAAGCGGAGCAGGAGCGCGACGAGGCGTTGGCGGATGCGGCGAGGCTGCGGGAGCTTCTCGCGCAGGCGCAAAGCGCCTCGATTGATTTCGCGCAATTAGCCAACGTCTCACTCAAGTTCGCGGAAGACAAATACGGCTGGGATGGAATGTTCGAGGCCGACTTGCCGGAGCACTTGCAAGATGTAGGCGGAAGAGAAGGGCGCTGGGCGCAGACAATGCAGGAAATCCGCGCCGCCCTCGCCGCCCCGCCCGGTGGTGCGCTGACGGAGCTGCGGGCGAGGGAGCGGGCGGCGGAACGGGAGCGCTGCTGTGGGTTGGTGTGCTTCGAGTGCGGCTCTGGGCACACTCCGCACCTGCTGGATGGCAAGTGGTGGCACGCGCCGC
>Ga0255338_1005760_pt1 | contig 11101 bp, 9 predicted proteins | sample MeOH1_35cm_T4_19_FD_203715 | JGI IMG/M metagenome (GOLD analysis project Ga0255338, IMG submission 203715) | Sandy soil microbial communities from University of British Columbia, Vancouver, Canada - MeOH1_35cm_T4_195 | ecosystem: Engineered > Artificial ecosystem > Sand microcosm > Unclassified ... | reverse complement strand
ATCACGCACCACAACGCACCCAAAAAGTGCCAGTAAAGTGCAAGCGCCGAAATTTTTGCTCCCTCCTGTTTGTCGGAAAAATACACGACTGCTTTTACCATGTCTTCGCGGTTGTTGATCAGGCGAACCATTGCTGCGAGCAGAAAACACAATCCGCCCAGCAAGTGTGCCACGTGCAAACCTGAAAGAACGTAGAGGTAGGCGCCTCCGTTTGAACTCACAGGATTTTTTCCCGCATTGACAGCGGTCATAGTGATGCCTGTTTCCCACAATTGTTTCCAGCCGAAGAATTGCATCGCACAAAACATCAGCGACAGGGCCAGGGTCCATGTTTGCCATTTGAGCAGTGCATCTGAATTGTCGGTACGAAATGCGCGTTTTGTTTTTTCAATCGTGTAACTGCACAGGAGAATAACCGGCGTGCTGAAGAAAAACAATTTCGGAAAATGTTGTCCGCTGAGATATCCGGATGGTGATGCAAGAGCAAACATCACCATGATCGTGAGGAACAAAACGGCAATACCGATCACGGAAAAAACGGCGAACAACCCCGCAGGTTGAGCCGTCCTGCCTTTCTCAAAGATGGGATGCTCCGCATCAACCACTTTTTTTTGCTTTCTCTCCATTCTTCCGAAGTATACGTTGAATTGATTGAAAATGGTCGGAAAAGCCGCAAAAGCCATCCTTTTGCCCAAATAATATCGAAAACCGGGTGAGAAATGCTCAAAATCGTTTGCTGTTACCGGCCTATTTTTAGCTGAAATCTGTCCAAAAACGGCTTTGATTTTGTACATTTGCAGCCCTTCGAAAAACAAGGAAAAAGTGGCTGAACACGTTAAGATATTCGCCGGTACTGCAACCCGCCATCTGGCTGAACAGATTGCGAATGCGTATGGACAACCATTGGGTCATTCTATCCTCCATAAATTCAGCGATGGTGAATTTCAGACTTCGCTGGAGGAAACAGTGCGGGGCGCAACTGTATTTGTAATTCAGTCAACGATTCCGCCGACTGATAATCTTTTCGAAATGCTGCTGATGGTCGATGCTGCAAAGCGTGCTTCCGCAAAAGAAATTATTGCTGTGCTTCCGTATTACGGCTTCGCACGGCAGGACCGCAAAGATCAGCCGCGTGTTGCCATCGGTTCGAAACTGGTTGCAGACATGCTCGCAACTGCTGGTGTTCATCGTGTGATGACCATGGATTTACATGCAGATCAGATCCAGGGATTCTTCAACGTTCCTGTTGATCACCTGTTTGCTTCTACTATTTTCATTCCTTACCTGGAAAACCTGAAGCTTCCGAATCTTACGATGGCAGCTCCCGATATGGGTGGGTCGAAGCGCGCAAATGCGTATGCGAAACACCTCAAGGCGGAAATTGTAATCTGCTATAAACAGCGTTCGAAAGCCAATGTAGTGGACAGCATTACAGCAATCGGTGAAATCGAGGGCCGCGATATTGTGCTGGTTGATGACATCATCGATACCGGCGGCACACTGTGCAAAGCAGCAGATATGATGATGGATCGGGGCGCAAACAGCGTGCGTGCGATGATCACACATCCCGTGCTCTCCGGAAAAGCATATGAGTATGTAGAGAAGTCGAAAATCACCGAGTTGATCGTAACTGATACCATTCCACTGAAGCAGCAGTCTCCGAAGATTAAAGTGCTTTCGGTTGCAGGCATGTTCGCCGATGTTTTCCATCGCGTAGTGGAACACGAATCGATCAGCTCACATTTTATCATGTAATTTTTTCAATTAATCATAAAACCAAAAACAACAGTACCATGAAATCAGTATCTATGAGCGGTTCACCACGGGTGAGCGTAGGGAAAAAAGATGCAAAGAAACTGCGTACTGAAGGAAAAGTGCCTTGCGTACTTTACGGCGGAGCAGAACAGCTTTCATTCTCTGTAGAAGAGAAGGCGTTCAAGCCATTGGTGTACACTCCTGAAGTGCACACAGTAGCACTCGACGTAAACGGCAAGTCGTACACCGCGATCCTTCAGGACATCCAGATGCATCCCGTTACTGACAAAATCATTCACGCAGATTTTGTTGAAGTAGTTTCCGGAAAACCAGTTACACTCAGCCTGCCGGTGAAAACTACAGGAACAGCTCCCGGTGTTAAAGCGGGTGGTAAGCTTCTGAAGAAGCTCCGTCGCGTTTCTGTTAAAGGAACCATCGACAAAATGCCTGAGGCAATCACCATCGAGATCGGCAACATGAACATCGGTGATGCAGTACACGTTGGCGACATGAAGATCGACGGACTTACCTTCCTTGATCCGGCAAATGCAACAATTGTTACTTGTCTTGTTACACGTAACGTTGAAGAAGAGCCTTCAAAAACTGCAGCTCCGGCAGCAGGTGCAGCGGCAGCAGCAGCTCCGGCGGCAGCTCCAGCAAAAGACGAGAAGAAGAAGTAATTTATATCTCGATTCAAGAAAAGTCCGTCTCGTCAAATTTGACGAGACGGACTTTTTTATTGTGGCTAAGTAGGCAGTCGTTCAGTAGGCAGTCGTTCAGTAGGCAGTCGAGAAATCAAGCGGCCGATTTAGTCGATGTTCGGGGTGCAAACTTTTCCGGTGTCTTGATCATAGACCCAAGGATGCGACCAATTTCATCGAGGCGTTCTTCAAACTTTTTGCATTCTTCTTCGGTAATATATTCGAAAGCTGCTGCCATTTCCAGCCAGAACAAAGTCTCCGAGCATTCGCCATCACTTGTAATCAGTTTATTTACGAATTGTTTCGGATACATCCGTTTGCGATACCCTTCGACAATGTTCGCACAGACGGAGCGCGAGGACCTTCGAACCTGACTTGTTAACCCAAACTGTTCTTCCTGTGGAAATTTCTGTGTCAATTTGAATACTGATACAGCTAATGCAAATGATTTCGTGTACACGATAAGTGATTTGTAACCTTTAATTGTTGTCATAATTTTTGAATTTTCGGCAAGATTACGGTGACCCGTTAAGAATAGTCGGGTGACAAATACTTATAGTCGTTTGTAAGTATCTGTAAACGTTTGTAAACGACTATTTCCCTTTTTTTGACTGCCTACTGAACGACTGCCTACTGCCTACTGAACGGACTGCCTACTGCCTACTGAACGACTGCCTACTGCCTACTGAACGACTGCCTACTGAACTCCTGCCTACTCTTCCGTACATTTACCTCGTGAAGTACCTTATTGCAGGTCTAGGTAACATTGGCGAAGAATACTCCGGCACTCGTCACAACATCGGATTTACGGTGGCGGACGCGCTTGCAGGTGATGCAAAATTCACACAGGACCGGCACGCGTTTGTTACAGAGACAAAATTCAAAGGAAGAACGCTCGTGATCATCAAGCCGACTACTTACATGAACCTGAGTGGAAAAGCAGTGCAGTACTGGATGCAGGCGGAGAAAATTCCGCTGGAGAATCTGATGGTCATCACGGATGATATTGCATTGCCTTTCGGAACAATACGCATCAAAGCCAAAGGAAGCGATGGTGGCCACAACGGACTTAAGCACATCCAGGAAATTCTCGGCACTCCGGAATATGCACGTCTGCGTTTCGGTGTGGGCAATGAATTTTCGAAAGGCAGACAATCGGATTACGTGCTCGGAAAATGGAACGCTGATGAACAGAAGCTTCTTCCTGAGCGGGTGACCAAATGTTGCGAAGCAGTGAAAGCTTTTACAACAATCGGAATCGGATTGACGATGACGAATTATAATGGAAAGTAATTAAGTCTTTAAGTAGTTAAGCAGGCAATTCAGGACTCGCCAACTTGACTACTTAAAGTGTCCGCAATAAAAAAATCCCGGCCTTTTCTGCCGGGATTTTCTTGATATAACTATCGACTAGTCTTCTTTATAGAAAGTCTTCTCGTCGTCTTTGTTGTAGAAGAAGCTAAGCTCCATGTTTTTCTTGATGAACGACTTCAGTTCTTCACCAGTGGTGAATTCTTCAGTGATGTTATCAGTTACTGCCATGAACTTGATACGGTCTTCACTTTTCTTCACCATTTTGTAAAGCATGTAAGAACGGTCAGAAGAGTAATCCTGCTCGTAAACGTTCAGGAACGGAGTTCCGCCAACGTCCGACAACCAACCAATGTAAACAGTCGGCTCGTCATCAGAGCTCTCCACGCTTTTCTTTGTGATGCGGTACTGGTTGCCGTCCATTTCGCAGCTCCAGGTGTAGTCATCAGAATCTTTTTCTTCCCATTTTCCAGTGAGATCTTTGTCTGGTTTTGATTTGTCAGAAGAATCAATAGGAATTTTAGACTCATAAGGACAACCCATCAGTAGCATGCTCAGCGCGCCGGCAAGTACTGCAATGTTTACTGTTTTCATGTTGTTAGTAAGGTTAGTTGAATATTCGGATTTAAGATACTTCATTTGCTCCGATTCCACAGGGAAAACGTCACTAATGAGTAAATATTTCTGTCTAAAGTCAAATAGCGTGCCGGAAGAGACTGATTCTGGGGTTATTCCGGATATTCCCTGGTTATTGCCAGACAACACCACCCGAAACCCCGAGACTCCCTTAATCAGACCTACCTGCTATTGGGAATCTTCAGGGTTCCGGAATGGCCACCACCCGCATTAATCTTCTTTATAGAAGGTTTTCTCGTCGTCTTTGTTGTAGAAGAAGGTGAGCTCCATATTCTTCTTCACGAATGACTTCAGATCTTCAGAAGTGGTAAACTCTTCCGTGATGTTGTCAGTTACCGCTTTGAATTTGATACGATCCGCACTCTTCTTGTCCATCTTCCAGAGCATGTAGCTTTTGTCGGTATCGTAGTCCTGCTCATACACATTCAGGAAAGGAGATCCGCCAACATCTGTTAACCATCCGATGTAAACTGTCGGCTCATCGTCGGAACTCTCTGTGCTTTTCTTTTCAATGCGGTACTGGTTTCCGTCCATTTCGCATTTCCAGGTGTAATCTTCAGAATCTTTCTCTTCCCACTTTCCAACGAGGTCTTTGTCTGGTTTTGATTTGTCAGAGCTGTCCAGCGGAAGTTTTGATTCATACGGACAACCCATAAACACAAGACTGAGTGTTCCGAACAGGGCAACATAACTTAAGGTTTTCATGGTGATGGTTTTATTAGGTTAGACTTTTTAATGCGTTGTTAAAGATGGTTCACATCCCGTGCCATTAATACAGATGTCACTGTGATTACTACTTAAGTGGGAGATCCCGCTAAACCCTCAAAGGGCTTACATCGGCTTGCGTGAATTGTGATAAGCCCTTTGAGGGCTTACATCGGCTTGCGTGAATTGTAATAAGCCCTTTGAGGTTTAACGCATACGCGCGAGCTGCGCAGACTGATACGCCTTCGGAGTTTTACCGGTGACCTTGCGGAATACGCGGTTGAAATGTGAGACGTTACCGAAGCCGCAGGAGTAAGCAATTTCTGCCACGAGTTTATCGTCGCCGCTTTTGAGTTTACGGCAAGCGTTCTCAACTCGAACTTCATTGAGAAAAGTAACATACGTTTTTCGCGTATGCTTTTTGAAAAAACGACAGAATGCTTCGGGTGTCATGTGCACAACATCTGAAGCGTCTGTCACAGAAATATTTTTCTGAAAATTCTTCAGCGTGTAATCGAAGATGGAATGCATACGCGAACCTTCTTTCTCCGACATCTGAGAACCGATCGGCTCGTCTGACAAAGCAATGTGCTTACTGTGATTCAGTACCTGGTCTATCATCTGCATGAATGCAGTGAGCCGCGCGAGTCCGTGCTGCACGCGCACTTTCAGAAATGCCTCCGTAAGCGCTACATAGTTTTCCGGTTCTATGCGGAATCCGCCGCCGCTTCGCACTGAAAATTTCCGCAGGTCAGATAATTCCGGCAGGGAAAGCAATCCGCCTTTTTCTACTTCGTCGACACGAAAGAATACAGAAATGGATTGCGCTTTGAGCCAGGTCTTATTCTGGAAGTAAACCGGGTCGCAACGAAATACATGCGGTTGATTAGGCCCGAACCAATAGATATCTCCCGAGCCGAAGTTGCCTGTATAGTTTCCGGCCAGAAGTGTTCCTTCTCCTTTGAGAATCCAGGTGAGCTGAACTTCTTCGTGTTGGTGCAGGTAGGTATAGAAGTGAGGCTGAATGTCTTCCTCCACAACAACCGATTCACTGCCCGTAACGGGTATCTTAAACGGAAGAGCCTTCATTCGGTCAATATCAACAGGTTGTTAATGCAAAATTACTCGAAATAGCCATCGTCGACAATAAACTGAGTCAAATTCTGCAAAGTGTTAGCTAAAATTGTGTTAAATGACGACGAACACGCAACATACTTTTGTATCGTTGGTTCATCCAATGGGTTTTGTACAGATTTACGTCTGTGGACACCAGCAAAGAAAAAAGGATTGCTCAACACACCTTTTCTCAAGAAAAAGACCGGAGGGGAAACCGGTCTTTTTTATTTCATCCATTTGACATTAGAAGTTTGGCATTTGACATTGGGCATTAATCCCCAAGATCTGTTCCAGCCAACGATCAACGACTCAACCTGGTGTCATCATTAATCCGTACTTTTCCTGCTCCCAATTCTACCAGTACTTCCAATGAAAAAAACTCTCCTTTCTTTATTTGCAGCCGGTGCGCTCGCACTAACCCTCAACGCCCAGTACACTTTCTCTGAAACGTCGGGCGTTTATGTTCCCCTGTCAGCCGCTGCCGATACACTTACCGATTCCCAGACTCTCCCGACCTGGGACGATGACTGGGTCAGGGTTGGGTTGCCATTCCAGGTGAACATGTACGGCACCTGGTACGATTCACTTGCAGTGGAAACCAACGGATCATTGGTGTTGTTCAACGATTGGACCGGGGTCGCTGATCCTTGGTACGATGTAACCGATACGGTTCCCTGCATCATGGGATTCGGCGAATTCTTTTCTGCGAATGCAACCGGAGATCTTGTTTCAAGAGGTGCAGATATTTCTCCTATTCTGCAGGAAGTAACCGGAGCACCTGGTGCACAGATTCTCAAGATCGAATGGAGAAATGCAGGATTCTTTGAGGACACTTCTTCTGCATTCACCAACTTCGTGAACTTCCAGATCTGGATTCATGAATTTTCAGGCGATATCGAATTTCACTACGGCACTTCCTACATCGATCTCGTTTCTTTCGGTGGTTCAACGGGACCAACAATCGGTATGGCTACTGCCGACCTTACTGCAAATCAATGGGACCTGTATCCCGGAATTTATATCACGGGAACAAACACAACAGAAACAGCAGGAAGCGCCGTTGGGCAAATGACCGGTCAGCCGAACGACAGTACGATTTACTTTTTCACCAATCTCGCAACAGTTGGAATTGAGCATATAGAGAAATCTGCTTTCACGATGTACCCGAATCCGGCGAAGGATGAATGTCACATTGTGTTATCGGATCCGAATTCGGTGGTGATGATTATGGATGCAACCGGAAGATTACTCAGTGAAACCCCGGCAGCAAACAGCACAAGTGTGACGCTTGATCTTTCCGGTTATGCTCCGGGATTGTATTTCGTTTCGGTGAGAAATGATGCGGGTGTTTCTACGCACGCATTGACGGTGCAATAACCAGTAGGCAGTAGTGCAGTTGGGCCGTAGGCAGTGAGCCAATCAGGTTAAGTACTTAAAAAGAAAAGAGGCATCGAACGACACCCCTCTCATTTTTCGACTGCCTACTGTGTGACTGCCAGACTGCCTACTGACTTTTTATTGCTTGAGCAACGCCTTCTTCATACTCACTCGCTCATCAATGATCTTCGCGAGCTGATCAATCGCCACACGCTCCTGTTTCATCGTATCACGTTCACGGATAGTAACCGTGTTGTCTTCGAGCGTTTGGTGATCGACCGTAATACAATATGGTGTTCCGATTGCGTCCTGCCTGCGGTAACGTTTTCCGATTGTGTCTTTATCTTCAGAGGTTACGATGTGATCGAACTTCAGCAGGTCAACAATCGCGGCTGCTTTTTCAGGAAGCCCGTCTTTATTCACTAATGGAAGAATGGCTGCTTTGATCGGCGCCAGGAATGGTGGAAGATTCAGCACCACACGTTCAGATCCGTCTTCCAGTGTTTCGATCATGTACGCCTGCGACATGGTTGCCAGGAACATGCGATCAAGACCGATTGATGTTTCAATTACATACGGAACGTAACTGTGATTGTCTTTCCAGTCTTCCGCAGTCTGGGTTTTTGCCATTTCCGAGTTGACCGGCCCTGTGTATTCCGGATCGAAGTATTGCAGTTTTTTTCCGGAGAACTGTTCGTGTTGACGCAGATCAAAATCTCCGCGTGAGTGAATTCCCTCCAGTTCTTTGAATCCGAACGGAAATTCAAATTCGATATCGCATGCTGCCTTCGCGTAATGCGCGAGCTTCAGGTGATCGTGGAAACGATATTTTCCTTCCGGAAACCCGAGCGTGTTGTGCCACTTCATGCGTGCCGCTTTCCACTTCTCATACCACTCTCCTTCTGTTCCCGGCTGAATAAAGAACTGCATTTCCATCTGCTCGAATTCGCGCATACGGAAAATGAACTGTCGCGCTACAATTTCATTGCGGAATGCTTTTCCGGTTTGCGCAATACCGAACGGAATTTTCATTCTTCCGGTTTTCTGCACATTCAGAAAATTCACGAAAATTCCCTGTGCTGTTTCCGGGCGGAGATAAATTGTATCCGATTCTTCCGCAACAGAACCGAGTTGCGTGGCAAACATGAGATTGAACTGACGTACATCTGTCCAGTTCCGTGTACCCGAAATCGGGCATACAATTTCCAGGTCAATGATGAGCTGCTTCAGGTCCGCCATGTCATCGTTCTCCAGCGCCGTTTTGAAACGTGCATTGGTGTCGTCGATTTTCTTCTGGTATTCGAGCACACGTGGGTTTGTACTCCTGTACATCGCCGCATCAAATGTTTCACCAAAACGTTTTGCGGCTTTCTCTACTTCCTTATTGATCTTGTCTTCGATCTTCTTCATGGAATCTTCCACGAGTACATCGGCGCGGTAACGTTTCTTGGAATCTTTGTTATCGATCAGGGGATCATTGAACGCATCAACGTGTCCGGATGCTTTCCAGGTTGTGGGGTGCATGAAAATCGCTGCATCAATACCCACGATATTGTCGTGCATCTGCACCATCGATTTCCACCAGTATTCGCGGATATTCTTTTTCAGTTCCACCCCGTACTGACCGTAATCGTAAACAGCGCTCAATCCATTTCCATAGATTTCGCTCGACTGGAAAATGAATCCATACTCCTTCGAATGGGAAATGATGTTCTTGAACTTCTCTTCTGCGCTGAGCTGCTTCGTTTTTTCGGTGGTTTGTGACATGGAGGCAAAGATAACAATTCAGCAGGCTGTAAGCAGTTGTGCAGCAGGCCGTGCAATGTAAAACTTTACAGACCTGCAACTGCCTGTTGCCTGCTGAACGACTGCCTACTGTAGTATATTTGTGCGTGCCCCGCTCTTCTCTTGTTTTCTTTTGCATTCTGCTTTCCGCTATTCAAGGCTATAGTCAGAATGTCCAAAAAGGTGATCCGGATTCACTCTGGCGGGTATTCAACGATGTCAGTGCCGGTGAAGCGGCTCGCCTGGGTGCAATGCAGGTTCTCTGCACGATGAGAATGATCGACAATCCGGATTCCGCCATAAAACTTGCAGACAGGCTTTTCAATCTGGCCGAGGAAACGGACAACTGGAAATACCTGGGACAGGCCGAGCACGACCGCGGGTTGATTTACAAAATAGACGGGCAATACCCGCTTGCAGTTAACAGCTATTTCCGATGTCTTCAATATTGGGGTCCGCACAATTATGATACCGGGACTGCAAAGTGTCACCAGAATATGGCCAACGTTTATGTCTTTATGCGGCAGCCGGAGAAAGCGCAAATGCATTTTGATTCGGCTCTTGCTATTTTCAACAGACAACATAATGAAATTCAGGTCGGATCGGTGTACAACGATATGGGAAGCATGCATGTGGCGTTTGGAAATGACTCGCTCGCGCTTTATTATCTCCGGATCTGCCTTCAGTATAAGGAAAAGCAAAAAGACGAGAGAGGGAAAGCCCTTGCCTGCAACAATATGGCCGATGTTTTTCTCCGACAGCATAAACTGGACAGTGCTTTTCAGTACATGAGCGTATTTTCTGATTACGCCTGGAAAATTAACCGTACCTCTTACATCATCCGATCGCTGGATGCTTATGGCGACGCGTACATTCAGTCGGGAGATCCGGCCCGGGGTCGCGACAGCTGCATGAAGGCGGTGCACATGAATAACGAATTGGCTTCTGTTGAACTTGAAAACGACAATTGTCTTTGCATGTACAACGCATACGTTGCGCTTAAGCAGCCCGATTCGGCATTGAAGTATTACATAAGGTATATTGTGGCGCGCGACAGTATCGGAAACCAGGATCAACGCACAGAAATCCTCCAGATTGAATACACACAAAAAGAATTAACGGATAGTCTCAAAACTGCGGCTCAGATTAACCTTGCGGCTGCCAACCTCAAATCCGAAAAAAACCGAAGCTACTTTTTGTTTACAGGACTTACGTTGACATTGATCTTCGGAGGAGTGATGTTCAATCGTTTCCGGATAACCAGAAAACAAAGGAACCTGATTACAGATCAGCAAAACGAAACCGAACGTCAGCGCCGCTTGATTGAAGCGAAGAACAAGGAAATTACAGATAGTATCAATTATGCGCAACGTATTCAAAGTGCGATCCTTCCTTCGGAGCAGGAGCTGAAAAAATCATTCCGTGACTTTTTTGTTTTCTTCAGACCGCGTGATATTGTAAGCGGAGATTTCTACTGGTATGATGAAAGCGATGAATTCAAATTGATCGCACTTGCAGACTGCACCGGCCACGGCGTTCCGGGCGGATTCATGAGCATGATGGGTTACGAAATCCTGCAGGATGTAGTGATGGACAATGACATCAGGTCAACAGCAGAAGCCATGAAGCGTCTCGACAAGAAAGTAACTCAGACGCTAAACAAAAACGACAAGACGCATCGTGATGGTATGGATCTCGCAGTTTGTGCTTTCCCG
>Ga0255338_1005759_pt1 | contig 11105 bp, 14 predicted proteins | sample MeOH1_35cm_T4_19_FD_203715 | JGI IMG/M metagenome (GOLD analysis project Ga0255338, IMG submission 203715) | Sandy soil microbial communities from University of British Columbia, Vancouver, Canada - MeOH1_35cm_T4_195 | ecosystem: Engineered > Artificial ecosystem > Sand microcosm > Unclassified ... | reverse complement strand
GGTTTGCTGGTCTGATGGCAGGTGCTGCATTCGTGGAAGCCGTATTCGACTGGAAAGGAATCGGTGGCGCTGTAGTTGATGCTCTCATGAATTACGATCTTCCGGTAGTAATGGGAAGCACCCTGGTATTCGCTACCTGTTTTGTACTTATCAATATTATTGTCGACGTCATTTACGGGATCCTTGATCCACGCGTCCGACTTCAGTAATTTTACTCTCTCATGCGCAGAAAAATTATCGCCGGTAACTGGAAAATGAACAAGACAGCCACTGACGCTGTTTCGTTGGCCCAGGAATTGGCTGTGCAGGTGAGGATGAGTCCGCATAATAAAATTGATACCATCATTGCACCTGCATTTCCTTTTCTCTCACAGTGCGCAAAAACCATCAATGGAGTTCCCGGACTGTTTCTCGCTGCCCAGAATTGTAATGCCAATCCGGAAGGTGCTTTCACCGGTGAGGTTTCTGTTCCGATGCTCGCATCGTGCGGAGTTACTCACGTGATTATTGGACATAGCGAGCGTCGTACTTTGTTTGGCGAAACGGACTTCCTGTTAGAAGAAAAACTACATGCTGTCCTCGCCGCAGGGCTCACCCCTATTTTCTGTGTGGGCGAAACGCTGCAGGAAAGGAACAATCACGAGCAGGCGGTTGTCATTGCGCGACAGATGGAAACAACCATCTGCAAACTGAGTAACGAAAGCCTGAAGAAAACGATCATCGCTTACGAACCGGTATGGGCAATCGGTACCGGCGTGAATGCAACTCCTCACCAGGCACAGGAAATGCATGCTATTATCCGCAACATAATTGCCAATACCTATGGTCACCTTGCATCAGAATCTGTTTCCATTCTTTACGGAGGAAGCTGCAATCCTTCAAACGCAAAAGCACTATTCTCCTGCGAAGATGTAGATGGTGGATTGATCGGTGGTGCTTCCCTGAAATCTGCCGACTTTATGGCCATCCGTAATGCTATGATTTCGGTGCTTCGTCCATAGTTACCGGTAATTATGCCGGCCCTTCTATTGACTTCATATTGAGCGAAGCCGGAATGCCCGGTACAGGCTCTTCGAACCGTGGCACGAGTTCTGCATAAAACACATGAAATAACACTTATGAAAAAGCTCATTTTTTCCCTGGTACTGACATTCACATCAATCGCAGCCTTTTCTCAGGACAATTCTGCGTGTTACCAGGATACCGGTCTGGTTGAACAGCTCTATATCCGACAGGATACTGTATGGGTTGTGAAGCAGCAATACCAGAAGGGCAACTGGAACCTGTATTGGGATTTCGCCTTAACAAAAGTTAAGTCGGAGATTCATTACAACAATTACGGCGGCAAATCCGGCACCTGGAAAGAGTACTACAAGAATGGGCAAATTGCTTCAGAATGGATGTTCGACAGCGCACTCGTTTCATTCTATCCTCCCGGAAAAGAATGGTACACAAACGGAAAACTGAAAACGGATCGCACGCAGAGTGCAGATTCTGTCAGGGAAACACGTTACTATCCAAGCGGAAAAGTAAGATCAGAAAGCCGTTGGGATAAAACCGGAAAATGGGTTGTACAGCGCATCTGGTGTGAAAACGGTCAGCTGGAACTCGATTACAATCCAACCAGTGAAGCGGTGACTGCTGTGAAGAAATATCACTGCAACGGTAAAGTTCAGTCAGAATATAACTGGTACGCTTATGGGTACGTCGGCAAATACAAGGAGTACCATCCTAACGGACAGCTTGCGGTTGATGGACAATACACTGAAAAACCTCCGGGAGTAAATACGTTTATTGCGCGCAAGACCGGCACGTGGACGTACTACGATGACAAAGGAAAGGTTACGAAGACGGAGAAGTGGGAGAATGGCCGATTGCTGAAGTAGCAGAACAACCCCTCCGATCGACAAAATAATGATGTGATCCGATGACAGGATGAAGTTCAGTCTCCATTCTGTCATCGGATAATTTCATCATCACATCAATAAGATGTTACGGTGTGGTCTAAGCAATAACCCTGACATTCTCTGCCTGAGGGCCTTTCGCGCCATCGACAATGTCGAAAGTTACTTTGTCGTCTTTGCTCAACGTCTTGAATCCATCGCTCTGTATAGCTGAAAAGTGCACAAACAGGTGCTTCCCGTCTTCAGTGTCGATAAATCCGTACCCTTTGTCAGGGTTAAATGATACTACAATTCCTTCTGGCATGTTGTTTTGTTATTCGGCAAAGGTAAGGATTCTTAACTTGGCATATGATTGAAAAAATTCTAACCGATCCATCGGCTAAACCAGCCGAAAAGAAACAGAACCTGGCCGACTGGCTTTCAAAAAATCCGAAGAAACTGGGCGAGCTGATTTCATTCGCAAAAGCTTCGAAAGATCCGCAGAAAGCCACATGCATTGAAGCCATTGAAGAGGTAACGAAAAAATCGCCACAGATTGCCGATGAAGCCTGCTTCGATTTTCTCACGGAAACTCTCACAGCGAAAGCCCCGCGATTAAAATGGGAAGCCGCAAAGACCATCGGCAATATTGCTCCGCTCTTCCCTGCCCGCTTAAATACGGCACTTGCCAACCTGCTCGTGAATTCGGAATCCGACGGAACAGTGGTGCGTTGGGCGACTGCTTATGCATTGGGCGAAATCGTGAAGATGAAAACGACGAAGAACAAAACGTTGGTTCCCGCTATCGAAGCAATCGTTAAACGGGAAGAAAAGAACAGCATCCGCAAGATATACGCAGCAGCACTTAAGAAGATTGCAGCTAAATGATGCACAACGCCACGAAGCGCACCGGTATTCTTTTGCTCATATTGATCTGCACACCATTGATTGCAGGACTATATGGAATGTTGCATGATCAGTTCACGTATACCATTTCCGAAGAATATTACACGCGGTTCAAGTTCATTCAGTTCGGTTTCTGGGCTGAACCACTTCCCGCCCACCTTGAAAATCCACGGCTCGCAGTTTGCGTCGTTGGATTTCTTGCTACGTGGTGGACAGGTTTGTTCATCGGGCCCGTTATCGCATTTACGGGATTGCTTCAGAAGGATCCGAAGATTATGTTGCAGACAAATTTCCGGGCAATTCTGCTCACGATTATTATCACTGTTGCAACTGGACTGATCGGGCTTTTGTTCGGTTGGCTTTATCTTGCCGATACGGGTGTTAACTGGTATCTGCCTGAAGGGCTGATTGACACGCGCCACTTCATCATGGTCGGCTCCATGCATAATTTCAGCTACCTGGGTGGATTAATCGGCGTGATTGCAGCAGTTGTTTATCAATTGCGCGTAAGACGAAAAAACCGGATTATACCGCGTTAATACTTTCAAACGATAAGACAGACCGGTCTTAAAGTTGAACCCTGAAAAAAAATGCGCGGCAGTTATACACTATTTTGACCGGCGTAATGCAATTGTCCTAAATTAGAGTGCAATCAATGCCGATAAGAGTGACCAATCAGATTGAAAGGCTGAAACAGATGGAAGATCACCGGCTTATTGACGGGGTAAAAAATTACCGTCAATACGGTTATTCGAAGGAGCTTCGTGGTGAGATTCTCTCAGTTCTTGTGGAACGAGGCATCAGTGAAGAGGAACTCAGGCTGGGCGGGATCTTCGACAACATCACCTACGATCGCGCCCTGGATATCTACACTTCGTACAGGAGGAATTCCCTTATCGCGTTCTGCCTGTTTCCGCTTATACTTTTGGTGAACATCGCAGCACCGTCACTGTCAGATCAGCCGGACTTTAGTCTCACGCTGTTTCTTGCACTGTTTTTCGTTCAGTTCGGCCTGATCGGAATTCACCTGGTGTGTATCATTCAGTCATTTATGGATCAGAATCAATTTTACAGATCAATCGGCAGAAGCGAAACCGACGGTTCTGTTCTTTACCTCTTTCTTGGAATGCCTGTCTACATTTTCATGTACATGGATTTCAGGAAACAGATGAAAGAACAGATGTCGATGATCCGATAATACAAGAAGATGCTATCACAATTCCGGTGCGCAGGTTGTCTTATTGGAATCGCATTGATCACATCCTGCGGAAATTCTGATCGTGCCGGAAAATCTGATTCAGATTCTTTGCCCCGTGCGGTTCAGATTGAATCTCCTTACGACACGTTGTATTATTACAGAATGTATCATCTGATTATGGAAATACATCGCAACGACACCTTGATTTCAAAAACAGTAATGGAAGAAAAGAGCGACACGCTATTTAGTCCCGGTGGGCAGGTAGCTTCCGTTCATGAAAGTCCTTTGTTCGGGAACACAGAAAAGTATACTGATTACTACACCAACGGAAAAGTAAGGTCCCGGTATGAGTGCTTCGACCGTGATGGTATGGGAGGAACAACTTCTGAATTCAGTTATTATGATTCAATCGGAAATCTTGATTCTGTTATCAGCAATAAGGACTACATGCCACCGGGTTCCCAGGACCATCTTTCTGTCTGCGGCGTAGTTACCTACCGGTATTTCAAAAACGGAAAACTTTACCTGGTCAAAAAGTACGACGAACATTACGAGGGGTGTTACCGCTGCCCTTGCGGAACGTGGGAGTATTACGACACGAACGGTAAGCTTCTGAAGAAGGACCGATTCAAGAATTGTGGCGACGGCAAAACGGATTGCGAGGATATGTGTCAATGAGAATCAGACAATTTATTTCCATTTTCGTGGTGCTCATCGGCGCCGGCTTGTATGCCCAATCTCCCGGCGTCGTAACTGCCGATTCATTGAAAGAAGTTAAATTTCTGCAGACAGCTGAAACTGTAATTGCTGCTTTTGCAAAAGGAGATTCAGCTGCGTTAAACAGGTTCATCAAACCCGGAGTCGGAATTTACTACCTCGAACGGATCGGTGTCTTTGATCGGATTGAACATGACCACACCATTGAACACGGTTACGGCGGATCTGAAACCTTCAATTCCTTTATCGGAATCAAACACAAACCGGTAGTATGTTCTTCGCTTCCTGAATACGATTGCGGAGCGGAAGCCTGGAGCAAACAAGGCACCTTCGCAGACTCAACCGGGAGCGACAGGTTGCTAACGTCAACAGCCAAATGGCAAAACAAGTACGGCGATCAGCATTATTCGAAAGTCGATATTTCTGAATTCGAAGATCTCGAAGCCGCCAGCAGAAAAATTATAGTAACTGTAACCAGCGGAAGAAGTCTTGTGTTTTCGCTGACCTATATGGATGGGCAATGGTGGCTCACCATCATGGATTTTGTGAGTGATGATTGCAGTGCGTGAACTTCCCATTGCGGCACGCATCAGTTCATCATACTACTTTGAGGTGAATTTTACGCGGTCGATTTTCAATTATCCGGGGATACTTATTTTTGTGAACACCACTTTCCTATGAAACAGCGCAAACCACTTTCATTCGTCTTCTTCTGCATTTACCTGGGAATAATTATCGCTGTAATGGTTCCGGCATCATTGATGCGTTCCAGTGAAACACCGGGCTGGCTCGGGGGCACCATGCTGATTTTGTTTTTGCTGGGAATTCTGCTGATACCCGTTACACTGATCATGGCGCTTATTTACAAAACAGATGTTCCGCAAAATAAAGTCCGGAACAGGATTGCCCTGTGGGGTTCTGTTGCGATCATTCTCGGTTTCGTTACCGTAATACTTTATTCTGCGCTTTTCTCTCACGGTGGTGGGGTGGCAATGCCGGGATAGGTTATCCGTTTTCAAACGTTTGTAACCGACTATTTCCAAATCACATTCTTACACTTGCAAAATATTGTCGTGCTGCAATCTTATAAGGTTGCACTATAGGGCTACTTATTTTGTCTATTTGTAAATAGATGGGGAATGTCAAAAGTCAGAACGGTCGTATACTACAAAGACTATTATTGGAAATTCCATGCCTTAGGTTTATTGAAGATCGGACCGGGTCGAATGAACAGCCGACAAGAGAAAATTCTGAAAGATTTTAGTGACCATTCAATAGGCGCTCCTTTTATTTTTTGCCCAGACAACACAAAACCCCTTACCTATCATTCCATTCCCGGAACCGGCAAAAGTCAAACTGAGTTACTCTTGACAATAAATTGAAGGTATTCCAATTGGTGTTACAAAGCTACATCTCCGCTATCGCCACCAATATCTTCTCCAGCTTCTTCTTCATTTCGCCGGGAGTGCACGTGTAATTATTCGCCAGCAACGAGAAACAAACCAACCTCCCGCTCTGTGTCTTCACGTAACCGGTGTAGCCCCGCGCGCGATTGATGTAACCCGTCTTTGCACGCATGTTGTTCTCCGCGCAGGTTCCTTTGCACAGTGATGACATGGATCCTTCTTTCCCGGCAACCGGAAGCGAAGCATCAAACTCGGCAAACCACGGCATCTTACTGATCCTGTACAGGATCATGCACTGCTGTTTTGTTGTGACAAGATCGGATCGCGATAAACCGCTTCCGTCCATCACATACATTCCCTCTACGTCAACTCCTTGCGACGCCCAGTAATCGCGGACAACAACTGTTCCCGCATCGGTCGTGCCATCTTCCCCTTTCAATGCTCCCAACGTGCGAAGCAATTGCTCGGCATAAATATTATCACTGTGCTTATTTGTTACGGCGATGATCTCTGTGAGAGTCGGAGAATTGTACGTCATCAGTGTTTTCCTCAGAAACGGCTTCGAGTTGCGCTGTTCATTTCTCCCCCATGTTTTTGCAGAACCGCCGACAATAATTCCCCGCTTCACACAACCATTGTACACATCCTCTGCACAGGTCATCGCCGGATCCGGATTTGAAGCTTCCACCTCGTAATCTTTTTTTCCGGCAGGAATACTTCCGTAAACCTGGAAGTTGTTGCCGTTCATCGAACCATATACGTACGCTTCATCCTTTTTGCCGTCTGCAGTAACATACGTTATGTATTTCGTGCCTCTGGGTTGAGGATTTACTTTCTCCAGTCTTCCCGAATCCCCCTTCATCGAATTGAAATACAAAGTCACTTTGTTGTCCTTGTAATCCAGACCGGAAGTTCCTGCACCGTAATACTGGCCCAGATCGCCCCAGGTCCATCCGTCGGGAATCGGATTATCGCTGAAGAAAGTTTTATCACCGTAAATATTTCCTTCGATGATCTTAATTCCCATTTCCTTCAGTTTCTTCGGCAGCCCGGCAAAACCGTTCACTGAATCAGAAGGAAAATGCGCCGACTCCAACGTGGGATCTCCGGTTCCCCGTATGTAAATGTTTCCGTGGACAATTCCCGATGCTATATCATACACACCGTCATATTCGATGAACGTGGTGTAACGATAATCTTTACCAAGCAATCCCATCGCGGCACCCGTTGTCAGAATCTTCATCGTACTCGCCGGCATCATGCTGCGATCCGGATCATTCGAAGCAATGATCTTTCCGCTGTCGACATCGATCACACATAATCCCCAGCAACCGTGCGTCAACGCTTCGTCCCTGTTCAGTGCATCAATCTCCGATTGCAGGTGCGTTGGAACACCCGCTGAGATGACAAGCAACCCCAGCAGAAAAAACAAGAGGATATGACTCCGGGATTTCACTTCACGTAACGGGAATAAATTCGTTCTATGGAAGCAGCAAGCTTACGATCAAGATCGGTAACTATATTGCCCGCATCATGTGTGTTCAGCTTGATACGAACAGTATTCCAGACATTGGACCAATCGGGGTGATGATTAAGCCTTTCTGCCTCGAAAGCCACTTCAGCCATGAACGCAAATGCCTGTTTGAAATTCTCAAATTTGAATTCGGCGTAAAGGTGGTTGTCCTGCTCTGTAAACATGCTCCAATTTACGAAAAAGGACTGGGGAATGCGGGACGGGGAATGCGGAATGAGTCCTGAAGAAAAAACGAGGGACGAACTATGGTTGCCCCATACCTCATCCCCCGTTCCTCATCCCTCAAGATGAGTGTGGTTGTATATCGGCTATTCCTTCAGGAACGAACCCGAAGTCTTCGCATCACCACCCAAAATTTCCCACACATAATTTCCTGCAGGAAGTTCAGATAGCTCCATCGTATAGAAACCGTTGCTTCCGCCATTCTGAATCTTTTCGCTCTTCACGAGTTTACCCTGAGAGTCGTAAACGTTGAATGAATTTTCTCCCGCTGAAATGTTCTCCAGTGTTACATTCAGGAAACGCGTCGTTGGATTCGGGAAGACAGAAACTGCAGAAGAATTTTCTTCCATAACTCCCAGCGGATAATACGACACACCGAGTTCATCCAGGTACAACTGGCTTCCTACACCTAAAAGCAAAGGGTTGCCATCGAAATTGCTGGAAGCAAACGATATGTTCAGTGTGTCAATGTTCGGCCAGGTGTTGTACGTGAAATTAATTTCAAAATACGTCCACCCTGATGCGGCAGGCAATTGGATCAGATTTTGTTCAACTAACATTGCAGAATCACCAACCCAATCCCAATGGTAGGTCCACGCACCTGCCAATGCAGTATCCAGCCCGACCGGAATATACTTGTAGTACCCGGTTATCTTCTGTGGATTCTGAACAACCTGCATTCCTCCTCCGGGACCATTTGGCCCGTTGAAATTTCCATTCGTAATGTAACCGATCGTATCACCCCACTCGGAAACTGTCGTCTCAATCTTACAATCATAAGTTCCTGTATAAGGGGTGTTGTCCTGCGTTACAGAATAATTACCGTCGTAAATATTTCCGAAGTTCAGTGTCATCCAGTTATCGGGTTCATTTACAACATGTGGAGTCCAGTTCTCAAAGTTCGGGTTTGGTAGTTGTTGGGTTGAATTGATCAGTCGGATTGAATCTATTTCAATCCAGCTGCCAGGGTATCCCGACAACGAACCGCCGATTACCGAAGACATAATAACCGCACCCAACGAATCGGGATTCACAGGAGCCATGTATGTAAACGGGAAAGAATAACGTTGGTAACCTGCACTGCTACCCGTAACGTAACCGAATGCATAACCCATAATGTTGGTCATGAACTTTGTCACCACAATTACATTGGCTGTGTCGCCCGGCATTACATTTTTTTTGCACCAGAAAACAAGTGAATCCGGTCGCTGAGTGAAGGGAATTCCCCCGTTGATTCCTCCCGGCCCCGGAGTTCCAAGGAACAATCCTCCAGCTATGGTATCAACAGTATTGCTCATGGTTTCAAGGTGAGCTGCATAAACGCCCTGAACAGGACTGGGTACTGACCATACATTTCCGCTACCCAACGCGAAGTAACTTTGCTGACTGGTACTCAGATAGGGTGGAGTGTCCTCGTAAAGAATTGAACTGGTCCAGTTTTCAAATCCTGGATTCAGCGGTTGCTGAGCGAATGAGTAGAGAGATAAACAGGAAACGGCTAAGAGAGTAAAGGTTCTTTTCATGAGCGTTGATTTAGGTTACCAAGTTAATCGATTGAACCGGCATGGCATTGCTTAGACGCATGAGAAAGCTCATGGTTTAATTCCGTCGCGGTTGTGAAACGTAATTTCGGCGTAATTGGGCTGATCCAGATTCCGTTGGCTTTTACCCGCGGATGGCAGAGACAATTTAGCCTAATTTTTCCGGTAAAACTCCGAGAGCGTGGCCGTCAGCGTAAAAGTATTCGTCCCGCCGGCGAGGTGATAGCGCGCATGCGCATAGCTGAAGTGAAATTTATACACCCGGAAACCTACCCCGAACGAAAATCCGCTCGCACCGTGCTTGGTGTCAACCAGCATCTCTTTCCTGCGCTGGTAATTGTATCCCATGCGGATTGAAAACGCTTTTCCGATCAGAATTTCTCCGCCGAAAACCATGTGACGTGCAAGTTTGTCGCCCCACGTTTTGAATTTACTCACGTGAATGGAATCGCCGGTAAGCGGATCAACTAATTGAGGTGGATTGCTCGGATCGGTGTACGTCAGGTCCCACTGCTCAAGGTGCTGCAGTCCCAATGAAAAACGGAAAGGCATGTGTTGGGGCTTGAAGGCAAATCCGGCTTCAACTTCGAATGGAAGTTTTTCATCGTTCCCTGCAGTATACTGTTTCATTACGAACCCGATATTCCGGAGGAGAAAACTCATCGAGAAATTCTTCGCCGCGATGTTGTAATTCACACCGAGATCCATTGCCAATGCATTCGAATTCCACAGATAAAGATTTGATTGCATGAACTTCAGGTTCGCTCCCACTGTGAAATTGCTGTCGACAGCGCGCGCATAACCAACATTGATTCCGTATTCACCGGCAGTAAATTCACCGAGAATATTTCCCGATTCGTCTGTCTCCCGGAACGTGCCGTAATCAATGCGTGTTGCAAACAATGAAAATGTTCCGACGTTTTTGATGCCCCATGCTCCCCCTGCGTAACCGTACTTGATGTCGGTGAAATAATCAGCAAAGCTCAACGCGAGCTGGCTACTCATTTCCGGGCGCAGCAAAGCCGGATTCCAGATCGCGAGATTCAGATCATTATCATTCACCCCGCACGACTTTCCGCCTAATGCAGCCATTCGAGCCGACATCGGAAGGTCCAGGGAAGTGAAAATCGAAGAGCCTCCCACCTGCGCAGAAAGCGAGGAAATTGACAGGAAAACGATACAAATAGAAAGAAGTTGTCTCTTCATGGTGTGCGTTCCAAAGATAGTTAAGACGGGGGTAAAACGTAGAAAAAGACGAAATATTGCATTCTGAAATGATCAGAATTACCGGGTAATTACCGCACGGGTCATTCCGACCACCTCTCCGTTTTCAACAAGCTGTAACAGATAGATCCCGACAGCCAATGTGGATGCGTCAAATGAAAAACTGGTCCCATTGATATCCGTTGTTTGCACCGTAGCTTGTCCCATGCTGTTGATGACAATCAGGATTCCGTTATGCATGACATGGTCAGCTGTCAGGATCGCTTGTGAAGAAAACGGATTGGGTACGAGTTCCAGTCCGGATGAAAGTACTTTCTTTTCAGGGGTTGATGTAATCAGGTTACAGTTGGTTGTTGTATCCGGATATAAAGTATGACCATCCTGCGCAAAGCACACCAGCGTCCCGAAATATTCGAATGGACAAACCGGTTCGAAAAATCCGGTGGTTGTTCCAATTCCTTCGATCGCGGAATA
>Ga0255338_1005758_pt1 | contig 11107 bp, 5 predicted proteins | sample MeOH1_35cm_T4_19_FD_203715 | JGI IMG/M metagenome (GOLD analysis project Ga0255338, IMG submission 203715) | Sandy soil microbial communities from University of British Columbia, Vancouver, Canada - MeOH1_35cm_T4_195 | ecosystem: Engineered > Artificial ecosystem > Sand microcosm > Unclassified ... | reverse complement strand
GGTTGCCGATGTCCTGGCTGACGAGCTCGAGGATTTTCGCGCCGCGGACCTCGAGATCGATCGCCGCGGCGGCGTCGCCTTTCTTCATCTCCTTCCGCCAGCGGATTTGCCCGTCAACCCGGACTTCCAACATCACCGACAGCTCCTGAGCGGAGGCGTCGTCCACCCCGGCAAACGCGGTAAAACGGACAGCGCCCCGGAGCTCGACGGCGGTGCGGTTGTCCACCTGCGCGCCGAGGCCCCGTGCGTAGGACCGGCCGGCGATGGCCAGCGGCCGGCCGGCTGCGTTCGTGTCGACGGACGGGCGCGCCTGCTCGTAGTCGGAGTCGCGTGGATTAACCAGGGAGGCGAGCGGGATCGTTTCCGGCGCGGCAAAAAGCGGCGCGGCGAGCAGCAGCAGGGACAGGAGGCGGAGGGGCATGGCGGGAGGAAAGGAATTCATCGGGCGGGATCGGGTTCGGGCGGCGAGTGCTCAGCGCAGCAACGCGCCGGCGCACCAAAGGACGGGGGCCTGGCCGTGCATGTCGCCGACCAGGCGCTCACGGGCGAGATAGTAGCTCCGGCCGTCGGGCCCATGTTTTCTCGGATCGTGGATGTTGGTCCCCTGGCAGACCTCGCGCATGTCGGCATTTTCATCGAGGTAGGTGATGAGCCTGAGCCAGGCCTTTTTTGCGGCGGGCCCGTAGGTGGCGGCATCGAGCCAGCCGGCCTTGACCCCGGTGATGAAGGCGAAGGCGAACATCCCGGTGCAGGACGTCTCGGGCCAGGCGGCGGGGTCGTCGACCAGCTGGCGCCACATGCCGTCGGCGGCCTGGTATTGGAGCAGGCCTTCCATCATGAGGCGGTAGCCGCGGAGAATGCGCGGGCGGTCGGGGTTGTCCGCGGGCAGTTCGCGCAGGAGAAGGGCCAGGCCGGCGGCCATCCAGCCGTCGCCGCGACCCCAGCAATACGGCACGCCGGGCGCGTGGGGGAAAAGACCGTTGGGCTGCTGCAGACGGTCGAGATAGAGCACCATTTCCTTCGCGGCGCGGTCGATGTAGACGCGGTTGCCGGTGGCGCGCCAGGCCTGCGCCTGCACCACGGTGATCATGAACATGTCGTCGATCCACAGGCGCGTCTGCCAGGTGTAGCCCTGCCGGTGAAACTCGCGGGACTCGCCGGTGGGACGGGGGCCGAAGGGTTCGCCCCACTGCCGGCCGGCCATCCACTCACCGAGGGCGAGGTAGCGCTGCTCGCCCGTCTGGATCGCGAGCTCGAGCGGGACGGCGCCGAACACCGTGTAGTCCACGTGATCGGGCACGGGCACCAGGTTTTTTTCCTCGCGGAAGAGCGGTTCGAAACGCGCGGCGAGCCGGGCCTTCAACCGGTCATCCCGGCTCAGATCGGCGAAGACGAGCGCGCCATACCAGGCGCACACCTCGGCATAGTTGATGACCTTGGGCGGGGTCGGACGTCCGTGATTCTGGTGCGGACTGGCGACGAAACGCCCGGCGACCAGCCGGCCGACTTCCTGCGGCGAGGTTCCCTCGGCCCACGGGCCGAAGTCATAACCCCCGGCACGGGCGGCCCGCGGCAAGCCGAGGCAGAGAATGAGCACCAGTGAAAGCAGCGGACGCAGGGGGAGCAGGGCCGGCCTTCGCGCAAGCGGACCCGCCACGAGGGAGAGGGAAAGGCCTGCACCAAGGCCAACGAGGTAATTCATGATGAATCGAAGATGCGGGAGCACCGGGCCGGTGCCACCGGGCCGGCGCCCCCGCGTGATCAGAGCGTGCCGCCGGTGCGTCCGAAACCCCTCCAACCCTTCCGGTTGGCACGGCGGCCTGTTCCTGACCAATTGGGAGGCACGATGGAAATCGGCTCAATGCCGGCGCAGATTGGAGAAGGTCAGCGTGTAGCTCAGGTAGACGCCGCGGGGATCGCCGAGGTTCTTGTTCACCTTCAGGTAATCCTTGTCCAAGGCGTTGTTCACGTTCAGGCGGAGCGAATGGCTGGCGTGGCTGCCGTGCTTCCACTTGTAGCTGAACCCGAGGTTCCAGAGGGTGACGGCCGGCACGGTCAGCTTCCACTGCCCGGTGGAGCGCGTCACGGTCGGCACGCCGCCGACGATCGCGATCGTGTCGCCGGCGATGGGGCTCTCGCTCGGGGTCTCGGCGATGTAGGTCGCGCCGAGATTGGCGGAGAAGCCCCTGAAGCGGCCCTCGCGGCCGTTGAACTTGACCCACACGCCGCCGTTTTCCGGCGAGATGTTCTGCACGCTGCGACCGATCGCCTGCGGGTTCCGCGAGCCGAAGTCGTTGTAGAACGCCTTCACGTGGCCGTAGCTGAGACCGGTGGACCAGGAGGGATTGATGGACCAGGTCACGTCGGCCTCCCAGCCTTTCACCTCCTGGTTGCCATCGGAGCGCACCACGCTGACGAAGTTGCCCGAGCCCACCGGCGACTCTTCCGAGTCGGTGACGCGGACGGCGTAGCGCTGCGTGTTGTAGAAGCCGATCGTGTAGTTCAGGCGCTCGTTGAAGAGCGAGCCCTTCAGGCCGTAGTCCCAACCCTCGGCGGTCTCGGACTTGTAGTCCGGGCTCGCGATATCGACGGCGTTCTCGCCCTGGTTGATGAAATAGCTCTCGCTGTAGTTGACGTAGGCGCGGAGGTTTTCCTTCACCTTGAAGAGGACGCCGGCGTTGGGCCGGACCTGGCTGACGTCGCGCTGGACGGTGATCGGCGCGTCCATGGTGGGGGTGACGCCGTTGATCGTGGTGACGTATTCCTGCTGGTGGAAATGGACCTGGTCGAAGCGGGCGCCGAAATAGGTCAGCAGCCGCTCGTCGAGCCAGCGGGTTTCCTGCCGGAACTGGCCGCCGGCGACCGTGATGCGGCGGCGCGTGTAGCGGCTGGCCGCCCCGAGGCCGTCCTCCACGGTGCCGGTGAAATAGGTGAGCGGCGAGACCGGGTTGAACTCCGGATCGAGCGCCACAATGCGGCCCGACCCGGCGGCCGCCCAGGTCGCGACCGCGGCGGAGGTGCTGCTGCGCGTCGGGTCGAAGCGGTAGTAGTCGTTGAAATCGACCGTCACCAGCGTCTTGCCGCTGATGCCGCGATTGGCGGCGCGGTAGCGGGCGACGAGGTCGAGCTGCACGCCGCCGCCATCCTCATTGATGATGCCGCGGTTGGGCGCCGCCCCGCGCGTGCTCGTGAAATTATTGGCGGCGGTGGTGCTGTTGATCGTGACGGCCCCGAAGCCCGTGTTCGCATTGAAGTTCTGCAGCTTGGCGGAAAAGACCTGGGCGCCGGCCCGGAAGGTGAAGATCCGGCCGAGCTGCTTGTCGTAGCTGAGGCGCAGCGTGTCGTTCCCGCGCGAGTTCTCGCTGTTGGGGCCGTAAGCCTGGTAGCGCGCGAGGTTCTTGGCGTAGCCGATGGCCTCGTCGTCGGTGTTCGCCGCGGTCCCCTTCTGGTCTGTGATTATCGGGGCCGCCGCCAGCTGCGAATGGCGGAATTGCTTGAAGTGCTCCGCCGAGAGCAGCAGGTGCCCGCCGTTCTTGAAGTCATGCTTCACGGCGAAATAGGCCTGGTTCTCGCGCATGTGGAACCAGTCCACGTCGCCGCCGCGGTTGAGCTGGCTGACGACGGCGATGTAGTAGGTGTTCGGCGAACCGATCGTGCCGGTGGACTCCAGCGTGCCCTGGAGCGTGCCAAAGCTGCCGCCGCGCACGGTCAGTTTCTGCGCGTCCTTCTTCTGCGGCATCTTGGAGATCATGTTGACCATGCCGCCGGGCGAGCTGCGGCCGTAGATGCCGGCGTTCGGGCCCTTGATGACCTCGACGCGGTCGATGTTGGTCTGGCCGTAGCGGCCCTGCCGGTAGAACCCGTCGCGCAGCTGCGAGGAGGAGGCGAAGCCGCGGAGGTTGAATCCGCCGCCCACGTCGATGCCGGTCAGGCCGCCGACCTGGGTGAACGAATCGTCCAGCTGCCACATGGCGAAGTCCTCGAAGAACTCGCTCGTGACGACGTTCACGGTGTAGGGCAGGTCCTTGATCTCGGTGGCCACGCGCGTGCCCGTCAGGGTCTCGGAGGCGACGTAGCCGCGGTTGTCATCGGGTTTCACCTCGAAGGGCGAGAGTTCGATCACGTCCTCCTTTTTGTCGGTGGAAGCGGTGGTCTGGGCGAACGCGGTGGCGGCGCAAAGCGCGAGGCACCATGCGAACAGGCCGGCGGGCCGGCGGATCATGAGGGTCATGAGGGTCATGGGGAGGGAGTTGGGTTTGGGTTGGGGTTAAAAATCATGGAGTCGCCGGGTCAATAGCCCCACACTTCGGTTTCGGTGATGCTGTTCCAAGTGTTGACGGAGTTACCGTGGCCGACGATGCGCACGTAGCGCGCGGCGGCATTCGGAAAATTGTAGGTCTCCAGGGCCGTGGTCGTGCCGCTGCTTGTGCCGCTGTAGGCCGTGGTCCAGTTGGAGCCGTCGGTGGACAACTGCACGTCGAAAGTGTAGATGCGCGTGTCGCCATTGAGGAAAGCCAGCCGCACCCACGCCGGGGTTTTCACCGCGCCGAGGTCGTAGCGAATCCATTGGGGATTGCCCTGCGCCGACCACCGCGTCGCGAGGCTGCCGTCCACGGTGTTCGCCGGCACGTTGCCATCGTTCGCACTGGCCATGACGCTGGTTCCGGGGATGGTGAACTTCGCCGCCGAGATGCCGCTGAGCGTGACAGGCCAGTAGGTCAGCGAACCGCCGGGGGAGACGTTCACGTTGAAGCCGGCGTGGCTGAGGCTGGCGACCGCCGCCTGTTCGGTGCGGAAGGCCAGGTTGGTGCCGATGGTCTGCTCGCTGCCGCCCGGGGCGGTGACGTAGGCGGAGTAGGTGTGGGCCGGCACGTTCACGACGAGCCGGAAGTGATAGACCGTGTTCGCCGCGAAGGAAATTGTCCCGGTCGTGAACGAGCCGCCGTTGCGGGCGTCGATCTGGCCGCTGGTGTTGAAGCGCACCATGCAGGCGAGACTGGTGTAGCCGCTGGCGGCGCCGGAGGAGAGACCCGCCACGGCGTTGGCGGGCGAAACCGACGACAGGGCGTCGAACTCGGCGGTGAAGGTGCCGGACTGCACGCCGGACAGCGCCACGCCGGCGAAGCCGGCCGCGCTGGTGATGGCCGTGCCGCCGGACGGAATGATCGTGTAGGCCGCGGTGGAGACGGTGCTGTCGGTGAGGCCGGATTTGTAGGCGATGGCCTTCAGGGTCAGGCTCGCGGCGATGCTGACCGGGCCGGAGTAAACAGTTCCGGTCGTTGACGTCGGCGTGCTGCCGTTGGTCGTGTAGCGGATAGTCGCGCCGCCGGTCGGGGTCGTGATCGTGACCGACTGGGCGCCGGTGTAGGTGCCGGCCGCCGGGTTGAAGGCCGGAGCAACCACCTGGCTGCCCGGCGGGATGAAGGTATCGGCCGGGCCGCCGTAGAACTCCGGCCCGACATCGCCGCGCTCCAGGGGACCCACGCCCGCGCCGGTGATTTCCCGCTCGTGGCAACCCGCATCCTTGCCGCTGGACGGGCGGGTGAGCTCACGGATATCGAGTGTCGTCGCCGGCGTCGTGCTGCCCGCGAGACCCAGCACGGGGCTGCTGCTGGAGGGGATGGCGTAGCCGAGCGTCGCGTCCTGGCTCAGGCCGGGCGAACCCGGGCCGTAGGTCACGCCGGACAGGCCGGTGACCCCGTAGTTGGAATCCGGGTGATAAACGTAGTTGCCGCCGAAGGCGATGGCCGAGGTGCTGTAATCGATGACGAAAACCGCGCCCGCGCCGGTGCTGCTCTGCACGACATTGTTCCGCACTTCCACGCCGGTGGGATTGAGCGCCCCGGTGCCGCTGCTGTTGCGTCCGAGGAAGAACGGCTGCGCGCAGTTGAGGAAGGTGTTGTGGAATATCTTCGCGTTGTTCGCGACCTCGTAGGTGCTCGCGTCGTCGCTCGCCGGCCAGTTCGGGTCGCCTTTCTGCACCACGAGGGCGGACGTCACGCCGCTGCCCGCGATGTCCTGGAAATAATTGTTCCGGACGAGGTGGTTCTGGCCGATCACGCGGACGCCGCCGGAATCGGCGAGGCCGGCCCCGAAGAAGAAATTGCCCTCGACGATGCAGTTGTCGCCGTGGCGCAGGGCGAGCTGGCCCCGGTTCTCGACGAAGGTGTTGCAGCGATAGGTGTTGTTCGCGGACTTGTTGGAGATCAGCTCAGGTTCCCCGGCGCCGTAGATCGTGCGGTAAAAATAATTCAGCTGGAAGACGGAGGCCATGTTCCAGCCCTGGTGGGCGCTGTCGCCCACGCGGATGCCCTCGTAGCCGTTGCTGCCGATGACGGTGCGCGGCCCGAAATAGTTGCCGGCAAACAGGTGGCTGCGCGGGGTGGTCTTGTCCGACTCGGGCGTGGCCAGGACGACGGAGGCGCCGATGGTCGTCTTTCCCTCGAAGCTGTTGTAGTCGACGGTGTGACGGTAGCCTTGGATCACCAGCCAGTAGTAGGTGTTGGCTGCGACCGCGCCGGCGTTGAAGTCGCGGAACATGCAGTTGGTGATCCGGCAGTCGGCCGAGTCCGCGGCCGTCTGCACGATGCCCCACTTTTCCGCCGGCGGCATGCCGCCGGCCGAGGTCTGGCCGTCAAACTTGAACCCGGCGAAGGTGATCCACGAACCCGCCAGCACGATGTGCGTCGAGCCGGCGAACACCGCGGCACCCGGGGTTTCCGCATGGATGATGATCGGGTTGCCCGAGGTGCCGCTGCCGGTGATCGTCTTGCTGCCGACATTGGCATAGGTTCCGTCGTGGACGACCACGGTGTCGCCGGCGCTCAAGGCCGGCAGGCCGGTGAAGTCCGCGGTGGTGTAGACATCATGGCGCGCGCCGCGAACGGCCGCCGGCAACACAGCCATGGCTGCGGCCAACACGAACAGGCGAAAGCAAAGAAGAACACCGGATTTCATGTGCAGGGACGGGGTTGGGGCGCAAAGCGGGGACTTTGCACCGATGGGGTTGAGCCACCATCCTAGCAACCGCCCGTCCGGAATGGTATCCTCAGAACTGAGGATTATGCGGCTCAGCGTCCGCTAGCGTTTCTCCGCCTGGAGATACTTGGCCGCCGCCGCCGTGCGGGAATGCACGTGGAGTTTCTCGTAGATGTTGCCGAGGTGCGTGCAGATGGTCGTGTAGCTGACGCCGGAGCGGTCCGCGATCTCCTTGGTCGTGAGGCCCTCCGTCACGAGCTGGAGTATGTCCGTTTCCCGCGGGGTCAGGGCCTCGATCTCGTTCGCGGCCGCCGCCGGCCGCTGGAACGACTGGACGACCTTGCGGGCGATCTCGGCGCTCATCGGCGATCCGCCGGCATGCACATCGCACACCGCCTGCACGATGGCTTCGGGCACGGAACGCTTGAGCAGGTAGCCGCTGGCGCCGGCCTCGAGCGCGCTGAAGATCTGCCGGCTGTCGTTGTAGACGGTGAGCACCAGGACCTGGCAGCGCGGCAGCTGCCGCTTCAGCCGCGCCGTGCACTCGATCCCCGACAGGCCGGGTAGGTTGAGGTCCATGATCACCACGTCGGGCCGGTGCTTCGGGATCGTCTGCAGCGCGTGCTCGCCATTGCGGCTGGTGCACACGCAGCGGCCGCGGCCGGAGGCGTTGATCATCCGCTCCAGCGACGCGCAGACCGCGGCATTGTCCTCGACGATGGCGACGGTGATCGGGTTCATGGGGTGCAGGGTCGGTGGGCGCCGCTCAGGACGGCTCGGGCAGTTCTTTCCGTCCGGCGAACGAAACCACAATCATAATCTCAGTCCCCTCCCCCGGCGCCGTGCGCCATTCGATAGTGCCGCGGGCGCGCGCGATGCGGGCGCGCATGTTCGCCAAGCCGTTGCCGCCGGCGACCGCGGCCGTCGCGGGATCAAAGCCCCGGCCGTTGTCGTGCAGCACGATCCGCAGGGCCTCGCCCTCCATCCGGATGCGCAGCCACACCTCGGTGGCGCCGGAGTGCTTCAGGATGTTGTTCATGGCCTCCTTGGTCGTGAGGAAGATATCGGAACGTTCCTCGGCGGTCAGAGGCAGCCGCGGGAGACCGGACGGGACGTCCATGCGGCCACGGATCGCACTCGACCGGAAGAGTTCCTGGAACAATTCGCCGACATACCCGACCAGGTGGTCGAGCGAGTCGTTGGCCGGGTTCACCGACCAGACGATGGCATCGAGCGAACCCACCAGCGCCCGCGCGCGCTGGGCGAGGTAGTCCAGTCCCGCCTGCTCCGCAGGCGGGGCCGTGCGCCGGGTCGCGTCGGCGAACAGCCCGATCTCCGTCAGGCTGGCGCCGAGATCATCGTGCAGGTCCTGGGCGATCCGCCGGCGCTCGTTATCCATCGCCCGCTCGCGCTCCAGCCGCTCGACCTTCAGCCGCAGCCGCCGGTTGGACCACCGGTAGAGGCCCCAGACCGCCACCCCGACGGCGCCCGCCGTCAACCAAGCAAACCAGGCCGTCTGGTAGAAATACGGCAGCTGCACGATCGCCACGCTGGCGCCGGTCTCGTTCCAGATGCCGTCGCTGTTGCAGGCCCGGACACGGAACGTGTAGGCCCCGGGCGGCAGGCTGCCGTAGAACGCCGCGCGCCGCGTGACGGCGTCGACCCAGTCGGCGTCATAGCCCTCGAGCTTGTAGCGGAAAAGCACCCGCTCCGCCTGCACGAAGCTCGGGGCGGCGTATTCGATCGCCAGGGAACGCGCCCCCGGCGGCAGGTGCACCGGGCCGGCGGAGTCCACCGCGTGCCGGTCGACAAACACCCGTTCCACCTGCACGGGCGGCGGCACGGCATTCAAGGCCACGCGCCGGGGATCGATCGCCAGCACGCCGCGGCGCGTGGCGAAAAACAGGTCGCCGCTCGCGGCGCGCCACCCCACCGGCTGGGCCCCCGACCACACCGGGATGATGCCGGTCTCGTCCCCCACCGGCACGGTGTGGATGGGCGGAGCGGAGACGGGCGCGCGCAACCAGGCCAGCAATTCGTCTTTCCGGGCCCACACCAGCCCGGCCAGCGTGCCCAGCCACACCCGGCCCGATTCCTCCTCGAGGATGGCCGACACACTGCTGCCCAGCGCCTTGATCAAGGTCGGCGAACTCAACCAGCGGTCGTTTTCCCAGACCACGAGCCCGCGATTGTTCAAGCCGGCCCAGATCCGGCCTTCCCGGTCAAGATGCACGGCCCGGACCTCGTTGCCCGGCAACCCCGGGGCGCACTTTTGCGCGATCGCGCTGCCGGCACCGACCCGCCAGATTCCCGCGCGCCAGGTCCCGACGATCATCGTCCCGTCCACGCCCTCGGCAAACGAGGTGGCGAAGGGGATCCGCCCGCCCGCCGCCGTCTTCACCTCGGTGAGCTTGCCCTGGTCGTGGCGGAACAATCCCTCCGATTCCGTCCCGATCCACATCGCACCCGCCCGGTCCTCCTGCAGTCCGCGCACGAAGCGTAGGTCGGAATATTGCCGCCACCCACCGTCGCGCCGCACCCACAGGCGCGAATTCGATCCGGCCCAGACACTGCCATCGCGAGCCGCATACACGACCGCCGGATCACCGTCCGCGGCAACACCGCTTCCCCGCTGGACGGCCACCGTGCCGTCCCGATCCACCCGCACCACGCCCGCCCCCTGGATCGCCAGCCACAGACCGCCTTGGGTATCCTCGGTCACATTTTTGACGTTGTCCGTCGGCAGTCCCTGTCGGGTAGACAACAGACGGTAAGGCAGCTCCCTCATCCGCGTCAGGCCCTCGGATCCGGCACAGAGCCAGACGCCGCCTTCCCGATCCTCGCAAACCGCCTGCACATTCCGGTTCGGCAATCCGGGAATGGGCGCAAACACCGGCTGCTCCGCCACCGGGGAATGCAACAAAGCGCCGGCGGCAAGCCAGAGACCCCCGGCCCGGCTCGGCCGGATTTCATAGACCGGCGTGCTCCCGATGCCTTCCGCCGCACCGTAACGCACAAGCTTCTCCTCCTTCAGCCGGAACAGCCCGTCGCGCTTCGTCCCGATCCACAGCGTCCCGCGGGGGAGTTCACAGAGGGTCAGCACCTCCCCCAGCGCCGCGTCGCCCTCGTCAAAATGACGGAGAACGCCCTGTCGGTCGACCCGCAGCAGTCCGCGGGTCTTTTCCTGGGCGATCCAGACCTGCCCGCCGGAATCAACGCACAGCGCCCGCACGCGCAAATCCGCCGGCATCCCCTCCGGCCGGAAAGGCTCTGACCGGCCGGCACGAAGCACATGAACGCCGTCGCCCCACGTTCCGACCCAAAGGTTGCCCGCTTCGTCCTCGGCCAGGGCGCGCACCGACTTGTTGTCGAAACCGGCCCGCGTGAACCGTCCGTCCACCAGGCGGGTCAGTCCCTTGTCCGTTCCGATCCACAATGCGCCGTTTCGGTCCTCGCGGAGGCAATGGATCAAATCACTCGGCAACCCCGGCGTGTCCGACGCGGGAAACCCCGCAAAGCGCACCCCATCGAACCGGCCAAGCCCTGAAGGCGTGCTCACCCACAGGTAGCCGTCCCGGGTTTGGATTGCAGCGGTGACGATGGTTCCCGGCAACCCGAGTTCGAGCCCATGGCTTTCGAACGAATACTGCACCACGTTTTTGGCATGCCAGGCGGACGCCCCCTCGCCTCCCCGGCCCAAGGCGACACAAAGCCCCCCCAACAACAGGGCGGAGCCCCGGCGGAGGAACCGTAGGTTTGCGGCGGAGAACACGGGGTGAGGAACCTGCAGTGGCGCGAACGAACACATTGATTCCAGCCGTGCCAACGAGAATTTGCCGTTCCTTAACCATATAAGCGAAAAACTCCCCCCAGGATCCCCGCTCAAGCTCGCGCGCGCCGAAGGGCCGGAGTTCACCATGACCACCGGGGATATTTTTGATTCCCGCTGTTTTCAATAAGGTGGCCGGTAAATCCAACCCCTGAAATTTGGGGAACCACTAGCAGGCTGCTGAAAAACCGCCCGATTTGATGGTTTTTGGCTTACGCTGGGTGGTTTTGAGTGGCCGAGCGCGCCCCGGGGCGGGGGATTCGCGCCGGTTTCGGCGCGGTCCGCATGCATTGGGCGGGG
>Ga0255338_1005757_pt1 | contig 11108 bp, 6 predicted proteins | sample MeOH1_35cm_T4_19_FD_203715 | JGI IMG/M metagenome (GOLD analysis project Ga0255338, IMG submission 203715) | Sandy soil microbial communities from University of British Columbia, Vancouver, Canada - MeOH1_35cm_T4_195 | ecosystem: Engineered > Artificial ecosystem > Sand microcosm > Unclassified ... | reverse complement strand
GCTGGGTCGGGTGCCGCACGTGCCACGCCGACAAGGGCGACGACCACACGGACGGCACCGAGTTCTGCGAGGACTGCCACTGGGGCACGGTGCACGCCGGCGCCGCGGGCCTCACGACCGTCGTCTCCCGCGCCTGCATCGAGTGCCACAACCCCAACCGGGCGGACATCCCCCGCCACACCGCGGTCTCGGCAGCCTCGGCCCACGAGTCGTCGTGCGGGGGGTGCCACGCGACCTCGCTGCTCGTGAAGCACGCCGCCACCCCGGTCGGCTCGGCCTACACCTACCAGTGCGACGTGTGCCACGGCAGCACGCGGGCCGACATCAAGGCCGCCATCGACTCTGACGACACGACGTGCTCCCGGTGCCACTCCGGAGAAGGGGACCACGAGGCGCTGCACGCCACCACGGTCCCTGCCTCGTGCGCGGGAGCGAGCTGCCACGCGGGAGCGTCGCTCACCGCAGTCCACTTCAGCTCCGACTCTGAGCTGACGTGCGACACCTGCCACGACAGCGCCGAACCGAAGGTCGTCGCCGCCATCGCCGGGCACGACAAGTCCTGCACGTCGTGTCATGACGCGGGTGGGCACACGGCCCAGCACGAAGCTAGCGGTGCCCCCGGCGCGGTCACGTTCTTCGACGGCTCCGGCCACAGTGGCGTCGTCCTGGCCGCCGATTGCAGGCTGTGTCACGCCTCGCTCAACCTGATCGACGTCCACGGAGGCGACTGCTCGGTGTGTCACTCCGGCGACGCGGCGCCTCGGGATAGTCTCACCACGTGGAACAAGACCTGTTCGCAGGGAGGTTGTCACCCGTCCTACCACGACAACGCGGCGACGGGTCACAACGACGAATACTCCTCTGGATGCAACTGCCACGACTCCAACGGCATACCGTGGAGCAACGATCCGATCGCTGCCTCGGAGGAGTACTGCGGTGGCTGTCACGCCACCGGAGCGGACACGACCCCACCCTCGACGTCCTCTGACGCGCTGCCGTCATACGTCGGGCCGGCTGCCGTTACCCTGACCGCGGTCGACGACCGCGCGGTGAAGGCAACGTACTATCGCCTTGACGGGGGCGCGACGCTGGCGGTGAACGGCGGAGTCGTGACTGTCGACTCGCCTGATGCGGGCGCCGACTCCCACGACCTGGAGTTCTGGTCGACCGACTGGTCGGGCAACGTTGAGGCGCAACACACGACCGTTTCCTTCGTCGTCTCCGCAGACACGGAGGCCCCCGTGACGACCGCGGACGCCAAGCCGTCGTACGCCGGGCCGGTCAAGATCCAGCTGTCCGCCACCGACAACGCGACGCGTCTTGGCGTGCTCACCACGTACTACCGGTTCGACGAAGGCGCGCTCCAAACCGGCGCCACGGCGTCGCTGCCGCAGCCGGCGGGTGGGTTTGAGACACATACGCTCCACTACTGGTCGGTCGACCACGCCGGCAACATCGAGACAGAGAACAGCGTCACGTTCACGGTCACGAACGACAGCGTCGCTCCCACCACCACGAGCAGTCTGCTTCCGGCTCCGCAGTGGTATCGGGGCGGCAAGATCTCGATCGCCTTCGTCTCGTCGGATCCGAGCCCCTCATCGGGCGTCACCGGCGTGCACGTTTCCTCGTCGAATCCCAACGCGATGTGGCTGGACTACAACGAGGCCGGTTGGAATCCCTCGGCGGGGGTGTGGCAGATCGGCATGTGGGCGTTTTCGAGCGGCGACTATCCGGTGACGTGGTACGCACGGGATAACGCCGGCAACGTCGAATCGGCGCGGACGACCACGATCAGAATCGACGCGCAGGCCCCTTCGACGACTTGTAGCGCGGTGTACGCGCGCACCTACGTCGGCTCGCAAACGTTCACACTCACCACCACCGACGGTGACTCCGGAGTCGAAGAGACGTCCTATCGCGTCGATTCCGGTCCGTGGACCATAGGCACGTCGGTACCGGTACCCGCGCCAACGTCGGGCACCGCTTACCGCACGATCTCCTGGATCGGGAAGGACGTTGCCGGCAACCAGGCGTCCGGTTCCACATCGGTCTACATTCAAGCTGGAGTCGACGCCGTCGCACCCTCGGGCTCACTCGTGATCAACGCGGGATCCGCGTGGACGAACCGAACCGCAGTCACGCTCGAGCCGGCTGCTACGGACAACGTCGTCGTGGCGCAGATGCAGTTCAGCAACGACAACGTCAACTGGAGCGCCTGGGAGACGTACTCAGCGGCGGCGAAGAGCTGGACGCTTCCCGTCGGCGAAGGCACCAAGACGGTCTACGCGCGCTATCGCGATGCCGCCGGCAACGTGAGCGCGACGGCGAGCGACACGATCGGCCTCGACGTCACCGCTCCGGTCACGACGAGCGACGTGGTGGGCGGCCGCACCTATGTAGGCGCGAAGATCTTCACGCTCTCACCAGCCGATTCCGGCGGTTCAGGTCTCGCTGGTTCGTGGTGGCAGCTCGATTCCACGAGCGGTGCCTGGACGAGCGGAACGGCCGTCGTAGTTGCCGCGCCATCCGGCGCCGCCGCCGGGCACACGCTCTACTGGTACTCGAAGGACGGGGCCACCAACACAGAGACCATCAAGTCCGTTGCGTTCAGTCTCTCGGATCCTGAGGCCGAGGCGATCCCGCCCACGGGCTCCTTGGTCATCAACGGGGGAGCTCCGTGGACGAACGGACTGGGCGTGACTCTGGAACCTTCGGCTACCGATAACGTCGGCGTCGACCGAATGCGCTTCAGCAACGATGGCGTCGCGTGGAGCGCATGGGAGACGTATTCAGGGGCCGCGAAGAGTTGGACGCTCAGCCCCGGCGACGGCGCGAAGACGCTGCGTGCGCAGTACATTGATGCTGCGGGCAATGTCAGTTCGACCGTCGTTGCCACGATCGGCTTGGACACGATCGCCCCGGTGACGACGCACAGCGTCAGTGCGCCCGTCGCTGGCTCTGGGAGCGCAACGCTAGGGGTGGCCGAGGCCGGAAGCGGCGTTCAGGCAACCAAGTACGTCGTTACCGCGGGGGGTGTCGCGGGACCGCTGCAGACCTATACCGGCGCGATCTCGCTTCCTGCGCCCGCGAGTGGCTCGACCGTCTACCGGGTCGAGTACTGGTCCACCGACAACGCGACGAACGTCGAGACTCCACACAAGTCCACCGGCGACATCACGATCAACGCTGCGTACGGATTGACGACGCTGAACATGACGCTGACGAACGGTTCCGTCCATGCCTGGATGCAGTTCACCGTCGAGGACGAGAACGGCGTCGTCATCGCCGACAGCGGGGAGATGCCCGACGAGCACACGGGATCCTACTCGGTCCAAGTCCCCGCCGGGCACGCGTACACGATGAGAGCCTATTGGTGGATCGCGGACTACGACGGAGGCGGTGAGGGGTCCGACGCACGCACCATCACCCCTGCCGAGACCACACCCGGTGCGACGATTCCTTGGGTGGTCTACTACTAGATTGGTTCGACGATCGGGCCACGGAAACTGAAGCAGCCCCGGCTTCCTCGAGAGGAGGTCGGGGCTGCTCGTGTGCGTTGCTATCGTGCTAGTCGACGGGCCGTAGTCGGCGGGATACCTGGAGCACAAGACGCACGCCAACGGCCCGGAGAGCGGCTACTATCGAAGTGTCCGCATCGGCCCGGCTGGGGAGCTGCAGTTGACTGAAGCGAGAGAGGCCATCGAGGTCCGGGGCGCGTGCGAGCACAACCTTCGGCATGTGGACGTGGACATCCCGAAGCGGCTGCTGACGGTCGTGACGGGCGTATCGGGCTCGGGCAAGTCGTCCCTGGTATTCGACACGGTGGCGGTCGAGGCGAAGCGGCAGCTGAACGAGACGCTGCCCGCGTTCGTGCGGGGCTTCATGCCGAGCTTCGGTCGTCCGGCAATGGACGCGATCGAGCACCTTCCGGCCGTAATCAGCGTCGACCAGCGACCGCTCGGCGGCGGCGCGCGTTCGACCGTCGGGACGGTCACCGACATCGCGCCCATCCTGCGTTTGCTGTTCTCGCGGGTCGGACAGCCGCACGTGGGCGGACCCGACGCGTTCTCGTTCAACATGCCGGCTGGCATGTGTCCTGAGTGCGAGGGCCTCGGCGAGGTCACCGATGTGGACCTGGACGCCTTCCTCGACTTATCCAGGTCGCTCAACGAGGGCGCGCTGCTGGCGCCGCCGTTCGAGGTCGGCTCGCGGAACTGGCAGCTCCTGGCCCGCTCAGGCCGCCTCGATCCGGACAAACCGGTGAACCAGTACTCCGAGGACGAACTGGAGACCCTGCTGTACAGCACCGAGGGCACCGTGGCGAGCGAAGTGAACGGGCAGCAGTACAACGCGGCCTACGAAGGGGCGGTCGCGAAGTTCCGCCGCCTCTACATTCGTGGAGCCGAGGAGCCGAGCGCCCGGACGCGCAAGATGCTGGCGGAGTTCACGACGACCCGGACGTGCCCGGTATGCGGCGGCACTCGGCTGTCCCAGCTCGCGCTGGGCAGCAAGATCGACGGCTACACCATCGCCGATCTGTCGGCGATGGAGGCCGCGCAGCTCCTCGGCGTGCTGCCGTCGCTGCAAGCGGGCGAGGCGACGCCGGTTGTGGAGGCGCTCACGACGCGTGTGGCCAGCCTCGTGGGCATCGGCCTCGGCTACCTCAGCCTCGATCGGCGCACCGACACGCTGTCCGGCGGGGAGTCGCAGCGGGCGAAGATCGTGCGTCACCTCGCGAGCAGTCTCAACGACCTGCTATACGTGTTCGACGAGCCGAGCGTGGGACTGCACCCGCGTGATGTGTATCGTCTCACCGACCTGCTGCACGGCCTGCGCGACAAGGGCAACACGGTGTTGGTCGTGGAGCACGACCGCGATGTGATCGCCGCCGCGGACCACATCATCGACATCGGACCTGGTGCGGGGCAGGACGGTGGGCGCGTGGACTACGTCGGCGATGTCGAGGGCTTGCGCTCCTCGGACACCTTGACCGGGCGGCACATGGCGGACGCCGTGCGTATGAAGTCCGCCGTTCGAACGCCTGCCGCCGAGCTGCCCGTCACCCACGCCAATACGCACAACCTTCGCGACCTGAGCCTCGGCATCCCGGTCGGCGTGCTGACGGTGATCACCGGAGTCGCCGGCTCGGGCAAGTCCTCGCTGATCGATGTGGACTTCCGCGATCAGCACCCCTCGGCTGTGGTGGTCGACCAGTCCGCGCCGTCGGCGAACCGTCGCTCCAGCGTTTCGACCTACACCAACGTCGCCACACCCATCCGCGACGCCTTCGCCAAGGCGAATGCGGTCAGCCCGTCCCTGTTCAGCGCCAACTCCGCCGGCGCCTGCCCGACTTGCCACGGCCTCGGCGTCATCTACACGGACCTCGCGTTCCTCGATGAGGTGGCCACGACGTGCCCGACGTGCGAGGGCAAACGCTTCAACGACGAGGTCCTCCGCTACCGGCTCGATGGCAAGAACATCGACGAGGTCCTCGAGCTGACGGTCGTCGAGGCGCGCGACTTCTTCGCAAAGAACGGCCGAGTACGGCGAGCGCTCGAGGTGCTGCAGGGTGTCGGCTTGGGCTACCTGCAGCTCGGTCAGCCGCTCACGACACTCTCCGGAGGCGAGCTGCAACGCCTGAAGCTCGCGGCCCACTTGCGCGACGAAGGGGACACGTTCATCCTCGACGAGCCCACCACCGGGCTCCACATGGCCGACGTGGAGAACCTGCTGCAGATGCTCGACCGTCTCGTCGACGTCCACAAGGCCACGGTCATCGTGATAGAGCACAACCTCGACGTGATCGCGCACGCCGACTGGATCGTCGACCTGGGGCCGGAAGGCGGCAGCGGCGGCGGCCGCATCGTCTACGAGGGAACACCCGCCGGGCTGCTCGAATCGCGCGACTCCCACACGGCCGAGTTCCTGCGGCGAGCTCTGGAATCGGGAAGGGACCGCGCATGACCGACGCACCCGATCGAGAGTTCCGCTCGGAGGTCGCGCGAATCGGGGGGGAACTCGGTCAGACGCTCTCGGCGAATCCTCTGCGCGCCGGCCAGCGCTATCCGCTGCAGGCCGTGCTGCCGGTGGTCGGGGCCTGCCACGATCGACTCCAAGCGCTGGTGGCGGCGCACGCCGGTCCCGTGGCCGCGTCGCCCGACGGCACCGCCGACGCCTTCGGAGCGGAGCTGGCCGGCCTCATGAGCCACCTCCAAGGGGTCCGAGTGCTCTACCACGGCTTGGACGACATTCCCGAGGGGATGCGCGCGGCCGCGGGGCGCAGCCTGTCCGCGCTCCACCTCGCCGCGCGGCGCGTTCTCGACGCGGCTCGGCGTTCCGGCCGCTAGCCGCTGGGGGACGTCATGCATGTATGCTGGCTGCGCTACAGCGTCGCCGCGACAGGCACGACGGAGGACACATGAAGCGCTCGCAGTTGCGCGCCCGATACTGGCGGATCGTCCGCTTCTTCGCGGGGGTAACCGCGAGCTTCATCGTGTGGGAGATCCTGTTCCCGCGCCTTGGCCTGCGCGCTTGGACTCGCCGAACACGCTCCGACCGTTCCCGCAAAGCAGCCGTGCGCTTTCGAGCGCTGGCGATCGGCATGGGCGGGTTGATGATCAAGGTCGGCCAGTTCCTCTCGGCGCGCCTGGACGTACTGCCCCCCGAGATCACCGACGAGCTCGCCGGACTCCAAGACGAGGTGCCCGCCGAGGAGTTCGCGGCTATCCGGGCATTGGCCGAAGCCGAGCTCGCCCAGCCACTCTCGGCGCACTACGCCTGGTTCGACGAAAGCCCGGTTGCCGCGGCGTCGCTCGGCCAGGTGCATCGCGCGGGCCTGAACGAAGCGGATGCGGAAGCGTGTGGCTTCGCGGACGTCGTGGTGAAGGTGCAGCGGCCGCACATCGAGCAGATCGTCGAGATCGATCTTGCCGCATTGCGCCGCGTGGGCGGCTGGCTGCAACGGTACCGGCCGATCCGCAACCGGGCCGACGTCCGCGCGCTCCTCGAGGAGTTCGCGACAACGACTCGCGCCGAAGTCGACTATCTGGCCGAGGGCAGCAACGCCGAGACCTTCGCCACCAACTTCCGCGAGAATCCGCGCGTCCACGTGCCGCAGGTGGTGTGGAACCTGACCACCCGACGCGTGCTCACGCTGGAAGACGTCGCTGCAATCAAGCTCGGTGACTACGAGGCCATCACCGCCGCCGGTGTCGACCGCTCGCATGTCGCCGCCGCGCTGCTCGACACGTACATGCAGCAGATCTTCGAGGACGGCTTCTTCCACGCCGACCCGCACCCCGGCAACCTGTTCGTCACGCCTGGCGACGGCACCGATGCGGAGGGCAAGCGCAATTGGCGGCTGACGTTCGTCGACTTCGGCATGGTCGGCCGCGTGCCCGAGAACCTGCGCACCGGCGTCCGCGAGACGCTCATCGCAATCGGCACGCAGGACGGCGCGCGCCTGGTCCGGAGCTTCAAGACCATGGGCGTCCTGCTGCCCAGCGCCGACACCAAACTGATCGAGATGGCGAGCATGCAGGTCTTCGACCGGTTCGGCGGCATGAACATGAGCGACCTGCGCAGCATCGACCCGAAGGATATGTTGAGCTTCGGGCTGCAGTTCCGCGAGCTGATGCTCAACCTTCCGTTCCAGCTGCCCGAGAACCTGCTGCTGCTGGGGCGCACGGTCGCGATCCTCTCGGGAATGTGCACCGGGCTCGATCCGGAGTTCAACGTGTGGACGGCCATCGCCCCATACGCCTCCAAACTGATGGCCGATGAGGGGACCTCGCCGGTCCAGACCTTTCTCGCCGAGGCATCGAAGGTCCTCGGGGTGGCGGTCGGCCTGCCGGCGCGCGCCGATCGTGTCCTCACGCTCATGGAGCGCGGCGACCTGAACGTTCAGACGCCGCTGCTCAATCTGCAGGTGCGCCGGTTGGAGCGGTCGGTGAGCCGAATCACGGGCGGATTGGTCTTCGCGGCCATGCTCGTGTCCGGGGCGGTGCTGTGGCGCGTGGAGCCGTCGCTCGCCAAGGCGCTCATGGGCGGCTCGGTGTTGCCGCTGATCTGGGTGATGTTCTTCGGCCGAGGCGGACATCCCGGCCGGTAGGGCGACGACGCGCCCAAGAAGTAGTGTGGCCCCGCGGGGCGGTGACCCCCGGGACCGTGGCCAACTCCTGGCGAGAGGTGCTAGCTCAGTGAGGGTAGCACGAGCGCGGTCGCATCGCCGCTCGAAGTCGAACGAAGGCTGTGGAGAACACATGACCGATCAGCACCCCAAGGACCCGCTCCACGGAGTCACGCTGGAGACGATCCTCCGAAAGCTGGTCAACAAGTACGGTTGGGACGGGCTCGCCAAGCGAATCGACGTCAACTGCTTCAAGAAGGATCCGAGCATCAGCTCGTCGCTGAAGTTCCTGCGCAAGACGCCGTGGGCGCGAAAGCAGGTCGAGGACCTCTACGTGAACTCCAAGTTCTGGACTCGCGACTAGCCGAGGCAGGCCGGGCGCAAAGGCGCGGCCACGCCCACCGACCCGGCCCCCGGCACACCGGTTGCTGCGGACGAGACATGCGAATTCACCGGATCTCGGGCATCATGGCCTACAGCTATCTGATCGAGGCGCCCGAGGCGCTCTTCCTCGTCGACGGCGGCATGGCCGGGACGGGTCACCGGATCCTCGCCAAGATCGCCAAGATCGGCCGCAAGCCCGAAGAGCTCGCGTTCGCGCTCGTCACGCACGCGCACGCCGACCACTTCGGCGGACTCGACGCCGTGCAGGAAGCGAGCGACTGCCGGATCATCTGCCACCCGGCACACGCGGACACGATCAGCGGCGGGCACGGGATCGTGTCGCCCGGCCTGAACCCCTTCGGCAGGATCTACGAGCGGATCGCGCGCATCTCGCTTCCCAAGCTCAGGTTGCCGAAGCTCGCACGCGTCGGCACCGCCGAGCACGGCGAGACGCTGCACGGCCTCGGCCTCCCGGGGCGGATCCTGCACACGCCCGGACACAGCGCGGGCGACCTCACCCTCGTGCTGGACAACGGCGCCGCGTTCGTCGGCGACCTCGTGCAGGGTAGGCGCATCCCGCGGATCACCCCGCCGGAGTTCTCGATCATGGCCACGGACGAGCCGAGGATGTTCGCCAGCTGGCGGCTGCTCCTCGAGTCGGGAGCGAAGGTCGTCTACCCGGGCCACGGGCACGTCGTCACCGTCGAGGAGATCCTTCCGGTGTTCCGCCGCGCCGCCGCGCGCATCGCTCGCCGAGCCACTCGCGGCTAGCGGCGCGACGGGTCAGCGCGCCGCTTTGGCCGATGGGAAGCGGAGTCGGTGCCGGAAGACCTGCAGCTGCACGAGCCAGATGTGCGCCGCGACCACGGTGATGAACGCGAGGAACTGCCAGCTTGACTCGCCGATCGCCACCAGCGCCACGAGGATGGGCATTGAGACCAGGGCCACTGCCACGTCCGATCGCGTCCACGCGAACGTGACCAGCATGATCGCGACCAGGACCGCCAGTTCCACCGCCGACAGCCAGCCGCGGCCGAGCGCCACGCCGACGCCGTAGACGATCAGTCCCGCTGACGCTGCCATTCCCTGGCCGCCGCGCTTCAGCCCGTAGAACACGGGGAAGCGGTGGCCGACGATCGCGGCAAGGCCCGCGAGGTACGACACTCCCTCGGACACCCCGAGCACGCGGGCGATCTGGATCGCCACAACGCCGACCAAGGCGTCGTAGACGACCGTGACCAGCCCGAGACCCCAGCCGAGCGCATGGAACGCGTTCACGCTACCGGGGTTGCCGTCGCCGACCGACCGGATATCGACCCCGCGCTTGCGCGCGAGCAGGTCGGCCGGCAGCACGGATCCGAGCAGCAGTCCGATCACGCACGCGAGTAGCGCCGCCAGCAATCCGACCATGGCGTCACCTCGCCCGGCGCGCTCGGGCGACCGGGCCTTCGGCCGTGGGGGGTGCGGAGTCTCGCGGAACGCGCACCGTGCGGCCCTTCCAGTCCACGCCGGATCGGAAGCCGGTGCTGATCATCGACGCCGTCAGGATCGTCAGCAGGTTCAGGAACACGAGTGGGTAGAGCACGAACGCCGAGAGCGGCACCTTGCGATTCCACGCGACGAGCCCCCACTGTGCGACGAACAGAAGGACCGCCACCGTCAGGAGGGTGGGCGACGTCTCGAACCGCGCGACCGAGCCGAGCATCGCGAACGCCGGTCCGACGATGAGGCCGAGCACGACGAGCGCGATGGCGGCCACGGCCAGCGGGCTTCCGCCGAGGGCGCTGTAGATCGACCGCTCGATGCCGTGGAACGCGTCGCCGTACCCGCGGTACAGCCGGCACCGCGCCGCGCCCCTCGCGTCCAGGAACACGTTCCGGTACCCGAACGTCTTCATCCGCTTCGCCATCGACATGTCGTCGACGATCGAGTCCCGCACGGCGGCGTACCCGCCGACGGCTTCGAGGGCGTCTCGGCGGATGGCCACGTACTGGCCGATGGCGAACGCGGCTCTCGGGCTTCTCGTTCGCGGAATCAGGAAGAGCGGAAGGAGCAGCATCATCGCGTACATGGTGGGCACGACGAGGCTCTCGCCGAGGCTCCCGTACTGCTGGTCGAGATACCCGGACAGCATGTCGGCGCCGTGATCCTCCATGTTCGTGACGGTCCACGAGATGCTCTCTTGGCAGTGGGCCGTATCGGCGTCAGTGAGGAGCAGGATCTCGCCGCGGGCGGCAGCGGCGCCCTGGCAGAGGGCGTGCGGCTTGCCGAGCCACCCCTGGGGGAGTGGTGCGGCGGACACCAGACGCACGCGAGGATCGTGTCCTTGCACGGCGGCGACGATTCGCGCCGTCTCGTCGGTCGATTGATCGTCGACCACGACGATCTCATAGTCCGCGTAGTCCTGGGCGAGCAGCGAGCCGAGGCAGCGGGCGATTGCGCGCTCCTCGTTCCTGGCCGGCACGATGACCGAGACGAACGGGCCGCTCTTGAGCCGCGGCGAAGATGTGGCGCGCCGAAGGTAGACGACGTTCGCCACCGCCACCGCGAGGAAGTACGCGTTGACGAAGACGAGCACGAAATACGCGTCGCGCAC
>Ga0255338_1005756_pt1 | contig 11109 bp, 6 predicted proteins | sample MeOH1_35cm_T4_19_FD_203715 | JGI IMG/M metagenome (GOLD analysis project Ga0255338, IMG submission 203715) | Sandy soil microbial communities from University of British Columbia, Vancouver, Canada - MeOH1_35cm_T4_195 | ecosystem: Engineered > Artificial ecosystem > Sand microcosm > Unclassified ... | reverse complement strand
CCACCACCTCGCTGCCGGAGGAGATCGGCGGCGTGCGCAACTGGGACTACCGCTACACCTGGCTGCGCGACGCCTCCATGGTGCTGCAGGCCTTCGCGACGCTGGGCTACACGGAGGAAGCGCGCCAGTTCTGCGGCTTCCTGCAGGCGTGCTGCGCCAACTCGCCGGTGCGGCTGCAGGTGCTGTACGGCATCGGCGCCGAACTCGAGGTGGGCGAGCGCTGCCTCGCGCACGCCGAGGGCTACCGCGGCTCGCGCCCGGTGCGGGTGGGCAACGCCGCCGCGCAGCAGCTGCAGATCGACATCTACGGCGAGCTGGCCGACTGGGCGCTGGCCTACCAGCGCCTGGGCGGCACGCTCGACGAGCACCTCGCGCGCATCGTGCGCGGCGCCGCCGACCACGTGGCGGCGCACTGGGCCGAGCCGGACCAGGGCATCTGGGAACTGCGCGCCTGGCCGCGCCACAACGTCCACAGCAAGGCTTTCGCCTGGGTCGCGCTGGACCGCGCGATCCGCATGCTGGGGCCGACGCCGGCCTGGGAGCAGGCGCGCGCGCAGGTGCTGCAGTGGATCCTGGGCCAGGGCCTCGGCCCCGACGGCACGCACCTGGTGCAGGCGCCGGGGTCGGAGGACGTCGATGCGGCGCTCCTGACCCTGCCGCTGCTGGACCTGCCGCTTCAGCCCGGCCTGCTGGAGCGCACCGTCACCGCGGTGCAGCAGCGGCTGCAGGACGACTGCTTCGTGCTGCGCTATCGCAACGCGGACGGCCTGCCGGGCGGCGAAGGCGCTTTCCTGATCTGCAGCTTCTGGCTGGTGGACGCCCTGCTCGTCACGGGACGCGCCGAGGAGGCCCGGCGCCTGTTCGAGCGGCTGCTGGGACTCGCCAACGACCTGGGCCTGTTGCCGGAGGAAGTGCAGCCGGCCGACGGCGCCTTCCTCGGCAACTTCCCGCAGGCCTTCACGCACCTGGCGCTGGTGAACAGCGCGGTGCACCTGGAGCTGCACAAGCACGGCGGCGCGGCGGCGCTGCGCGGCACGCAGGCGGATCGCGCCGGCCGGGCGGTGCGGCTCACCGGCGCACGGCGGCTTTGAGAGCCTGCGAGGAGGGTTCGAGCGACTGCGCGGCGTTCCGAGCGACTGCGCGGCGGCTTCGAGAGGCTGCGCGGCGGCGCGTCAGTCGCGCACTTCGCCGTTCGGCTTGAGCAGCGCCATGCCGACATAGCTGCCGCCGTGGCGGAAGTTCGGCTTGAAGTCGACCACGTAGCCGCCGGCGTCGTAGCGCCCGAGCGCCGACAGCGACTTGTGCAGCGAAGCGCGCGTGACGCTGTTGCCGGCGCGCCGCATGCCCTCGGTCAGCACCTTGGCGGCGATGCAGGACTCCAGCGCGGTCACCGACATCAGCTCCTTGCGGCCGTCGGCCGCCCAGGCCTCGGTGCACTCGCGCACGACCGGCACGTTGTGCGAGCGCGGCGTCGGCACGGTGATCGCGACCGACACGCCGCTGGCATCCGGCCCGAGCGCCTTGGCGAGCTGGCTGGCGCCGGCGAAGGACAGGCTGGTCGTCATGTAGACCCGGCCCTGCGCCTTGAGCTTCTTGAGCATCTGCGCCGCCGGCGCGTACAGGGTGGTGACCACCAGCACGTTGGGATCGGAGGCGATCAGGTCGCGCACGGCGGCGTCGGGGACCTCTGCGTTGCGCTTGATCGACACCGACACCGGCTTGCGGTCGAACTTCTTCAGCACGTTGGCCACCGTCTCGAAGTTCTGCTTGCCCACGGTGTCGTCGTAGTGCAGCACCGTGACCTTGGTGTTGCCCAGGTTGCCCCAGAAGTTGATGATCTTGCCGATCTCGTCGGCATAGGTGGCGCGCACCGTGTAGACGTAGTCGTTCTGCTTGCGGATCGTGTCCGCGCCGGTGAAGGGCGCGAAGAACGGCACCTTGTGCTCCAGGACCGCCGGCATCGCGGGGATGCTGAGCGTGGAGGAGGCATAGCCGAACAGCGCCACCGCGTTGTGTTCGTTCAGCAGCTTCTGCGTGTTCTCGGCCGACAGCTTGGTGTCGTTGCGGTCGTCCAGCGTCACCAGCTTGATCCTGGCGCCCGCGATGCCGCCGGCGTCGTTGACCTTCCTGAAGTACGCCAGCGCGCCGTTGCGGATGTCGTTGCCCAGTTCGGCGTTGCCGCCGGTGAGCGGGGCGGACTGGCCGATCACGATTTCCTGGGCGAAGACGGGCGCTGCGGCAAGCAGCAGCGTGAAGGCAAGGGCACGCATGGGGGATCCTCCTGGCAACGAGCGTCGGGGGCCGTCTGCTGCGGCCGCTTCCCGGCCAAGCGTACTCCTGCCCGGCGGCGATGAGGCTCCGGACTGACCCGGGGGCGTGCCGGGCCTGGCGTGCTGTCGCGGCTCAGCCGCACTGGCGGGAATAGTTGGCGCGGCCCGCCTACGCGGGTGCGGCGTACATCGGCTCGTGCACGAGCCGGAAGACGCTGCCGCTGGCACGCAGGCGCTCGCCATCGAGTTGCCAGAATCGCCGTCCCAGCGGCGTCAGCAGGAAATCGCGGCGGCGCTCGACGCGGCCGGCGCCGAGCACGCTCTTGAGCACCGCGTAGCGCACCTCGCCCCGGGGCGAGAGGATCACCGTGCAGCCGCCGTGGTGGGTGAAGCCCGGGCCTTCCGGCGTCGGCGCCACGTGCATGGCCTGCGTGACCTCGGCGACGAGGTCGAACACGATCTGGCCGTTGGGGCCGGCGCGGCGCGCCGTGCGGATCGATTCCACCGTGGGCAGGTCGACGGCATGCGGGCCGAGCCGCGGGTCGTCGGCGGCGACCAGGCCGAATTCCTGCAGCCGCTCGCGCCGGGTGACGAAGCGGCCCAGAGCAGCGGCCTGGCGCCGCAGCTCGTCGACGCTGGCGGCCTGGGCCGGATCGCCCTGGAAGCGCAGGGTGGCGAAGTCGAGGCCGCGCACCGGCGGCAGCTCCAGCCGCGGCGGCTTCCACAGCAGTGCGTCCTCGGACAGGTGCTGGGCCGAACGCGGGTAGATGCGGCGCCGGCGGAAGGCGTCCACCAGCGCTCCGCGGTAGTCCAGCGGGTCGTCCGGCACCAGGTCGACATCGGCCGTGATCAGCGCGCGCAGGTAGTCGCCGAACATCAGGCCGGTGGGCGGGCAGTAGTCGATCGCGCGGATGCACATGGCGAGGAACTGGCTGGCGAGCTTGCCGGCCTTGGCCGCCAGCAGTTGCTGCAGGTCGTAGGGCAGTTCGCCCGGCGGCAGCACTCCGGTGCCGCCGGAGGCCAGGCGCACGATCGCCTCGGTCTTGCGGCGAAACACCGTGGTGAAGGCCTCGAAGACGGCGCTCACGAGCACGGCGCCCAGGGCATGCGGCTCCAGGTCGTCGCGGTACTGGCGCGGCTCGGCGCCGCCTTCCAGCGCCGTGCGCAGCGGGCCCTGGCGGCCGCTCGAGCGGCTGAACTGGCTGGCCACCTGGCCCAGCAGGTCGGCCTGTTCCAGCGCGCCGCGGCACTGCCGGATCGCCGTGCGCACCACCTCGGGATAGCTGAAATGCTGGAACACGGCCACCAGGTCGGCGAAGGCTTCGTGGAAGGCGATCACGTCCGGGTTGGTGGGCACCATGAAGTGCGCGCGCAGGCCGTCCAGCAGCGCGTGCGTCATCTCGTGCACCACGATGTCGTGCGACAGGCAGGTGAACACGATGCCGCCGGCGAGCGTGCGGTCGGCCGGGTGCTCGCCGGCCGGGAAGTAGCCGAAGTGCAGCTCGCCGCGCTCGTCCACCCGCTCGTAATAGGCGTTGGCCTCCGGCGCGAAATGCGGGCGGATGACGAGCCGCGCGGGCTCCACCGCGCCGCCGAAGCTCCAGCCGGGCGTGCGCCCGAGCGCCGTGCGGAAGGCGGACCAGACGTTGCTGCACACCGCGTACACCATCTGCTGGTGAAAGCGCGGGTCGGAGGGCGAAGGCTCGTAGCCGTCGGCCATCAGCACGTTGCGCTCGTCGAGGTTGGCCTGGCGCAGGCTGCGGCCGCTGGCGGGATCGGTGTCCACCACGGCCAGCAGCGCTCCCGTGGGGCCGGGCTCCAGCGGCTCGTAGGCGACGTTCACGGTGGCGACGGCGCCTTCCAGCCGCGACTGCGCCGGATCGACGGTGTAGATGCGAAGCGGCCGGTACAGCGGTTCCTCGGGCTTGCGTTCGTGCGGCTGCGGCGGCGCGCGCAGCACGCCGGCGCCGATGGCGTAGAGGCTGCCCTCGCCCGGGTAGCGCGTGCCCGCCGGCAGGACGCGCTCCTCGTGCTCGTCGCCGCGGGTGGCGGCGTCGGCGGCCACGGCCTGCGCCGTCGTCGCGGCGGGCTGCTGCGCCATGCTCAGCGTCGCACCAGCAACTGCACCGATTCGGCCAGCGCCTGCACCGCCTGCAGCAGTGCCGCGTCGCGCGCGCAGGCGGCGGCTTGCGCGCCGCCGGCGGCAGGCTGCCCGGCATCGCCCGTGCGCTGGCCGCCTGCGAGCGGCAGCAGCAGCGGCGCCGCGCGCGCGGCAGTGGCGCAATCGAGCATCGGGTGCTGCTGCGCAGCGCTGCCGAACTCGGCCAGCACGGCCTGCAGGAAGGCCTCGTTGTCCAGGCCGCCGACGCCGCGCCCGAGCACGCGCGCGGCCCGGCGCGTGAACTCGCCGTTGCCGCCGCTTTCGAGTGCCACTTCGCTGTCGAGGCAGGCGGAGAACTTCACGTGCCGCATCGCCTCGGCGCCGCCGGTTCCGCCGGCGCGCACGACGCGCGTGAGCGCCGGGTTCTGTCGCCGGTATTCCGCATGCGCGGCATCCAGCGCGGGGCTGGGCGGCACATAGCGGGCCTTGGCGGCGGGTGGCAGGGCCAGCGCGCCCGGCTCCAGGCCGACGGCGAAGCGCGTGTTGGTGCCGGAATGGCAGCAATCCATGAACACCGTGAGGTTCACGCCTTCGGGCAGGGTGGCGAACAGCCTGGCGATATCGTCGTCGATGAAGAGCGCGCCGCTGGCGAAATCGACCGGGCACAGGGCCTCGTCGCGGCCGTCGGTCTCGTCGCCGTCGAGGTCGGCGACGTTGGTGCCGTGGCCGGCGTACTGCATGACGATCACGTCGCCGGCGCGGCTGTCGCCGAGCAGCGCGCGCAGTGCGGCATCGACGCCGGCGCGGGTGGCCTGGCCGTTGACCAGCAGGCGGGTCTCGAAGCCAAGCTGCTGCAGGGCGCGGGCCCAGGTCTGGGCGTCGTTGACGCAGCCGCTCAGGCGGTGCTGCGGGTTCGGGTAGTCGTCGACGCCGATGCACAGGGCAACGCGCCTGCCGCCCGGCGGCAGCGCCGCTGCCGGCGGCGCCGGGGCAGGCGACGGCATGGTCGGCGGCGGGTTGGGTGGCCGTGAGGGCTGCACGTAGGGCGGTTGCGAGGGCCACCCGAAGGGTGTCGGCGAGGACGACCCATAGGACGGCACATCCGGCGGCACCTGGGGCGGGACATACGGCGGCACCGGCGCCGGCGGCGGGCTCGCCGCCCAGGGAGGTGTCCAGTGCCAGCCCCAGCGGGCCGAAGCGGCCGCGGGCGGCGCCAGGCCTTCCGGCCAGTCGACCTCCTGCCCCCAGTCGCGCGGCGCCCGCGTGCGCGGCGGGAATTCCTCGATGGCGTCGGCGTCGGCCTTGTCCAGCACCCGGCGCACGATGCTGTTCAGGGTCGGCGCGTCCTCGTCGAAATCGCCGTGGCTGGTGGCGCGGCTGGCCGAGCGCCCGGTGTCGGAAGGACTTTGCGACCAGACCACTTCGTTGGCCCCCGGCGCCACGGTGTCCAGACCGAAGAAGGCGCGCAGCCCGGCATCGCCGCGCAGGCTTTCCTCCAGGCCGAGGATGGGCGTCTTGCGCCGGTCTTCCAGCGCGTGGTGGATCAGGTACAGCAGCGACTTGCGGTAGACGCCGGCGCAGTCGTCGCGCAGCTCGAAGTCGCGCAGCATCGTGTAGAGCGTGGTCCGGCCGGCCAGGCCCTTCTTCAGCCGCTCCAGCAGCTGCGTCCTGAAGGTGTCCACCCGGATCGCGGGCGCCATGAGCTGCAGCGTCTTGAAGGCGGGCACGCCGAGCTCCTGCGCCGCCGGCAGGAAGTACGCGTGGAAGATCGAGCCGGCGCTGTGGCCGGCGGCATGGAGCTCGATGCGGTCGCCGTTGCGGTCGCAGAACTTCTTCAGCTGCTGCGCCGCGTAGTACGCGCCGCCGATAGTCGCGCCGGGGCTCGGCGCGTCGGCGGCGCGCTCGGCGCTCCATTTCATGCCGCCCCAGATGCGCGGGCCCTGCAGCGCGCGCGCCGCCGTCTCGATGAGGAAGTCGCTCGCGTCGGTGAGTCCGCGCGCGCCGCCGACCGTGCGCTGCAGCAGCTGCGAGACCGTCTCGAAGAAGCCGGTCTCCCAGATGAAGTAGATCGGGTAGACGCCGTTGGCGAGCCACCAGCCCACGTGCTCGTGGGCCCCCTGCAGCCCGCTGCTCTCCGACACCAGGCCGCCGTGGGCGTAGAACACGATGCGCGCCTTCGCCTCGCCGTGCTGCGCCATCCAGCGCGGCAGGTGCTGCTCGAAGATCGCGTCCACCTCCTCCGGCGTGGAGCTCAGCTCGCCCTCGGCGGAGAACTTGCCCGCGCGCAGGTTGACCAGGTGCGGCCGCAGCGTCGCGAGCGTGGCGGCGTCGAGGCCCGAGCCGCGCGCCAGCGCCGGCGGCGTGGCGGCGAACGGCGTCTCGCGCCCGCGCGGCTCGAGGTGGTCTTCGGCGCAGACATGATCGGCGTCCGCGCCCTCGCCGGCGAGGTCGGTGACGCGCTGCAGGCCGCGGATCGCCTGCTGCAGGGCGCGCTCGTCCTCCTCGGGGAAGGGCGAGCGCGGCGCCGCGGCTTCGAGCTCGCGCGGCGCCTGCAGCGCCTCGCGCGCGGCGGTCACGCCCTGCAGCACCGCGTGGAAGTCGATGGCCGAGCCCGGGCAGGTCTTGGGCCCCATCATGTTGTGGAAGCGCAGCGTGCCGGGCTCCAGGCCGAAGCGCTGCTGCACCAGCGCGATCACCTTCAGCGCCGTCTCGCGCTGCGGGCCGTCGAAGGCGTCGTGGCCGGGGCCGGCGTCGAAGTCGCCGACCATCTCGAACATGAAGGGGCCGGCCGCGCGGTTGCCGTTGTGGCCGCTGGCGCTGGCCGGCGGCAGGTTCCAGTTGCGCCCCAGCCAGACCATCCCCTGCGGGTCGATCGTGACGTGCTGGGCGATGTCGCTCCAGCCGTTCGTCTTGGTGTGGAACTCCCACATCGCGACGATCGACGCGTGGCCCTTGAACTGCTGGCGGTTGGGGCGCCAGGTGTGGTGCATGTGCACCGCGTTGATCCTGCGCTGGAAGGGAAACTTCTGCAGCAGCGAGGCGAACTGCTCGGGGCTGAGTCGCTGGAAGGTGGGCGTGGGCATCGCGGTCACTCCTCGCGTCGGGTGCTGCCGCAATGTAAGTGCAGGCGCAAGGCCCTCCCACCTTCAGATGGAGGACCCTCGATGCGATCGGGGTTGCGCATTACGCCGTTTGCCTAAGCCGCCGGCATAGGACTCCGCGCGCCTGACAGTGTCGTCCGGGCAACCATTTTGTGTGCCCGAAATCAACCTTCCTGCATCGAATCCGGGCCACGGCCGAGCGCGCCGGAGAATGAAATTCTGTCCATTCCGGCTCCGAAAAGAGAGCATTTCATGAAAGCCATCAGATCCTTCGCAGGCTGGGCCGCGATTGCGGTCGTGGGCGCGCTGTCGTTCGCGGCGCTGGCCCTCGGCCGCGGCCAGTCGGTCAACGCCGTCTGGCTGGTCACGGCCGGCCTGTGCGTCTACCTCATCGCCTACCGCTTCTACGGCCAGTTCATCGCCCACCGCGTGCTGCGCCTGGACGACGCGCGCACCACGCCCGCCGTGCGGCACAACGACGGCATGGACTACGTGCCCACCAACAAGTGGGTCCTCTACGGGCACCACTTCGCCGCCATCGCGGGCGCGGGCCCGCTGGTCGGCCCGGTGCTGGCGGCGCAGATGGGCTTCCTGCCCGGCACGCTGTGGATCCTGGTGGGCGTGGTGCTCGCCGGCGCGGTGCAGGACTTCATCGTGCTGTTCGTCTCCACGCGCCGCGACGGCAAGTCGCTCGGGCAGTTGATCCGCATGGAGCTCGGCCCGGTGCCCGGCTCGCTGGCGCTGGTGGGCGTGCTGGCCATCATGATCATCATCCTGGCCGTGCTGGCGCTGGTGGTGGTGAAGGCGCTGACCTCCAGCCCCTGGGGCCTGTTCACGATCGCCGCGACCATCCCGATCGCGCTGCTCATGGGCATCTACATGCGCGTCATCCGCCCGGGGCGCGTCGGTGAAGCCTCCATCTTCGGCGTCGTGCTGCTGATGCTGGCCATCGTGTTCGGCCGCCACATCGCCGAGAGCCCGACCTGGGGCCCCGCATTCACGCTCACGGGCACCCAGATCGCCTGGGCCATGATCATCTACGGCGCCGTCGCCGCCAGCCTGCCGGTGTGGCTGATGCTCGCGCCGCGCGACTACCTGAGCACCTTCCTGAAGGTCGGCACGATCGCGGCGCTGGCCCTGGGCATCTACGTCGTGGCGCCCAAGCTGGCCATGCCGGCCGTCACGCAGTTCGTCGACGGCACCGGCCCGGTGTTCTCCGGCAAGCTGTTCCCCTTCCTGTTCATCACCATCGCCTGCGGCGCCGTCTCCGGCTTCCACTCGCTGATCTCCTCCGGCACCACGCCCAAGATGCTGGAGAAGGAGTCGCACATGCCCCTGATCGGCTTCGCCGGCATGCTGACCGAATCCTTCGTCGCGCTGATGGCGATCACCGCCGCCTGCGTGCTGGAGCCGGGCATCTACTTCGCGATGAACGCGCCGGCCGCCGTCGTGGGCAGCACGCCGGCGCAGGCCGCGCAGGTGATCTCGAGCTGGGGCTTCACGATCACGCCCGAGGCCATCACGCAGGTGGCCAGGGACATCGGCGAGAGCACCATCCTCGCGCGCGCCGGCGGCGCGCCGACGCTTGCCGTGGGCATGGCGCACATCCTGGGCACCGCCCTCGGCGGCCAGGCGATGATGGCCTTCTGGTACCACTTCGCGATCCTGTTCGAGGCGCTGTTCATCCTCACCGCCGTCGATGCCGGCACGCGGGTGGGCCGCTTCATGATCCAGGACATGCTGGGGCACGTGTACAAGCCGCTGGGCGACACCGACAACCTCGCCGCCAACCTGTTCGCCACGGCGCTGTGCGTGGGGCTGTGGGGCTGGTTCCTGTACCAGGGCGTGGTCGACCCGCTGGGCGGCATCAACAGCCTGTGGCAGCTGTTCGGCGTGGGCAACCAGATGCTGGCCGGCATCGCGCTGCTGCTGTGCACCACCGTGCTGGTGAAGATGAAGCGCGAGCGCTATGTCTGGGTCACGCTGGTGCCGACGGCCTGGCTGCTGGTGACCACCCTCACGGCGGGCGTGCAGAAGGTCTTCCATCCGGATCCGAAGATCGGCTTCCTGGCGCTGGCCCACAAGTTTAGCGACGCGGCCGAGCGCGGCGTGGTGCTGGCGCCGGCCAAGTCGATCGCCGAGATGCAGCGGGTGGCCTTCAACAACTATGTCGACGCGGTGGTGTGCGGCGTGTTCGTGCTGCTGGTGCTGGCGATGTGCTTCTTCGCGGCGCGCACCTGCTTCAAGGCGCTGCGCGAGTCGCGGCCGACGGCGCGCGAGATTCCGTCCTCGTTCGCGCCGGCCGGGGGCGGGGAGTGAGCGGCTCCGACAACGGCACGTTCCAGCGCTGGCAGGCGTTCTGCGGCGCGTGTCGCCAGGTGTTCGGGATGCCCGACTACGACCGCTACCTGGCGCACGCCGCAGTGACGCATCCCGGGCAGCCCGTGATGACGCGCGAGGCGTATGCCGTGCAGGCGATCGAGCGGCGCTACGGCGGCAAGGGCGGGGCGCGCTGCTGCTGACGCTCCCGGGGTCATTCCCGCGCGGGCGGGAATTCAGGCCCCGCCGGGCCCACGCCTGCGCGGGAACGACGGCCACGCTGCGCAAGTGCCCGCGCGCGCGGCCGGCGTCGGCCCCTGGCAGCAGCTAGGGCGCCACCTCGAGCTCGATGCTCGCCTCCGCCTGCGGCGTGTCCAGCGTATCCGCCCACAGGGTCATGAAAGCCGTGCCCGGCGGGGTGGTCCCGTACTGCAAGGTGCTTCGCCAAGTGCTGCTCGTGTTGGTATCAACGAAGGACGCCACGCCGCCCAGACCTTCACGCCAGCCGACCGGCACCGACGACTCCACGGTGACGACGGCACCGCTGCGGACCTGCACGGGCCGGCTCGTCACCACGACGCCGTCGACGCTCACGGTCAGGCGAATGCCCGGCGTGACGGTGATCTCGTACGGCAATGGCGTACCGGACCCTGGCGCCTCCGACGCGCAGGCGGGATCCAGGCAGATCTTCACGATGATGTTGCCGGTGTACTTGCCGGCCGGAAGCGAGACCCGCAACGGCAGCAATGCGCGATAGCGGTCGGCGCCGACCTGCGTGATCTCGACCGGCTCGTTCTCGAGGATCTGCTGTTCCACCAGGAGCAGGACGAAGACAGGCCCGCTGACATCGGGCACGGTCGCTTCGACCGGCAACCATTGCCGTCCTTGCGCCGACTGCCCGTTTTCCGGCACGGTCGCCGAAAGGAGCGGCGGATCGAAAGCGATGGGGCTCGCAACGCGCGCTGCAGGCTCGGGCGCGGGCGCATCCGCCGCGCCGCCCCCTCCCCCGCCTCCGCCGCACGCGGACAGCAATGCCATGGTGGCGGCCATGCAGAGGGCCGCGAACCGGTGATGCAACGACATGGAATCTCCCTGGGGCTCGCACGACGACGGTCGCGCTCTGGAAGGGCAGAGTGTCGCCACGGACCGGCCGCTCCCGCTGTGACCGTACTTGCGTCGAGTCAGTGACGAATTGCCAGCCGTTGGGGGCTCCAATAAAAAAGGTTCTTCACCGAATTCCGGGGAAGGCCGCCCTGATCTTCAGGAAGAAGTAGGCGTCGTCGCGGAAGCCATAAGCCATCCGTTTGATGACCTTGAT
>Ga0255338_1005755_pt1 | contig 11110 bp, 12 predicted proteins | sample MeOH1_35cm_T4_19_FD_203715 | JGI IMG/M metagenome (GOLD analysis project Ga0255338, IMG submission 203715) | Sandy soil microbial communities from University of British Columbia, Vancouver, Canada - MeOH1_35cm_T4_195 | ecosystem: Engineered > Artificial ecosystem > Sand microcosm > Unclassified ... | reverse complement strand
GGGCGGCGTCGGACGTCATCGCCGACATCGACGCCCGCGGCCGCGACGCGATCGTGGTCGGCGGCACGGGCCTCTACTTCAGCGCCCTGACCAAGGGCCTGGCCGAGATCCCGGCGATTCCCGCAGAGGTCCGCGACGCTGCGGCCGCCGAGTTCGAGGCGATGGGCGAGGAGGCGTTCCGGTCCAGGCTGGCGGCCGTCGACCCGGCCGCCGCGACCCGCATCGAGGTGGGCGACCGCCAACGGCTGACCCGCGCATGGGAAGTCCATGCCGCGACCGGTGTCTCCCTCTCCGACCACCAGGCCAGGGCCTCGGGCGCCCTGCCCGCCGGCTCCTGGTCCGCCGTGGCGCTGGAGCCGCCGCGCGAGGCGCTCTACGCCCGCTGCGACGCCCGGCTGGAGGCGATGATCGGCGCCGGCGCCCTGGACGAAGTGCGCGCCCTGATTGACCGCGACCTCGACCCCGCCCTCCCCGCCATGAAGGCTGTGGGAGTCCGCGAACTGGCGGCCCATCTGCACGGCGAGACGGACCTTCCGACGGCGCTGGCCGCGGCCCAGCAGGAGACCCGCCGCTACGCCAAGCGCCAGATGACCTGGATGCGGGGACAGATGGGGGATTGGCCGCGGATCACCGCTTCGGACCCCCGCGACCAATGGAGGCAGTTTCTTGCGCTCTACCCCACCTTGACGGGCTAGGCAGAGCATGCGACACGCCGTTTCCTATCTTTCGCGGGAAATCTCGTGCGCAACATTCTTGTACTCGTAGGGCGGCCGTAACGGACTGACGATGGCGTCAGGACCGATCGGTCGCTTGTCCCAGGCCCCCAGAGGGCCTTTTTTATTGCCCTGAACCCCGAGCCCCACATGTCCGCCCACCAGACGATCGAAGCCCAGCAAGACACCATCTCCGGCGCCGAAATGGTGGTGCGCGCCCTTATCGACCAGGGCGTCGAGGTGCTGTTCGGCTATCCGGGCGGGGCGGTCCTGCCGATCTACGACGCGCTGTTCGCCGAGCCGCGGCTGCAGCACGTGCTGGTCCGCCACGAACAGGGCGCCACCCACGCCGCCGAGGGCTATGCCCGCTCGACCGGCAAGCCCGGCGTGGTCCTGGTCACCTCAGGTCCCGGCGCCACCAACGCCGTCACCGGCATCGTCGACGCCCTGATGGACTCGATCCCGATGATCGTGATCACGGGCCAGGTCGCCACCCACCTGATCGGCACCGACGCCTTCCAGGAATGCGACACCATCGGCATCACCCGGCCCTGCACCAAGCACAACTACCTGGTGAAGGACGTGGCCGACCTGCCGCGCATCCTGCACGAGGCCTTCCATATCGCCACGTCGGGCCGCCCCGGCCCAGTGGTCATCGACATTCCCAAGGACGTGCAGTTCGGCAAGGGCGTCTACCAGGGCCCCACCGAGGTGAAGCACGCCCACAACTACGCCCCGCGCGTGAAGGGCGACGCCGGCAAGATCGCCGAGGCCGTCGCCATGATCGCCAAGGCCAAGAAGCCGATCCTCTACACCGGCGGCGGCGTCATCAACGCGGGGCCCAAGGCGGCCGAGTTGCTGCGCGAGTTCGCGGCGCTCACCGGAGCCCCGGTCACCTCGACCCTGATGGGCCTGGGCGCCTTCCCGGCGGCGGACCCGAAGTGGCTGGGAATGCTGGGCATGCACGGCTCGTTCGAGGCCAACAACGCCATGCACGACTGCGACGTGATGGTGGCCATCGGCGCGCGCTTCGACGACCGGGTGACCGGCCGGCTGGACGCCTTCGCTCCCACCTCGCGGAAGATCCACATCGACATCGACGCCAGCTCGATCGGCAAGAACGTCCGCGCCGACATCGGCATCGTCGGCGACGCCGGCAATGTCCTGGCCGACATGATCGCCGCCTGGAAGCAGCGCAACCTTTCGACCGACGCCGCGGCGATGAAGACCTGGTGGACTCAGATCGACGGCTGGCGGGCGCGCAACTCGTTCGGCTATGCGCCCGACGCCAAGCTGATCAAGCCGCAGTACGCCATCCAGCGCCTGTACGAGCTGACCAAGGACCGCGACACCTACATCACCACCGAGGTCGGCCAGCATCAGATGTGGGCCGCCCAGTTCTACCGCTTCGAGGAGCCGAACCGTTGGATGACCTCCGGCGGCCTGGGCACCATGGGCTACGGCCTGCCGGCCGCGGTGGGCGTGCAGATGGCTCACCCGGACAGCCTCGTCATCGACATCGCCGGCGACGCCTCGGTGCAGATGACCATGCAAGAGATCTCGACGGCCGTGCAGTACGACCTGCCGATCAAGATCTTCATCCTCAACAACGAGTGGATGGGCATGGTTCGCCAGTGGCAGCAGCTGCTGCATGGCGAGCGCTATTCGCACTCCTATTCGTCCAGCCTCCCCGACTTCGTGAAGCTGGCCGAGGCCTACGGCGGCGTGGGCTTCCGCGCCGAACACCCCGACGAGCTGGACGAGAAGATCCTCGAGATGATCGCGGTGAAGAAGCCGGTGCTGTTCGACTGCCGGGTCACCAAGGAGGAGAACTGCTTCCCGATGATCCCGTCCGGCAAGGCCCACAACGAAATGATCATGGCCGAGGAAGCCCGCGACCTGGGCTCGATCATCGACGACGCCGGCAAGCGTCTGGTCTAGGCGCCTTCCAACCGACCTAGTCCCGGGCATAGGGTGGCCACCTCAGAACAGGAGGCGCCCATGTCCGACCACGGCCGTTTCATCTGGTACGAACTGATGACCCCCGACATCGAGGGCGCGAAAGCGTTCTATGGCGACGTGGTCGGCTGGACCGCGTCGAAGATGCCCGGCGAGGGCATGGAGTACTGGCTGCTCGAGGCCGACGGCGTGAGCGTCGGCGGGGTGATGCTGCTGGCCGAGGAGCACAAGGCTGCGGGCGTCCCGCCGAACTGGACAGCCTATGTGGCGGTGGACGACTGCGACGCCGCGGCGGCGAAGGTGAAGAGCCTGGGCGGATCTGTGATGCTCGAGCCGGCGGACATCCCCGGCATCGGGCGCTTCGCCATCGTGGCCGACCCGGCGGGCGCGGTCATCGCGATCATGAAGCCCACGCCACCCGAGGGCGGACGGCCCGAAGCGCCCAAGGACGCGCTGGGCCACACCGGCTGGCACGAGCTGTACAGCGGCCCGACCGACGCCACCTTCGCCTTCTATTCGGCGGTGTTCGGCTGGACGAAGGACGAGGCCCACGACATGGGGCCGATGGGGACCTACCAGCTGTTCTCCAACCAGGACGGCCAGGTTGGCGGCATGATGCAGAAGCCGGACCAGGTCCCGGCGCCCTGCTGGCTCTACTATGTCCGCGTCGGCGACATCGACGCCGCGGCGGCCCGCGTGAAGGCCGGCGGCGGCGAGGTGGTGAACGGCCCGATGGTCGTCCCGAGCGGAGATTGGATCCTGCAGGGCATGGACCCTCAGGGCGCCATGTTCTGCCTGATGGGCAAGAAGGGCTGAGGCGCACGTAGCACCCATGTCCCGGACGACGCCCGCGACCCTCGCGCTCGACAGGGCGCGCGTGACCTACACTCTCGCGACCTACGACTACGACCCCGGCGCCGAGCGGGTGGGACTGCAGGCGGCCGAGGCCCTGGGCGCGCCGCCCGGCGAGGTGCTGAAGACCCTGATGGTCAAGGTCGATGGCAAGCCGGCCTGCGTGGTCCTGGCTTCGGACCGCGAGGTCTCCATGAAGAAGCTGGCCGCCGCCCTGGGCGCCAAGTCCGCCGAGATGATGAAGCCGGCCGACGCCGAGCGGATGACCGGCTACCGGGTCGGCGGGGTCAGCGCGTTCGGCCAGAAGCGCATCGTGCCGACAGTGGTCGATGCGGATGCTGCCGCCCTGCCGGAAGCCTTCGTCAACGCCGGCCAGCGAGGATTGCAGGCCCGGCTGGCCCCGGCGGACCTGGTGCGCGCGCTGGGCGCGACGGTGGCGACGATCAGCTAGTGCGACGCCCCGATCCGGGCCATGACCTCGGGCGGGATCGAGTAGCGCTCGATCAGGGCGCGGTGGTCGGTCAGGTCGCCGGCCTCATGCTGCACGATCAACCGCCACACGGCCCCGACGGCGGCGTCCAGCAGGGCGCACCGCCCCTCGGGCTCTCGCGGATCGGCGTCGTGCTCGCGCAGCGCCCGCAGCGTTCGTTCGACATCGCGTTCGGTGTGGCCGACAGCCGCGTCGATCTCTTCGAGCAGCTCGAATCTCAGGTTCGCTTCGCCGGTGTCCACATGGGCCGGCTCGGCCAGGTGCTGCGGCAATCTGAGTGGCGACATATCGCCTCCGGGTTCGCGATGCCCCCCCAAGACCTTCAACCTACCACCAATGCGCGCGGGCGGCGCCCCGTTCCCGCAGTTGTGACCGTTCAGGCCTAGCGGGCGCCCAGCCGGACCAGCACCTCGCGCGGGATGTCGTACTGGGCGATCACCTCGGCGCGGTTGCGCAGGCCGATCACCTCGCGCTGGACGAAGTAGCCCCAGACCGCGTCGGCAGCGGCCCGGAGCGTCTCGGTCCGCCCCTCGCCGCCCGGATGGTCGCGCAGCGCCGCCAGCGCCGCCTCGACCTTGCGCCCGGCCCGGCCCAGCGACTGGGCCTGTTCCTCCATCAGCTCGTAGTGGAGCACGCTTTCGCCGGTCTCGACCTTGAGCCGGGCGGTGAGGTTCTGCGGCAGGCGGAACGAGGACATCGGAGGCCAATCTTGGCTCCCGATCTCCTCAGCGCAAGGGTCCTGGCCGGCGCGGGGCGGCGGCCGATCAGTCGCCAAACACGTCGGCGAGGTCTTCGGCGACAGAAGGAAGCCGCCAGCCTCGCCCCACGTCGGGGCAAAGCGCGCGTTCCAGCTGCCAGCCGCTGCGTCCGACATGGACGCCCATGGCGGCGAGCTCGGCCGCCAGCGACGCCCGCGAGTCCTTGTCGAGGGCGTCGTTGTTCGGCCCCTTGGCCTCCTCCAGCCGCCAACCGAAGATGGCGTCGCGGCTGATCTCCACGATGGCGCCGGGGTTCCCGGTCCATTCGTAGTAGGCCGAGAAGCCGCCCACGGCGTGGGTGACCCGCGTCGCCAGGCAGTTGTCGTACCGCCTGGCGGCGTCGCGCAGGGCCGCCTTGGTGGTGAGCGGCCGCAGCCGGGCCGTGCCTTCGAACGGCGGCGGCGGGGGCTCCGGGTAGAGGTCCTCGCGCACCGCCTCGAACAGGGCGGCCTCGGTTTCGGCCTCGGCCCAGCGCGCCGTCGCCGCCTCCGCCACCGCCGCGCCGGAGCGGCGGGCGATCGCCCCCGCGGCTTCGGTCACCGCGCTCGCCGCGTCGTCGGTGATCAGCCCGGCCAGCCCGAGCGCCCGGCGCATCGGCTCCGGCAGCCGGTCCAGGCGCGCCACGGCCCCGGCGTCGATGGTCTCGGCGTGACGCAGCAGCTTCGCCGCCCTGGGATCGGCCAGCAGTTCGACCAGCTTGCGGTAGGCTCCCGCGGTCCAGGCGGTCTCGCCCAGCCGACCCAGCGCCCGCTCCAGCCCCGGCGGGGACCGGCCCAGCACGATGCGGATCGCCTCGCGCAGCCGCCCGCGCATGACCGGTTCGACCACGCCGACCACATCGCGCTCCAGCGCGAACGCCAGGCACACGAGATGACGCCGCGGGGACGGCGCGGTCAGGAAGGCGGTGTGCGGCTCGGGCCAGAGGTGGGCCACGGTCGGGGCGAACTCGCCCGCCACCAGCTTCAGGAGGGCGGTCGGCTCGGTCCGCGCCGGGACCTGGGCCACACCCGAGAACAGTTTGAACATCGAAGGCTCCGAGGATTGCGCCGCAATCCCTCGGGAGCGGCGCGGTCAACGTCGTGTGAGCGGCGCGCCCGGTTCCGAACCGACGCGCACGCGGAGGTCCGCCGTGAGGCGATCCCGTTCCTGCGTGAAATTGTGCGTCGTCATTCGGTGACTTTCGTTCGAAGGCGCGCCGTGTCCCACGAGACCCCGGCGCGCCGCAAGGCAAAGGTTAATGCGCCGGGCGCAACACCCGGCGGCTGTGGCCTCTGAGCCACGCCAGCCCGGTCAGCCCCCGTAGAAGAACCGTTCCTCAGCGATCTTGCCGTCCTTGACCGTGTAGACGCCGACCTCGTCGAAGGTGGTGCGCTCGCCGCCCTTGGGCGTGAGCTCCATCCTGAACCGCACTGTGAACTGGTCGCCGTGAACGTAGGGTCCCTCGACCAGGCTCTCGTGGACTTCGTGGTTGGCGGTCCACCATTCGCCCTTGGCGCGGACGCCGGCCTTGCCCTCGATACGGGCCATGTCGCCCGGCATCGGCTCCAGGCTGACGACGTCGTCGGCCCAGTACTTTTCGCCGGAGGCGTCGAACTGGCCCTGCTTCAGCATGGCGACGAGGTCGGTGGCGATTTCCTGGGTGGTAGGCATGGCGAGGCTCCTTGATGAGAGCGCGATCCTGGACCCGCATGGTGACAGCGTGCTGGCAGCAACCGTCACGTCTCGGGCCGTCGGCGAGCCTGGACGTTGAGGTGATCCGGCCTCTGGCCGGTGATCTTGTAGAGCCCCCTCCGCGACCGGGCCGGCAGAGGTTCTTTCGGACGATCTCAGGGCGCCGAGACTTACCGAGGAGCATCCTCCCACGCGCGCAGGCCGTCCCGCTCGGCGTTGCGGCCGAGTTGGCTGGCGGGCGTGCTGTGGAAGACGATCTTCGACATGGCGGTTGAAACCAAGCCTGGCGGTCGGCGTGGCCGCGGAACCACGATCACCCCGGCGGGCCGGTGGCCCGTCGGCGTCCGGGCGACCCGGTTGATGTGCGCCGGGCCGGTGACTGGGCGAGCATCACGCTTGTGGCGGAGCCGGTGAGGCGCGCCCGGAGCGCGCTCTGCGAGCGGGCGCCAACCGGGGCTGAGGCAGGCTTCGAGCCGACCCGGGCGAGGAGTTCGCGCAGGGTCGGAAGCTCGGCCGGCGGCGGCCCCGGAAGCAAGGCCGCCGCGTCGGCGACGCCTTCCAGGGTGCGCAGGAGGATGGGAAAGCTGGCGCGCTCGACATCGCGGTCGCGGTCGCGCTCGTCGTAGCGTTCGGCGCGGTCGGCGGGATCGCGTTCCAGCGGCTCGGGGCGCTCTTCGTCGCGCTCCGCCTCACGCTCGGCCGGCGCGGCGGCCTCGCGGCGCAGGCGCAGCTGCAGGGCGATCCCCACGCGGACGGAGAAGAAGGCGCGGTCGAAGGCGTGGAACAACTCCATCCGCCGCTCGTGCGTCTCGGCCTGCTCGGCGGCCTGCCCGAACGCCTTGCCCAGGCGGTAGGCCACCTGGGTCAGCTCGTCGAGCTGGAGGCTGCGGGGGTCGGCGTCGGACATGGAACAAATGTAGAACATTTGAGCGGCGTGATCAAGTCTGGGTGTCGAATGTTCTTCGAAAACGGCGGGAGGGAAGGTCGGCTCACGACCCCGTTGCAGGCGTTGCGAAGAGCGAAGCTCCACCTTAGCGTCTTCACTAAGGAAGCTACTTCCCCGCCTAGCTGGGCCTGGACTGAGGTGATGCGGGATGAATCGCTACACGCGCGCGCAGAAGCTGCTGTTTGCGATTGGGCTACCGTTCGGCCTCATGATCGTAGTCCTCAACGTTGCCAGTGCCTTCGGGGCGTCTGAATCGACCAAGGACAAGATCGTCCTAGTGGGGATGTGCGCCTTCCTCATTGGACTTGGATGGGCGACCTGGATCTGGGTTCGCAAGCCAAGGGGTTAGGTCTGCAACCCACCCCATCTCCGACATTGCCATCTCCGAAATGCTCCTCTCCCAGACGCGAAGCGTCGTGGGAGAGGCTGGGTGAGGGCGGCTCGGCGGTCCGGTCGCCCCAAGCCTTGGACCCGAAAGCTGCTCAGCAGTGCTGGGGCGGGCCCTTGATCCAATCGGAGCGCCTGGCCCCAGGTCGGCGCCGCCCTCTCCCAGCCTCTCCCACGGCGCTGCCGCGCCTGGGAGAGGAGCGGGATGGGTGAAGGCCGCCGCGCCCCATTGCGACCCCGGCCATCCTGTGACACCTCCTGCGCACCGATCAGGAACCGCCCGATGACCGACACCCAGCCCGCCTCCGTCTACGACCTCGCCCACACGGACCAGGAGGAGAGCCGCGCCACGTTCGCGGTGCTGGTGGACAACGAGCCGGGGGTGCTGCACCGGGTGGTCGGGCTGTTCGCGGCGCGGGGCTACAATATCGACAGCCTGACGGTGGCCGAGACCGACGCCAACGCGCACACCAGCCGGATCACCATCGTCACCCGCGGCACGCCGCAGGTGCTGGGCCAGATCGAGGCGCAGCTGCAGAAGATGGTCTCCACCCGCCACGTGCAGGACGTGACCAAGGACCCCAACGGCATCGAGCGCGAGCTGGCGCTGGTGAAGGTGCGCGGCACGGGCGCCGAGCGGGTCGAGGCGCTGCGGGTCTCGGACATCTTCCGCGCCAAGGTGGTGGACACCACCCACGAGAGCTTCGTGTTCGAGCTGACCGGCGCCTCGTCGAAGATCGACAAGTACGTGGACCTGATGCGCGGCCTGGGCCTGGTCGAGGTGTCGCGCACGGGCGTGCTGTCGCTGCAGCGGGGCGTCGAGGTCTTCTAGGGCGATCGACATTCAGCGTCTCGCGAGCGGCGCTAGAAATGTTGCAAGGCCTGGAAACCGCTCGCCCTCCTCCTCGATGGAGGAGGGTTGGGTGGTGGTGTGGCTGCTGAGCCACCGCAGAACTCCGAGGTCGGCGCCGACCTTGACCTTCACCTCGTCATCTTGCGCCCACCACCATCCCTACCCTTCCTCAGCCTACCCTCGGGCGGGCCGCGCAGCGGCGCGACCCGGGGGAGGAGGAAGGGCGCGAAATCGCCGCCGCCCGTGAATGTCGATTGGGCTGGGCGGACGGGAACCGCGCCCGCCGCCCAACTCTTTCAGGGCGTGTCGATACGCGCCGCCCTTGCCGTCCTGATCGCGCTTTGCCTGGCCGCGCCGGCCTCCGCGCAGATCCCGCTGATCGTCCCGATCCCCGGCAAGAAGGCCAAGCCCACGGTGATCGGCCCGCCGCCGGACGCCACGCCCTACGAGGCGGAGATGTGGCCCTTCCCGCCGCCCGATCCGAAGAGCTGGTGGGACGACAAGCGGCCCAAAGCGCCCGAAGCCGCCGACCCGCTGGCCGGCCGCCGGCTGCGACGGGGCGAACAGCTGATCTCGACCGACAACGGGGTCACGCCCCCCACCTATCGGCTCTGGGGCCTGATGCCGCTGCAGTGGCAGGTGCTGCGGGGCGACGAGATGGTGCTGGAGCTGTGGACCCGGCCGGCCAACAGCGTCCGCCAGAGCGTGACCCGGATCACCGTGCGCGGCGACGGCGACGCCTTCGTGCAGGGCCGCGCGGGCCTGGCCTGCTGCGAGGCGGTGATCGGGCGGCGGATGGGGTTCGACGTCGAGCTGCCGCCGGGGTCGGCGGCCCGGTTCTTGGGCCTGCGGGATCTGCCGCTGTGGCGCTCGCCGCGGGACGTCCGGGTGGTGGAACCCGACGCCGCCGACGCGCTCTGCCTGGAGGGCACGTCCTACGACCTGACCCTGGCGACGCCGGGCCGCGCGGTCACCCTGCACCGGGCCTGCGACCCGGCCGAGGTGGGCGAGGCGGCCGAGGTGCTGGAGGCGGTGCTGGGCTCGGCGCTGGGGCACGACCCCCGCTTCGACGTGATCTTCCCGGGCGGGGCCAACTTCGCCAACGCCAGGGGCGCCTATCGCGAGCTGACAGCCGGCGGCGGGCGGCTGAAGGTCAACCCGGACGCCCGCCGCCTGCCGCCGGGCTCCGAGCCGGCGCCCGGCCCCGAGGCGGAGGCTACGCCGCCTGCGCCATCCGCGCCCGGATCTGGTCCTCCGTCGCCCCGGCCGCCCGGGCCGAGCGGATCGAGAGACGGCGGACGGTGACGTACTGAACCGCGAAGAGCGCGATCTTCGAGACCGTCGGGAAGATCGCCAGGAACGCCGGCCAGAGCGCCGGGAACAGGATCGCGGTGACTAGGTTGGCCGCGGCGGTCACGAACATCAGCCCCGCCCAGACGTAGCCGAAGACGATCGTCGGCCCTTCGCCATGGCCCCGGGCCACCGGCGGCAGGTAGCGGAGCATCCAGCCCTTCTGCAGCATCACGACGCCGACGATGACGTAGACGATCGTGGGCTTGGCCATCAGGAACCGGGCGTCGTGGGCCAGGATGCTGGCGGTCCCGAACACCAGAACCAGCACCAGGCTGGCCCATTGCAGTCGCGAGATGTCGCGCTTCGTCGTCTTCATGAACGCGATCTGCGCCACACCGACCGCGATCGAGGCGGCCGTAGCCATGACCACATCGACCTTCAGGGCCACCAGGATGGCGAAGACCAGGGTGGGAAGGAGGTCCGTGCCCAGCGCGCGGCCGGCGTGGATGAGGTTGCCCATGGCGAGTGCTCCATTGCGTGAAGTCCGATGCCGCCAAGGCTAGCGGGAGGCCCGCCGAGGGCGTGAATCCGCTCACGAAGCCCAGGTGGCGTTCCGCGAAATCAGGCCCGCCGTCCGCGCTTCGCGAGTGGATTTGCGCATGATCATCCCTCCTCTTCAGGGGAGGGAACGACTCGCCGGAGGCGAGCGGGGTGGGGATTTCACGACCAAGCTCGGAGCTTGAACGTGCATTCCCCACCCTGACGGCTACGCCGTCTGTCCCTCCCCTGAAGAGGAGGGATGAGCTTCGCGCAGTCCTTTGATTTTCAACCCGGACCGCCTATATGTGAGGGGTCGGGTTCGCCCGACTATGGAAATAAACGCGCGTGTAATAAGCGGACTGGACCCGGGTGCGATTCCCGGCGGCTCCACCAAATTTCCTTCCCGGTCATCGCCGGGGCGTTGAGGGGAATTTGGGGGGCCGATCAGCATCGACAGACGTCTAAAGGCGTTGCTTTTTCCCGGCTTGACCCACCGTTCCGGGTCTTAAACTAAATGCGAACGATAACTTCGCTGAGGAAATCCGCCTCGCCGCGTAATGCGGTTCGGTAGAATTCCGACCTAAGTCCTAGGGGTTCAGATCCTTAGGCGGGGCCCGGGAGGCGCCTGCCAACAGAAGCCTCCCACCT
>Ga0255338_1005754_pt1 | contig 11115 bp, 6 predicted proteins | sample MeOH1_35cm_T4_19_FD_203715 | JGI IMG/M metagenome (GOLD analysis project Ga0255338, IMG submission 203715) | Sandy soil microbial communities from University of British Columbia, Vancouver, Canada - MeOH1_35cm_T4_195 | ecosystem: Engineered > Artificial ecosystem > Sand microcosm > Unclassified ... | reverse complement strand
AGCCTGAGTGCCAACGGCTCGTTCACCTATCAGCCTTTCCCGAATTTCTTCGGGACAGACTCCTTCTCATACCGGGCCAAGAATACGGCCGTCGAGGGGAATACGGCCGTAGTGTCCTTGACGGTGGCGCCGGTGAATGATGCGCCTAGTGCGGGTAGCCAGGCGGTGGCAACGCCGGAGGATACGGCTCGTGGGATCAACCTCCCGGCGAGTGATCCGGATGGAGACACTCTGGTGTACGAGATCGTGGGAAGCCCGGCTCACGGCACGCTTTCGGGCAGCGGCGCCGCGCGTACTTACCTGCCGGCTTCGAACTACTTTGGACCGGATAACTTCACCTTCCGGGTATCGGATGGCAAGGTCCTGAGCGGTCTGGGAACGATCACTTTGACCGTCACCTCCGTCAATGATCCTCCCACGGCAGGTAATCTCAACAAGGCTACGCCGGAGGACACTTCGCTCGACTTGAACCTGCTTGCGAGTGACGTGGAGGGGGCCGCACTGACCTATCAGATTGTCAGCCCACCGGCCCACGGTCAACTGATCGGAACCGGTGCCGCCCGTAACTATCAGCCCGCTTCGAACTATTTTGGAGCGGATCGCTTCACTTTCCGGGTGTCGGACGGCACCGCGCAAAGCGCGCTCGCCACCGTGTCCATCATCGTGGACCCAGTGAACGACCCACCGCTTGCAGGAAACCTGTCGGTTCCCACCGCCGAAGACACCGGCCTGACAGTCACCCTCCCTGCGAGCGACGTGGATGGAGACGTTCTGACGTACGCGGTTGTGGGAGGCCCGACGCACGGCACATTATTGGGCAGCGCCGCCGCGCGCGACTACCAGCCCACCGCGGACTACTTCGGACCCGACAGCGTTACCTTTCAAGTGTCGGATGGCAAGGTCCAGAGCGGTCTGGGGACGATCACGCTGACGATTACCCCCGTCAACGATGCTCCCGTCGCAGGTGATCTCACCCGGGCAACGCCGGAGGACACCTCGCTCGACGTAAGCTTACCTGCGAGTGATGTAGAGGGGGCCGCGCTGACCTATCAGATTGTCAGCCCACCGGCTCACGGTCAACTGACCGGGACTGGGGCTGCCCGTACCTATCAGCCCGCTTCGAACTATTTCGGCCAGGATAGCTTCACCTTTCGGGTTTCGGACGGCACCGCGCAAAGCGCACCTGCGACGGTGTCCATCACTGTGGATCCGATAAATGATGCTCCGCTTGCAGGAAGCCTATCGGTTACTACCGCAGAGGATACCGGCCTGACGGTCGGCCTCCTGGCGAGCGATGTGGAGGGGGATCCGCTGATCTATACGGTCGTGAGCGGCCCGGCGCACGGTGAGCTATCGGGTAGCGACGCCGAACGCACGTATCAACCGGCGACTGACTACTTCGGAGCAGACAGCTTCACGTATCGGGTGACGGATGGCTCTGCCCAGAGCAACGTTGCAACCGCGCTCATTAGCGTGACCCCGGTGAACGACGTACCGGTGGCGCTAAACAACGCTTACGGTGCAACGGAAGATCTGGAGCTAACGGTTCCCGCCCCCGGCGTGCTCGGGAACGACATGGACGTGGACGGCACCCCGTTGACTGCTGTACTGGTGACCCCGCCAGCCCACGGGACGGTCACCCTGAACTCTGACGGTGCCTTCACGTACGTTCCGGAGGCGGATTTTGCATCCACCGATACCTTCCGCTATCGTGTCAATGATGGGGAGGCACTCAGTGAGCCGGCCACTGTGACGGTCCAGGTGGTGCCTGTTAACGACGCGCCGGTGGCTGCTCCTGATAGCTTCACGACCTCTCGAGCCACACTGCTCACGGTCAGCGCGCCCGGCCTCCTGGCTAACGATACGGATGTGGACGGTGTCATTCTGCGCGCGAGCCTGTTCACGGCGCCGCAGAACGGGAGCCTCGCGCTGCAACTGGACGGCTCCATAACCTATCTGCCGAGAGTGGGCTTTCAGGGCGGTGACCAGTTCTCGTATCGAGTGCAGGATGCGGAAGGGCTGACCAGCACTCCTACGACCGTGACCATCCAGGTGAGTGCTGCGCCGCCACCGGCGGTGGGTAGGGAAGCTAGTGTCAACGGTACCCTCGACGTGACCCCCGGTACTTCGAAGATCTCGATCAGTGCTTCCGTGAGCGGCTCGGGCAAGCTGAAGGGCAAGCTCAAGTTCACGGACTCGGGGCGTCGGCTTTCAATCACCAGCACGCGACTCACGTCCCTGGTCATCTCCGGCACGGACGCGCGGATCTATGGAAAGGCGAAAATCGGTACGGACGGAGGTGAAGTGGACTTCGTACTGTCCCTGGCCGACTGTCCGGCGCCGGCTCCGGACGAAGTGCTGCTCCAGGTCGACACCGTTACGTTGCCAGCCTGGAAGCGGTTGAAGAAGGGTCGCGTCACACTGCGGCCCTAGCGCAGCGCCTCGGTAGCGTTAACGCCTCGTGCGAAATCTACTCTGATACGCCATTAATCCACCACTCGGGCCACTTTGCCGGCAACGGCTAAGTGGGCGTTAAGGTCCAGCCGGGCTGTGGCGTGCTATAAGTGAGGCAGTTCCCCGTTCGGAGTATCTCATGCGTCGTGTTCGTGCGTTCACCTTGATCGAGTTGCTCGTCGTGATAGCGATCATCGCCATCCTCGCCGCTATTCTTTTCCCGGTGTTCGCGCAGGCTCGTGAGAAGGCTCGCCAAACCACCTGTCTCTCCAACATGCGCCAGCTCGGCACCGGCCTGTCCATGTACATCGATGACTACGACGAGCGCTGCTTCTTCTTTGGGCACGCCAGCGGTCTCAGCCGGGTAAGTCCCGCGGCGCCCCTGGGGGCCACGCGGGACAACCGCTGGTGGAACCAGATCTTGCCGTATACCCGCACGCAGGGGGCGCTGCTGGTCTGCCCCTCGGACTCCGGCCGCGTGCCGCATGCCACGGAAGACGGTCAGGCGGGTCGGCCGCTGGTTCCGCGCTCCTACGTAGCCAACCGGGCGGCCGAGGGGCTACCGCTGGCCGCCGTCGACCTGCCGTCAGATATCATCGTGATTACGGAGAAGGGCGATCCGTTCGATGACTCCTGGTTCGAGCCTCCGAAGAACCTGTATGACAAGCCCGGCACGGGTCAGCCGGTACTGGCGATGCGGCGACACTCCGCAGGGGTGAACGCGGTCTTCTTCGATGGACACGCCAAGTGGATGAATACCGGGCGCCTTCTCCAGAACCCGTGCGGTGAGCCTTACTCCGGTGTCTCGCTCATGCGCCAGTACCCGATTCCCGGGACCGCGCCGTGGCATGCCAACTGTCCTGGGTGAATCGCGCCGTCTCGTTCACCGCTTTCAGGTCTGGCTCACCGCAAAGTGCCCGTTTCACATCTTGAACCACTTTGCGAGGAGCCCGACACCGGTAAAGAGCAGGCCCCAGATGGCCACGACAATCGGGCCGAGCCAGAGCTCGTGGTGGGAGTCGATCCGCGCCCGCTCCGGATGTCCGGGCGGGTGTAGGACCGTTACGCGGGCGCCCTCCTTGTAATCCGGCTCGCCGCTGCCCAGGCCAGTGAACTCCACCTCCTCGCCCCCGGGACCCCGGAAGCGCACCACGGGCGCGTACATCGGTCCGGAGCTGCGCTGACTGCGGCGAGAGAGGTCCGACGTAGTCGGCTTCTCGATCTCGTTGCGCACCACGACGCCAGGGACGCGGACTGCGTCCGACAGAAATCGCGCCGAATTGATCGCCCACACCCCCGCCAGAAGCACCATCAGCAGCCCGATGCCTCCGAACGTCAGCACCGGGATAGAGAGCGTACCCAGGGGACCGAAGCGGGAGCGCCGATCGGGTGCAGGGTCTGGCCATTTCATAGAGAGAGCCTCGGGTGAGCAGGGGAGCGTGGGCGTGGCGGCGTCGTCTCGACGCCTTCCGGTGAACCTCCGGCTCACCGGGACGACGCAACGTCGTTCCGCCCCACCCCTCATTTCCAACTTAACCGACCAATAGGGCGAAATGGGCTTTGGTGCCTGCATTCAGTTTTACCGTGCCGGAATTGAATGATCGAGCACCGTAACAGTTTCTAAGGGGTTCGGGGGAGAAAGTGGGCGGCTTTGCGTGGGCTAGATCGTAGCGCCGCCGTACTTGTCGAGAGGAACTCCGGCTGGAAGCCGGAGCTACGGAACTGCCCATTTACTCGAGCGCACCCCTTAGCCGCCGCATCCGGAACCTCCTCAGTAGGCTCACTCGAACACTGACCGAGCATCTCGCGTCTAGGTTCATGATCGATCTACTGTGAGATTCCTGCGGAGTAGCGGTAGACCGCGTCCGTGGTCTGGCAGTGCTTGGGGCCGGAACTGCTTCCGCACCGGATTTTAGCTGCGCTGGGACACTTTCCCTGGTATGAATAAGGACTTGGCCGTGAAACCACAACTCGTATTCCGGGTGCTCTGGATAGGGGTGCTGATGTTCGCGGTACTGCCGCCGGTGTCGGCGCATCCCGGTGGGCATGGCGGCCCAGAGGTCACCCGCGATTGGACCAATCAGGTGACCGGGCAGGTAGTCCGAGGTGGCCTTCTGTCGGAGCGAGGCGGAACCGTGGCCGTGGAGAGCGCCGACGGCCGCACGGTACGTCTGGCGCTGCGGGACCTCGTGCCGGGAGATCGACGGTGTGTGGAGCAGCACCGAGAGCGGGCCTGGATACTGAATGCAACGGATGGTCCCGTGCGCCTCTCGCCGCCCCGAACCGTGGCCACAGCTCCGCTTCGGCCCAAGTTGCCGCTCGAAGTTGGGCTTGGAGGCCTTTCACTGCTCTTGGTCGTGGCTCTGCTGAGGGCACGAGCGGCTACGGTTCAACCGGTCGCGCGCAGGAGACAGTGGATAGCCGGTACGGCCGTGCTCGCGGCCCTCGCCACCGTGACCCCAGTGACCAGCAACACCGCCGCACCCACGCCGGCCGTGGCGGCCTCCTTCGCTCCATTCAAGCAGGTGAAGACCCGGTGGGACGCAAGCTACCTGTACGTAGAATCGAATGGACTGCCGGAGCACCTGATGATGCGCGGCATCCGCAGCTGGCAACAGCAGGTTCCGCTGCCGCAGCCGTACACCGGGGAGAATGCCTGGCAGATCCCGCTGCACCCGGTGCCCGCCGAACAGCCAATCTCCGCCCGCTCCGGCCTATTCCGTGGTGCCATCGCCCTGGCGGTGAACGGCGTGCCGATTTTCAACGCGCTCAATAACCGGGGCGTGGACTCGAACCTGGAAGGGGAGCTGGACGAGTGGGGCGGTCACTGCGGCCGGGCGGACGATTACCATTATCACGTGGCGCCGCTCCAGCTGCAGGCGCAGGCGGGCATCGGGAAGCCGATCGCGTACGCGCTGGATGGATACCCACTCTTCGGCTTAACCGAGCCGGACGGCTCGCCGGTGGGCAAGCTGGACGAGTTGAACGGCCATCTGGATAAAGAGATCGGCTACCACTACCACGGCACCAAGACGTACCCCTACATCAATGGTGGACTGAAGGGTGTGGTGCGAGTACGCGGCGATCAGGTGGAGCCCCAACCCCGGGCGTTTCCGGTGCGGGCGGCCGGACAACCCCTGCGCGGCGCCGTAATCACCGGGTTCAAAGCCACCGGTGACCACGCCTACTCCCTGGTGTTTACCTGGAGCAACGCCAGCTACACCCTCAACTACCGGGTGGGGACAGACGGCACCTACACGTTCGAGCACGTGAGTCCCGGGGACGAGAAACAAACCTATACCTACCATCGGCAAACAAGGCCGGGACGGTGAGCTGCTTATCCGTAGGGCGGACCCGGTTGGTAGTTGCGGAGTAGGGCGTAAGGAACGGTCGCCAAGGGCCGTCTTTACGCGTTACGCAGCACGCATTACGCGCCTCTGTAGTCCCGCAAGGTCCCCGATCTTGCAGGCCCGGATCGTATAACGGATCTCCTCTACGTGTCCTGGAGAGGTTCCGGGCGGGACGATCGCCAACAGTTCCTAATATCGAGGCGAGTGCTCGTCGTAGCCGAGGGGGCAGCTCCTCGGTCCATTGTCCGTACGGGTCACGGTTGTGATCCGCCCCATCAGGAGCCACCTGTCATGAAGTCTACTCCTTTTCCGCTGCTGGCCTTTGCCGCGGTTCTGGCACTGCGTGGGGCGATGGCCGGCGTCCCGGCTGCCGCGCAGGCGGCGCCGGCCGGTGCCTCGGGTGCAGCACAGCCGGCGCCGGCGCCGAAGCCGACCTTCGAGAACCTTCATTATGGCGACCATGAGCGGCAGGTTCTCGACTTCTACCAGGCGAAATCGGCGCGGCCCACACCGGTGCTGTTCTATATTCACGGCGGCGGCTGGGTCTCCGGCGACAAGGCCCTCGTGGGCAACGTCACTCCGTATCTCAATGCCGGGATCTCCGTGGTCTCCATCAATTACCGGTATTCGTGGCAGGCGCAGCTCGCGGGGGTGAAGCCGCCCGTCGAGTGGCCTATTCGTGACGCGGCGCGCGCCCTCCAATTCGTGCGGAACAAGGCGAAGGAGTGGAATCTGGATAAGCGGCGCATCGGAGCGAGCGGTGGCTCCGCGGGAGCCTGCTCGTCTCTCTGGCTTGCCTATCACCCGGACCTGGTGGACCGGAAAAGCGCAGACCCCGTAGCCCGGGAGTCGACCCGTCTCTGGTGCGCTGCTGTTGACGGAGCCCAGACCTCCCTGGATCCGGTCCAGCTCAAGGAATGGACGCCGAATAGCCGCTACGGGGGGCACGCTTTTGGGTTCATGGACCCGAACGACCTGAAGACCCGTGATACGCGCTTTGCAGAGTTTCTCGCTCACCGGGAAGAAGTGCTGCCCTGGATCAAGGAGTACTCTCCGTACGAGCACGTCACCACAGACGATCCGCCGGTCTACCTGAATTACACCGCGCCGCCCGCGCTGGGTCAGGAGCAAAAGGACCCCACGCACACCGCCAACTACGGCGTGAAGCTCCAGGAGAAATGCCGGCAGGTGGGCGCGCTGTGCGAGTTGGCCTATCCCGGCGCTTCCGATGTGAAGTACGCCAAGAGCACCGCCTACCTGATCGATACCCTGAAGGGCTGGCCGCTCCCGCCCATGAAGCCCACCGCGGCAGAAGTGCGGTACGGCCCGCACGAGCGCAATGTGCTCGACTTCTACCAGGCGAAGTCGGATAAGCCGACACCGCTGCTGTTCTTCATCCACGGCGGCGGCTGGTTGAACGGGGATAAGCACAGCATGGGGAGCCCCACTCCTTACCTGAACGCGGGCATCTCCGTCGTCTCCATCAACTACCGCTACACCTCGCAGGCCGGAGACGTGAAGCCGCCCGTGAAAGCGCCGCTGGATGATGCCGCCCGTGCGCTGCAGTTCGTGCGGAGCAAGGCGAAGGAATGGAACCTCGACAAAGAGCGGATCGCTGCGAGTGGCGGATCCGCTGGAGCCTGCTCTTCGCTCTGGCTCGCCTACCACCCGGATCTGGCCGATCCGAAGAGCAGCGATCCGCTGGCACGGGAATCGACCCGTCTCTGGTGTGCCGCCGTGAACGGCCCGCAGACCACGCTGGACCCACAGCAGATGAAGGAGTGGACGCCCAACAGCCGTTACGGGGGCCACGCGTTCGGCTTCAACGCCGACCCGGTGAAGAAGACAACGCAGTTCGACGAGTTCCTGGCCGGTCGTGAGAAGATCCTGCCGTGGATCGCCGAGTACTCCCCGTATGCACTGGTGACGAAGGATGATCCCCAGGTCTACCTCTCTTTCTCCACGCCGCCGAACCTGGGTCAGGACGAGAAGGACCCTACGCACAGCGCCAACTTTGGAGTGAAGCTTCAGGAGCACTGCCGCGAGGTGGGGGTAGGGTGCGAGCTGGTCTATCCCGGCGCGCCGGACGTGAAGCACCCGTCGATTGACAAGTTCATCATCGACGCGCTGAAGTCACCCCGCCGGTGAGCGATGCGTACGAACGCGGGCACGGGTAGCGGAGCGCGGGAACTGGGAGGCGGGCAATGAGACGGCGAGAGGTGATTAGATGCCTGGCGGCATTTGGCGCGAGCACGGCAGGCACCGCCTGCGAAGTGGCGGGTGGAGCGGTCCCGGCGGACGCCGCTGAAAGGGCGAAGGACGGCGCGCGGCGGGTAGTGAGCGTCACCGCAACCGGCTCCAGCCCGGTGGTGGAGACGGCCGCGGGAAAGGTGCGCGGCTGCAATCGTGCCGGGGTGGATACATTCAAAGGCATCCCCTACGGCGCACCGACGGGCGGTGCCGCTCGCTTCCAGCCGCCCGCCAAACCGGCGCCCTGGAGCGGCGTTCGGAGCTCCCTCTCCTACGGACCGATCTGCCCCAACGGGATCAACGTGCGCACCGGCGGTGACAACGCGGCGCCCCGGGATGAGGACGTCTTCCTCCTGTACCGCGGCGCCAACACCACGGTGTCCGCGGAAGACTGTCTTCGGGTGAATGTCTGGTCGCCCGAGGTAGGCGGGGGATCGCGCAAGCCGGTGATGGTCTGGATGCACGGCGGCGGCTTCACGGGCGGCTCCGGCCACGACCTGCTCTCTTACGACGGCGAGAATCTCGCCCGGCGAGGCGACGTGGTGGTGGTCACGCACAACCACTGGCTCAATGCGTTTGGCTACCTGGACCTCTCCGGCATGGGCGGCGAGCGGTACGCCGCCTCCGGAAACGTGGGGATGCTGGACCTGGTGGCGCTGCTGGAGTGGGTGCGCGACAATATCGCGGCGTTCGGCGGGGACCCGGGCAACGTGACGATCTTTGGCCAGTCCGGCGGCGGGGCCAAAGTGAGCGCGCTCATGGCGATGCCCGCGGCGAAGGGCCTCTTCCACAAGGCGATCGTTCAGAGCGGCTCGATGCTGCGCGCCCAACCACCGGAAGACTCCGCGCGGTTAGCGGCGGCCTTCCTGGCGGAGCTGAGCCTGAGTAAGAGCCAACTCGACCAGCTGCAATCGATACCGGTCGACCGCCTCTGTGTGGCGCAGCAGCGTGCCGCCGCGCGGACTGGGTCGATGGGGCAGCCGGCCCTCTCCTGGGGACCGACCATGGACGGCCGCATCCTTCCTACGCACCCGTTCGATCCTGGCGCGCCGGCCCTCTCCGCGTCGGTTCCACTCCTGGTCGGCACCAACTTGAACGAAGGGGTCCACGGCTGTGACAATCCGGACGTCGATTCCCTGTCGGAAGACGAGCTGCGAAAGCGGGTGACGCAGCGCTACGGCGATAAGGCGAGTGCGATCATCCAGGCATATCGGAAGGAGTATCCGCGCGCGAATCCGTTCGACCTCTGGTCTGTGATCTCCGCCGCCCCGATCCGGAACGCAGCCGCCACCCAGGCGGAGCGTAAAGCCGTCCAGGGCGCCGCGCCTGCGTACCAGTACCTCTTCGCCTGGCATACGCCGATGCTGGACGGGCGCCCGCGGGCGTTCCATAGCTGCGAGATCGCGTTTGTATTCGACAACGCGGACCTCTGCGTCAACCTCACCGGCGGCCGCCCCGAGGCGCTGGCCCTGGCGGCGCAAGTGAGCGGTGCGTGGGTCAACTTCGCACGCAAAGGCGATCCCAACCACTCCCGCCTGCCGAAATGGTCGCCCTACACCCCGGAGCGCCGCGCCACTATGGTGTTCGACACCCGCTGCGAAGTACGCAACGACCCGGAAGGCGAGGGCCGCCGGCTGATGGTCTAGAAGCAGTTCAGCGCATTAATGAGTAGGTCTCTCGTATCTGTCGTTCCGAGCTCCGCGAGGAATCTCGGCAGCCGTTCACGTGCCGGTACCCGCTCGGCCGTCAGAGCCCGCCACGGGCTAGCACATCGGGTGCACCTACCGGACCGCCGTGGTACAGCCGAGATCCTTCACTTCGCTCCGCTTCGTTTAGTATGACAGTCGCGGGTGGTTTCAGACCCAAGGCACCATTTCTCCGCCTTGTTAGATTGGATCAATGACGATGACCGCTACCAAAACATCCACCTATCCCCTCCGTGCCGTGCCCGGCTACTTCGGCAATCACCCCGGGATCCAGATCGGGTCGTACGTTTCTTCTGCAGCGAGCGACGACGAGCTGCTCCTGATGCAGCAGCTCGGGATCGAGTGGGCGATGGTGAACGTGGCCGACCCCGCTGACCACACGGTGGAGCGCTACCGGGAGATGGCCCAGCGACTGGCGGGTTATGGGATGCAGATCTACCGGATCGCCAACCATGCGGTCCATAACGTGGAGCAGATCACGCTCAACCTGCCGGGCCGCGACGAGAAGATCGAGGAGTTCTGCAGCTTCCTGCGGATGCTGGGTGCGGCGGGCATCCACTACCACACCTACGCCCACATGGGGAACGGCATCTGGAGTACGGGCAGCACCTCCGGACGGGGTGGGGTCCACGCGCGGGTCCTCGACATCGCGAATGCGAAGGGCCACTGGAACGGCCAGGTTTTCGAAGGCGGCCTGACGCACGGACGCGAGTACAGCGAGGATGAGATCTGGGACAACTTCGCTTACTTCATTCGGAAAGTGATGCCGGTGGCGGAAGAGGAGGGTGTTTTCGTCGGCTTCCATCCGGACGATCCGCCTGTCTACGCGCTGGGCGGGGTGCCGCGCTGCATCTTCGGCAACTTCGCCGGGTACCAGCGGGCCCTGGAGATCGCGGATAGTCCGAACTTCGGCGTCTGCCTCTGCATCGGTTGTTGGCTGGAAGGCGGGAAAGTGGGCATGGGTTGCGACGTGGTGGAAGCGATCCGCTACTTCGGGGAGCGGGGCAAGCTGTTCAAATTGCACTTCCGGAACGTGAGCAACCCGATGCCGGAGCCGTGGCAGGAGACATTCATCGACGACGGCTACCAGGACATGCACCGCGCCATGCAGGCGCTGCGGGCCGTGGATTACGACGGCTGCATCATCCCGGACCATATCCCGCAGATGGTCGGCGGCCCCGGCCCCGGTCTGGCCTACTCCATCGCCTATATGCGCGCGCTCGTCCAGGCGGTGAACAACGAGGCCACCGACGGAATGCTCCGCGCCGTGAACGGATAAACGGATCGGGCGGAAAGGCGGGTGCCGGCTGCTTCGCTGGCACCCGAGTTCTGAACGCAGAGGGCGCCGCCGGACC
>Ga0255338_1005753_pt1 | contig 11115 bp, 9 predicted proteins | sample MeOH1_35cm_T4_19_FD_203715 | JGI IMG/M metagenome (GOLD analysis project Ga0255338, IMG submission 203715) | Sandy soil microbial communities from University of British Columbia, Vancouver, Canada - MeOH1_35cm_T4_195 | ecosystem: Engineered > Artificial ecosystem > Sand microcosm > Unclassified ... | reverse complement strand
TGATCGAATCGGCAAAAGTGGCATAATAATAACCCTGCGAATTCAGGTAGGCGTTCATCATGGAAACGGAACGGTTGATATTGGCAGAATCGAATACAGGGGGATTTTTGATCTTGTAAAAAACTCCGAACTGCTGGATCTTTGGTACTTTCAGACTGTCGTCCCAGTAATTAGCCAATTCTTCGGTCAGGCGTTTTTTCTCATCTTTGGAAATATTTCCTGTGAGGTCGATCTTGTTATCAAAAACAAAGGCTTTGTTTGCGGGATGATTTTTGACACTGGTAAAATTCAATACCGAACAGGAACTGAAAAGTACCGGCAGGGCGAGAAAGAGAAAAGAACGAAAAGATAATTTATGAAAGGTCAAACCCATACAGAATGTTAAGCAAGAATGAGCTCAAATATATCCAATCTTTGTGCCAGAAAAAACAAAGGCAGGAAGAACGGCTGTTTCTGGTAGAAGGTGCCAAACTGGTGGAAGAGTTGCTGCAAACCGGCCTTACTGTCCGGAAGATCTATGCTTTACCCGTTTGGGCAGCAAAACACAATCACCTGCCACAGCTAACAGTAATCACCGAAGAGGAGCTGGAAAAGATCAGTAATCTGCAGACTCCCAACCAGGTATTGGCTATTGCAGAACAGTCGGAACCTGCCGGTGAACCTGTGCTGGCCAATCAACTAACCCTTGTACTCGATACTATTCAGGACCCCGGCAACCTGGGTACTATTATCCGGATTGCAGACTGGTTCGGTATTCACCAGATAGTGGCCAGTATGGATACGGTAGAACTGTACAACCCCAAAGTGATCCAGAGTACCATGGGAAGTTATGCAAGGGTACAGGTCTGGTACCGGCCGCTGGCGGATTTTCTGTCCGATATCACCCTGCCTGTATATGGGGCGTTACTCGATGGCCAGAACATGTACGAGGTAGCTCCGTTGAACGAGGGTATTCTGCTGATCGGGAATGAATCCAGGGGAATTCAGGCGGATCTGTTGCCTTTTGTTTCTCATCCCATTACCATTCCCCGTATTGGTGGAGCCGAATCACTGAATGCGGCAGTGGCGGCTGGGATCCTCGTATCGCATCTTACCCGACCGGCATTGTAACGAAACTAGTTACCTGAATTGTATGGCTTTTACCGGTTCAATTTTTTTGATCAGCCAGGTGGGGATAATGAGTGCGAGGTAACAAACCACCGCAGTGGCGGCACAGACCAGCAATAGTTGCCACCAGATAATATATACCGGGGCAACAGATACATAATACGAAGCCTCATCCAGCCGGATAAAACCGGTGGCCTGCTGTAAGAGACAAATGCCGGTTCCGAGGATAAAACCTGTACCGATTCCCGTGAAAGTGATAACGGTGGCATGATAGAGGAACAGTTTGCGGATCAGCCCGTCTTCGGCCCCCAGGGCTTTCAGAATGCCCACCATCCGGGTTCTCTCCAGTATCAGTATCAGCAGGCAGGTAATGAGGTTGATAATGGCCACCACCGACATAACAATAAAGATCACATTCCTGTTCATATCCTGGATATTGAGCCAGTCGAAGATATTGGGATACACTTCGCGGATACTGCGGCTCATCCAGGCGGCAGGTAAGGCATCGGATAAACGATTGCTTACGCTGTCGATGGCATGGTAATCTTTCAGAAAGATCTCATATCCGCCCGTCTGGTTCGGCGCCCAGTCGTTCACCCGGCGAATCAGGTCCAGATCGCCCAGTACAAAGAGTTTGTCGTATTCTTCGATGCCTGTTTTGTAAATGCCAACCACGTTCAGTTTACGGTAGGTACGCGAACCATCAATACCTGAGATAAAATATACGGTGATGGTATCGGCGAGTTCAATTTTCAGCTGTGCCGCCAGCTGGCTGGATAAGAGGATCTCTTTACTGTAGGAGGAATCATTAAAACGGATCCAGCGGCCAAGACGGAGAAAAGGGTAGAGGTGGCTGCTGTCGTAACTTTTCTCAATTCCTTTCAGCAGTACACCTTCAATCTCTTTATTTTTTTCGAGTACGGCCGATTTGGTGGCAAAGCCCTGCAATTGCTGCACACCCGGATCTTTTTTGATCAGTGCTTCAATGGCACTGTCTTTTTCTATCGCGGTTTCTTCTGCCACCAGCGATTTGTTGGGCTCATATTTCTGTACGCGTATATGGCCCCAGAAACTGAACACTTTCTCCGATACCGTTTGCTGAAAACCGTTCACAAAAGACAAAGTGATGATCATGGCCATCACGCTCAGGGCGGTGGCTGTAATGGACAAACGGATAATAAACCGCGAAAAAGTTTTCTGTCGGTTAAAGGCAATTCTTTTGGCGATATAAAATGCCAGGTTCAACGGCACGATTTTGGTTCATTCAAAACTACACTGCTACCGGCAATGCCCCAAAAGCATTTGGTTACAGAAATGTTGTATGTTTAAATCAGAATTCTTTGTATGCGGAACAGCTTTCTTTTACTATTGGTTCTAACCGGTTTCCTGCCTGTAGCAGCGCAGCGGCAGCCGGATCGTGTATATATGCCCGATATCCGGACGCCCAAACTGTTTCAGCAAAACAACCAGCAGAGCCTGCCATTGATCTCGCTTAATTCGGCCGACCAGTTGGAACTGCATTTTGATGACATGAGCGGGTATCCCAAAAACTATTACTATACGTTTGTGTTGTGTAATGCCGACTGGACGCCGGCCGACCTGAGTGCTTTCGATTATATCAAAGGTTTTCCGCAGAACAGGCTCAGCCAGTACCGTGTTTCTACTATTGCAGCAACCCGTTATGTGCATTACCAGGCTTTGTTACCCGACAGAAACTGTATTCCCACCAAAAGCGGTAATTACTTGCTGAAAGTGTACCTCGATGCGGATACTTCCAAACTGGCTTTTACCAAACGGATGCTGGTAGTAGATAGCCGGGCCAGTGTAGGGGCACAGGTGCAGCAGCCATTCGATAATGAAATCCTGCGCACTCACCAGAAAGTACAGCTGGCGGTGAATACGCAGCAACTGAATATTCTCAGTCCGCAGCAGACCAAAATCGTGATCCTGCAGAACAACCGCTGGGATGATGCCGTGCGGAATATCCAGCCTACTTTTATCCGGGGCAAAATGATGGAGTATAATGCCGAACAGGATTGTATTTTTCCCGCAGGAAAGGAATACCGCTGGGCCGACTTACAGAGTTTCCGGTTTCTCAGCGACAGGATGGATAAAGTAGATAAAAGCAAAACGCCCAATGAAGTGTTCATCAAACCCGACCTGGAAAGAAATAACCTGCACTACCTGTTTTTCAGGGACAGAAATGGCTGGGATGAGATCAATACTACCGAGTCATTGAACCCCTGGTGGCAATCTGAGTATGCAAATGTGCATTTTACGTTTGCACCTGCCAATAACCAGCCCTTTGCCGGTAAGTCTGTTTATATACTGGGTGAGTTCACTGGCAACCAGATAGGAGATACCTCCCGCATGCAGTATGACGCGGCCAATGGAGTCTATACCAAAACCCTTTTACTGAAACAGGGTTATTACAGTTATACCTATGTAACCAAAGACAATAAACGTCCGGGAGAAAAAGCCGATCCCGCTTTAACGGAAGGTAATTACTGGGAAACAGAGAATGAGTATACGGTGCTTTTTTATTACCGATCCTTCAGCAGCAGGCATGATGAACTGGTGGGAATTACCACGGTTAATTCCAGGATGGGCAGACCCGGTTTTTAATAGCAATGGAAGCTTGAAAAATGACTGTTTGTACCAGACAGGGATAAAAGAAAACAATCGTTTTCTTTCCGGAAGAGTAGAATCCCTAAAAAAAACACCGGATTTACCTGCCAACCCTTATTTTTGCGCCGGCAGGTCTCACACGACCAGCTCCTGCTGAACTTCCCCAGGGCAGGAATGCAGCAAGGATAAGCGGTTGTAGCGGTGCGATGTGAGTAGCCTGCCACTTTTTTTTCTATTCGCGAATGGCGAATTAACGGAAGGCAAAGAATCCGTTAATCCGCCATCCGTTAATCCGAAATGAATCTATGAAATTTTTTATCGACACGGGCAACCTCGCCCAGATCAAAGAAGCCAATGATTTAGGGATCCTGGATGGTGTTACTACCAATCCCAGCCTGATGGCCAAAGAAGGTGTGAAAGGCGAAGAAGCCATTGCACAACACTACAAAGCCATCTGCGAACTGGTGGATGGGGATATCAGTGCCGAAGTATTATCTACTGATTTTGCCGGTATGGTAGAAGAAGGAAAGAAACTCGCTGCCATTCACCCCAATATCGTGGTGAAAGTGCCGATGATCAAAGACGGTATCAAAGCCATCAAATGGTTTACCGATAACGGGATCCGTACCAACTGCACGCTGATCTTCTCTGCCGGACAGGCTATCCTGGCCGCCAAGGCGGGTGCTTCTTATGTGTCTCCTTTCATCGGTCGTATTGATGACAGTGGTTGGGATGGCATGGAGCTGATCGGTCAGATCCGTCATATTTTTGACATACAGGGTTATAAAACAGAGATACTGGCTGCTTCTATCCGTAATGCACTGCATATTGTAAAAGCGGCAGAACTGGGTGCAGATGTTTGTACCTGTCCGTTAAGTTCTATTTTAGGATTATTGAAACATCCGTTAACTGATATCGGGTTGGCCCAGTTTCTGGAAGATGCTAAAAAAATGTAATCAGTTTACTAAACTAAACTGATATATGATAGAAAAGCAAAGCCTCTCGTTTCGGGAGGCTTTGCTTTTATAGATCAATTACTTTTCTTTCCTGGCTACTCTCTCTCGCGGCTTCAATGACCAGCATCACCTGTATCCCATCCCTGGCAGTTACCTGCACCGGTTTGCCTTTGCGGAGGGATTGATAGATGCTGTCGTAGTAACCATAATAGTTGCCCTGTAACGTAGGGATCCGCTTGCGTATCACCTGGCCGTCTTTTTCTGTATGAAGTAAACCCTGTTCCGAAACGGGTTCCGTTCCCCAATCGGTGAGATTGGGTTTTTCGTTGGCAAGTAATTTTGCTTCCTGTACATCTGCTCGTGATTTGTGGAAAGATCCTTTGCGGCCATGGATCACATAAGAGGGGAAGGGTTCGCGCACCTGGTAACCCGATTTCAACCGCACACGCAGCATAGGGTAGTAGAGCAGGATCTCAAAATAATCATCTACTTGCGAGCCCGGACGCGTGATACGGATATCTGCAAAAACGGCCTGCGGCATGCCGAATAAGTGTAAGGCCTGGTCTATCAGGTGCGGACTCAGATCGTTTAAGATACCTGCCCCGGGAGCGGGGGTTTCTTTGTGGGCTTTAGGACTGAGCTCCTCTTTAAACCGGTCGAAATGAAATTCCGCTTCCATGATCTCGCCCAGCCAGCCTTCTTCCACGATCTTTTTGACGGTTTTGAAATCACTGTCCCAGCGACGGTTCTGGAACACAGACAATACTGATTTATGTTTTTCTGCCAATTGCTTTAGCTCTTCAGCTTCGGCAACCGTGGTGGTAAATGCTTTTTCCACTATGGCATGCTTTCCTGCTGCCAGTACTTTTTTAGTAAAATCAAAATGGGTGCCGGTGGGTGTATTTACTACTACCAGTTCGATGGAATCATCAGCCAAGATCTCTTCCAGGGAACGATAGATACGGATGCCCGGATAGAATTGTAAGGATTCCGTTTTGGATCGCTCCCAGATGCCCACTAGTTCAAAACCAGGATGTAAGTGAATAAAGGGGGCATGGAATACTTTTCCCGACATACCGAAAGAGAGAATCGCTGTTTTGATGGGGGACATAGATGATGAGTGGGTGAGTGAATGAGTGAATGGGTTGATTTGTTTAAAATTAAAAAACCTGCTTCAGATGGAAGCAGGTTTTTTGGCTGGAAGTTTTTTATTTGGGATCTGAGGGCTTTTCTCTTTCCTTCATTTTGTCCAGGTAGGTAACACCATTGGTGATCCACTTGTCGGCTGGTTTGCCCAGCAGGTAGTGGTCAAACCATTCACGCTGGCGTTTCTGGTAGTCGATCTGGTTTTCTTTTTTGGCCAGGCCGTGGTTCTCATCGGCGTATACCAGCATTACATGGGGTTTCTCCATACGGCGCATGGTGCCATACATTTCAATACCCTGGTGCCAGTCAACTGCACCATCTTTATCACCAAAAGCAACTAATAAAGGCGCTTTGATCTTGCTGGCGTTGAACATGGGTGAGTTGCGGATATGTGCATCGGTACGTTCGTACCAGGGGCCGTCAAATCTTCCCTGGCTGGTTTCAAAGATCTTCTGGTCGGGTGTTCCGCTGTTCCAGTAAATGGACAACGACATGCTGATCATATCTGTTAAAGGCGCACCTGCACAAGCTGCTTTGAACACATCGGTCTGTGTAATCAGGTAAGCCGTTTGGTAGGCACCCCAGCTATGCCCCATCAACCCTACTTTCTCTTTGTCAACCATACCGGTTTTCAACACTTCTTTTACTGCAGGTACCACACAGTTTACCGCGCTCATGCCGGGTTCATTGGTTTCGTACACAATATCCGGCCTGAATACAAAGTAACCGTTGGTAGTGAAGTTGGTGGTATTGTATGCACTTCTGGCCGATGGGTTGGTGTAGCCATGCACGGTGTTGGATAGCAGTTCATAGATGTACACGATCATGGGGTATTGTTTACCCGGCTCGTAGTTGGCAGGATAGAACAAAGCCCCCTGCATTTTTTTGCCCCTGGCATTGGTATAACTGATCAACCGGCTTTTACCCCAGTAATAGTTATCCTGCTGCGGATTGGTGCCGGTGATCTTTTTATCGTTCGTGAAATGATCGCCGGCATATAATTCAGGCGATAAATGATAATCCTGTTTTACATACAGAAAACTATTGGCGTCTTTGGCTTTTGTGAGGCGGCTGATAGAAAGGTCTTCAAAGATCAGTTTCTCTGTATTACCATTTTCGTATTTATAGTAACCATACTTTTTGCTCTTATCGCCGTAGGCAGAGAGGTACAGGGGTTTGCTGTCATCCAGGTAAGGCTCTTCAAAATCTACCCGGTATATGCGGAACATGATCTCTTCTTTCTCTCCCTGCGTCAGTTTTCTTCCGCCGCTGCCATCGGGGTTTACGGCCCAGATATTGTATTCATCGTACAGCAGTACTTCTTTATCTCCCTTGATCCAGCCGCCAACACCCACCGGTGGTCGGGTAGCAGGATGGTCATCGCGTATATCCTGGAAATCTGCTTTTATGTTTTGGGTGATATTGATATTCTTACTGGTGGCCATCTCATATACCCACCAATGTTTGTCGCGGAAATAATACAGGTATTTACCGTCGGGCGAGGAGCGGGGCCCGGTATAAAAGCCGGCCAGCGATCTTTCGTACAATAATTTTTCCTCCCCGGTTTGTGTGTTTACGAGGTAAAAATCTGCATAGTCTTCCTTAAAAGCGGGTTTGTATTTTTTGTTGGTGGAAGTGATGGCGAATTGCTGGTTACCGGTTAATAAAGCATCCGGTGTATTTTCTTTGGCCAGTTGATGGAATTGGTTACTGCCTATATTCCATACAGATAAATAGCTGGCTTCCTTGTTTTGCGGGAACATCACTTTCTGTCGCGGTTGGATCTCGGGATCTTTCCAATGCCAGATATCTACTGCCGGTAATTTTTCGTCAGCAGCCGGTTTTTTGGCCAGCATGATTTTGGCACTGTCTGTTTTGGATTTGCTGGAGTCTGTATTTTTTTTGTCTTCTTTTTTGGGTTTAATGGTCCATGTTTTTAGTCCAAAGAAAACTGAACGCATATCATCACTGATCCTGAGTGTCGACCCATTGTAGATCCGCATGTTACCGGGGAAACCTGCGGCAAGGGTTGGGTCAAAAATCTGTAAAGAAGCAGTTCTATAAATGTCTGTGTAGCTGTACACCATGGCATTTTCTTCTTCGTGGGTATCTTTTTTAAAGGTCTTGTAGAAACAGAGTCCATCCCCTTCTTTCTGCCAGGTTAGTTTGGAGAAGCGGGAAGTATCACTGGCCACAACTTTTATCGTATAGTGATTGAGGTTGAACAATTCTACGGCGTTGCCGGCAATATTGGCCGACTCAATAATATAAGCCAGAAAATCACTTTTCTTATTAAATGCATAGTCGGTCACATTGCCAATGGTTCGCGTGGTATTATCAGCAAGGTTCTTCAGCAGTAATACACTGCCTTTGTCTTTATTTTCTTTGGGAGGGGCGAGGTAAACAGCGAGAAACTTTCCGTTGCGTGAGAAACCAAAACGGGAAATATTCTGTACGGTTTCCTTGCTGCCTGTTTCAAGGTTCAGCAGCCCCATTTTGTATTCGATGGGTTTGGTCTGGTCGCGGAGTTTCTCAGCTTCTTTAAAAGGCAGACCGATCCGGTAGGCCAGCCATTTATTGTCTTTGGAGAATTCCGGTGTACTGGCAAACGCCAGCTTATAGGATTTGCCGGTGTTCCGGTTGATGACATAGAGGGTATCATTGTCTTCCTGCACCAGTAACTGGTAAGCTACCCACTCGCCATTGGGCGAAAGGTCGTTGGCGCCAATACTTTGCCATTTTGCGTAATCGTCTGTGGTCAGTGTCTTTTTTTGTTGTGCCTGGGTATTGCCGGCTAAGCAGCCCATTAACAGCAATAACCAAAGGAGTTTGGGGAACATAAGCGTTTAGTTTGAACCAAGATATACAAAAGCTTGGGTTTTCTAAACCGCTCCAACTATAAAAATATAAATAGCTAAATATCAAATATTTACAATTAGTTCTCTTAGTTGTGCACATTCCATCTCTGCTATTGCAAATGAGTACTCTACACCTTATTTTGTTTAATCTTTTTACCTTTTAAAACGATTGCTATGAACACACAAAAATTCCTGGTCTCTGGTATTGTTGGAGGCATTGTCTGTTTTTTTGCCGGTTACCTTGTTTACGGCATGGCCATGGCCGATTTCTTTAGCAAGAACGCAGGTACCGCCACCGGCGTAATGAAACCGATGGAAGAGATGGTTTGGTGGGCATTGATAGCGGGTTCCATTTTTAATGGCCTTACGCTATCCTATATTTATAATAAATGGACGGGTATCAGTAGCCTGGTGGCAGGTGCCGGTGCGGGATTTGTGCTGGGGGTATTGATCACTGCCGGTTTCGACCTCACGATGTTGGGTACTGCCAATATCATGAACCTGCAGGGTACGTTGGTGGATATTGTTTGCGGTGGTGTAATGTTTGCGATCACCGGTGCGACAGTTGGGCTGATGAATGGTGTAGGCAAAAAAACAACTGCATAAACGCTATTGGTTCGGTACTAAAAAGTGCGGCTTGCGGGCCGCATTTTTTTATGGGTAACCTTATTATTATTGCTTAGCAGGCAGGTAGCTTAGCCAGTTAGATCTGGCTGTAAAACCGACTCGACTCAGGCAATAGAAAAACGTACTCAAAAATAATTGTGTCTATGTCTCTTTGTTTTTGGTGCTTTTGATCAGACCAATGCCTGCCGCAAAAAAGATCGTACCCAGTAGTCCGAAGATCAGGATGCTTTTGATATTCTGTGTGCCGCTATCCCCGTTCATAAAACTGACGCTGGCATAGATCAGCCCGATGATACCCAGCAGGGATAACAGGATGTCCAGTATTCTTTTTTCCATACTGCATAGTTACCGAAGCTGGGGCGGGTTCTCTTATATACCGGCTTCCATTAGGTATATCCTTTACAGACAGAAAACGGGATTAGGTTGATTGATCAGCCCAAAAATTGCATAATTCACTGTACAGCAATACTTTCTGACAGGTTTATCCCTGTTTTCTGGCTTTTAATCCTATCTTGTCTTTTATGCAGGAGAAAAAAGACTTTGTACATGTTACTGGTTGTGAGCCACATCGGATCCGAACCAAGCTGATCCTCAAAGAAGTACCGGAGATGCGTAACCTCATCGGAAAAAACCCCTATACTTTTCTGGCCATTGTTGGATTGGTGAGTTTCCAATTGCTGGGAAGTTGGCTGGTGGCCGATCAATCCTGGTGGATCGTAGTTGGCGCCGCATACCTGCTCGGTGCTTTTGCAGATCATGCTTTGTTTGTCATGATCCATGAATGTGCCCACCGGCTGATCTTTAAAAACCAGGTAGCCAATCGTCTGGCAGGTATCATGGCCAATATTCCCCTGATTTTTCCGAGTTCGGTTTCTTTCGAAACCTATCATATCAAACATCATTCATTCCAGGGGGTGCATGAACTGGATGGCGATCTGCCCAATTACTGGGAAGCAAGGCTGATCGATAACTTTTTTATTGGCAAAGTAATCTGGTTATTGTTCTATCCTTTTTTTCAGCTATTCCGTTTTCCGCGGCTGCGCGAGATCCAACCGTTTAATAAATGGGTGGCACTGAACTGGCTGGTACAAATTGTATTCATCAGCCTGATCGGCTGGCTGTTGGGTGTGAAAGCGGTGCTGTTCCTGATCTTCAGTTTTTTCTTTTCCGTGGGGTTACATCCGCTGGGAGCGAGGTGGATACAGGAGCATTATCTCACCAAAGGCGAGCAGGAAACCTACAGTTATTATGGTGTACTGAATAGTGTTGCTTTTAATGTGGGTTATCACAATGAACACCACGATTTTCCTTCTGTTCCCTGGAACCGTTTACCGCAGATCCGGAAGAATGCGCCTGCTTTTTATGATACATTGAGTTATCATACTTCCTGGACAAAACTTTTTTTCCGCTTCCTGTTTGATAAGGAGATCTCACTGTTCTCGCGTATCGTAAGAACCAACAGGGGTAAGGTTTTGCTGGCAGATGAATCGCGTCCGGATATTGACCTGACGGCGATTAAATAAGCATATTATTTTAATACATTAACATACTATTTACAGTTTAATTTTTCTGTTAAGCTGTAAAGCTGTACATTTGCACCCTGAAACTGAGCACATATTATAAAAGAGTCTCAAGGATGATGCAAATTGAGACATTCTTCTAAGGATTGAATTGGTTTTCCCCCGTTTCCGCTCAGTGTAAACATTAATATTAAAAAGTAGAAATATTATGAAGAGTAATGTAATGCCTTCTATTGTCCAGATCGAAGCAAATGAATTAAAGCAACTGGTAAC
>Ga0255338_1005752_pt1 | contig 11117 bp, 10 predicted proteins | sample MeOH1_35cm_T4_19_FD_203715 | JGI IMG/M metagenome (GOLD analysis project Ga0255338, IMG submission 203715) | Sandy soil microbial communities from University of British Columbia, Vancouver, Canada - MeOH1_35cm_T4_195 | ecosystem: Engineered > Artificial ecosystem > Sand microcosm > Unclassified ... | reverse complement strand
GCCGGAGTAGAGTGTGCCTGTCAACTTCAGATCGAGTTCGTAGCGCATCAACCGTTCGGAAAGCCAGCCGTCCCGTCCGTGCCCTATCAGCACCGGGAGGGCTTTTTGTTTGCCTTCTGGTTCCCAACCGCCGCCGACCCCTTCTGTTTCGACCCTCTGTGGCTCGGGACGAGCTGCCTTTCTACCAGTACCTCTAGGTGGCTGGAAAGGGACCATGATGAGCAAGCGACTATTTGTTGGTAACCTGTCTTACAACACGACCGAGGCGGACCTCACGACCGCCTTCGGCCCTTACGGCGCCAGCGGCGCGGTGATCCCCACGGATTACGATGGCCGCGGCAAGGGCTTCGGTTTCGTGGACGTGACCGACGACCAGATGAACGCCGCGATCTCCGCGCTAAACGGCAAAGAGATTGACGGGCGAGCGCTGAACGTGAACGAAGCCAAGCCCCGGCCGGAGCGCAGCGCCGGTGGTAGTGGCGGCGGTTACGGCGGCGGTGGCGGCGGTGGCCGCAGCAGCGGTGGCGGCGGCGGCAATCGCTGGTAAGCGGCGGCCGTAACCGATTGGAGGAGCCCACGTCCGAAAGGGCGTGGGCTCCTTGTTTTTTGCGGAGTATCGGACCTCGCCGCGGCCGGATTTGGCGCTGGCACGCGATTTTGGTGCCGGGGGCATGGTTGACCGAGGTATCTGACTATAGTTAGGGGTAACCTAACGGAAGAACCGTTCCTTCGCCGGTGCGCAAGACGGTTGAGGAGATCTGGATGAGCGGACCCGAGTGCGAAAGCACCCCCCAGACAGCCGGTGGTTTACAGCGGCTACTCCAGCGCTGCCCGGTGCGGGAGCCGTTCAACGGCCTCTCCCACTTCGCCGGCGCGCTCCTCTCCCTGGCGGGATTACTCCTGCTCCTCGTCGTCTCGCATGGCAAGCCGTGGCACCTCACCGGCTTCGCGATTTACGGCGCCAGCCTCATCCTGCTGTATTCCGCCAGCACGCTGCACCACTCGCTGCACGTGACCCCGCGGGGCGGGCAACGGCTGCACATGTTCGATCAGGTAGCCATCTACCTGCTCATCGCCGGCACCTATACGCCATTGTGCCTGGTGACTCTACGCGGCGTGTGGGGCTGGAGCCTGCTCTGCCTCGTCTGGGCGGTAGGGCTGGTGGGGATCACCCTGCGGATCGCCTGGAGCAAAGCTCCGGTCTGGCTGCCGCTGGTGCTCTACGTGGTAATGGGCTGGCTCTCGCTGCTGGTCATCCAACCGCTAAGCAGCTCGCTCTCGCCCGCGGCAATGAGCTGGCTGATCGCCGGCGGCGTGGTCTATACCGTCGGCGCGGTGATTTTCGCCACCGAGCGGCCGCGCCTCTGGCCCGGAGTCTTCAGTGCTCACGAATTGTGGCACTGCTTTGTGCTGGGAGGCAGCGCCTGCCACTTCGTGCTGATGCTCTGCTACGTGGCGCCCGCCCGCTGAGGAAATGAGGAAATGGATATGAGCGGAAGCGTTACCTTCGCTCATTCATTGCCGCATTTTCTCGTTTACTCATTTACCTCCCCGATCCGCCGCCCGGCAGCCGACGATGGCGAAGGTCGTGCGCTGTGCCAGTGACTTGTGTTCTCGCGGCAGGTTGGAGAGAGGCTCCGGCGCGCCAAGGGGCATGATGCTGTGGACGGCGTAGCCTTCCTGGGCGAGAGAGTTGAGCGTCGCCTCTAGCTCTTCAACGGTTGCGGTTAGCACTTTCCATTGATCTGGCTGGGGGGTCATCTGGCGCTCCTTAGGGTGGTCCGTCTTTCGGGGTTCTCCCCGCGCCCACCCACTACGTGCATACCCGGCCTCTATCCGCACTGGAGCGACGGGTCGCCTTACGGTCGGCCCGGCCACTGCGTGGATATCCCACATTGCCGCGGGCGGCTTTAGGCCATCATACTACAGCAAACTATTCACGCCACCGCCTGGGAACCGTTCCAGGTAGTGGCGTGATTAGTTGATCGAGGCGCCTGCAAGCGACCACCCCACCCGCCGCCGGTTTTTCGGGGACCGTCGCAGTAGACAATCCATCCCATCGACTGGCTGCTTTCGGCACACCCCACGCTAAGCCGTGCGGGAGACGCGCCGTTCGAACCGCTTGCTATGCGGTGCGTTGGCGGCGGAGGTAGCGTTGACGGTTCTGGGTGCGGAGGAAGCGGGCCTGATCGTGCGGGGTGCCGTCCTGCGCGATGATGGCGGCCGCCGGAAGGTGGGCGGGCTCCAGGCTAAGCATTCCCCAGGCTCCGGCCAGGCGGCGCGTGGGCGTCTCAGAAGTAAGCTGAAGCTCCCAGTGCTCGCGGCAGAGTTGATTGTAGGCAGCCTCCACGGGCGCGTATTCCAGGCTCTGCAGGAGCACGCTGCCATTGCGCAGCAGGTAGAAGAGCCCCGGCTCCGGCACCGCTTCCGTGTTCGCTTCCAGGGAAAAGTCTCCGCGCTCGAGGCAGCGGCGGTAGTGGACCAACGGCGCGCCCATGAGCGTGGAGCGGTCGGCAACAGGTTGCTTCGTATAGGCCATCTTCTACCTCCGAGACGAGTGGTCCCGTCACCGGACGGGAAGGGGTGAAATTGATTGCCCGCTGAGCATTCGCCAGAAAGCAGAAAGACTCGCCTGCGTGCCGGTACGGCACTAGCGAGGCGAGCCCGGATATCCGAGTCGTTAATGCGATACTTAGATTGTCGGTTAGAGGCTTAGTTTACCCACAACGCGTGAACTTTAACCATGGAGTTGCAGGGAGGCCGCGCCCGGCGCAGCCCCCCTCTTCAGTCTGCGAACCGCGCGGCCCGTGGCGAGCAGCGCTCCACCTGGACGAAAGGGCGACGCCCGCGCCGGTTTCAGTCTTTTCCTTTCAGGCTGGCGATCGGGGTTAGCTCGTAGGCGACCTTGGCGAGGCCGGCGGAGACGACGGCGTCGATCACCAGGGAGGAGTCTTTGTAGCAGCCGGGGCTTTCATCGATCGGTACGTCGCCCCCGGCGTTGACCATGACGTTGAGCTGTTTCATCTGCTGGTTGACGCCGCTCTGGCTGTAGGTGTCGCGCGCCTTCTTGCGGGACATCCGCCGGCCGCAGCCGTGATTGACGCTGAAGAGGCTCTTCTCCGCGCCCGGCTCCGCGTAGAGGATGTACGACTTATCTCCCATGCTGCCGGGGATAAGGATCGGGTGACCGGTCTCCTCCCAGCGGGTGCCGTGGAGCAGCGGGTGCCGGGCGGGCAGGGCTCGCGTGGCCCCTTTCCGGTGGATCCAGCGCAGGTCGCCGTTCGGCAGCGGCTCTTCCTGCGCGAGGTTGTGCGAGATCTCATACAGCAGCTCGGGCTCTTCGCCGAAGACACGGCGGAAGGCGCGCGCCACCTGCTCCATGATCAGCAGCCGGTTCACGATAGCGAAGTTTGCTCCCGCCGCGACGGCGTTCTTGTAGCCGGTCCAGTTGCGGTCGCCTGGCTCGAAGTAGACCGCTTCAGCGCTGATGCGCGGACCCTCGCCCTTCTTGCCGCCCGCCTTCTGCTCTCCGCGCAGCCGCCGCTTCCCGATCTCGATGAAGTGCGTGGCAAGGCCGTGACCGAAGCCGCGGCTGCCGGTGTGGATCATCACCGCCAGCTTGCCGTTCTGGTCGTGCTGCAGCTCGATAAAGTGGTTGCCGCCTCCCAGGCTCCCGAGCTGACCGATGCCGCGGCGGAGGGGCTGCGGGGGGATATCCCAGGTATCGTCGACCGGGATGTAGTCGCGCTCGCTGTTGTTGCGGCTGTAGCCGAGCGCGTTGGCGCCGGTGCGGACGATCTCGTTAAAGCGCTCCTCGGTGACCTGGTAGCCGCTGCCCTTACCGGTGCCCATCCCCACCCGCTCCATCACTTCCTGCGAGAACTTGAGGCGGAGGCGGTCGTCCAGTCCCTTTTCCAGCGGCACGTCGGACAGCAGCGCGGCCATCCCGCAACCGATGTCGTACCCCACGGGTGCCTGGCAGAGGGTGCCGTTAGTCGCCATCACGCAGCCGATGGGCACCACGTAGCCGGAGTGCGCGTCCGGGGTGAGCACCACGTCGGTGACGCCAGGGAACTCGGTCGCCGCCCGCACTTGATGGAAGACGTCTTCCTCGCACTCCTCAAAGAGCTGCGGGTTCATGAAGATCTTCACGGGGACCTTCACCCCCTGCGTGAGGAGGTAGTACCCCTCGCCTTTGATCCGTTTCGCTTCCTTCTTGAGGCTCATCTAGTCTGATCACTTCGCTGCACTAAAGGATGAAGGATGAAACGACTAGCCCAATACGCCCATTCCTGAACGCCCCACTGGCTAGCCTGACCTCTCCACCTGATTCACTCCCGAAATTCGTCTCCGGTAAACAGATACGTGCGAGCCGGCCCGTCCGCTAAAGCGCTACGCCGCCCACGTCTGCCCTGCGCCGTCCACCCGGATCACCTGGCCGCTCACGTACTGTGCACCGGGGGAGGCCAGGAACGCCACCGTCGCGGCGATCTCGTGGGGGCGACCGTACCGGTTGAGCGTGCCTTCTTCCATCAGTCGCGCTTCCTCGATGTCGTGGACGGTGAGGAAGCGGGGCGTGACGGTACCGCCAGGGGCGACGCAGTTCACCGTAACGTTGTGCTCGCGGAGCTGCGAGGCCAGGCAGCGGGTGTAGTGGTGGACCGCGGCCTTGGCCACCGCGTAGATGGCACCTTCCGTGCGGCCCACGCTCCCCGCAATACTGCCGAGGTTGATGATGCGGCCCTCTTTGCGCTTCATCATCTCCGGTGCCACCTCGCGGCAGCAGAGCATGCAGGACATCAGGTTCCGGTTCATCACCGCGTGGATGTCGGCGAGGTCCATGCCCAGGCAATCGTCCACCGACGGACGGCCGCCGCGGCCCTTGCCGGTGCCGCCGGCGCCCACGTTGCCGCCGGCGTTGTTGACCAGGATGTCGATGCGGTCGTAGCTCGCGCGGATGGCGGAGGCCAGGTTGCCGACCTCCGTCTCGTCCGTCAGGTCACCCCACACCGCGAAGGCCTCGCCGCCCGCCGCCCGGGCAATGTCGCGTGCTACCTGTTCCATCGACTCGCCCTCGCCGAACGACTTCGGGGAGTCATGGCGGGTGCCATGCACGGCGACGATGGCACCGTCCGCGCAGAGCCGCTCCGCCATCACGCGGCCCAGCCCGCGCGAGGAGCCGGTTACCCAGGCGATTTTCCCGGCGAGGGGTTTGTGGTTCGACATCGGTGACCTTTCCAGTAGGTGAAGGGGTGGCACGCATTTGGACGATAATGCGTAATTCCTAGTACGTAGGGTACCGCTACAGTTGGCCGTATTTTACGCATTACGTACCACGTATTACATGTGACGCCTGAACGTCCGGCAAAAACCTTGCTCGTTGGCGTGGTTCGCGGCCCGCCGCGCATTCCCCTGCGACATCGGCCGCTGAAATGCGTCCTAAAGGGGGGCCGGCGACCGTGCGGGAGGGGCTTCCGCCTGCCGGGGCGAACGCACGGGGGAGCGCGGAGAGGATTTTTGAAGATGAAGCAAGGCAGCAACGTGGTACTCGGCTCGGCGCTACTCGCCGGTTCGCTGGCGGGCGTCTCGGCGCTGGCGGTCGCGGCGCCCGAACCCAAAGCCGCGCCGCCGAGCCGGTTCGAGACCACGGTCCGCCCGGTGCTCACGGCGCGCTGCGTCCAGTGCCATGGCCCCCAGGCACAGCTTGGCGGGCTGCGGCTCGACTCGCGGACGGCGGCGCTGAAGGGCGGTCAGAGCGGCCCCTCCCTTGTTCCCGGCCACCCGGAGCAGAGCCTGCTGGTCAAGGCCGTCCACTACGACGGCAAGCTCAAGATGCCGCCGCCCGGCAAGCTGGCCGACGCCGAGATCAAGCTCCTCACCGACTGGATTCGCACCGGCGCCCCATGGCCGGGGGCCGGGGGGAAGGCCGCCGTTCCTAGTGCCCAACGGCCGACGCCTAGCGCCCCGGGGCCTTTGTGGGCGTTCCAGCCGATTCGGAAGCCGGCGGTGCCGGCGGTGAAGGCCAAGGGGTGGGTAAGGACGCCGATCGACGCGTTTGTGCTGGCGGAGTTGGAGCGACGGGGGATGAAGCCGAGCCCGTACGCAGACCGGCGCACGCTGATTCGCCGTATCTCGCTGGACCTGATCGGATTGCCTCCCACCCCAGAGGAGGTGGAAGCGTTCGTTAACGACAAGGCCCCGAACGCCTGGGAGAAGGTGGTCGACCGCCTCCTTGCCTCGCCCCACTACGGGGAACGGATGGCGCTGCAGTGGCTGGACCAGGCCCGCTACGCCGATTCGGACGGCTACCACGACGACACGGACCGCACGCAGTGGGGCTACCGGGACTACGTGATCAACTCGTTCAACACCGATAAGCCGTTCAACCGGTTCACGGTGGAGCAGATCGCGGGCGACTTGCTGGTGCGCGAGGAGCTGAAGAAGCGCAGCAACGGGGCGGCGAGCGACTCGATGTGGAACACGTTCCCCATCAGCTCGCCCCAGTTGACGCCGGACCTGCAGGAGATGCTGGTGGGCAGTGCCTTCAACCGGAGCGGTCCCACCACTTCGGAAGGAGGCGCGATCCCGGAAGAGGTGCTGAACGCCTACGCCGTGGACCGCGTGAACACCACCGCGAACGTGTGGCTGGGCCTCACCGTTCAATGCTCCCAATGTCACGACCACAAGTACGACCCGCTCACTTCGAAAGACTTCTATCAACTCGCCGCCTACTTCAACCAGGTCCCGGAGCAGGCGCTGTACCGCGGGGCGGACTCCCCGCCTACTATCCTCTACCCTACGGCGGAGCAGAAGGGGAAGCTGGCCGAGCTGTCTCAGAAGATCACGGCGCTGGAAGCCGAGGCGAAGCCACGGGCCGACGCACCGGACGCTAAAGCGGAAGAAGCGCGCGTGGCGGACGTGCGAAAGAAGCTGCAGGACACCCGCGCGGCCCACGCCGGCCTACTGAAGAACGCTACGCTGCGAGTGATGGTGGACGTGCCCCAGCGCCGCCCCACCCACCTGCTGATGCGCGGCGACTACCGCAACCCGGGCGTGGAGGTGCAGCCCACCATCCCGGCCGTATTCGGAACCCTGCCAGCGGATCGCCCGCAGAACCGCCTCGCCCTCGCCGAGTGGCTGGTGGACCCCAAGCAGCCGCTGACCCCACGCGTAACGGTGAATCGTCTCTGGCAGATGTACTTCGGCAACGGCATCGTCAAGTCGTCCGAAGACTTCGGCACCCGCGGTGAGAGGCCCTCGCATCCGGAACTGCTGGACTGGCTGGCGTCCGCTTTCATCGGAGTTCCGGGTTCCGAGCTCCGCGTTTTGGGCACCCCATCGTCGAGCGGCAACACGGAACCCGGAGCCCGAAGCTCGGAACTCCGTTTGGGTTGGAGCGTGAAGCGCTTACTCAAACTGATTGCAATGAGCTCCACCTACCAGCAGTCGTCGCGGAGCACGGCGGAGCTGCGGGCGAAGGACCCGGAAAACCGGCTGCTGGCGCGCGGGCCGCGGTTCCGGCTCCCTGCGGAGCTGATCCGAGACAATGCACTGGCCATCAGCGGCCTGCTGGAACCGAAGATCGGCGGCCCCAGCGTGAAGCCGTACCAGCCCGGCGACCTCTGGCGCGAGCTTTCCGCGGGCGATCAGGAGGCCAAGTCGTACGTTCAGGACCACGGCGCGGACCTCTATCGCCGCGGCCTCTACGTGTTCTGGAAGCGCTCCGTCCTCTTCCCCGCCTTCGCCGTATTCGACGCTTCCAAGCGGGAGACGTGCGTGGTGCGCCGGCCGATCACCAACACGCCGCTCCAGGCGTTCGTCACGCTCAACGACACCACCTACGTGGAAGCGGCCCGCGTGTTCGCGCAGCGCGTGCTGAAGGAAGGCGGCCCCACGCTCCCCGCTCGCCTGGACTACGCGTTCCGCCGCGCGCTGGGCCGCTCCGCCACCGCGCGGGAGCAGGCTGCCCTGGCGCGGGTCTACCAAACCACGCTAGCGCAGTACCGCGGGGACGCTGCCGCCGCCCTGCAACTGGTGAGCGTAGGCGAAGCCGTGCGGCCGATGGACCTGGATGTGGCCGAGCACGCCGCCTGGACCTGCGTGTGCAATACCATCCTGAACCTGGACGAGACGATCACCAAGGAGTAGGCCCCAGAGTTTCTAGACAGGATTAACAGGATCTTTTGGATCTAGGGAACCGGGTTAGCCTTTGATCGAGACGCAGTTTGCGTGTATGGGAGAAGTCCATGGATCGGCGCATACAGGCGGCAGAGGCGATGGGCGTAGCTGCGGAGCACCGGGCATTGACGGAGAAGGTGATCGGGTGCGCCTATCGTGTCTACAGTCGGATGGGGTATGGCTTCGCCGAGTCCGTTTACGAAGAATGCCTGGTGATCGAGCTCCGTCGTGAAGGATTGACCGTAGAGGCTCAAAAGCCGATCACCGTCTTTTACGAGGGAGAAATCGTTGGCGAGTTCATTGCCGATCTGTTCGTTGCACGCTCATTACTGATCGAACTAAAGTCCATCCGAGTTCTCGCGCCAGTTCACGAAATCCAACTGGTGAATTACCTGGTAGCCACAAGTACGGCCATCGGTCTTCTATTCAACTTTGGAGAGAGTGGCGTCGAAGTAAAGCGTAAAGTCCGCGTGCTTAGGTCAGCTTCAAATCCCGTCAATCCCGTTAATCCTGTCTAAAAACTCCCCATGAGCAACCTCAACGAATTGAGAGACCTGATGTCCCGCCGGCAGTTCCTGTCGGGTGGCTCCGCGTTGGTCGGCAGCGCTGCGCTGGCGAGCCTGCTGGGCGATGCCGCAAGTGCGGCCCCAGCGGCGCAGGGTAGTGGCGCGTTGAAGATGCTGCACTACGCGCCGAAGGCCAAGCGGATCATCTACCTGTTCCAGTCCGGCGGTCCCTCGCACCTGGACCTGTTCGACTACAAGCCGAACCTCCAGGCGGTAAACGGCACCGAACTGCCGGAGTCCGTGCGGATGGGACAGCGGCTTACCGGGATGACCTCCGGGCAGTCGAAGAAGCCGGTGGCGGCCTCCATCTTCAAGTTCGAGCGGCAGGGCAAGAACGGCGCGTGGCTCAGCGAGCTGCTGCCACACACGGCGAAGATCGTGGACGACCTCTGCATCGTCCGCACCATGAAGACGGACGCCATCAACCACGATCCGGCGGTGACCTACTTCCAGACGGGCGCGGAACAGCCGGGCCGTCCCACACTGGGCGCGTGGCTCTCCTACGGTCTCGGTAGCCTGAACCGGGACCTGCCGGCTTACGTGGTGATGACCTCCGGGCAGGTGGGCCAGAACCTCCACACGCGCTACTGGGAGGCGGGCTTCCTCCCCACCATCCACCAGGGCGTGCAGTTTCGGCCCAAGGGCGACCCCGTGCTGTTCCTCTCCAACCCGCGCGGGATGAATACCGCGACGCGCCGCACCGTGCTGGATGCGATCCGGGAGATCAACACCCAGAAGCAGCAGAGCGTGGGGGACCCGGAAATCGCCACCCGCATCGAGCAGTATGAGATGGCGTTCCGGATGCAGGCGAGCGTGCCGGAGTTGATGGACCTTTCCAAAGAGCCGGCCAGCACCTTCGAGATGTACGGTCCGGACGCGAAGATCCCCGGCACCTTTGCCTCCAACTGCCTGCTGGCCCGGCGGCTGGCGGAGCGGGACGTGCGCTACATCCAGCTCTACCACCGGGACTGGGACCACCACGGCGGGTTACCCGCCGGCATCCGGAGCCAGTGCAAGCAGACGGATCAGCCCAGCGCGGCGCTGGTGGCGGACCTGAAGGCGCGCGGACTGCTGGACGACACGCTGGTGATCTGGGGCGGGGAGTTCGGGCGCACCGTCTACAGCCAGGGAGACCTGACGAAAGACAACTACGGCCGGGACCACCACGGCCGCTGCTACTCACTGTGGATGGCGGGCGGCGGCGTGAAGGCGGGCACCGTCTACGGCGAAACGGACGACTTCGGCTACAACATCGTCAAAGACCCGGTGGAGGTCCACGACTTCCACGCCACCATCCTGCGCCAGCTCGGCATCGACCACAAGAAGCTGCTCTACCGCTTCCAGGGCCGCGACTTCCGCCTTACCGACGTGGCCGGGAATGTAGTCGAGGGACTGCTCGGCTAACGGGTGGCCTGTCCGTCATCGGTGGGGCTGGCCCTCAGCCGCTGGCGGAGTAATGGTGTCGGCGCGGAGCGCCGTTCCGGTATCCCACTACTCCCATACTCCATTACTCCTCACCCGCCAGAGGTCCAAGCCTCTCGCCTCCAGGCTAGGCGCAGGCCGCGACGTACCCATCCGGGCTGAGCTGGTAGCGAGCCGCGCCGTCGTAGCCGTTAGCCTGCGTGAGGTAACCGGTCCGGGTCAGTTCGTCCAGCGCCCGCAGCATCCCCCAGGTGGTGGGCATGGCCTGCCCGCTGGGCTGGATCACCCGCAGGTGACAGGAGGCGCCTTCGATTTCCATGCGGACTTCGGCGCCGCTGGCCATGATTTCCAAAAGTGAGCGTGCGTCCGCCGAGAGATTTGAGGCGCTGGCTGCCTTTTGATCGAACATCGGAGTATCTCCTGATCATTCCGGGGAGCTCTCTGGCTCCGGAGATACCCATTGCAAATTCCGTGCCAATACCAGCAAAGCGGCTTAGCACCCGGGACGCTGAGCGAAGGTCCTGCGGAGGGTGCGGCGGCGCACGTGGCCAGATCGAACTCCGGCCGGAAGATGGGGCACGTAACTCGTAGCACGAAACGACGATCTGGCCTCCCTGCTCTTGCCCTGATGGTTACGGCTGCGGGAGGCGTCCGCACGGTGATGAAAACGCAGTGGGCAAACGATGAGCACGCTTTCTTCACTTAGCAAGCTAGGCGTCGGGATGGCCGCCTATATGGCGCTCCTCTCTGTGCTCTACATAGCAAGCAGCTACTTCTCAAACGAGTTCTTGATCTACCTGTTCCTGCCACTTGTCTTTATGGGTCCGGGGGCGGTCCTCAGCTTCGTCGCGGTATTGGTGTGGCAAACACGCAGCCAGGAGTGTTGGCGGCGCGTCTGGGGATTGCCGCTGCGAGGCCGGTGGCTTTGCGCTCTGATTACGACGGTGTGGG
>Ga0255338_1005751_pt1 | contig 11120 bp, 10 predicted proteins | sample MeOH1_35cm_T4_19_FD_203715 | JGI IMG/M metagenome (GOLD analysis project Ga0255338, IMG submission 203715) | Sandy soil microbial communities from University of British Columbia, Vancouver, Canada - MeOH1_35cm_T4_195 | ecosystem: Engineered > Artificial ecosystem > Sand microcosm > Unclassified ... | reverse complement strand
TCGAAGCCAAGCGTTCGTCGGTGATGCCCGTTCCGGCGCCGCGGCCGGAGTTCACCGACATCCTCACGCGCATTCGCAAGCTGCGTCCCGAGATCGCGGCACGGGCACTTACCGCCGAGAAAGCCAGACGCGTCCCCGCCGAAACGATGGATGCCCTGCGCGATGCCGACGTGTTTCGCGCGATGCAGCCGCGGCGTTTCGGCGGTTACGAATACGGCCCCGCGGAGCTGGCACAGATCGGATTCGAGCTTGGCCGCGCCTGCGGCAGCACCGGTTGGTGCGGCACGCTCGCCGTCTGCTTCGGCTGGATGATGGCGTTCTTCCCACTCGAAGCGCAGCAGGAGGTCTGGGACGACACGGACAATCTGCTCGCTGTCTCCTATACGCCGACGCCAAAGGTCGAGAGCGTTGACGGCGGTTACAAAATCGCCGGCCAGTGGCCGTGGGCGAGCGGCGTCGACAGCGCCGCGTGGCTCATCCTGGCCGCGCTGCTGCCGAACAAAGACGGCCCGCCGTCACTGGCATGGTGTCTGGTGCCCGTCAGCGATGTGAAGGTCGATCACGACAGTTGGAACGTCGGCGGCTTGCAAGGCACCGGATCGAAAACGGTGAGCGTGACCGATCCGATCTTCGTGCCGAAGCATCGCGTGCTGCCGTTGAGCGCGATCTTCTCCGGCAAGGTGCCGGGACTCGAAGTGCCCGACAACGATCAGGCCCGCTTCGGCTATCCGACCTTCGGACCGACCGCACTCGTTTCACCGATCGTCGGCATGGCGCAAGGCGCGCTCGATGCCTTCACCGAGACGGCTCGCGGCGCCAAGCGCATGGCGCGGCCGGGCGTGTTCGAGAAGGTCGCCGAATCGGCGCTCATCCAGAGCCTCATCGGCCAGACCGCGGCGCGCATCGAAGCGGCGCAGACGATGATGGTGACCAGCCTCAGGGAAGGACAGGAGATCGTGCGCGCGGGCGGCGCGCTCGATACCGAGCAGCGCGTCCGCATCCGCCGCAACCATGGCTTTGCGGCGCGCACTTCGGCCGAGGTCGTCAACGAGCTCTTCGCCAAATCGGGCGCCGCGGCGGCCGACGAGAAGAACCCCATCCAACGGTTCTGGCGCGACGCCAACACCGCGGCGCTCCACGCCAGCATCGATTGGGACACGCTCTCGGCGCTGTACGGAACCCAGCAGCTCGGACTGCAGCCGCAGGGAATTTTCTGAGGCGACGGAGGCCGGGCGCGAATGCCCGGCCCTTTTCTCACCTCAGGTAATCGCTCAGTCTCAGGCTCTGAATCTTGGAGATCGCCGAATAGGACGCCTCGAGCTGCGCCTGATAGGTCGAGATCTCGGCGGTGACGGCGGCCACATCCACGTTGGTCAGCGAGTCCGACAGCGTGGACGCGTCGCTTTGATAGGTCTGCTGATTGCTGACCGCGCGCTCCAATTGCGTCGCCGACAACGAAAGCTTCGTCTGCACCCCCGTCACTCCGTCCAGCGCCGTCGTCGCGAGATCGAGCGCGTCGCTCAAGGTGCTGCTGTCGATCGGAGACGACGTCGCATTGGCGATCATGCTGAAAGCGCGCATGGCCTTCTCGAAGGCCGGATTGGACGCCGTCGCGCCGTAGGTGATGTATTGGCTGTCGGAGACCTTGACCGACGCAAGTTGATCGTCGCCCGTATAGTAGGATGTATCGGCGTCGGTGACCGACGTCGTGTTCGAGTAGGCGGAAAGATCGACCGGTGCGGTCTCGGTGCGCGAGCCGGCGAATAGATAGCGTCCGCCATATTGCGTGTTCAGTAGCGACGCCATCTCGCTCATGAAGCCCGCCGCCGAGCTGGACAACGCCGAAGTGTCGTTGCTGCCGCTCGCGGAGATGGCCGACGTCAGCTCGGACTTGTAGCTCGAGAGCAAATCGGTGATCGACCCCGTCGCCGAGTACATCGCCTGAACCCGGTTGTCCGCGCTGCTCGCGGCATCCTCGTAGCTCTTGGACTGCGAGATCGACACTTGCAGGTCGATCACTTTCTTCGACGTCGCCCCCAGCCCGCCATAGTCGGCCGAGACCTTGCCTGACGCCGTCTGGATCTGGCGCTCCGAGATCTTGGCCTGCGTCCGCAAAGCTGCACTGATCATCGAATCGTTCAACGCAAATGTCGCAACACGCGCAACCATCACCGTTCCCCCGTCAGGTCGACTGCACCGAATCGATCAAGGACGTGAACATACTGTTCAGAGTCTGAAGCACCTGCGCGGCCGCCGCATAGGCGTTCTGCAGATCGCTGAGCCGCGCCGTTTCCTCATCTACGTTCACGCCCGACTGCGACGAGATCGTATCGGCGAGGTTCGACTTGACCGTCTCTTTCGACGTCAAGGTGTTCGACGCCTTGGTTGCCGCAGACGCCGCGTCGGCAACGATATCCGCCGCGTAAGAGGCGAACGACGTTTTTTGCGACGAGAGGTTGCCCGCGGCCGAGAAGCTCGTATTGCCGGTCAGCGCGTCGTACAGCTTCTGCGCAGTCGTGGTCGAGCCTGTGGTGACGACCTGCGCGCCAACCGTGAGCGTCGCCGACGAGTCGAGACTGCTGCTTGCCAGCTTGCTGGAGTCGCTCAAGAGGGCGCTGCTCACGGTGAAATCGGAGGCACCCGTCGCCGACACCATGTCGTTCAGACCGAGCCAGTCGGAAAGGCCTTTGCTCTCGGTGCCGACGGCGCTGGTCATTTCGTTGACGGCGACGCCGTTGCTTGAGTCATCGGCGGCAATCGCAACGTGGCCGTTCGCGTCGATGCCGGCGGAGAGCCCGTCGACGCCGTCAATGGCCGAGACGAGGTCGCCGACCGTCGTGTAATTGGATAAATCAAAATCTTTGTAAGAAACGAGATTGCCGCTGCCGTCGGTGACGGCAACGCGGAACGTGCCGGATGCGGATAGAGCATCCCCCGCGGCCACCGCAGTCGTACCGGTCAGGCTGTTCGGCGGCGGCGATGCCGTACCGGCGTTGCTGATCGTATTGAGCGTATCGGCAAGCTGCACCGCCATCTCGTCCAGCTCGGATTGCGACGCCGGCAGGACGCTGTCGCGCTGGCTGACCAGCGCGGCGATGGAGCCCGACTTGATCTGCGATGTAATGTCGGTGCCATCGACCGTGATACCGCTCAGGCCGCCCGACGGATAGCTCGACGACGCTGTCACGCCGCTGGCCTTCGTGAAACTGAGCGCATGCACGGACGAGTCGAGCAGCGTCTGCCCCGACGTCGTATAGATCTGCATCGTGCCATTGCTGGTTACGAAATAGTTCACGTCCATATAAGACGAGAGGTCCTGGAGCGCGGTGTTGCGCTTGTCTTCGAGATCCGCCGTCGACTGGCCCGCCGCCGACGCCTTGACGATCTGGCTGTTCAGATCCTTGATGGTGGCGAGATCGCTGTTGACGGTGTCCACCGCCGTGCCGATCTCCTGATCGGCATTTCCCCGCAATGTCTGGATGGAGCTCGACGTATCGCGCAATTGCGCCGCGACATCGTCGAGCGCGCTGACGACCTGCTGCTTCAGCGTAGAGCTTTCGGGCGTGTCCGCGAGATTCGACACCGCCGTCGCCAATGAGGCGAGCGTACTGGCGATCGAGGTGCCGCTGCTGTCGGAACTTCCCGTGGTCGAGCCGAAATAGGACTGCAATTGGCTGGCGTAATCGTTTGTGGTGCTCGCCGCACCCAACGCCGACACCGCCTGCATCAACGACTTGAGCAGCAGCTTGTCGACACTGCTGGAAATGCCGGTGATTTCCGTGCCGCTCCCGATGCCGTTCGACACCGTCGAGACCTGGGTGGCGGTCTTCCGGGTATAGCCGTCGACGTCCGCATTGGCGATGTTGGCCGACGTGATGCTGAGCTGCGTTTCCGCGGCCATCAGGGCGGACGTCGCGGCATATCGTGCAATCGACAGGGACATGGAGCGACGCTCTACTCAGATGTAGGTACCGGGCCGGACCGCCGTGTGGTTCGACATATGATAGGTCTTGCCGTTAGCGCCGTAAGGCGACGCGTCGATCATCTCCTCGCGGATCGCCGCCATGACCGCATCGATGCGGCGCCGGCTCGCCTCCATCGCGGCTTCCAGATGAGCGATATTGTCGTTCATCGTCTCCTGGAAGAAGGCGAGCCGATCGAGGAAACGCTTGCGCACGGGCTCGGACGCCGTGTCGATGCGGAAGGTACGCTCCGTCGCCGCGTTCACCCAGACCTCGAACGCCGCGGCGAGCTCCGCCTTGCGCTTGGCGACGACGGACAGCGAGGCCGGCAGGCCGCGCGCCAGCATCGCATTTTCCTCGCGTACCACCGCGATGAACTCGTCGATGAGTATGAGCAAAGCCTCGGCCGCGGTATCGGTCTTGTTGTTCTGTGCTATCATGACACTGTCCCTTCCGATTTAGTGTTTCCGCGCATTCTTCTTCAACGTTGCGCCGTTTCGGTGATAGACGGACGCCGCATTCAAGCTGCGGTTCGCGAATTCGATGTTGCGCGCGAGGTCCCGCTTGAACGACTCCAGCACGCTCGCCAGGTCCTCTAATTCGCTCAGATAAATCAGAAGCTCGCGCCGCTGCCGCGGATCGAGATCGACCGGCCGCAACTTGCCTGTGCGATCCGGCGCCATTTGATGGAGCCCCATAACCTTTAAACGCGCCAGCACCTCGCTGACGGCACACCGCGTTCGGTGCACTGCCTCGCGTTCATCGCGCTTGGTATGGTCGTCGTTCTCCATGTCAGCGCACCGCACTCAGCAGCGTATCGAACATCTTGTTCACCGCCGTGATGACCTGCGCCGAGGACGAATAGGCCTGCTGGGCGGCGATCATGGTGCTGAACTCCTCGCTGGAGTCCGTCGTGCTCGATTCGAGCTCGCCGCCTTTGACGCTGCCGGCGCCGCCGGTGCCCGCTTCGTGCAGCGTGCTGTCGCCGGAGCCTTGCGTTGCTGCATAGATGCCGCCGCTCATCGCCTGCAGGCCATTGGCGTTGGTGAAGGTGGCGACCGGAATCTTGTAGATCGCGATCGTTTGGCCGTTGCTGTACGAAGCGCTGACGACTCCGTCGTCGCCGATCGAGACCCCGGTCAACGTGCCGTAGACCATGCCGTTGCTTTTGATGCTGGTGACGTCGACGGTCGGCGAGGTCGTGCCAGTCGAGTACTGCGTGAGGCCGTCCGCCTTGCCGATAGTGCCGAGGTCGAGCGAGATCGAGCTGTCGGCGGCGCTCGTCGTCCAGCCGGTGATCGACAAGGTCGGCGGGCTCGGCGACATGCTGGCCAGGGTGCCGTCGCTGTTGAAGGTCACGGTGATCGCCGAGGACGATACCGTGCCGGTCGTCGTGCTCGTATCCGACGACAGAGTCGGATTGCCGAACGAAGCGGTCCATGTGTTGGTGGCGGACTTGGTCCAGGTGATTTCAACCGAGTGGGCCGTGCCGAGCGAATCGTACACGGGCATGTCGCTGGTGAAGGTGGCGCCGACCGCGGCGTCAGCCGGCAGATTGGCCTGGATCGACGTGCTCGTGGTCGCCGCCGCCGTGCTGGTCACAATATTGGTATCGATCGCGGTGAGTGTGCTGGCGCTCTCATTGCCGACGACGTTGCCGTCCGCGTCGGTGCGCCAACCCATCAGGTAATTGCCGCCATTGACGAGATAGCCGTCATTGTCGGTCGCGAACGCGCCGTTACGGGTGTAGTAAGTTTCCTTGCTGCTGGTGGAGGGGCTGACGACGAAAAAGCCGTTGCCCGAAATGGCGAGGTTCGTCGCCGTCGTGCTCGACACGAGCAAGCCCTGCTTCGAGATGTCCGAGCGACTGCTCGCCATCACGCCGCCGGACGAATAGCCGGCCGACGAGCTGCCGGTCACCAGCTCCTCAAAACTGGCATAGGTCGTCTTGTAGCCGTACGTCGACGAATTCGCGAGGTTGTCGCTGACCATCGCGATCGACTGGCTCTGCGCGCTCAGGGCGGACACTGCAGAAGAAAGAGCACCGGTGAGACTCATGTGTAAAACTCCTCAACTCAATTGGACGACTTGACGCCGATGACACCCGTGAGCGCGACCGTGGTGTCGCCGATGAGCAACTGCGCCGTGCCGCTGGTGCTGTCGACGCCGGTCACTTTGCCGATGACGGACGTGTAGTTCAGGACGGAGGAGCCGCTCGCGTTGGCGGCGCCGACGGAAATGGTGTAGTCGCCGTCGGCGGCGGTACCGCCCGAATTCGTCGTGCCGTCCCAGGTGAAAGTGTGAGAACCGGCCGAGGTGTCGCCGGTGGTCGTGTAGACGGTGTTGCCGTCTTGATCCTTCACGGTGATGTTCACCGACGCAGCGGCCGACGAAAGCGAATAGCCCCAGCTCGCCTGGCCGTCGACCAAAGGCGTCGTGTCGCCCTTCGCTTCGACGGTCTGACCGATGTAGCCGATGCCGTTGCTCGTCAGCAGACTGTTCATCGAGGACACCATCGACGTCAGATTGCTGTTCATCTGCGTCTGCTGGTCATAGCTCGCATAGGACACGAGCTGACTCATGAACTGCGTGGGATCGGTGGGGTCGAGAGGATTCTGGTTTTTGAGCTGCGTGACGATGAGCTGCAGGAAATCCGTCGTCGACAGCGACATCGACGAGTCGGCACTCGTCGTCGACGATGTCGACGCGGTGGCAGCGGCGTAAGCGGAACTGACGGAGGAGATCGTCATGGCGCGGCTTATCCTGCACGGGCGCGGATTTACCGCGCCGTGTTGTTCGTGTGGTGTGATGTCGTTGTTGGCTTCGATGATTAATACGAAAGCGCGCGCCAATTCAGGCGCGGTTTTCGCCTCGGCTGAAGGCTAACAGTCGGGAGAAGGACCGCACACGCCACTCGGCATGCCGCGCATGAGAGCACGGACGCGTAAGCGCTTTTCACGCTCGGCGTCGGAGGGGGGAAAACCGACAGATCGGAGATTTTGGCAAGCGCCGGACAGCACACTCGCCGCAAAGGGCGAGCGGCCGCGAGATTATTTCAGCAGACCGTGGACCACGAAACCAATACCGGCAGCGAAGCACGCGGCGATCCAGATATAGGACTTCGGCAAACCGGAACGGTTCAGGAAGGGAAAGCGCCCGGGGGACTTCGGCGTCTTCTCTTTATCGAACGACGCCGGCAGATCGTCGACACGGCCGGCCAGGGTCACGATCCGGTTGGCCAGATTGGCCGGGGCCGGCTCGGCCGGGCTGTCGTCGAACATGTCCCGCAATGCGGCCGCCGAAGCCACGACGTCGCGCGCCTCGCGCGAGCGCTCGAGAAAGTCGAGCGCATCGGCACGAACGTCGGCAGGCCAATCCGCCGGGCGCTCGCCGCAGCGATCGACCAGATCCTCGAACTCCGCAAGATTCATGACGCGATGCCCCGGCGCGGCCAAATCAGCAGTGTGATTCTGCTACAGAACGATACAGATTTATACGGTCTGTTGTAGATGCTCACAAGCAGACACAATCTGATACAATTCAGCGCCGTTCCGCGCCCGCCTTCGCCTGCTGAACACGGACATCCGCCCAGGCGTCACGCAGGTCGGTCACCGCCGCAATGAGCTTATTGAAGCGGGCAATCGCGTCCGGCTTTCCCAAGGAATGCAACGCCGACAGGATGAGCCGCATATAGGTCTCGCGCATGCGCTCGGCGAGCGCCCCACCTTTGTCAAAATCGAGATTGTGACAAAGGCCACGCAAAATCGTCGTAGCGGCCTCCAAATGACCGAACGCCTTATCGAGCTTTTTGCGCTCCAGCGCCATGACGGTCCGGCCGAGCTCCGCGATCACGCGGTCATAGAGCATCACGACCCCGGCAAGCGGCGACGTCGTCGCCGCCGTCGTGCGATAGAGACCGGCTGCCATACTGAACATTGCTTGTTGCGTCATTGGCCTAACTACTCGACTTCGTGTTGCTGAGCTCTTTCAGATAACTGATCGTCGAATTGGCTTCCAGGATCTGCTGTTGGATCTTGGCATAGCGTTCGGTGAGCTGCGTTCGGTACGTGTCGGCCTGCGACTTGATCGTCGTGCTGCGGCTCGTGAGATCGGTGTCCTGCTGCTCGATATCGCTGATGACCGACGTCAACGTGCCGCTCGAAGCGTTACCGACCGCATTGCTGTCCGCATAGATTTTCTGCGCCAGGCCATAGCTCAGCGTAAAATCGATGGATTCCGAGGCCTTACCGGCGAAGGAGAACGAGAACCCGTCGAACGCCGTGCCGCTCTCGCCGATAATGCGCGTGCCGCTGATGGTGAACAGTGACGAGTCGCCCCCGACCGAGGCTGATGTAATGGCGCCGGAGCCGTCCACCGTCACATCGAGCGTGAACGACGTCGGCGCATTCGACCCGCGCGCCAGGATGCGGATGTCGCTCGCGGAGGTGGTCGTTTGGAACTCGAACAGCGACTGGACATCGCTCAGATTGTTATTGAGCGCGCTTTCCAGCGTCGTCGTATCGACCTCGAGCTTGTTGTCGCTGTCGAATGTTATGCCGAGATTGGCCAGCGAATAATTCGAGACCATCGTATTGAGATCGCTCTCGATCTGCTGGCTCGCCGAGCGCAAAGTCGAGTCACCGAACAGCACCGCACTGCTGTCCGCCGTGCCATCCGACGCTGTTTTGTTCTGCGCGATAACGAAGTCGCGCAACGCATTGTACGAGGTGACGAAATTATTGATGGCAGTTTCGATATTGGTGAGGTTGGGCGCGATCTGGACCGACACCGACGTATCGGTCGGCGTCGTCGCGTAGAGATGAAACGTCACGCCGCTGAGAACGTCGGAGATGTCGTTGGAATCGCGCGTGATTTCGACGCCATCCAGCTTGATCTTCGCCTGTTGCGCCGCCTGGATCTCATTGGCGAAGGCACCGGTCGAATCGGTGACGCCGAGCTGGTTCAGCACGTCGTCGCCGGAGACGCTGCTTGTGGTGATCGTCTGACCGGTGCCGGTCGTCGTCAGCAGCAGTTCGTACTGGCCGTCGGCGACCTGCAAACTCGTCGCCCGCACGCCGGTCGTGCTGGTTTGATTGTTAACGGCTTCGACAACATCGGCGAGCGTCATGCCGCTCGTGATGCTGATGTCTGCGCTCGTGCCGCCGCTGGTCCCGATACTGAAAGTGCCACTGTAACCGAGCGCGGACGAGTCGCTCGCGATCGTCGAGCTCGCCACCTTCTGAGCCTTGGCGATCTGCTCGACCACCAGATCGTAGGTACCTTCGTCGGTACCGCTGTCCACGTCGACCGAAGCGACGGAGCTGGCCGTCACGTCGCCGTTGGCCGTCAAGTACCCGGCGCGATTGGCGAAGACGTTCGTGCTCGCGCTCGATGTGCCCGCAGGATTGGAAAGCGCGTTCGCCTTCGTCGTCAGATCCTGCAACAGGCTTTGCAGGCTCTGGTAGGACGATATCTTCGTCTGATTGGCCGTTATTTGCGTATCGATCGTGTCGGCCTTGGCGAGCTTGGCCTGCACCATCGCTTCGATGAGGCCATTCCAGTCGACAGTCGAGCTGTTCGCGCTCGTGCTCGAGGTGCTCGACGTATAGGACGACGCGGAGGTCGTGCTGGTACTGGTCGTACTGGATACTGTGCTCATCGTTCCTGCCTAGAAGAGGCGGACCGGCGATGACGCCGGCCCGCCAAGGCTACGTTACTTCAGGAGGCTCAACAGGTACTGCGGCATCTGGTTCGCCTGCGCGGCGGCCGCGACGGCGGCCTGCGTCTTCACTTCCGCCGACGACAGGTTGGCCTGCTCGGACGCGACGTCGACGTCGGTGATCGACGACTTGGCGGAGCTGAGGTTCTCTTCCGTGCTCGACAGCGAGGTGGCGCGGAATTCGAACCGCGATTCCTGCGCACCGATGCTGGCGCGGGCGGACGAAACCGAGCTGATCGCGGTATCGAGGGAGGTGAGGGCCGAATCGGCGCCGCTCTGGGTGCTGATGTCGAGGGCGGAGATGCCGAGATTCGACGCGCTCAGATTGTTGATCTTGATCTGGATCGTGTCAGAGGAGTCGGTGCCGACCAGCACGTCGACGCCGGTGGAGAAGTTGCTGGTGCCGTCGAGCAGGCTGACGCCGTTATAGCGGGTGCCGGACGCGGTGCCGTCGACTTCTTCCTGGAGCTGCGAAAATTCGTCCTGCAGGTAAGTACGCTCGGTATCGGTCACCGTGCCCGAAGACGACTGCGACGCCAGCGACTTCATACGCGTGAGAATGTCGCTGATGTTCGAGGCGCCGCCGTCGGCGGTCTGGAGCACCGCGACGGCCTGGGTCGCGTTGGTCGACGCCTGTTGCAGCGAGGTGATGTCCGAGGAGATCTTGGTCGCGATGGCGAGGCCTGCCGCGTCGTCGGACGCTTTATTGATGCGCGAGCCGCTGGCGATCTTCGCGAGCGACGAAGATTCGGCCGCGGCGTTCTGGTTGAGGAAGCGGACCGCCGTATTGGCCGCCGTATTGGTCGAAATGACAGGCACTGTAAGCCCTCCTGGTTTGAACAAGCCCCTGTCCCGCAACACGCAGGAAACCGAGCAGACGTCGGTTCGCCGGCGTCTGAGCGTTCAACGGGGCGCGCGGCGGCAGCGGGCGGAGTTTTTCGCGGCAGCCGCGGACATGGCTAATCGTCGGTAAACGAGCCGCGGATGTCCTTCTCCGAGCGGCGCAGCAGTTCGCGCAGCTTCTGACGCCCGCGCTTGAGCAGCGACTCGACGGCCATCACCGTGGTCTGCATCACTTCGGCGACTTCGCCGTTGTTCATGTTCTCATGGTAGGAGAGGATGAGCGCGATGCGCTGCTGATCTGGCAGACGCTCCATGGCCGCGTCGAGCAGCGACGTCACTTTGTGCTTGTGGATCTCCTCGAGCGGCAGCGGCTTGGCGTCGGCAACTTCCGGCACCTGCTCGAGATCCTCCGTGCGCGGCTGGCGGCGATAGTCGATGCACCGGTTGGTCACCACGCGATATAGCCAGGTGGAGAACTTGGCGCGGCCGCTCTCCCAGCGCCCGCGATGCAGCCAGATCTTCAGCAGCGTGTCCTGAACGATGTCCTCGGCGTCGGCACGATTGTTCAGGATGCGTAGCGCGAGTCCAAAAGCGCG
>Ga0255338_1005750_pt1 | contig 11121 bp, 8 predicted proteins | sample MeOH1_35cm_T4_19_FD_203715 | JGI IMG/M metagenome (GOLD analysis project Ga0255338, IMG submission 203715) | Sandy soil microbial communities from University of British Columbia, Vancouver, Canada - MeOH1_35cm_T4_195 | ecosystem: Engineered > Artificial ecosystem > Sand microcosm > Unclassified ... | reverse complement strand
TCGCAAGGAATTCTGATTTGTACTTGGAGGTAAGCGTGAGCTGCTCTGCTTTTTCCTCGAGGGATTTGCGGGCCTCTTCCACCTCCTTGTTTTTCGCTTCCACCTCGTTCTTCTGTTTTACAAGGAGGAATGCTTTGTCCTGGAGCTCGTCGTTTGTACGCTTTAACTCTTCCTGCTGGATCTTCAACTCACCCGCGAGCGACTGAGACTGTGCGAGAAGTTCCTCTGTACGGGTATTCGTTTCAATTGTGTTTAACACGATACCGATAGACTCCGTGAGCTGGCTCAGGAAGTCGAGGTGGGTTTCGTTGAACGCATCGAGTGATGCCAATTCGATGACCGCTTTCACATTGTTTTCAAAAAGTACCGGGAGGACAATGAGATTGAACGGTTTCAGTTTTCCGAGACCGGAACTGATCTTGATGTAATCGCCGGGTACGTTCGAAAGAATGATACGCTCTTTCTCGAAGGCGCACTGGCCAACCAGTCCTTCACCGATTGCAAATTCTTTCGGAATATTTTTCTCCGGTTTATACGCGTACGAGGAGAAGAGCTTCAGTTTTACTGTACCCGGGTCTTCATCTGTTTTCAGAATGTAGAACGCACCATAGTGTGCAGTCACAACCTGTGCAAGCTCGGAGAGAATCCGTTTCGCTACCGTGTTCAGATCTTTCTGTCCCTGGAGCATCTGCGTAAACTTCGCAAGGTTGGACTTCAGCCAATCCTGTTCCTGGTTACGCAATGTTGTTTCACGCAGGTTGGTGATCATCTGGTTGATCGTATCCTTCAACGCTTCCACCTCACCTTTCGCTTCTACGCGGATGTTTCGCGTCAAGTCACCTTTGGTTACCGCAGATGCTACTTCGGAAATCGCGCGTACCTGTGTCGTGAGGTTTTGCGCGAGCTGGTTTACGTTCTCCGTTAAGTTTTTCCAGATACCGGATGCACCCGGTACGCTTGCTTGTCCGCCGAGTCGTCCATCGACACCTACCTCACGCGCAACGTTTGTTACCTGGTCGGCGAATACCGCGAGTGTATCAATCATCTCGTTGATGGTATCGGTCAGTTGCGCCACCTCACCTTTCGCATTGATGGAAAGTTTCTGACGAAGGTTTCCTGTTGCCACCGACGTTACCACTTTCGCGATACCACGTACCTGCGATGTTAAGTTCGATGCCATCATGTTTACGGAGTCGGTCAGATCCTTCCACGTACCGGCAACGCCACGCACTTCGGCTTGTCCGCCGAGCTTTCCTTCTGTACCCACCTCTCGTGCTACACGCGTTACCTCGAAGGCGAAGGAGTTGAGCTGCTCCACCATCGTGTTGATTGTATTTTTCAGATCAAGAATCTCACCTTTCACGTCGATCGCAACTGTCTTCGATAAGTCACCGGATGCAACCGCTTTCGTTACTTCCGCGATGTTACGTACCTGCGCTGTAAGATTTCCTGTCATCGAGTTTACCGAGTCGGTCAGATCTTTCCACGTTCCTGCAACACCCGGCACGAACGCCTGTCCACCGAGTTTACCATCAGTACCTACCTCACGTGCTACCCGCGTAACTTCGGATGCAAATGCGCGCAGCTGATCCACCATCGTGTTCAGCGTTTCTTTCAGCTGGAGAATTTCTCCGCGAACGTCAACGGTAATTTTCTTCGACATATCCCCGTTCGCCACCGCAATCGCCACATCGGCGATATTACGAACCTGGTCAGTAAGGTTACCGGCCATCTGGTTTACAGAGTCAGTCAGATCTTTCCATGTTCCCGCAACTCCCGGTACGTTCGCCTGTCCACCGAGTTTTCCTTCGGTACCTACCTCACGCGCTACACGCGTTACTTCGGATGCGAAACCACGGAGCTGGTCAACCATCGTGTTGATGGTATTTTTCAACTCGAGAATTTCGCCCTTTACGTCTACCGCAATCTTACGCGACAAGTCGCCGTTAGCTACCGCCGTTGTTACCTCAGCGATGTTCCGTACCTGCGCTGTGAGGTTGGACGCCATTTTATTTACAGAGTCTGTCAGATCTTTCCATGTACCGCCAACGCCTGGTACGTCGGCCTGTCCACCGAGTTTTCCTTCGGAACCTACCTCACGCGCCACACGCGTTACTTCGGAACCGAAAGAGTTGAGCTGATCCACCATCGTGTTGATCGTGTTTTTCAGCTCAAGGATTTCTCCTTTCACGTCAACCGTGATTTTACGTGACAAGTCACCTTTCGCTACCGCTGTTGTTACTTCGGCGATGTTACGCACCTGTCCTGTCAGGTTCGACGCCATCTGGTTTACAGAATCGGTGAGATCTTTCCAGACGCCACCTACACCTTCAACCGTCGCCTGTCCACCGAGCTTTCCTTCGGAACCTACCTCACGCGCCACACGTGTTACTTCGGAACCGAAAGAGTTGAGCTGATCCACCATCGTGTTGATTGTGTTTTTCAGCTCGAGGATTTCTCCCTGTACGTCAACTGTAATTTTGCGCGACAAGTCGCCATTCGCCACCGCGGTTGTTACACCCGCGATGTTACGCACCTGCGACGTGAGGTTGGATGCCATCTTGTTAACTGAGTCTGTCAAATCCTTCCATGTACCACCAACCCCGGGTACATCGGCCTGACCACCTAGTTTACCTTCCGAACCAACCTCACGCGCAACGCGCGTTACCTCGGAACCAAATGAATTCAATTGGTCCACCATGGTATTAATCGTATTCTTTAACTCAAGAATTTCTCCTTTTACGTCAACCGTAATCTTGCGCGACAAGTCACCTTTCGCAACGGCTGTTGTTACTTCGGCGATGTTACGCACCTGTCCGGTCAGGTTCGACGCCATCTGGTTTACAGAGTCGGTCAAATCTTTCCACGCACCTGCAACACCTTTTACCTGTGCCTGTCCACCGAGCTTTCCTTCTGTACCAACTTCCAGCGCCACACGCGTTACTTCGGAAGAGAACGAGTTCAGCTGATCCACCAGCGTATTGATTGTACTTTTTAGCTCGAGGATTTCTCCTTTTACGTCTACAGTAATTTTGCGCGATAAATCGCCCTTTGCAATTGCCGTTGTTACTTCGGCGATGTTACGTACCTGTGCAGTAAGGTTGGATCCCATCTGGTTTACAGAATCGGTGAGATCTTTCCATACACCACCTACACCTTTTACTTTCGCCTGTCCACCGAGTTTTCCTTCTGAACCTACCTCCCGCGCCACACGCGTTACTTCGGCAGAGAAGGAGTTGAGCTGATCCACCATCGTGTTGATCGTGTTTTTCAGCTCAAGGATTTCCCCTTTTACGTCTACTGTGATTTTACGTGATAAATCTCCTTTTGCTACCGCCGTTGTTACTTCGGCGATGTTACGTACTTGTCCTGTAAGGTTCGACGCCATGTTGTTTACAGAATCCGTCAGATCTTTCCATGTTCCTGCAACACCTTTTACCTGTGCCTGTCCACCGAGCTTTCCTTCTGTACCCACTTCCAGTGCCACACGGGTTACCTCGGAAGAAAAGGAGTTCAGCTGATCCACCATCGTGTTGATCGTATTCTTCAGCTCGAGGATTTCCCCTTTTACGTCTACCGTAATTTTTTTCGATAAGTCACCTTTCGCAACAGCCGTTGTTACTTCTGCGATGTTACGTACCTGCGCAGTAAGATTCGATCCCATCTGGTTCACAGAATCCGTGAGATCTTTCCACACACCACCAACGCCTTTTACCTTTGCTTGTCCACCGAGCTTTCCTTCCGAACCAACCTCACGTGCTACACGCGTTACCTCCATGGAGAAGAGGTTAAGCTGTTTCACCATGTCGTTTACTTCTTTCGCAATCCGCGCAAATTCGCCCTGGAGTTCGTGGTCACCCACCTGCCGCGACATCTGTTGCGAGAGATTTCCTTTCGCAACGGAAGAGATTACGTGTGCGATTTCAATGGTAGGATGTACCAGGTCAGAGATCAGTTCGTTCAATGATTCAGTTCCGCGCCGCCAGGCACCGCGCGCCGCCGGAAGCTCAATCCGCTGAGTAAGTTTTCCCTGTTTGCCGATCGTATTTCCGGCTTTCATGAACTCGTTGATCATTTTCTCGTTGAGAGAAATGATTTCGTTCAATGTATCACTGATTTTTCCGCTGACACCAACCTGGTCGAGCGGCATACGTACGCTGAAATCCCCATTCTTTACCGCCGTCAGCACATGCAGGAGTTCGCGACCGTCGTAACGGCCCGAAAGTTGGTTATCAATATCTTCTATGTCGAGGTTATGTTTCCTGTTTCTTTGAGGGCTGTCGTTAGCACTTCCATTTGCCGGAGCGCGTTTCGTACCGATTTTCTTTTTTCTGGGGGGGGCAGCTTTGACGCTTTTATGGACAGGAGTCCCTGTCCCGCCTTTGGCGGAACGAAGTTTTTGGCTCTTCATAGACGTAGAATTTTGGGTTGGTTCTACTGACTTTCAGTCTAACAAAAATAACCCCCGTTCAATGAAAAGAGTGTAGAATTAATTCCCCAGGTGAAAATATTTTCCGGTATGCCAAACTCCATTCCCCTAATGAAAGAGCTCCGGCAATAAGGTGCAAGTGCCTGATAATCCCTGAGATAATCCGGGGTGCCGATAACGGCCCGGAAAGGGCACAATTTCTTCACGAAAACAGGTGAATCATCACCCGAATTATGGCTATTATTGTCTAGCTAATACCAACACATGCATAAGAATAAAGTATTGTTTATCGTCGACGACGATGAGGACGACATTAATCTATTCGTAGAGGCGGTGAACGAGATTGACAAGGGAATGGGTTGCTACAAAGCGAAGAACGGAGAAGATGCGTTGGCGCGGCTGGAGGAACTCGAAATGTTGCCCGATGTAATTTTTCTTGACCTGAATATGCCGAAAATGAACGGAAGGGAAACTCTCGAGCGTCTGAAGGCTTCAGAGAAATTCAAAAATATTCCGGTGGTGATTTATTCTACATCCAATTCAGAACAGGATAAAATCGACACGAAAAATCTCGGAGCTGCAGACTACCTGACCAAACCGGACTCGTTTACGGATTTGTGTGTAGCGCTCGCGAGGACGATACGGGTGCAGGCGGAAAAGGGACGGGAATGATCCGATGAGTCGATGATTCAATGATTCGATCGACGTGGATGATGCAGCCAATGGATGCGATGTCTCCGATGTTTTGCCCGCTACTCTAAATAAGTTGTGTGGTCTGAGGCTGATGGGAAATCAATAACTTAGGTTTCTCAAACCCAGCCAGATTTTCCTTCATGCACATACGAATTATCTTTACAATCGCGCTTGCATCGTGTTTAGCTTCTTGCGAATTGGCAAATGAAGTTAGCGAAGAGTACGATTGCTCGGAAATCGTGGACTCTGTGACAATTCTATTTGAGCAGGGAAAATATCAGGACGTTATTGCATTAACCGACTTGTCCACATGTGATTCAGCGAACGATCAAAAGCTGATGTCTCTTCGGGCGGAATCATACCTGGAACTTCAAAAATATCCTGAGGCGATTGCCTTGTATTCGGCAATTATTCAAAGCGGGAACGCATCTGCGGTGGAGTTTGAAAATAGAGGTCGGGCGTATGATGAAATGGGAAATTACGACGAAGCCATTGCTAATTACAGCTACGCATTGTTACTGGATTCTACGCTAACAAGACCTCGCTTTAATCATGCTGAAATACTGCGGAGACAGAAGAAATACCGTGAAGCCTTAAGTGAGCTCGATAAATTAATTTCGATGGACTTTAAGGAGCCATATGTTTATAGTGAATACGGATTAATTTATTCGGATCAAGAAATGCATGAACAAGCTGCAGCTGCGTATGAACTTGGGTTAGCGAGTGACACAATTAGCGTTTTAGCATATAACTATAGCATCACGCTTTACAATCTCGGCGAATACGAAAAGTCATTGGTCTTAATGGATGCTGCGATCAGGCGTAGTCCTAAAAACGAACTGTGTTATTACAACAGGGCTTATATTAAATTGAAATTGAATGACCGAGAAGGTGCGTGTACCGATTTGGTTATTGCGGGGGAACTGGGATTGGACGTAAGTGTTGATCAGAAGAAGGAATGCACAAAAGACAGCCTCAACTCCAGGTGGTCAGAATAAACTACTTTTTCTTTTTGGCAGGCTTCTTTGCAACGGTCTTCTTTGCTACTTTTTTCACCACAGTTTTTTTCACCGCTTCAATTTTCTTCAACGTCGCTTTCTTCTTTGGAGATTCAACTTTTCCCGATTTCACCTGCGCGTAGAAATCACACACAGCATTCATCGGACATTCACTGTGCAGCGGATCTTTCGGGCGACAGATTTCTCTTCCTAAAAATGAAATGGCCATTCCGATTTCGCCCCAGTCTTTCTGAGGAATGACAGCCATAATGTCCTGCTCGATTTTTTTCGGATCCCCGCTCTTTGTAATACCGAGACGTGGAGCAACACGCACAACATGCAGATCAACGATTACACCTTCTGCTTTCACTTTTGCTTCACGCATGATGACGTTCGCTGATTTTCTTCCTATGCCGGGAAGTTTTGTGAGCTCTTCCTGTGTAAGCGGAATGTTTTTGTCGTGCCTGATTGCCTGTGCAATCCGCACGAGCCAATTGCCTTTGTTTCTTCCGCTTCGGATGCTTCTCAGAAACGGAGCGAGCGTTTCTTCAGTTGCATTCGACAACGCTTCCATATTCGGATAGACCTTGAAAAGTTCCGGAGCACGGTTGTTGATGTTCTTATCAGAATCCTGCGCAGACAAAACAACCATCACCAGTAACTGGTAGAGATTTTTGTATTCGAGCGGGTGTGGTTTGCCTTTGTATTTTTTGAGAAGCGGTTGTACATCTTTGGACCAGTCTTTCATAGTTGGGAGTTTGGAGGATTTTGGTTTTGCTGGCTGAAGCCAACGGCGATCATTTCTAATTTCTATTTATTAATGTGCACGGGCGTGAATTGAAGTAATATTTTCAGTGAAGCCGTGCACTTATTACTATATCCATAAGTACGATCGCCGTGGGCTTCAGCCCGCGGGACACAACATTTACTCCCGTCTCCGATCTCCCGACTCCCATCTAATCAGGGCACTCATCAACAGCACCACCCGTCTTCACTTTCCGTTTCTTCGCACCTTTCTTCGTCGGGAACAGCGGAACTTTCAGAACGAAATACAAATCCTCGTTGTAAACGGTTTTTCTGCGGAGTGCGAGATTGAGAATATCGGTTGTGCCGATTGCTAATGGCCCGAGACGGAATCCGGCACCCAGAGAAACAACTCCATTGCGTGTGAAAGAAACCGGCATCCAGACCGCGTACCATCTTTTCTCCCAACGTGGGGTAACACTCAATCGCATTAATTCATGAACACGTTTACCATCATAATTGCGGAGGTAAACCGGCAGGAACGCCGTACCGTTGATGTACAGATGTTTCACTACGAAATAGTCGAACTGCGTATTCAGCGCGAGTGGCAAACGCATAAAAAAACCTTGACCTTGTTTCGATCCGCCCTGGCGTAATTCAAATGTGTTGTACATAGCAGCGGGAGAAGTGAGATCGAAGGTTTTGTCGTCGATGTCCCACATGTTTGCGTCTACTGCGTAGTGATCACTGAATTCTCCGTAGTGAAAATGTATAATTCCGAGATCCGTAAGGGCAATTCCGATTCTGTATTTGTATTTCGGACGCTCACGGTATCCCGGCCATTCTCTTTCCTTGTCTTCTTTCTTTACCTCCTGCATTGCGTCGGGACGGTATTCGTAAATCAATCCTGCATCAATTCCGAATCCCGGATTGAAGCCAACGCGATAGGACGTTTGGTATCCTCCATCAAATGAAAAATTATCGGAGTGACCGAAGTCGACATCACCGCGAACGAGATTCAGAGTACTGTCGTTGCGGAAACTGTAGCCGGCATCATTCACGAATACGTAGGCAGCTGCAAGTCCCAATAGAAATTTCGGACGGAAACCAACGCTCACATAATGCTCTGCTCCGACCCAGAGTGTTTTTGCATACGTTCCTCCGAACTCTGCCCAGCTCAGCGCCTGTATTCCGATATGGCGGTTGTACATCGCTTCTTCGTAATGCGGAGGATCATCCAGCGAGACCGCGATCCAATGCGCGAGCTCTGTTTCAACTCCGTCGACGTTTGCATACGAACGCACTTTCATGTCGAACCCCCAACCGGATTTTTCGTTGGAGAACATGATGCCGGGAAGCAAAACTTCGTTGCGGAAGAAAACGGATTTCTTTGTATCGCGTGTACGGAGGTGGAAATAACCGTACCCGAAATCCGGACGGAAAACATCTGCGCGTTTCACACCGATGTAGTTGTTCGCGACTTCTATGCCTGCGCCGCACAACTGTATATCCATACTGAAACGGCTATCAGCAAGTGAAGCAGGATTGTAAGAGGCGCCGGAAATACCGGAGTAATTGCTGTGACCATACCCCAGCAGGTCCTGACCGTAAGCATACACCGTCGAAAGAAGTACAGCAGTGAAGGTAATTGCCCTCATAATCATGAAAATTATGTAATTTTTCGCTTGTTAAAACCTGCAAGGATGGAGAATCCCTGATGGTGTTAATCCCAACCCTCACCGCTGTCACCTATACCTAACGTAAATACTCCATGATTATGATGTACCGTTCAACCGGAAATTTCCGCGTGAAGGCGTTCTTCGCGATCGTCTCTTTGCTTCTGTCTATCGGCGTGATTGCGCAGGACACGACAGCCTCAAAAAAGAAGAAGCAACTGTTTGAAATGAGTTTCGGTCAGTCGAAGCTTTTCATTTCTACCGCAAGGGAGCAGACCATTCTGGATAGTGCGCGGATTGTGGTGCCTACAAACGCAATTCTGCTGTTCGCTGAATTCCGACCTGGAAAACGGTTGCGGGTTCCTGTGTTTTTCAGTTTAGCGACGGGACCGAAACAGTTCATCGTGAACGGCACACTCGTCAGCGAAAGAGCATCGCCAACCTTTGGCACCGGAATCGAATGCAAAGTATTCCGCAGGAATTTCGGGTCGAATTCCGGGATTGAATTTGAGGTTGGCCCGCTGGCAAGTTTTCTCTTCAATAAAGGCGGACAGATTCAGGTAGCGCCGGTGATTGCAGGGCGATTCCGTTTTATCAAGCGCGAAGATTTTATTATGTATCTCGGATCCAGCTACTCATTCGGGATCAACGCAGTGGGAATCTTCTACGGGACCGGTTACGTTTTTTAACCAGACGAGACTTCACCACGGAGGCACGGCGAGCACGGCGAAAATTATTTTTTGTACTTGGCAAGAAACACAAAAATCCGCCGTGCTCGCCGTGCCTCCGTGGTGAAGCTTAGTAAGCAGTGTAAGCACCTGTAAGATCGAGTGCCTCAAAACTTCCGTAATGCGGATTCAGGCTCATCACCGGAATCGGCGAGTGGTTGACAATGTGCTTCGACAACGGACCGAGATCTAATTTTCCCATCACCGATTCGTCTTCTGTAAGAATAAGAATGAGATCGGCGCTGATTGATGCGGCGTACTTCATTGCTTCGCTTGCGATGTTATCGCCTTTCACGGTATGACGTGTGCAGGAAATTTCGCTGCGGTCGATTGCCATCTGAACCTGGTCAAGTACAACCTGGAGTTTCCGGTATTCGCTTTCGTCATCGTTGTTCAGCAATCCGACAATGTGAATTTTCGAATTGCACAACAGTGCAACGTTGATCGCAACACCCACCTTTTCGCGTGAGTGTCGTGAACGATCGATAGGTAAGACGATATTCGAAAATCCCGGTTGACGTTTTTCCTGCTGGAAAGTAATTACCGGACAGGGTGCTTTGGAAACAAGATGTTGTGCATTGCTGCCGATGAGAATTTCTTCAAGGCCTTTTGCTCCATGGGTTCCCATCATAATCAGATCAATGTGTTCTTCATTGGCGAGATCCAGAAGTTCGTAGGAGACTTTTCCCTGGAGAATTCTGTATCCGGGATTGATGTTGTATTTGTCGGAAAGCCCGCGTGCGATCAGTTTGATTTTTGTTTCCACATCACGGCGTACTTCGTCTTGATTTTCCGGAACAACAAACGGTTCCGGTGATTCGAAGTAGTAATGATTAGGCGGCAGCACATGCACGAGCATCAGATCCGCCTGCGTAGCAGCTGCCAGCCATGCGGCATGGTCTGTGGCATGTTCACTTGTCTCTGAAAAATCAACCGGGACCATAATTTTCCTTATGTCGAGTTTCATGGCTATATGTTTTTAGTTCTTTGAACGAGTCATCCTGAACCTTTCCGGTAGCTGTGGAGAGAAGGATTAACTTGCTTTGCATGTCAGTTTTTTTACAGTATTCATGAACAGGTCCATGTTGAGCGGCTTCACGAAATATTCAGCCGCTCCCAGGCCAAATCCTGATAAAATAGTTGTTGAGTGATCGAGACTCGAAATAATAATAATCGGAATACTCTCGAATGTATAGTTCTTTAGAAGGCTCAGAAGAGTAAGGCCCGATATATCGGGCATCATAAGATCTGTAATCAGCAGGTCATACCTGTTCTTGGAAAGCTTCAGCAATGCGCCCCAACCGTTCGTTACCGAATCGACCGAATATCCCTGTTCGTTTAATTTAAACGTCAGCAATTCAATGATCATCGGATCATCGTCTACGATTAATACATTCATGGGTCGTCCCTCCTTGTTTTCCACACTTATTTCCGCTTCGCACACTATTCATGTTGCAGCTTTAGCCCGTCTTCACTGTTAATGGTTATACGCGGGCAAAAAGTTCAGGAAATAACTTGTCGATACATCGCAGTATATTTACGTCAATTTGCAGGAAAGAAATGGTAGCTGGGATCAGATGAGATTAATACGGGTCATCAGCTCTTTCTGACGCGATCTGCTGACCGGGATGGTTTTCTTCTGGATCATCACAAAATTTCCTTCAAGACCGGATATTTTCTGAAGGTTAACGATGAATGAATTGTGAACGCGGAAAAACTGGTCGAGCGGAATGCTGTCGGCAACGCTTTTGAGTGTTGCATGCACTTTATACACGCCCGATTCTGTCACGATGTTCAGGTGATCGGGCTGTGCTTCGATATAAAATATGGAACTGGTCTGCAAGCGCACATGA